>Ga0182740_1000987_pt1 | contig 21476 bp, 18 predicted proteins | sample eDN5th37CKraftBY_FD_128872 | JGI IMG/M metagenome (GOLD analysis project Ga0182740, IMG submission 128872) | Enriched backyard soil microbial communities from Emeryville, California, USA - eDNA 5th pass 37_C Kraft BY (version 2) (version 2) | ecosystem: Environmental > Terrestrial > Soil >...
CCGTCTTCGATCCCAGCGCCGGCCGCCCTGCAGTCCCCCACGGCGGCACCTTCTCGGCCAATCCCGTCAGCATGGTGAGCGGGCTTGCCGCCATGCAATTGCTGGATGAGGCAGCCTACGCCCAGCTCGACCGCCACGGTGACATGCTGCGGCAGGGATTGAACCAGGCTTTCGCCGACACCGGCATCGCTGGCCAGGCCACCGGACTGGGATCACTGATCAAGCTGCATCTGAAAGCAGACAAGCTGACCAGCTACCGCGATGCCTACCCCATCCCCGAACAGGCGCGGGCCATGGCGCGCTTCAACCGCGAAATGCTGAACCGCGGCGTCCTGATGGCCAGCTATGGACTGATCGCACTGTCCACGCCCATGCAGGACCAGGACATCGCACAGATCATCGAGACCGCGCATGAAGCGCTCAATGTCTTGCGCCGCGAGGAGGTGCTGGCATGACGATCACCGTAGGCATAGACGTAGGCGGCACTTTCACCGACCTCATCCTGGTGGATGACGCATCCGGCGCGGTACGCATTTCCAAGGTTCCCAGCACGCTGGAGAATCAGGCGTTTGGCGTGCTCGAGGCGCTGCGCCGCACCGGGGTCCCTCTGGAACGCGTAGACAGCATTGTCCATGGCACCACCACCACAACCAATGCCGTGCTTGAACGCAAGCTCGCCAAGGTCGGCCTGATCACCACCGAAGGATTTCGCGACGTGCTCGAACTGGGCCGGCGCACGCGGCCGCATGCTTATGGGTTGACGGGCAGTTTCGTGCCGCTGATTGCACGTGAGTTGCGGCGCGAAGTCGCTGAACGCATGGACGCCCAGGGCAATGTGCTGACTCCGCTGGACGAAGAGGCTTTCGTGGCCCGGGTGCGGGAATTGGTGGAGACCGGCGTGGAAGCCCTGGTCATACACTTCCTGCATAGCTACGCCAATCCCGCCCATGAGCTTCGCGCCCTGGAACTGGCGCGCCAGCACTGGCCCAACGACTACATCACCGCCGGGCACACCATCATTTCCGAGTTCCGCGAGTTCGAACGCGGCACCGCCGCCGCCGTCAACGCCTCGGTGCAGCCGATTCTCGACCGCTACATCGACCGCCTGCAGAACAGCCTCACGGCGGCGGGCTTTCGCAATGATCTGTTGGTAATGCAAGGCAATGGCGGGACCGTCTCGGCGCGCACCATCTCGCGCGCGGCCATCAATACCGTCATGTCCGGGCCGGCCTCCGGAGTCATGGCCGCCGCCTATTCCGGCAGGATGTCGGGCTACCCGAATCTGATCACGTACGACATGGGTGGGACGTCCTCCGATGTCGCTCTCATCGAAAACAGCATTCCCAAGGTATCCAGCGAACTGGAGCTCGAATACGGCATGCCCCTGCACGTGCCGATGGTCGATGTCCATACCGTCGGCGCGGGCGGCGGCTCCATCGCCCGAGTGCAGGCTGGCGGCTTGCTGCGCGTTGGACCCGACAGCGCCGGCGCCCGCCCCGGTCCCATCTGCTATGGGCGTGGCGGCGAACTGCCCACCCTGACCGACGCCAATCTGGTGCTGGGACGTCTCGATCCAGACCGGCTGCTCGCCGTCGATCGCGCCGTCAGCGTGGACGAGGTTGCGGCACGCATCGAAGAGACCATCGGCCGCCCCCTGGGCCTGGACGCCGTGCAGGCTGCGGCGGCCATTCTGCAGATCGGCAACAACAATATGGCGGGCGCCGTGCGCCTGGTCAGCCTCGCGCGTGGCTATGACCCGCGCGACTTCGCGCTCTTCGCCTTCGGCGGCGCGGGGCCGCTGCATGCCGTCGCGCTGGGGCGTGAACTGTCCATACCGACCGTGCTCATTCCCGTGCGCCCCGGCCTGACCAATGCTCTGGGCTGCCTGGTGGCGGACGTGCGGCACGACTTCGTCAAGTCATTCAACAGACCGCTGAAGGATCTGACGGACGCCGATCTGCAGGCCTGCCTGCATGACCAGATCGCCCTTGGGCATGCCGCGATCGAACGCGACGGCATCGCCGTCTCGGACATCGAGATCTTCCACCACGCGCAGATGCAATTCCAGGGCCAAAGCCACCTGCTGACGGTCGCTGTCGACGCAGGCGCCGCCACGGTCACCCAATTGCAAGAGGCCTTCGCCCGCGCCTACTGGCAACGTTTCCAGGTCGAACTCTCCGAGCTTCGTCCGGTGCTCGTGACGCTGGACACCAGCCTGGTCGGCAAGCGTTATGCCATATCGCTGGACTCGCTGCGCAGCACGGGCGCCCCGGCCGCCGCGCCAAGACGCCGCCAGGTATGGTTTACAGAGACCGGCTGGATCGACACGCCCATCTACGCGCGCGAGCATATCCCCGCCGAAGGCCTGCATGGCCCCGCGATCATTGAACAGTTGGACGCCACAACCGTCATCGACCCAGGCGCGCATGCCCGCGGCGACGACTACGGCAACCTCATCATCACTCTCTAGGGCAGATGCATTCCCATGACCCATATCGACCCCGTGACGCTGACCGTCATCCAGAGCGGACTTCATCAGGTGTGCAACGAAATGGACCTCGCGCATTGCCGTGCGGCCTTCTCGCCCATCATTTCCGAATCGCAGGACCGGTCCAACGGTATTTACCACCGGGACAGCGGTGAACTGATTGCTCAAGGAGAGCTCGGCCTGCCCATATTCGTGGGTACCATGCAGTTCTCCACCCAGGCCGTGATCGCCTTGGCCAAGGATATCGCCCCGGGCGACATCTTCATGGTCAACGATCCCTATCTAGGTGGTACACATTTGATGGACGTGCGCTTCGTCAAGCCCTACTTCTATCGCGGCAAGCTTTACGCCTGGCTGGCCAACACCGGCCACTGGCCCGACATGGGCGGCATGGTTCCCGGTGGATTCTCCGCTCACGCCACCGAAATCGAGCAGGAAGGTCTGCGTCTACCCCCGGTCAAACTGTACAAGAAGGGGGAGTTGGATCCGGAAATCCTGTCCATCCTCATGTCCAACATTCGCATCTCCGAGCAACGCATCGGCGACATCAAGGCCCAGGCCGCCGCGCTGGCTATCGGCGAACGCCGGTTGACTCAGCTGCTGGACCGATACGGCCTGGACACTGTCGATGCCGCCATCGCCGAACTCAAGCGCCAGGCTTCCGTCCAGACACGCGCCGTGATCGCCGCCATCCCCGACGGCGAGTACCATGGCCAGGCCTTTCTGGATTCCGACGGCGTCGAGGACCAACCGCTGAAGGTGTCCGTTCGCATCCGCAAGGAAGGCGAACTCATGCACTTTGACCTAAGCGAATCCAGCCCCCCCTGCGCGGGCCCCATGAATAGCGTCATTGCCACCACACGCTCTTCCATTTACCTCGCGATCAAGCACGTTTTCCCGGAACTGCCCATCAACGCGGGCCTGTTCGAGCCGCTGCGTATCCAGGATCCCGAAGGCACTTTCCTGTATGCGAAGTATCCCCGGCCGGTATCCGGTTGCGCGGCGGAGGTCAGCCAGCGCATCGCCGAGGCGGTCTTCGACGCCTTGCAGAAGGCGATTCCGCACCGCCTGTTCGCCGCCCCCGCGGGCACGACAGCCAACCTCGCTATTGGCGGGGACGATCCCATGCACGGACGCTCCTATGTCATGTACGTGATTTCTGGAGGCGGCTATGGCGGCCATCCGGGAGGCGACGGGCTGACCAATGGCTGCTCCACCATCGGAATCTCCAAGGCGGCCCCTGTCGAAGTGCAGGAACAGTTGTATCCCATACTCTTCGAGCGCTACGCAATCCACGAAGGCTCAGGCGGGCGCGGCGAGTTCCGCGGGGGCATGGGCATCCACTATCGCATCCGCCTGCGGGCGGGCTCGGCGCGGGCGTCCATGGTCATGGATCACGGAAAATTCGGCCCGCCCGGCGCCGCTGGCGGCGAGGACGGCGGACGCACGCGGGTCACGGTCTATCGAGACGGCACGGCCTACGTGCCGGCCCATGTCTCCAAGGATCAGGGAATCGCCATGCAGGCAGGCGACGTAATTGAGGTCTACACGCCCGGCGGGGGAGGTTATGGCGACCCCGAGCGACGTTCACCGCTCGCCCGTGAAAACGATATCCGACAGGGCTATTACCCTGGTTGATCGAGATTCGCGCATGAAGCGCGACAAACGTTGTCCACACGGCAGCCGCGGAGATCGCTCCGCGGTGTCGACGCCCGCGCCTCCAGTTTCTGACATTCCTCTTTACTTTCACCCGATGACTATTCTTCATTAGACGGTTTTCACCAGCCGCCTAAAATCCCGGCCAGGGTCAACCCATATAAAAAGACCGTGGAGACAAGATGAAGAATGCCGTGCCTGGCGGGTCCTCCTTTATCACCCGACTCAAGTATCTTGCGCTGGCCGGCCTGTTGATGGCTGCCTCGAGTCATGCGCAACAGCAACCGGCCAAGCTGGTCGTGGGCCTGCCCGCCGGCGGCTCCTTTGACACCATCGCCAGAATCGTGGCGGAAAAACTTCCCAGCTATCTGGAGCGGCCCGTGGTGGTGGAAAACCGCCCTGGCGCGCAGACGCGCATCGCCATTCAGGCGGTCAAGGGCGCGGTTCCGGACGGCAACAACCTGCTGGTCGCGCCCGGCGTGGCGATCTTTCTCTATCCGCATCTGTTCCGCCAGCTGAGCTACGACCCCTTTACCGATCTCAAGCCAGTGACGCAATTGGTGAGCTGGGACATCGTGCTCGCCGTCGCGGCGGATAGTCCCATCGCGTCGTTCGAGGAATTCCGCGCCTGGACCAGACAGCATCCCGACAAAACGTTCTACGGCACGTCTGGCACGGGCAGCCTGCAGCATTTCCTGGGCGTATCGCTGGCCAAACGTCTGGGCACGCCTCTGGAGCACATCGCGTTCAAAGGCGGCAAGGACGCCGTTACCGCGCTGCTGGGGGGCCACATCAACGCCATCGTGATGGACGCTGGCGAAGTGGTGCCGCTGGCCCAAGCCGGCAAGCTGCGCGTGCTGGCCACCTTCAGCGCGCAGCGCGAACCCGCCCTGCCGCAAACGCCAACCATGCGCGAGCTGGGCCTGGGCGAACTGGAAACCTCCGGCTGGGCTGGACTCTACGCGCCGGCCGGCACGCCCGAACCGGTCGTCCACAAACTGAACGCAGCAGTAAATGACATCCTCGCGCTGCCCGACGTGGCCCGACGCGTCGCGGAACTCGGCATGCGTCCGGCGGGCGGCACGCCGCAAGCCGTCGATGCGCTAGCACGCGAGCAACTCGAGCAGTGGCGCGATACGGTGGTCCAGTCCGGCTTCATAGTCGACTGAACCTCATCGCGCCCTCCAATCCTTCCCTATCGTCGGATCTTCACCCCATGTTTGCATTGACCACTCTCGACATTGCCGCTCGCCCCGTCGCCTGCCTGGAAATCGACGGCAGGAACTACCCATTGGCCGCCTGTGCCAAATTACTGGACCTGCCGGCTCTGGACACGTCGGTCCGGGACCTCTTCGAAGACTGGCCGCGCTCGCTGGCGCTGCTTGAACAGGCGGCCGCCCGCCGGGCGGCGCTCGCGGGCCACGAGGTCGCCGGGACGGTACGGCACCTGGCCCCGCTGCAGTACCCAGGCAAGGTGCTTTGCGCCGGCGCCAACTACCACGACCATCTGGCCGAGATGAATGTTCCTGACGCGGCGAACAAGTCGGCGCAGCGCCTGTTCTTTTTTTTCAAACCGCCGCGCCAGGCCGTGGTTGGAGAAGGTCCCACGGTGCGCATGCCTATCGATTGCCAGCGCCTGGACTGGGAGATCGAACTTGCACTGGTTATCGGCAAGACCGCCAGGAATGTGAGCCGGGAAAATGCACTGGAGCATGTCGCCGCCTATACCGTTGCCGTGGACATGTCGGCACGCGATCTCAACAAAGCGCCCGACACCTTCTACAAGCTGGACTGGGTGGCCGGCAAAGCCCATGACACGAGCTGCCCGCTGGGTCCCAGGCTGGTGCCCTCAGCATTCATCCGCGACCCCATGGACCTGGGCCTGAAGCTCAGTGTCAACGGTCAGATCAAACAGGATGCCCGCACCAGCGGCATGGTGTTCGACATCCGGGAACAGCTGGTGACCCTGAGCCGCATCATGACGCTGGAGCCTGGCGATCTGGTACTGACTGGCACGCCCGCCGGCGTGGGCGCGCCACAGGGCACGTTCTTGAAGATCGGCGACGAAGTCAGTGCCACGGTCGAAGGCATCGGCACGCTGGCGGTACAGATACAAGCATCACGCTGAAATCCCGGCCTGATCGTGGCCGCTCTCTTCTTCATGAGGCAGTTCCATGCAGTCGCTTTTTTCTCCCCTGCCCGCGGTAAGCGGCGACGCGATCTTCGCGCTGGTTGAAGCATTCCAGAACGACCCAACCCCCAATAAGGTCAGCCTCAGTATCGGCACCTACTTCGATGAGAATGGCAATATTCCGGTGATGCACGCCGTGCGCCAGGCTCGCGACATGCTCGCGCAGGCAGGCACGCCGCACCCCTATCTGCCCATTCCCGGATCGGCGGCGTATCGCGACGCCGCCAGATCCCTCGTCTTCGGCATGAATGGCCCGCAACCCGACCGCATCGTGACCGTGCAAAGCGTGGGCGGGACCGGTGCCTTGAAAGTGGGTGCGGACCTGCTGCGCCGTACCTGCCCTGAAGCCGCCATCTGGGTCAGCGATCCAACCTGGGAAAACCACGGCCAGATCTTCCGTCAAGCGGGATTCGCCGTACATGAGTATCCCTACTACGATGCCGCGACCGCCACCGTGCGCTTCGCGCAGATGCAGGCCGCGCTGCAGGCCTTGCCGAAGGGCTCCATCGTCGTACTGCACGCCAGTTGCCACAATCCCACTGGAGTGGACCTATCCTCGGAGCAGTGGGAAGCTTTGACCGGGCTGTTCGAGCGCCAGGGCTTGATACCCTTCTTCGATCTGGCGTATCAGGGATTCGGCCAAGGCCTGGAAGCAGATGCGGCGCCCATCCGGATGATGGCGCGCGCCGGCCTGGAGTGCCTGGTCGCCAGCTCCTTCTCGAAGAACTTCTCTCTGTATGGCGAACGTTGCGGCGCTTTGCATATCGTTTGCCATGATGCCGCCGCCGCCAACCGGGCACTGGGCCAGGTCAAATCCCTGATCCGTGGTAACTATTCGACCCCTCCCACGTTCGGCGCCGCGCTCATTGCCTGCGTCTTGAACGATACCGAGCTGCGGCGACTCTGGGCCGAAGAGTTGGAGCAGATGCGTAAGCGGCTAGCCGGCTTGCGCACACGCCTGTCCGCCACCCTGGCACAACTGACCGGCGAGGCCGACGCCTGGCAATACATTGAACAGCAGCAAGGGCTATTCAGCTACCTGCGGCTTAACCCTCTGCAAGTCGAATCGCTACGCCAGGAACATGCCGTCTACCTGCTGAAGTCCGGCCGGTTGTGCGTGGCCGGCCTGACGGATGGCAACATCGATTACGTAGGACGCGCCATTGCGGCCGCCGCGCGGCGCTGAACGCCCTGCCCCCACGTCCAGGCCGAAGCGCCCATTTGGCCTGAACGCGGCACAACCGCGGTCTCTTTTCCACTAAGCGGCCCGCTTTAGTAAGGCATTTCCTAAATTACTCGCAGCAAGAGCAAAATCCACGCTTGCTTTGCTAAGCTCTCACAAATTCATAAGGCCAGGCTACGTCCAGCTGGCGCGGGCGATTTTCCGTGAGAGTATTTTCCACATCAAAAAACATCGTGTTCGGATTTGCCAGAATACTGCTCCTGGCATGCGCTTTCCTGGCCTCGTTCCCCTCCATCGCTGATGTCCAGCTCGAGGGAAAAAACCGGGTGATATTCACAGGCGACCAGCGTAGGGTTTTACTGCAGCTCGTCAATTCCGACGATAGCGCCGCGCTGGCCAATATCTCCCTTGACTGGGGAGACGGGCGGCAGGCGGACCCTCATATGGTCGTATCCCGCCCCGTGATCAGTATTCCTCCGCATGAGCAGGGCTCGGTCGAGGTGTTCTATCAGGGCGTTGGATTGCCGCAGGACAGAGAATCCTATTTTCTGCTGAGCCTGCTAAGCGCCCCACTTACGCCCAGCCCCGGAAACACCCTGCAAGTGGCTTTGCGGCACAGATACAAGTTCTTCTATCGCCCTCAACTGACCGTCGCTCCAGCGGAAGCCGCAAAAAGCCTGAGATGGCAACGCGTCCGTAAAACAGGCGCAGTCAAGGCGATAAACCCTTCACCCTATTACCTGACGATCACCGATTTGAAATTGCAGGAAAAATCCGGGAAAAATTGCGGAATCCATATTCCGCACACGATGCTTGCCCCATTTTCCGAAGCCACGCTGCAAACCGAAGGCTGCGAAAAAGCCATAGAACGTTTGCAATACAACCTCGTCTCGGATAGCGGCCGGGAGCATAGCCATGTCGTCGTCGTCAGCCAGCCGGAAGTGGAAACATGAAATTTCTCCTCTCGATCATTTTCTTTGGGGCTCTGTTGTTCTCCCAAAGCAGCTTTGCCGCCATATGCCTGCAGGACGGCACCAACTCGACCGCAACAATATCCTTCAACGGCACGATAGCGGTTCCCAGCACGGCCCCCAAAGGCATGATTCTGTGGCGCTCCCCTGATTACGTCACAGAGATCATCTGCTACCAGGAAACAAATTGGGGCATGGGTGAAGATGTTTACTTCTACCTGAGCCCCACGGATCAGGGCATGGTGCAGTTGGGCCCGGACCTCGAGTTCGGCGTGAACTTGGGTGGAGTCGACATGACATGCAGCAGCCTGCCCAAGTGCCGAACCAAGATAGGCATTATTGATCCCTGCATCGGGCCTTCCTGCACTAGCCGTAAAAATCGGTTCACGCTTTCCTATAACTTTTTTGTCGCCAAGCGGTCGACCGCGGAGCAAAGCAAAGGCAAGGATGGCCCGCTCGCAGGCATTGCGTCGTATGACGCCTTCCAGATCGATGGCGCGAACGGAATCAATGCCAAGCCGGACAAGAACTTTCGCATGACTGTTCAGGGGTTGGAGCAAATACGATTCATCGATTGCTTTTCCCAACTGCAAATACTTCCCCAAACCATCGACTTCGGCAGACTGCACGTATCTACTGCAAAGGCCTCAACGGTTGCCAAAGAGAAAGATTTTTCCATCCTGATCAGCAAATCGTGTTCCAGCGTCTATGGCATCTCTGCCGTCATGACACCCATAGACGCGACGGTGCAAGGCGGGGATACCTTGGTGCCCAGACAAAATGATTCCGTGGGGATCATGCTGCTGCGTGACAATAAAGTGCCGCTGCCATTCCATAGGGAATTCGAGCTGACTTCACCCACCGGCGACCAGCTGGTGACCAAGCGGTTTACCGCACAACTGAAGTGGCTCACCGATCAGCCCAAAGTGGGAAGCTTCAGCGCCGGCGCAACATTTGATATTTACTATAAATAGATCAAGCCCGCGCCTGGGAGATCTGCCTCGCAGGCGCGGCCGTGGCGCGCCTTTTCGACATCCGCTCGCTTCCGTCCTAAAATCGCGGATTCGCCGAAAGAACCGTCATGGCCATAGCCATGAAGGGCTTTCATCCTTTACAAATAAGTGTGGTGAAGATGAACAAGCCTTTCATTTCGCTGTGCCCTGAAATCACTCGGGCACACGCGCTGACTCTGATGGACTGGTTGGAAGACGAGCGCGTCACCTGCTACTTGAGCGATTCGCGCCATGTCTCCCGCTTTATCGAACAAGCCATCAATCGGACGCAGCTGCCGATTCTGACCCATCTGTTCAATCAGGGCGGCCGATTCTTCATGGCCTATGACAGGCGTGACACCCCGGTGGGGTTCGTGCGTCTCGTCAAGACCGGCCCGGACTGCGAAATCGTCCTGGTCATCGGCGACAGCGACAACTGGGGCCAAAACCTGGGCGCAAGCACGATCCGCGAAGGCATGAAACTGGCCTTCCTGGATATGCGGTCCGAGAAGCTCATCGCCAAAATTCACCCGGACAACGTGCGTTCGCTGAAGGCCTTTCTGCGCACCGGCTTTCTGCTCGAAAGCGAAACGCCAACACTGAAGTCATTGTCCCTCACTGCGGGGCGCTATCTCCGGCTGCTGCGCGAAGGCGTCATCGTTGATTCCACTGACATCTACATCACTGAAATCGACAAGGCCCGCCTCAAGAACCTGATCGAACTCGAGTATGGCCCGGCTGTTGTCGAACTCGAGCACGAGATTGAACGAGCCATCGTGGTCAAGCCCGAGCAGGTCGCGGGGAACGTAGTCACGATGAATTCCAGGGCCTTGCTGCAACTGGACGACGAAGAAATGGAAGTCGCCCTGGTCTACCCCGAAGACGCCGACAGCAGCGCCGGCAAGTTTTCCGTGTGTTCCGACGTAGGGGCCGCCATCCTGGGCTATCGGGAGGGCGACGCTATCGACTGGCGAATTTCGGACCGAACCCGCCGGATCGGCATCAGAAAAGTGCTTTACCAGCCTGAAGCCGCTGGCGATTTCCACCTGTAGATCCGCGTTCGCTACAGGTAACTCATGATGAAGGTTACCTCGGTGTTGGCGGCGCCGGGCCTGAGCGGCTCGGTGCCCACGCGGTAATAGTTGGCGGCCAGAGGGACCCGGAAGTTGGTGCCATTGGTGGGGTAGCCGCTGAACGTGCGCATGGTGTTCAACGGCACGGGCAGGCCGTTTGCGTCCTTGATCTGCAGGCCGATGCCCGCGGCGGACGACGTCCGGTTAAGTCCAACGACGCCTAGGGTAGCGTTGATGACCGGGGTGAGCGCCTGCAGTTGGTAATTGATCTTGGTGATCCCTGCGGGACAGTTGTTCAGCTGGAGGTAGAAAGGAACTTCGCGGGTGGTGGAGCCTGGGCCGCCGAAGTCGAATAACTTGTAGTTGTCGCCCATCGCCACAGCAACATCCGGCGTTTCGCAGGATCCAGCCACGACATTGATGTCTCGACCCAGCACCATATCCAAGATTCTTCTGGAGCCATATCTCACAAGCCCCAGATCGCCCGCGCCGACGACTCTGCTAGGCGCCAAGGGACCAGTTTTGTAGATTTCCAGGATCACGTCGCCTTCGAGGTGGTAGAAGCCCCACCTGAGCGGAGCCAATGACGCGATATAAGCCAAGCCATCTCCCAGTTTCGTCTTGATCCTAAAGGAAAGCCCGGTATTGCCGAGGGGAAATTCTTCCACGTTCGGCTTCGGAACACGCCCACGCCCGGGGGCCAGTTCCAGCCCCCAAAGCTCCTCGCTTGTGCAATCGAATTCGCTGCGAGGGATGACCTGGGCTTCGGTGTAGACCAACGTTCCATCCGGCGTACCGGTAGGTATCGTGAGATTGATGGGGCCGGCATAAGTAAGGTAGCGCGTGGAGTGCCCAAAACATATTGCCTGGGCGGTATCCATGACACCTAACATAGCGACTATGACAACGAGGATGCGGATAGCCAGTTTGCCGTGGGGGAATTTGCCATGGTTCATGCTGCCTGTACTCTCCTGTGGGCCTGTCGCTCCTCTTTGTCAGTACGCAGTTGAGAGCGCTCTGAAAAAGAGCCTTAGAGCCTATAGAGCAGCCGGCGGGCGCTCCATCAGACAAGTCCTAATGTCCTTGCCTTTCCAGCAGATTTTGGGGGGCTATTGCGCGGACCGTCGGCGGCTTGCGGCTCCATGGGCACGGAGACTCAGGGCGCGGCTTCAGGCTTGCTTGGGAGAGCCGCGCTTGGCGCCTTTGCCGGCCTGCAGGACAAGGTTGTAGAGCTGTTGCGCGGCAGGCGCCAAAGGGCGGCCCCGGCGCGAGATCAAACCCAGGCTGCGGGTGACGCGTGGATGCTCCAGCTTGATGCCGGCCAAGGTCGCGTGGCCGGCTGGCGGCATCGCCAGCTGCGGCACGGCCGCCACGCCCAGGCCCGCCTCCACCAGACCCAGCAGGGTCATGACGTGGCTGACCTCGAAGGCGCTGACCGTGCGCTTGCCGCTCTTGGCCAGGGCGTCGTCGATCAGCAGGCGGTTGCCGCTTTCCTTGGCCACGGTCATGAAGCGTTCCTGCGACAGCTCTTCCCACGACACGCTGCGACGCGCGGCGAGCGGATGGTCGCGCCGCACCGCCAGCACGAAGTCTTCGCGCAACACTGCCTTGAAATCCACGTCCGGCTCCTGGGTGCCGAAAAAGCTGATGCCAAAGTCCGCACGGCCGGTCACGACGCTATTGAGCACGGTGTGGGCGGTCTCGTCGATGATGCGGACCCGGATGCGCGGAAAACGCTCGGCGTACTCGCGGACGATGGCAGGCAGGAAGTAATAGGCCACCGACGGCACGCAGGCCACTGTCACCAGCCCGCCCCGCTGCGCCGCCAGGTCGCCGATGCTGAGCACCGCGCGTTCCAGTTCGTCGATGGCGCCGCGTGCCCGTTCCAGGAAGATGCGACCCACGTGAGTCAATGCCACGCGGCGGGTCGTGCGCTCCAGCAGACGCGCGCCCAGCAAGTCTTCCAGCTTTTCGATGCGGCGGCTCAGCGCCGGCTGCGACAGGTTCAAGTCTTCGGCCGCGGCGCGGAAACTGGCGCGTTCGGCCACCGCAACGAAAGCCTGCAATTCCTGCAAATCGAAATTGATGCGCGCCATGCATTAATCCATCCGTAAGTTGCAATTCAAATAATAACCGCCACGTCGCAGAATGCACCGCATGGAAACGATCATCCCTTGCGTACTGATGCGCGGCGGCACCTCCCGCGGCCCCTTTTTTTTGGCAGACTGGCTGCCGGCCAATCCCGCCGACCGCGACCGGCTGCTGCTGCAGGCCATGGGCTCGCCCCACGCGCTGCAAGTCGACGGCCTGGGCGGCGGTAACTCGCTGACCAGCAAGGTCGCGATCGTGTCGCGCTCGACCCGGCCGGACTGCGATATCGACTATCTGTTCGCGCAGGTCTCCGTAGACCGGGCCAGCGTCGACACCCGCCCCAATTGCGGCAACATGCTGTCGGGCGCCGCGCCCTTCGCCATCGACGAGGGGCTGATCGCCGCGGCCGATGGTGAAACCTCGGTGCGCGTCCACAACGTCAACACAGGCGCAGTGATCGAGGCCGTGGTGCAGACGCCGGGCGGCCGCCTGACCTACGAGGGCGACGCACGCATCGACGGCGTGCCGGGCGCCGCAGCCCCCGTGCGCCTGAATTTCCTCGACGCGTGGGGAGCGGTCACCGGCCGCCTGTTCCCCACCGGACGACGCCAGGAAACGGTGGACGGCGTGGCCGCCACGCTGATCGACGCCGCCATGCCCATGGTGTTGCTCCGCGCGGCGGACCTGGGCCTGCGCGGCGACGAATCCCCGGCCGAGCTGGACGCCAACCCCGCGTTGCTCGCGCGCCTGGAACGCATTCGCCGCGAAGCCGGCGCCCGCATGGGCCTGGGTGATGTATCGGACAGCGTCATCCCCAAGCCGGTGCTACTGGCGCCGGGCAGCGACATCTCCGTCCCGTCTCTGCGCTCCCGTTACTTCACGCCTCATGCCTGCCACCGCGCCCACGCCGCCACTGGCGCGGTGGGCGTGGCCGCCGCCTTTCTCATGCCGGGCACGGTCGCGCATGATTGTGGCGGCCCGGCGCCGCTGCCGGGCTACCGGGGCGTACGCATCGAACATCCGTCGGGCGCCATGGACATCGACGTGAAGCTGAACGACGTCAGCGGCGAAGTGCAGACCGCCGGCTTGGTGCGCACCGCGCGCAAGATCATGAAGGGCCTTCTGTATGTGCCGGGACGCTATGGCGCGGCACGGCAAGAGCAGGAGGCACGCGCCCGGCTGGCATCGCGCCAACCGGTCGCGGCGTAAAAAACTCGACACACAGCGGTCCGCAGAGGCCGCCCACCGATGCATCAGGAGACATGACATGGCTATTCCCACCCGCGCCACCTTGTGCGCCGCCACCCTTTGCCTGGCCCTGGGCAGCACGGCCGCGCACGCCGAATTTCCCGAACGTGCCATCACCATGGTGGTGCCCACCGCCGCTGGCGGCGGCAACGATACCCTGGCCCGCGTGATCGGGCAGAAAATGGGCGAACTGCTGGGCCAGACCGTCATCGTGGTCAACAAGCCCGGCGCGCAGGGTGCCATCGCCGCCGACTACGTGGCGCGCCAGCCGGCCGACGGCTACACCCTGATGCTGGGCTACATCGGCACGCACGGCATCAATCCGGCGCTGCAAAAGGTCAACTACGATCCGGTGCGCGACTTCACCGCGATCGGCATGGTGGCTGACTCTCCCACGCTCATGGTGGTGTCCAGCAGCATCGGCGTGCAAGACGTTGCGGGCCTGCTCAAGTATGGGCAGGCCCATCCCGACGGCCTGAGCTACGCCTCGGCCGGCCCGGGCACGGCGCCAGCGGTCGCGGGCGAACTGTTCAACCGCGCCACCGGCGCGGCCATGCTGGAGATTCCCTACAAGGGTTCGGCGCCCGCCATGACTGACACGCTGGCTGGCGTAACGCAGGTCATGTTTCCCAGCCTGTTCAGCGCCTATCCGCACCTGAAGTCGGGCAAGATCCGCGCGCTGGGCGTAGCCGGCACGCGCCGCGCCAAGGTGCTGCCAGACATGCCGACCTTGGCCGAACTGGGTGTGCAGGGCGTGGACGTGGCGCAGTGGTACGCAGTATTCGCGCCCGCCAATGCCGATCCGCAAGTCGTCGCCAAGCTCAACACCGCGCTCAATGGTGCGCTCAACGATCCGGCCGTGGCCGCCAAGATCGACGACCAGGGCGCCGAAGTGCGCACCAGCACGCCTGCTGAACTGGCGGCGTTCGTGCGCGAAGAAGCCGTCAAGTGGAAACGGCTGGCCTCGACGATCCACGCCGCGCTATAAATGAGTCCGACACCGTGGAGTCGGAATGGCGCCTTGAGCAGCAGAGGGAGCCCAGACATAAGGGCTCCCTACGACAAGTCAAGGCATGGTCACGGTAACCAGGTAAGTGCCGGAAGTGACGGGCTTGCCGGCGCGATCAACCAATGTGTACTGCTGATCGTAGTAGCGACCCAGGGTCGTCCTGGTGGCGACCAGCTTAGCCTGCACCGGCGTGTGATCCGTTGCACTGAGCGACGATTTCGGCTGGACACGCCGCACATCCAAATCAATGTTGCGGGAAGGCACTGGACAAGCATCCATACGCAAGCCGTTGGCCTGGAAGGAGGTTGTGCAGGGGGATTCGACCACTCGGCCGCTAAAACGAATGACCCCAGACCCCACCGATGTCTCTGCTTGGCACATGGGAAATGCACTCAGCATTGCTATCGCGACAACTAACGAAAACTTGCCGTTCACGCCAGATCTCCTTGAGGAATAGCCTCACCTTGGGTATCGACCGAACCATGGGATTCTTAAGGATTGTCTGATTGCGAATAACAATGGCTAAACGCCGCTGCTCTATGAAAATCGGGTCATTTGGGGCTGCAACGCGAACGAAAAATCAGACCGTCGGAAGTCGATAGTTCTGCTCAACCATCGGCTCGGTCGCAAGCTTTGATGCCGATACGGGATGACCAGCCTGCTTGTAGCGAGCACCGACGGCAATCGACCCAAAGCGATCTCTTGCATCTCTTGATGACGAAGATTCCGACGGCGGGTAGTGAAGAAAGCGCTGAATCACAGCCATTGCAGCGCAGCACCATGCGGATCCGTCCAGGCCAACGCATGGCCATCGGCGCATAACAGGAACATGCCGGACGGTTGCGGCGTGGCCGCGGGCACGAATTGTGGAAAAACCAATGGACTTTCGTTGCTAACCCAGACGCAACGCGAGGCCAACATGTTGCGTGCGAATTCATTGCGCAGTGCCTGGTCCATCACGTAGTTCAGGACAGCGGAGTGATACACAACCACGGTCGCTTCCGCCGGAGCCTGTTCGATTAAGGAAGCAAGATCCCGCAGCAAATCGCCCCGGACGATCTGAGGCGGCTCGCGTCTGCAGATCCGCAGCGCAGACTGAAGGCGCGCGAGTCGATTGCCATCCTCGGGCCACACCAAGTCCTCCAGCCACTTCCTGTCCTCGTCGCAGTGAACGTCGATTGGGCTCAGGTCTAGTCCAGCCCTCCACACAATTTCAGGATAGGTGTGGGGGAGCGAGCCCGCGCCGGAGACCGCACAGGGAAATACCGGATAACCCGAATCGTCTCCACACGGAACCAGGCGTTGGGACCCCCAGTCGTAGCCGTATTTATCCATCAGCAGGCACAGCCCTGCAGAGGCCCCCACTTCAATGAGCGCTATCTTGCCCCCGATCGAAGCGAGAGCAGGCAGCAATACTGCACAGCGCCCCGGTTCGTTAGTCTGCGTGGAACGAGTCAGCATAAGAGCCCGGATGGCGGCGCCATGTTGCGCCAGGCCTGCATCGAACTCCGCGGTCGACGTGGGCGCGCCTACGGTATGCCGGAACGCTGCAAACAGCAGATTGGGTTGCTGCTTATCTACGGGCAGATCCTGTAAAAACACCAGTGTGTCAAACGAATTCGCGACATGCAACGCCCATTTTTCATACAAGGGCGAGCGACCCGCCGCCTCGATTCTTGCAAATCTCAAATAGCGGTCAGCAATTCGATCCATGCCATCTCCCATACGCAGATGAGTCTCGGCAGATTAGCATCGGTCGCGGGGAGCTATCATCTGTCGACCATCTTCCGAACCCTCCCGGGACTCACGGGGATCACGTATCCTGGGCACCGTTTCGACGAAACTTGTGGCTGCGCTAAAGCCCCGCTAGCATCGGCTCAAATGCACTCCCGCCCTGCCCTCGCATCCATGACGGAAGCCACCATGCCCGAACCCACCGCCACTGAAGTTTCAGCCGAAGCCGACACTCATAAGGGAGAATTTTTCCTGATCGACGCCAGCTTCTTGGGCAACGGCGGGGTTCCCGGCATAGAAATCGCCAACGAAGAGAAGCTGATCGATCCAGGGATGAATGTCGTCTCGCGTCCTAATGGAATGCCAGACCAGTATCCGGAGCGTCCCCACCTGGTTCATGTACCGGCGAAGGGCGGAATGCCACGCGATCTGGAAGAGCTTGCTGGCATATGGATTGTGTCGGAGCCGTTGAAGCAACTGTTTGAGCAGTTGGACGCCGAGGCGTTTGCATTCGTGGAATGCGACTTCAGCCTTGCTGACGGCAGCCCCGCCCCTCGGTACTACCTGGGCAATGTGCTGCGCAGGCTGGATGCCCTGGATGAAGCCGCTTCTCGTGTGAGGATCAAGCTCGATCACAATGATCAGACCGGCAAGGACGAGAAACTTTATAGCCTCGTCGGCGGGGCCAGCTTGGTGTTCAAGCAGGACGTTGTGGGAGATGCCCATATCTTCCGCCAGGATCGCATGGGAGCACCGCCCATCTGCGACCGCGCGATGTTTGATGCATTGCGTGCGGCCAACTTCTCCGGCGTACGGCTGCGCGATGTCGCCGATATTTAGCAAGACCACCTGGTGCGCGGCCGTCGGATCACTCCTGATCTCCTGGGCCAGTGCGCCGCCCGTTACGGCGTCTCTCTGACGGCCTCAATTGTCAGGTGGCTGGAGTTCACCCATCAGGCTGCCTTTGCGCATGACAAACAATCCGCCTTCATTCGAACTCTCACCTTCAGCAGATCAGGTAGAAAGCTCGGGCCATTTTTCGCTTCAGAGCGAACACTCGTTTGACCTTAATGAATGTCCGTTTTTTTGGCTGGGAACAGCCATTGGCGAGCGGCAGCTCTCGGCCAGGAGCGGTCACTCCTTTATTAGCCCTCCGTGCTCATCACAGACCGCGATCTAAGTTTGTAAAAATGGCTTTACGTTGATTGTTCATTATCATCGCCATATCTAAAGTACATTTTTTTACGCGCTATAACTGCATTTGGTTTTCCATCGAAATCTACTTAAACCAACTACTTATGCCATCTGAACTCGGAGTTGCCGTAATAGACGATGTTTGGCGAGCAATCGACTACGAGGTGACCTGGCTCCATGGTCGCTGGGCCATCTATAGGCAGCTATATGGCACCAGTGAGGCTCGCGTTAATGTTCTCAATCGCTCAGCTGGCACGTTTGCCATGATGCTCCAAGATGTATTACTTAATGATGTGCAGCTGGGATTGGCAAAGCTGGGAGACCCGGCATCTACGCGTGTCAAGGGCGAAGAGGTTGAGAATCTGACCCTCAGGAATCTCTACAACTTAGTCACCGAGTCGGGTGCTTTGGCAGCTCAATTAGCGCCACTACTTCACGCCTATGACAGTGCCTGTGCTAATGCAAGAAAGAGGCGCAACAAGCATATTGCACACTTTGATCTTGCGACCATGCTAAATGCAAGAGCAACTCTTGGAGGCCCTTCGCGCCATGAGATTGAGATTGCCTTGCAAGCATTACGCCGTGTGATGAACTGCATTTCCCTACATTACATTGGCACACAAACGGCATATGAGCACATCACACTTCACAGCGACGGTGATTCTCTGATTGCAACGCTCAAAAGAGGGCTGCGATATTCAGAGTTAGTTACGGATGGCACTATTCCACCCGATGACCTTCGCTTGAGCGACTGGGGTGACGTCTAATAACTCATCAAGCGTTGTCGACTATCTGCTCTGGGATACCCATGCGTCGTTGCCGCGTCCTTTCCTAAACCGTCCGTTTTTGGATGCTATACGATGGGTGTCCCAAAACCTGCCCGACCAGGGCCAAGCTGAACGCTGATATTGGTCTCTGCTGGCCACCGGTTTCACATAAGTGCCGAGGAAGTAGATCTACGCCACCTAATCCCGACACGTCAACATCACGACGATGAATAATATGACCGACAACGCCCAATATCTAGACCCCGCTGAACATCCTCCTGTGGCGTGTTCGCTATGCTTTTCTGACCACGGTCTACGATTAGACGCTGCGAGATTCGAACCCAACTATCTAGCCGATCTCGCGTGCCAAAATTGCGGCGCAACCGGCGGAAAGAAGCTTAACAAGGCCGCGCTGGAAGCCCTCGCACATCGATTTTTCGTTTGGGGGTCATTGTGGCGGCTCGACTATGGTGGTGCCCCGCGAATTCAGTTCAACGATAAGCAGTCCACCAGCATCAATGTGTCTCCGTGGCTTCAACCCGATGTTGCACTATTTGAGCGACTTCTCGGCGTCGGATTTTTCCACTACGGCCCGAGACTATGGATGGTCGGAGAAGTCACCCCACTCCAACATTTGCAGGACCCGCTAAGAAGGGGCAGCGTTATCGAACGCATCATCGGCGAGTTCCCATCGGTTACTTACGGTCCAGACCGGATCTTCTACCGCGTCCGTGTATCGCCCTCCATGCCGGGTGATCCAACTCAATACGATAGCCCCCCAGACCAATTTTTGGGGAGCGGTCGCATTGATTCGGCCGCTCTGCCCATCTTGTATGCGTCACCGGATCTGGATACGTGCCTACATGAGTGTCGCCTTACGGCTGAGGACGAAACGTTCGTCGCCACTATGCACCCCGCACGGGAGCTACGCTTATTGAACTTGGCAGCTTTGCTCCGTGAAGGCGATCACGTGTCTGAGTTCGAAAGTCTCGATATGGCTATCCACATGCTGTTCCTCGCCGGTAAACATGCGTATGAGATCATCCGCGAGGTTGCCATCGCCGCCCGCGCCGCCGGCTTTGATGGCCTCATCTACCCTTCTTACTTTAGTTTGATCCGACTGGGTATCATGCCATTCCAAACCATTTATGGTATCTCGCATCGTCGCATCCAGTCCCTGCAAGATCACGAAGAGTCCAAAGCGGTACCCAACCTTGCTTTGTTCGGTCGGCCTGTAGCATCAGGAGACGTCGCGATCGAGTCTATAAATCGGCTCGTCCTCAGGCAGGTCCAATACGGCTACCATTTCGGGCCGGTGTCGTTCTGAGTTGAAACCGATTGCACCGCAGAACTGGTACACAGTCGCCGCTACGCGGTCATTGTGGGTGAGCATTAGCACGTTGATTTTTGAGGATTTTGCCGACGGCGGGAGGCTGACTTCTCTCCACGCCATATAAGACTTTTGCCTTGTCCCATTCAGATCGATGGCTTGCCTGCGACGAGCGACTGGTCGGCTCTGATACCTGCCCTTGCAACTCCGACGGCCCGACCGGCAGCAACGGGCCGGGATCGGTCTGTCGTCATAGACGGCACCCGGCCAGAAGCGGACATAGGCTTCGATCTTCGTGGGACAGCTACAGGCTGATCTGAGCCGATCGTGCCGCCTGCCCTGGGGTGGTAACTCGCGCCCGCAGCGGTGATTGAATGCGGCGTTGAAAGCGTGAAGGCAATGCCGCTGCAGCCGGCGAATCCGTGGCTTCTGTTAGTATCCGCGGCAAAGAATTTGCAAGCAACGGCAACTTATCAAATGACCGACGGAGCGAGTCCAATGATCAGGCTGGTGGCTATTTGCTTTTTTCTGTGGGGCACACCTGTAGCGCAAGCGACTGAGACTTCGACATTTGCCTCGAGAGACGAGTTGAATGCCTTCAAGGAATTGCAGCAAAGCAAGTTGGAGTCACAAAAGGAGCTTCAAGCAAAAGGGTTGGAATCACAAAAGGAGCTTCAAGCCAAAGACGTTGAGGCCGTCCGCCAACAGATCACGGCCGTTGACAAGCGTGTAGATGACCAATTGGCGCAGTTGGGTCAAAGCATTGACCGGTTTGGCACCTTGACCACTCTGCTGAGCGTCGGCATCACGGTGTTGCTGCTCTTGGGTGGATTTCTCGGGTATCGCAATGCCAAGTCGGAAGCCAAGGAGGCAGCCAAGGAGGCAGCCAAAGAGGCGGCCAAGGAGGCGGCCTCTGATGTTGCGAGAGCTAGCGCACAAGAGTGGTTTGACAAACAGGCAGACCAGTTAAGAAAACAAATTGGAGCAATGGAGCAGAAAGCCGCTCAGTTGCATCTGGAAATGGATGGGCATGCGCAAGGAGTTCAAGCGCACGCTGCTGATGTCACAAAAGCTCTCAATACTGCACAGGAGTCAATTGACAAAACCAGGGCCCAACCCCCCTCTACTCTGGCCGACTCAACAAAAGTGCTTGCTCAACGCGACCGTGAGCTGAAAGCCTCTACCGAAGACAGCTACTCTTTCGATGACTGGAACACTCGCGCCCACGCCGCGTACGCCGCCGGAGACTTAGAAGACGCTGCCTATTTTTGGCTCAAAGCTGCTAGAGTTTCCAATGCTGGTGCCACCAGTGTTGCGAAGGTGCTAGTCAATCGAGGTATCACGCAGGGGCAACTGAGCCAAAGCGAAGCCGAAATAGCCACCTACGATGAGGTGCTGCACCGCTTTGGTGATGCTGTCGAGCCCGCGCTGCGCGCGCAGGTCGCCCGGGCCTTGCTCAACAAGGGCATCGTCCAGAGCCAACTGAACCAGAACGAAGCCGCCGTCGCCACCTACGATGAGGTGCTGCGCCGCTTTGGTGATGCTGCCG
>Ga0182740_1000988_pt1 | contig 21474 bp, 19 predicted proteins | sample eDN5th37CKraftBY_FD_128872 | JGI IMG/M metagenome (GOLD analysis project Ga0182740, IMG submission 128872) | Enriched backyard soil microbial communities from Emeryville, California, USA - eDNA 5th pass 37_C Kraft BY (version 2) (version 2) | ecosystem: Environmental > Terrestrial > Soil >...
ACGTTCAGCCTCACGCTCGGCCGCCGCATTGTCTTCAGCCTGATCCGCTGGGCCAACGACACCTTCGTTTCGGAAGTCCCGGTCATCAGCGTCATCTTCGTCATCATGGGCGTGATGGCGCTCTTCACTTCGGCGATCGGCGTGCATACGGTGCTCGGCGCTTTTGTCGCCGGCATTCTCGTCGGGGAATCGCCGATCCTGACCAAGAAGATCGACGAGCAATTGCGCGGCATGATCACCGGCTTCTTCGCGCCGGTATTCTTCGGGCTCGCGGGTTTGAGCGCCGATTTGACCGTCATCAATACATGGCAGCTTGCTTACCTGACCGCCGGGCTCATTCTGATCGCGAGCATCGGCAAGTTCGCCGGCGCCTTCATCGGCGGCAAGATCGGCGGCCTCACAGGGAAGGAATCGTTTGCACTCGCCTCCGGCATGAATGCGCGCGGCTCGACCGAAGTGATCGTCGCGACCATCGGCCTTTCGCTCGGCATGTTGAACGAGAGCCTGTTCACGATGATCGTGACGATGGCGGTCGTTACCACCATGGCGATGCCGCCGATGTTGCGCTGGGCGCTTTCGCGCCTGCCGCTTGGCGAAGACGAGAAGAAGCGCCTGGAGCGCGAGGAGTTCGAGGCGAACGGTTTCGTCACCAATCTCGAACGATTGCTGATCGCGGTGGATGCGAGCAACAACGGCAAATTCGCCGCGCGCCTCGCAGGGCTCATCGCGGGCCTGCGCGGCATGCCCACGACCGTTTTTCATCTCGGCAAAAGCAAGCGCGACGAAACGAAAAACAAAAAGGCGAAAAGCGCGGCCAAAAGCGTGCAGGCCGTCGCCAAGAAGGCGAAGACCAGCACCAGGCGTTCGAAGGACGAGGACGAGCCGCGCGACGTCGATGTGACGACGCGTGTGCAGGAAACGTCAACGCAAGAAGCGATCGAAGAGGAGGCGAGAAAAGGCTACGATCTCCTGATGATCGGCGTGCGCAACACGCTCACCTCCGACGGCGCGATCCGTAACGAAGTGAACCGCATTGCTTCCGGTTTTAACGGACCGCTCGGCCTCGTACTGGCGCGCAACGAGCACGAGGAAAAACCCCTGACCTCGAAGCTCAACATCCTCGTCACCGTCGCCGGCACCGACATTTCCAACCGCGCCGCCGAGCTTGCCGTCGTACTCGGGCGAACGGCGAATGCGCGCGTCACCGCGCTTTATGTCGCGGCCGAAAATAAAAAAAGCCGCCGCTTCCGGCAGGCGACGGCCACGCACCGGCAGGAGGAGGCCTCGCTCAAGGATATTGTCGAGATCGGCGAACGCTTCGGTGCCACGGTGCGCACCGCCGTGCGCGTCGCGGCAAAGCCCGATCAGGCGATTTTGCAATTCGCCAAGGGCGGCCGCTACGATCTGATTGTAATGGGCGTATCGCGCCGTTCGGGCGGCAAACTGTTTTTCGGCAACACCGCACAGGCGGTGCTGGAGAAGGCGCCGTGCTCTGTGCTGTTGCTCGCCGCCGATTCCGTCAGCGAGAAAACGCCCGGCCCCAAAGCCGAGCTGAAATAGATCAGGCCGTCCAAACCGCCGAGCATTCCGGCGTTTCCCAGAGCCGGATCGCAATGACGCGCGCGCCATGCGGCCGCACGAGATCGTTTGTGACTTTGGCAAGTTCCGCGACGATCACCTCGACGGTCGGATGCGCGTCGAGAAGATAGGCCGGCTTGCCGAGCCGCCGGTTCATCTCGATGGCTTGCTTGACCGCCGGCTCGTCGTCGTTCCTGTAGAACAACGCGGTGTGATCGAAGTGGTTTTTGATCCAGCCGCCGATGACTTCCTCGACGACGAAGAAATCGACGACCCTGCCGAGCGGATCGAGCCGGTCGGCGGCGAGGGTAAACTCGGCTTCGTAGCGGTGGCCATGGAACGCCTTGCACACGCCCTCATGGCCGGGAATGCGATGCATCGCATCCCACACGAAGCGTTGAACGATGGTGATTGCGCTGGCGCCCGGCTTCGACATAGTTTCCGCTCAAAATCCGGCTTCTCTATTCACGATCTCATGTACGCGGTCAAAGAGATTTTCCTTACCCTGCAAGGCGAGGGCGTCCACACCGGCCGCCCCGCGGTTTTCTGCCGTTTCGCGGGCTGCAATCTGTGGTCCGGCCGGGAGGAAGACCGTGCCGAAGCCGTCTGCCAGTTTTGCGATACCGATTTTGTCGGCACCGGCGGCACCAAGGGTGGCAAGTACAAGGATGCCGAAGCGCTGGCCGACGCTATCGCCGGCGAGTGGGGCGCCGCACGGGAAAACCGTTTCACCGTGCTGACCGGCGGCGAGCCGCTGTTGCAGGTCGATGAGCCGCTGCTCGCGGCGCTGCATGCGCGCGGCTTCGAGGTCGCGGTCGAAACCAACGGCACGCTCGAGCCGCCTGCGGGCCTCGACTGGATTTGCGTGAGCCCGAAAGCGGGCGCGGAGCTGAAACTGAAAACCGGCAACGAATTGAAGCTCGTCTATCCGCAGGAGGGCGTGAGGCCGGAAGACTTCGCGGCGTTACCGTTTCAGCATTTCTCGCTCCAGCCGATGGATGGCCCGGATGCCGCGGAGAATACGCGGCGCGCCATCGAATATTGCCTCAGGCATCCGCAGTGGAATCTGAGTCTTCAGACCCACAAGATTATGGGCATTCGCTGAGTTGAGGGGGCCGAAATTTTCACCTTGATGGCGGAAGACCGCGCGGGCGAACATCGCCGCGCGCAGGTGCTGGATAAATTGCTCGGGAAAAATCCGCCGCCGTGAGCGTGTTTATTTCAGCACGATGACGGTAAGCGACTCCGCATAGAGCGCGGGCTTTTCAGCGCCTTCGATCTCGACCGTCACTTCGTTCTTCAGCAGAAACTCTTTCTCGCCTCGCGCCGTCACTTCACGCAGCTTGTAGTGCGCGCGCACGCGCGAGCCGGGTTTGACCGGCGTGAGGAAGCGAACCTTGTCGAGCCCATAATTGACGCGATGCGCGACGCCATCGAGTTTCGGTAGCGCCTCGAAACCCATCGGCGCTAGCAGCGACAGCATCAGATAGCCGTGCGCAATGGTGCCGCCGAACGGCGTTTCCTTTTTCGCGCGCTCCGGATCGACGTGAATGAACTGATGATCGTCGGTGACGTCGGCGAAGCCGTCGATCATGGCTTGCGTCACCGAACGCCAGGCGGAGACGCCAACTTCGCTGCCGACCCGGCTTTTTAAGGTTTCGATGGAAATGGTTTCGTTCATGCGGCCATGTCGGGCAGGACGGGCGTTTCGTCAAGCGCGCACTTTCACATAGCGGCCTGGCGCGTCCTCGATGGGCGCGAGTTTCCCGCCGCCCGGCTGCCGCGCCGGTACGCGTTCGCCGCTCATGGTGGAAAGCCAGTTCAGCCAATCCGGCCACCACGAGCCCATATGTTCTTCGGCGTTCTTGAGCCACGATTCGAGATCACCCTTCGGCGTGTCGCCGGTCCAGTACTGGTATTTCGGTTTCAGCGGCGAATTGACGACACCCGCGATGTGGCCGGAGCCCGCCAGCACGAATTTGACCGGCGCGCCGAAGAACTGGCTGCCGAGGTAAACCGATTTTGCCGGCGCGATATGATCCTCGCGCGTCGCAAGATTATAGATCGGGATGTTGACCTTGCTGAGATCGATCCGCGTGTTGTCGATCGACATCAGGCCTTTCGAGAGCTTGTTCTCGAGGTAGCAGTTGCGCAGATAAAAGGCGTGGTTCGCCGCCGGCAGCCGCGTCGAATCCGAATTCCAGTAGAGGATGTCGAACGGGAAGGGCTTCTTGCCGCGCAGATAGTTGTTCACGACGAACGGCCAGACGAGATCGTTGGCGCGCAGGAGATTGAATGCGGTCGCCATCCGGCTCGCTTCGAGATAGCCCGCATCCTTCATCTGCCGCTCGAGATTGGCGATCTGGTCTTCGCCGACGAAGACCTTGAGCTCGCCCGCATGCGTGAAATCGACCTGCGTCGTGAGCAGTGTCGCGCTCTCGACGCGGTCCTGTGCCTTGGCCGCGAGATAGCCGAGCGTCACCGACAGCAGCGTGCCGCCGACGCAATAGCCGATCGTGTGCGCGCGCTTCTCGCCCGTCACCATCTCGACCTGATCGAGCGCCTTCAGGACGCCGTCATGCATGTAATGCGAGAAGCTTTTCTCGGCATGGGAGCTGTCGGGGTTCACCCACGAAATCACGAACACCGTCAGGCCCTGATCGACCATCCACTTGATGAACGATTTTTCGGGTGTGAGATCGAGCACATAAAACTTGTTGATCCACGGCGGCACGATGAGTACCGGCGTCGAGATCACCGTTTCGGTGCTCGGCGCGTATTGCAGAAGCTGAAACAGCTCGTTCTCGAAGATCACCTTGCCGGGGCAGGTCGCAAGATTGCGGCCGACTTCGAAGCCCTCGGGATCGGACTGGCGGATCTTGAGATCGCCTTTGCCCGCGGTGATATCCTCGGTCAGCATCTGCATGCCGCGCACGAGGTTGTCGCCGCTGGTGCCGAGCGTTTCATGAAACAGCTCGGGATTGGTCAGCACGAAATTTGAGGGCGACACGGCGCTTGAAAGCTGCCGCACGTAAAAACTGGCTTTGAGTTTGGTCTGCTCGTCGAGCGTCTCGGCGTCGCGCACGAGCGTCTCGGCCCAGTTCGAGGTGAGCAGATACATCTGCTTCATCGTATCGAAGAACGGGTTCGTCGACCATTCGGGATGTGCGAAGCGGCGATCCTTGGCGTCGGGCTGCGCGACGGGCGTTGCCGTTTCGCCCGCCATCTTGCGCATCGTCTGCGACCACAGCTCCATGTAGCCCTTGAAAAGGCTGTTTTGCGCTTCGAGCGTGCGCTCCGGGTCGGCCATCCAGTATTCGGCGACCTGCGACAGCGTCTTGACGACATCGGCGATGTCGTCCGCCATCTTTTCCTGGGCCTTGGCGTCCTCGCGCGGCCGCAGATAGGCGGCCATCGCCTTGCCGCCTTCCTCGACGAGGCGGGCGAGGTTGCGCGCGAAAGCGTCGGGGTCGATCGCGGGCGCCTGTGTGCCGGCCGCCTTGTCGTCGTTCTTGGTATCCATGGTCTCCGCCACGTTCCTACCTAAGCGGAATTTGCAAATTTTAGTTTGCGGCTTTCCATGCGGAGTGGGCAAGGCGGTATTTGGGCGGCGCCGGTAGGATCGGCCGCCCAAACGTGGTATTTTGGCCTTGCGAAGCCCCCGGCCTGCCTACCCGGTGCCCACCCAAGGCGGCCGCGGGGAAATGGCTTGAAACGGGTTAGGGCGGCAGGTATTGGGCCTACCACCGTGCTTCCGCCATATTGAGCAGCGACAGAGCGCGGGTGGGGAAAGCCGGAATCTTCGGGGGATTCCGGCGCTTGAAAGGAATCGGTCTTGCAGACTGGGCCGCATCGCAGGGCGCGGGGAGCCTATCTGGCCGCGCGTGCCGCCATTTTCGGCGCGCTCGCAGGGCTGATGCTGGCTGGCTGCGCTGGCGATGTACCGGTGCCGTTCGTGAACGTCGCCCTGCCGCCGGCCGGGCCCGGACCGGCGCCGGAATACCCCAATGTCGGGGTCACGCCGAACACCAACAGTAACGAGTCGCCGGTCATGACCGAAGCCGAGCGTCAGGCCGTCGAGGATCAGCTCCGCAAGCTCGTCAGCGACCGCGAGGGCAGCGTCAAAAAGCGGATCGACAGCAGCAATTGACCAAGGAACCTCAAGCCGGGCTTTAAGCCGAACGTTAAGTACGTTTTCTCATATTCGATGCTAGAATGCCGAGGGTTGCCGGTTCGCAGCCCGATTCAGACCCAAACCCGATCAGGACCGATCATGTCGCCCGAATTCCACCGCATCCGCCGTTTGCCGCCCTACGTCTTCGAGGTCGTGAACAAGGTGAAAGCGGCTGCCCGCAATCAGGGCATGGACATCATCGACCTCGGCATGGGCAACCCCGATCTGCCGGCGCCGGCGCATGTCGTCGAGAAGATGAAGGAGACGATTGGCAAGCCGCACACCGATCGCTATTCGGCTTCGAAGGGCATCATGGGGCTGCGCAAGGCGCAGGCCGCCTATTACGAGCGCCGCTTTGGCGTGAAGCTCAACCCCGAAACGCAAATCTGCGCCACGCTCGGCTCGAAGGAAGGCTTCGCCAATATGGCGCAGGCGATCACGGGGCCGGGCGATCTCGTGCTGGTGCCGAACCCGAGCTATCCCATTCACGCTTTCGGCTTCCTAATGGCGGAGGGAACGATCAGTTCGATCCCGTGCGAGCCGGGGCCGTCGTTCTTCCACGCGCTCGAGAAGGCGGTGCTGCATTCTACGCCGAAGCCGATCGCGCTCATCACCTGCTTCCCGTCGAACCCGACGGCGCAGGTCGCCGACCTCGATTTCTATCGCGACGTCGTGAAGTTCGCGAAGCAGCACGATCTGATCGTGCTCTCCGATCTCGCATACGCCGAAGTCTATTTCGACGACATGCCGCCGCCCTCGATCCTGCAGGTGCCGGGCGCGATGGATATTGCCGTTGAATTCACTTCGATGTCGAAGACCTTCTCGATGCCCGGCTGGCGCGTCGGCTTTGCCGTCGGCAACGAACGGCTGATCGCCGCGCTCGTGCGCGTCAAATCCTATCTCGATTACGGCGCGTTTACGCCGGTGCAGGTCGCGGCGACCGCGGCGCTCAACGGCCCGCAGAACTGCATCGACGAGATGCGCGCGACCTACAAGCGCCGCCGCGATGCGCTGGTCGAAAGTTTCGGCCGCGCCGGCTGGACCATTCCCGCGCCGCGCGCCTCGATGTTTGCCTGGGCGCCGATGCCTGAACGCTTCAAGGAGCTCGGCAGCGTCGAATTCTCGAAGCTCCTCGTCGAGAAGGCGGGCGTCGCGGTTTCGCCGGGCGTCGGTTTCGGCGAGCAGGGCGAAGGTTATTTGCGGCTTGCGCTCGTCGAGAACGAGCAGCGCATCCGTCAGGCCGCGCGCCAGCTCCGGCAGTTCCTCGACAACGCCGACAAAATTCTGCACAACGTCATTCCTATGAAGGCGCGCGGATAAGCGCGTGTAAATAACCGGTTTTCTCCATGGCCGAACCGCTCAAACTGGGTCTCGCGGGCCTCGGAACCGTCGGCTCGGCGACGGTCCGGATGCTCATGCGCTCGAAGGACGAACTCGCCGCGCGCGCCGGCCGTCCGATCGAACTCAAGGCGTATGCCTCGAAGGACCCGCCGCGCGACAACACCATCGACCTCTCGAACATCCGCAAGGTCGATGGCCCCGTCGCGCTTGCCGCCGATCCGGAGATCGACGTTTTCGTCGAACTCATGGGCGGCGCCGGCGATCCGGCGAAAAGCTCGGTCGAAGCTGCGTTCAACGCCGGCCACGGCGTCGTCACGGCGAACAAGGCGCTGATCGCGAAGCACGGTGTGCAGCTTGCGAAACTCGCCGAGCAGAAGAACGCGCCGTTCTCGTTCGAGGCGGCGGTGGCGGGCGGCATCCCTGTCATCAAGACGCTGCGCGAGGGCCTCGGCGGCGCACACATCTCGCGCGTCTATGGCATCCTGAACGGCACCTGCAATTACATCCTCACTCAAATGCTGAAGGAGAAGCGCTCCTTCGCCGACTGCCTGAAGGAAGCGCAGAAGCTCGGCTATGCCGAAGCCGATCCGACATTCGACATCGGCGGCTTCGATACGGCGCACAAGATTGCGATTCTGACCTCGATTGCCTTCGGCACCGAGGTCGATGCCGATGCGATTTATATCGAAGGCATTGAATCGATCACGCTCGCCGACCTCGAAGCGGCCGACGATCTCGGCTATCGCGTCAAGCTTCTCGGTGTCGCGACCCGCAACGAGAGCGGCATCGAGCAGCGCGTGCATCCGACGATGGTGCCGAAAGGTTCCGTGATCGGCGAAATCGACGGCGTGCTGAATGGCGTCGCTATCGACTCCGACATGATGGGCCTGACGCTCGTCGGCCCCGGCGCGGGCGGCGACGCGACGTCTTCGGCGGTGGTCGCCGATATCGTCGATCTTGCGGCGGGCCGCCGTGTGCATCCGTTCGGCCGTCCCGCGGCGAAGCTCAAGAAACTCGCCCGCGCGCCGATGCAGCGTCACGAGGGCGGCTATTACATCCGCCTTGCCGCCATCGACAAGCCGGGCACCGCCGCGACGATTGCGCGTCGCATGGCTGACGAAAATATTTCACTCGAATCCATCATGCAGCACCGCAAGGCGAGCCGGCCGCATGGCGGCGACGATCCGAAATCGGCGGGCGCCGCCGCGTCTGTCGTGCTGATTACTTACGCGACGAGCGAAGATGCCGTGCGCCGCGCACTGGCCGTGATTGAGAAGGAAGGCGTGCTGGCCGAGAAGCCGCAGGTCATTCGCATTGAAAAGAGCTGATAGAGCGTTCCGGGGGAGAGAATGTCCGACAAGTCGAAATTGCTGAACGAGCGCGTGCTGTCGATCGAGATCACGCGCGTCACCGAGCGCGCGGCGGTGGCCGCTGCCCATCTGCGCGGCCGCGGCAACGAGAAGGCCGCCGACCAGGCGGCGGTGGATGCAATGCGCCGCGAAATGAACGCGCTGGCCATCGACGGCACCATCGTCATCGGCGAAGGCGAGCGCGACGAAGCGCCGATGCTCTATATCGGCGAGAACGTCGGCAACAAGAAGGGCCCCAAGGTCGATATCGCCGTCGATCCTCTGGAAGGCACCACGCTCTGCGCCAAGAACATGCCCGGCGCGATCGCCGTGATGGCCATGGCCGAGGGCGGCGCGCTGCTGAATGCGCCCGATGTCTATATGGACAAGATCGCGATCGGGCCGGGCTATCCCGCCGGTGTCGTCGATCTCGACGCTTCGCCCGACGAGAACATCCGCTCGCTCGCCAAGGCCAAGGGCGTGAAGCCTGAATACATCACCGCGCTTATTCTGGATCGTCCGCGCCATGCCGACATGATCGCCGCCGTGCGCAAGACGGGCGCCGCCGTGCATCTCATCACCGACGGCGACGTTGCCGGCGTCATCCACACCACCGATCCGAAAAACACCGGCGTCGATATCTATATGGGCATCGGCGGCGCGCCTGAAGGCGTGCTCGCGGCGGCGGCGCTGCGCTGCATCGGCGGCCAGATGCAGGGCCGCCTTGTGCTCGACACCGACGAGAAGCGCGAACGCGCCGCCAAAATGGGCGTCAAGGATCCCAAGAAAAAGTACGATATGAAGGACATGGTGCGGGGCGACTGCCTGTTCGCGGCGACCGGCGTCACCACCGGCGCGCTGCTGCGCGGCGTGCGTTTCGAGAAGGACCGCATCTATACCAGCACCGTCGTCATGCGCTCCGCGACCGGCACGGTGCGCTGGATCGACGCCGAGCATCGCAAGCTCGACAAGTTCCTGCTGGATTGAATGGCATGGCAGGGCGCCCTCTGATCCAGCCTGCGGGAACAGAGGAACGCGCCTTTCTGGGCGTCACCCGGTCGGTGACCGGCAAGACCTGGCGCGATCGCTGCGATCTGCGCGCGGCGCAGACGGCGCTCGCGATCCATCAGCGCTACGACATCCCCGAAATACTCTCCCGCATCGTCGCCTGTCGCGGCGTCGGTCTCGATGACGTCGAGAATTTTCTCGAGCCGAGCATCCGCAAGCTGATGCCCGATCCGTTGACGCTTACCGGCATGGCGGAGGCTGCGGCGCGCCTTGCCGATGCCGCCGAGCGCAAGGAGCAGGTTGCCGTCTTCGGCGATTACGATGTCGATGGCGCGACCTCGACCGCGCTTCTCGTGCGCGTACTGCGCGCGGCGGGGCTCGATCCGTTGTTCCATATTCCGGATCGCCTGTTCGAAGGCTATGGCCCCAACATCGAAGCGATCCGCAAGCTCGCCGAAAGAGGCGCGACGCTGCTCGTCACCGTCGATTGCGGCACGACGAGCCATGAGGCGCTCGCCGAAGCGAACCGGCTCGGCATGGATGCGATCGTCATCGATCATCATCAGGCGCCGGACGATCTGCCCTATGCCTATGCGATCGTGAACCCGCATCGCGCCGACGACATCTCGGGCCTCGGCCAGCTTGCGGCCGTCGGCCTCGTGTTCATGACTGCTGCTGCGCTGCTGCGCGAATTGCGGCGCCGCAGCTACTGGGGCGGCTCGCTGCCTGAGCCGGATTTGCTACAGCATCTCGATCTCGTCGCGCTCGGCACCGTTGCCGATGTCGTGCCGCTCACCGGCCTCAACCGTGCCTTCGTTAAGAAGGGCCTGATCGTGCTGCGCAATCGCCAGACCGAAGGCTTGCGCGCCTTGATGGATGCCGCGCGTCTCGACGGCCCGCCGGCGCCATATCATCTCGGATTCCTGCTTGGCCCGCGTATCAACGCCGGCGGCCGCATCGGTGACGCAACGCTCGGCACGAGATTGCTCGTCACCGACGATCCGGCGGAAGCAAATCGTATTGCGCTTGAACTCGATCGCCTGAATCGTGAGCGGCAGACGGTGGAGAGAGCCACGCTCGAGCAGGCCGAAGCCGAAGCCCTCGCAGCGCTAGGATTGGAAGAACGCGGCGCCGTGGTGATCGCTTCCGGCGATGGCTGGCATCCCGGCGTCGTCGGACTCGTCGCGGCGCGCCTCAAGGAACGTTTCGGCCGCCCGGCTTTTGCAATTGCCATGCTCGGCGAAACCGGCACCGGTTCGGCGCGTTCGATCCCCGGCGTCGATCTTGGCCGAGCGGTGCGAAGCGCGATGGTGGAGGGACTGCTCATCAAAGGTGGCGGGCACGCCATGGCCGCGGGCCTGACGATCTCGCGCGACAAGATGGGAGCGTTTCGTGCCTTCATCGAGAAAGAGCTTACGCAGGTTGTGGAGCAGGCGCGGGCGGAGGATACGTTCCACATCGATGCCGCGATCACCGCGCGCGGCGCCAACCACGAGCTCGTCGAAATGATCGAGCGCGCGAGCCCATACGGCTCCGGCAACCCCGAGCCGATCTTCGCCTTTCCGTCGCATATCGTTGCCTATGCCGACCCGGTCGGCGAGGCCCATTGCAGGGTGCGCCTGCGCGCCGCCGATGGTGCGGCGCTCGACGCGATTGCCTTCCGCTGCCTCGATCGCCCGCTCGGCCAGGCGCTGATGGCCGCGCGCGGCCAGACCATGCATGTCGCGGGTTGCTTGACGGTGGATCGCTGGCAGGGGCGGGAACGCATCCAGCTCCGCATCCTTGATGCTGCACCCGGCGATCCCTTGTCGGCACGCTAGCAAAGCGGCTACACGCTATCCCGATCGGAGAAGGGCAATGCGTCTCAAGCTGGCTCTGTTTGCGCTGTTGGCCGCGATGAGTCCCGCGGCGGCGGATGTCGCTATCCCCGACGATACCTCGGTGCATTTTTTCATGACGGAGACCGGCGCGCTGTCGCCGGATTTGTACGGTCTGAAAAATCCGGTGGTGTTCAACCTTTCGGTCGGCGCCGACGGCTATCAGGGCGGAAAGTTCAACGGCTACCTCGTCAAGGTGCGCCTCAAGGCCAAGGGCGAGGTCTTCGCCGAGGGAAAGCAGGCGACGCTGGTGCTTCGCGACCGCAAGAAAAAGCGGGATGTCGAGACGCGGGTCATCAGCGATATCTATGTCGGCTCGAATGGTATCGCTTACTATCCGGCGCTGATGCTCAAGCGCGACTGCGGTGAATTCGATCTTATCGTCACCGGCAACGGCAAGCGCATCCACAAACCACTTCAACTTGCTTGCGGGGAATGATGCGCTTTCTCGTCACCGGCACTTCGGGTTTTATCGGCTTTCATCTCGCGCAACGTCTGTTGAAGGACGGTCACGAGGTGCAGGGCATCGACGGCATGACACCGTATTACGATGTTGAGCTGAAGAAGGCGCGCCAGAAATTGCTCGCGCAATCCAACCGCTTCACCGCGCATACGCTGATGCTGGAAGACGAGGCGCGGCTTGCCGCCGTTTACGCCGCGGCAAAGCCCGGCATCGTCGTACATCTCGCGGCACAGGCTGGCGTTCGTTACAGTCTGGAAAACCCGCGCGCCTACGTGGACTCGAATATCGCCGGCACGTTCAATCTGCTTCAATTGATGCGCGGTATGCCGCCGCAGCATTTTCTCTACGCTTCCACGAGTTCGATTTATGGCGCGAACGAGAAGATGCCGTTTCAGGAAACCGACCGCGCCGATTTCCCCATCACGCTCTATGCCGCCACCAAGAAAGCGGGTGAGTTGATGGCCCATAGCTACGCCCACCTTTTCGATATCCCGACAACGGCGCTTCGCTTCTTCACGGTTTACGGCCCGTGGGGCCGCCCGGACATGGCGCTATTCAAGTTCACCGACGCGATCCTGCACGGCCGTCCGATCGAGATTTACGGCGAAGGCAAAATGTCGCGCGACTTCACCTACATTGATGACCTCGTCGAAGCGATGGTGCGGCTGGCGGCGGTTGTTCCATCGCGTGACGCGCGCCAGCAAAGCGACGCACCGGATTCCCTCAGCCCCGCCGCGCCATTTCGCGTGGTCAATATCGGGCGCGGCAAGCCCGTGCAGCTCCTCGATTTTATTGCGGCCCTCGAGCAGAAGCTCGGCAAGCCGGCGAAGCGTAAGCTGCTGCCGATGCAGCCCGGTGACGTCACCGATACGTTCGCGAGTTCCGATCTCCTCGAAAAGCTCACCGGCTATCGCCCCTCCACCCCGGTGGACGAGGGAATTGGCGCGTTTGTCGATTGGTATCGCGCCTATACCGCCGATAAATCCGGCTAGGCGCGGCCGCAGAAACCGCTACACTCGCGGCAGGGGCAGGCGCCTGTGCGCCTGGATGCGTCATGTTGGGTTCTGCGCCATCGAAAGTATCCGTTGCCGCGAAAGCGGCAGCGCTTGCCGGTTTGTTGTTCGTCGCGGCCTGCGCCGAAAACAAGCCTCCGGTTCCCGAAGTGCAGGCAACGGTGCCCGGCGGCGTCGAGCCCGGGTCGCCGCAGGACTTTCTGCTCAATGTCGGCGACCGCGTTTTCTTCACCGAGAATTCGACCGAGCTTTCCTCTACTTCGATTGCTTCGCTCGACAAGCAGGCGGCCTGGCTCTCCCGTTACGCCAACTACAACATCACCGTCGAGGGTCATAGCGACGAGAAGGGCAACGCGGCGAAAAACAAGCGGCTCTCCGAGCAGCGCGCCAAGGCCGTCCAAACCTATCTCACCTCCAAGGGCATCGAGCCGGGCCGCATCCACATGGTCTCCTACGGCCGCGACAGGCGTGCGGCCAAGTGCAACGATGCTTCGTGCTGGTCGCAAAACCGCCGTGTCGTGACGGTTCTGCAGACAACCACGGACCCCGCGCTGCGCAGCCGCGGTCACCCTCGTGCGCCGCAAGCGCAGACATCGCGCATGCCGGTATATGCTTCGCCGCCGCCGCAGCAGGAGCCGTCCGAGCTAGTTCGCGCCGATCCCGTCAATACATTCCCGCAGGGCAACGAATAGATCTTTGCTGTTGCCAAGATGCTCTTGCTCGACGTCGAGGATGCGTGTGAATGCGCTTTTCTTGATGCGCAGGATTTCCGGCGCATTCGTGAGGATACCGGCGGAATCGCAAACGATGTCGATCAGGCGGTCGGCCGCATGCAGGCGGCCGAGAAGATAATCGTTCTCGCGATAGGCGCGTGACAGAAACGCCGCGAAGTGCCCGAAACCAATGCCTTTCAGGCTTTCGATGCGGGCGAAATCCTTGAGCGAATGCGCGTCCTGCGGGCTGATGCGATCGACGAGGATCTCCTGAATTTCCCCGGCGCCATTGGCGCTCGCGACCGAGAATGTCAGCACATCCCAGAACGGAAAGCCGAGATAGTTGACCAGCACGTCGCGATGCGCTTCGCGCGTCCAGTCTTTCGGATCGAGCGACGCCATCAGGTGATCGAGATCGCGCGTGCTCGCGGCAAGGTCGATTTCCTTGGCGAGCGTTTCGATCAGCCGGTCGATTTTCTCGCCGTGCTCATTGACGAACCGCCGGGCGAAACCCGCAAGGTCCTTGGCTTCGTCCTCTTCGGGATCGAGGCCGAACAGTTCGTTGACGAGGCCATGCGCCGTGACGCTATAGAATTTTGCTTCCTCACGGCGCGTCAGCACGTCCAGATTTTCGTAGAAACGCCGCTTCAGTTGATCGACCGCCCTGGCTTTCAGCCCGCGATAGCGCTCGTCGTCGAGGAGATGGTAGAGCCGGTTCTGCGCCTCGATCAGGAAGTTGAGGCGGCGCTTGCGGTAATCGACATCGAAGGCGAGGAAGAAACGCACCCAGTGCGGCTGCTGGCCGGCGCCGCCGTTTTCGCGCAGCACGGCATCGTGTCCGCTACGGTCGTAAAGGATGCCGCGATGTTCGGCCCATGCCGCGATGATTTCGCTCGTCGCGCGCGCCGCCGGCGAGCGGGGCGGAATGCCGCCGATCGTCAGGATGATCCGCGTCACGAAATTGCGCACGGAAGCAAGCTTCAGCCGCGCATAGCCTTCATAGGCGAAGCCCGCGTCGCGAGCCGCGCGCGAATTGATCGTTTCGCGCCAGGCTTTGATCTGATCGGCGGAAATCTCGCGGTCGAGCGCATCGGTGATGGTATCCGACACCAATCCGCTGATCTGCGGCCGTGCGCCCTCGATTACAGAGCGGAACGCGCGCGCCCGGACGTTGTGATCGAACACCCAGCGCAATTCGTCCGACACCGGCTGATTGGCTGGAATGTCGGCAAGCGCACCCTTCAGCGTCAGGAAGAAACCGGGAACCTTGCGGTACTTGATACTGCGAACCGGCGCGGGATTGGGGTCGATATAGACGAGTCTGCGATCGACCTCGCGATAGGCGGGCCGCCCGCGGATCGCCGAGATCGCTTCGCGGAAGGGGTGATTGTTCAGCACCGCACCGTCGATGAAGGAAGCGCGCGTCGGATCGAGATCGGCGCGAATATAGCGCTCGAAATTCTCGACGATGAATTCCTCGCGGTTCGGCCAGTCGTCGCCGTTGGCTTCGGCAACCTGATCCATCTCGACGATCTGCGCGGGCGGAAACGCGCCGGGGAACGAGGAGGTGGCGCGCGCCGCAAAGGCGAGCGCCGGCGCGTTGTCGAGCTTGAAATCGCTTTCGACATCGCCGTTCGCATAGCGGCGATATTTGAAGCGCAGAAGCTGCCGGTGCTCGATCTCGTGGATCAGCGTCGGGTTATGGATCTGCACGCGCTCGAGATGCCCGTAATAATCGGTCATCGTGACGAACAAATCGAGATGCTGCCCCGTCGGTAAAAGCGATGCGGTGGGGGATTTTGGCTCGCCTGAAATGGTCACGGCTTCATACATCAGGGCCGCCATGCCCTTGCCGTCGAGCGGCGGCTTGAACCAGCGCGAGCGGACGAAAAGCGAAATCTTGTCGCGCACCTCGGAGTCGGTGAATTCGATATAGCCAAAACGCGAAGCGAGCCACACCAGCGGCTTCATGAAGAATTTGCTCCACGCCTTTGCCTTGGCTTCGGGCGAGAGCAGCACGCTCACATCGGCATTTTCGAGCCAGAGATTGCGCAGCTTGCGAATGGGAAGGTCGTGGGCGATGGCGCGCGCGAGCATCGTCGCGTTAATGCCGCCGGCCGACGAACCCGCAACGATATCGACGACGACACGCAGCTCGAGCTTTTTGCCGATTTCACGCAGGAGATCGAGGTAGTCGATTTCGGTGTCGTATTCGTTCTCGTGATTGTCGAGGCCTTCCAGAAAATCGAATGTCTGGCGTGTCGCGCGATCGGCGCCATGCAGCCGTGCCGAAGCGCGCAAGAGCTTCAGGATTTCCTTCGAGATGCCGTGCATGTAGATGGCGAGCGAAACGCCGCCGAAGCAAACAAGCGCGATACGAAGTTCTTTTTCGCGCATGACATCCCCCAAGCGCTACCGCCCCCGGTTTGCGCCTGCTGCATTATACGGGATTCGATGTGCCGCCAGGCTATTGGTTCCGGTCGGGGACGGAAATCGGCATGCAATTGCGGCGGCCCTGCATGGCACAATCCTCGAGCCGGCCGGCATCGCGCAGCGCATTCATCAGCCAGACGCCGCCGGCGATCAGCCCGACGATCAGGAGGCCGATCTTGAGAAGTGCGCTGTTGCTCAAGGGCTCGACGTGGTCGTCTTCCGCTGCGGGAGCGGGACCGGCTTTGACGGGCTCGGGCTTTGGCCGGGCCCGAAAAGGCAGGATTTCCGCCCCGGCTTCTTTAGCGTTTTTCCGGCGGCTCTCGGCTTTGTCGTTGAATTCCTTCATGCGGCGATTGTGCTGTGACAAAGGCGGGGCGTCGAGGGCATCTTCTTCCGGGGCCTGTTCTTTCACGATATAGTTGATTCATGCGGCGTTTTCTCGCAGCTCTTTGTCTTTGGTGGCTGGCGCTCGGTTGTGCGCGCGTGCCAAGCGACATGCTGCGCTTTGGCATGACACCGGAGGAGGTTGCATCCGTTTATGGCGGCAATCTCGTGCGGGTCAAAAGCCTGCGGGATTCCGAAATCTATGTCGTGCAGCAGCCGGCAGCCATTCCGGGCGTTTATCCGCCCTTGATAAGCGAACGCCTTTACCTGCAATTCCGCAAGGGCGGGCTGACGGGCTGGAAGAACGAGTGGAACGCGCGGAAGTATTGGTTCTAGGCATGAGTTCGAAACGCAGAGCGGGAACGCACCTTTCAGTTCTGATCGCGCTCAGCCTGTCGATTTCCGCGCCGGCAATGGGCGCCGAGATTTTGAATTTTCCCGCGCCTCAGCCCAAATCTCAATCCAAGCCTCAACCCAAACTCAAGCCGGCCCCCGCCGTTATGCCTGCGCCGGCACCCACACCCGCGCCAGCGCAGCAGCCGCTACATCCTGCGGGCATCGCCAGCGATTGCAAGGAGTGGACCGATAACTGCCGCGTCTGTGCGCTGGATGGCAAAGGGGCGGCTGCCTGCTCGAATGTCGGCATCGCCTGCCAGCCGGAAAAATGGCGCTGCACGCGCCCCTGATTCAATTCCCGCAAGTTTCAACCTGGGCGAGTCGTGGACAGCGCGCGGCAAATCGCATGAGATCCGCTCGAAGCGAATCAGATGCGAAAATCCGTCCTCAGCCCCCGTGAACTGAACGAATTGCTGCTGCGAGAGCTTCGCCGCGCGCCCGGCTGCGAGGGTGTAGCCTGGGTCGGGGTCTATGTCCTGCGGCGGCATGTGCGCGGGCGCAACTGGCTCGCCGCATTCTTCAATCCCGGCACGGCAAGCCGGCAGGACTGCGCGCGCGAGATCATCGCCATCGAGGCGCGGCTGCAAGCGCAGTACGATGCCGTCGAGCCTCGGGCGCAGGTGGCGCGCACGCCGCGCTTTCTGGGCTATCGCAATTATCATCGCCGCCAGCCGACCAAGCTCGTCACGGAAGACGCTCCGCGGCCGCGCGGAGCGGCGGCGATGTTCTCGAACCTGAATACGATGCGCAATTTGCTCACGCCGCATCCCAGGACGAAGCGCGACCGGGCGGTGCTGGAGAAATCGCGCCGCTAGAGTCCTTCACCGTTTATGGGAACGGCGAAGGACTTCTGCTGTTTCGCGTTTTCTCAACGCGAACCGCTATCCATCTCGCTCGAAAATACTATGGCTCGCGTTACAGCCGGAAATTATCGCCGAGATAAATGTCGCGGACTTTGCGGCTGGCGAGGATTTCGTCGGGGTAACCTTCCATCAGCAGCGTTCCGCCATGCACGATATAGGCGCGATCGACGATTCCGAGCGTCTCGCGCACGTTATGGTCCGTGATCAGAACGCCGATGCCGCGATCCTTGAGGTGCATGACGAGATCGCGGATGTCGTTCACGGCGAGAGGATCGATCGCCGCGAATGGTTCGTCCAGCATGATGAAGGCTGGGCGGGCGGCAAGCGCCCGCGCGATCTCCGCCCGCCGCCGCTCGCCGCCTGAAAGCGCGCCGCCCAATGTGTTGCGAACGTGGTTGAGATCGAATTCGTCGATGAGATGCTGTGCCTGCGCGGCGCGCTGGTCGCGATCGGGCTCGACCGCTTCCAGCATCACCATGAGGTTCTTCTCGACCGAAAGACCGGGGAAGATCGACGGCTCCTGCGGCAGATAGCCGAGCCCCATGCGGGCCCGCAGATAGAGCGGAAAGGCTGTAACATCCTTGCCGTCGATCTCGACCGTCCCGCTGTCCGCCGGAATGATGCCGGCAATCATGTAGAAAACCGTGGTCTTGCCCGCGCCATTGGGGCCGAGCAGGGCGACGGCCTCGCCGCGCGTCAGATTCAGGCTGACGTCGCGCACGACCTGCCGCTCGCCGAACCGCTTTTGCAGCCGATAGGCTGCGAGCCATTGCGGGTTGGCCATACCGGCACGCGGTGGAACCGTAGGCGAGGGTTGCTGCATGAGGCCGTTCGGTTTGGGTAGAGCGACTGGGGATTGGCTTAATCGGATCGACTTGAGCAGATCGACTTAATCGGATCGACTTAATCGAGTCGACTTAATTGGATCGACTTAATTGAGTCGACTTGGGCGAATTTGGGCAATCTGTTAGCTTGCGCTCCCGCTCATACTATCTCTGTCTGGCGCGGTCGACCCAAATCACTTGTTGCGAAACTCATTGCGGCCAGGTTTCATCGATGGATTTCATTCTCCTGTTGCTTTGGCTTTCGCTCGCTGCGTTTTTTCTCACGACCGCCCTCGCGGCGATGATCCGCTACCGCCCGCCGGTGCCGTCCGTCGGTGAGGTGCCGTCCTGCTCGATCATCCTGCCGATCAAGGGCGTGTCAGAATTTCTGGAAAGCAACCTGCGTGCGCTCGTCCGGTTGGCGCCGTTTCGCGGCGAGATTCTGCTCGCGGTCGCGAGCGAGGACGATCCCGCTTGTTCCGTCATTCGCCGCGTGCTGGCGGAGGGCGGCCATGACGCGAAGCTGCTGATCGGCGAGGACGCGGATTACGTCAATCCCAAGCTGCGCAATGTTTCCAAAGCGTATCAGGCAGCCCGCGAAGACATCATCGTGTTTCTCGACGACAGCGTTGCGCTGGACGGCGGGCTATTCACCGAACTCGTTCAGGAACTGAAGCCTGGGGTCGTCGCGGTCACGGCCGCGCCGCGCGGCGAGGATGCGGCGAGCTTTTGGAGCGCCGTCGAAGCGGCTACCTGCAACGGCTATCTGTTCCGCATTCAGATGTTCCTCGAAATATTCGGGCTTGCCGCGGCCTTCGGCAATGCCTTCGCCTTCCGCAAGGCGGACCTTGAGACCGTCGGTGGCTTCAGGCGGCTGCAAGACGGGCCTTGTGAGGATAGTGCCATCGCGACTGCGCTGCGGGAGACCGGTAAGCGCCTCACCCTGCTACGAAGCGGTGTCCGCCGGAGAATCGGCTGGCGTAGCTGGCACGATATCTATCTGCGGCATCTGCGTTGGGCGAGCTGCACCAAGGTGCACGATCCTGCTGTTTTTTTCGTCGAGCCGCTCATTGGCGGCCTCGTGTTCAATCTCTTGGGGGCCTATGTACTTTCGCAGCTGCTGGTGATTCCCGCAGCGAACGCACTGCTCGTTAGTGCGGCACTATGGTACGGCGTCGAATCGCTGCTGCATCTCGTTTGTCGCTGGCCGCTAAGCCTTTTGTCGCTGCCTGCGTGGATCGCCCGCGACCTGCTTCAACCGGTCTTCATGATCGGAGCCCGACTCACGAACCAGGTACAATGGCGGGGAATTTCCGTTGCAATGAATCGCGAGCCTGTGGCAAAAAGGCAACGAGGTAACGTTTAGAAATTTAATTGTTAGAACTCAAGTAGTTATAGCGGCGCTGCCAACTAGGGATGATTTCGCGACGTGGTTGACTTGTAGTAGCAATGCGCCGCGCGACGGGGATTCTTGAATGTTGACGAAGACGGGGCTGGCTGCGGTAAGCCAGGCTGGGCATACCCAGAGCGAACTTACAGTTGGAGCCGGCGCTGTTTCCGAGGTGCTGAAGCGCGCGGGACAGTTCAGCGATTCCGTCGATCGGCTGGCAGGCAATCATCTCAATCCGTTCGAAATCGTAATCGAAAAAGTTCTCGGCCCTGTCGAAACGATGATCGGCGGCCGCCGCACGACGATGTTCGGCACGAACAGCTATCTCGGTCTTAATTTTCACGCGGATTGCATCAAGGCAGCACAGGACACTGTGGGCCAATACGGCACCGGTTCGACGGCGTCGCGCGTCGCCGCCGGCAATCATGCGATGCACGTCGCGCTCGAGCGCGACATTGCTGACTTCTTCGAACTGCCGAATGCCGTCATCTACAGCACCGGCTTCATGGCGAACCTCGCGGTGATTTCGGGTCTAGCGCGCGAAGGCGATGCCATTTTTCTCGACGCGCATAGCCACGCCAGCATCTTCGATGCGGCGAAGCTCAGCGGCGCTACGGTTCACACCTTCGCTCACAACGATCCCGCCGATATGGAGCGGCTGTTTCGCGAGAGCAAAATTCCGGCGTCGCGCACGCTGGTCGTGCTGGAAAGCGTCTACAGCGTTTGGGGCGATGTCGGCGATCTCAAATCGATCGTCGCCGTTGCCAAGCGGCACGGCGCCTTTGTCATCGTCGATGAGGCGCACGGCATGGGCGCTTACGGCAAGCGCGGCCGCGGCATCACCGAAGAGCTTGGTCTTGAAAAGGATGTCGATGTTCTCGTCGGCACGTTCAGCAAGAGCGTCGGCGTCATCGGCGGTTTCAGCGTCAGCAATCATCCGGAATTGCGCCGCCTGCGGATGATGGCGCGGCCCTATCTCTACACGGCTTCGCTGCCGCTGCCGATCGTGGCTTCCGCGCGGACGGCGGTGAACATTATTGCGAGCCAGCCGGATCTGCGCGATCGCCTGTGGCGAAACGCCAAACAGTTGCATGAGGGCCTGCGCGCCGCGGGGCTCGATGTCTGCGCGGCCATCGGCCCGGTCGGCAGCATCCGTATGCGCGGCGTCAAGGACGGCCACGATTTCTGGACCGGGCTTTTGGATCGCGGCGTTTACGTCAACATGCTGCTGCCGCCCGCGACGCCCAACGGCGAGGTCCTGCTGCGCTTCAGCGTATCGGCCGCGCACACGCCTGAGCAGATCGCGAAGGCGCTCACTGTTTTCAGCGAAGTCGCCCGGGCGAAAGTGGCCTGATCGGCGAAACTCTAGCGGTCAGCGCGAGAAGCGGGGAGCCTGAACGAGACACCGCCCCAGGCGATCTCGCGCGTAAAGCAGGCCTGTATCCAGATCAGCGGGAAACAGGCGATCCACAACAGATCCGCGAACGGCGAACGCCACGAATACGGCCAGCCCTTTATGAGCGCGACACCCGCACCAACGGTGATCCAAAGCACAAGCGTCGCGAGGAAAACGCAAGTCGCGCTGTAGCCGATCGTGCTTGCGCCCGCCGCGCCTGCAAAAGCCGCGATAAGGGGCGATACGCAAAGCTCGATCAGGAAAACAAACGG
>Ga0182740_1000989_pt1 | contig 21469 bp, 15 predicted proteins | sample eDN5th37CKraftBY_FD_128872 | JGI IMG/M metagenome (GOLD analysis project Ga0182740, IMG submission 128872) | Enriched backyard soil microbial communities from Emeryville, California, USA - eDNA 5th pass 37_C Kraft BY (version 2) (version 2) | ecosystem: Environmental > Terrestrial > Soil >...
CTCGTGCTCCGCCAGCGGCTTGCCGAAAGCAGTGCGCTTGCGGGCGTAGTCGGCGGCGATGTCGTGGGCGCGCATGGCCGAGCCCAGCCAGCGCATGCAGTGGGTGAGACGCGCCGGGGCGAGGCGCACCTGGGCGTAGCGCAGGCCCTGGCCCGCCTCGCCGAGGATGGCGCTGGACGGCACGCGCAGATTGTCGAAGCGCACCACGGCGTGGCCGCCGGCGAAGCTGCAATCCAGCGAGTCGAGGGCGCGCTCGATGATAATGCCAGGCGCATTCATCGGGCTGAGGAACATGGTGGGACGACCATCGCCCTCACCGCCCTCGATCTTGGCCATGATGATGGCGAACTCGGCGCCTTCGGCGCCGGTGATCAGCCACTTCAGGCCGCTGATGAGGAAATCGTCGCCGTCGCGCTTCGCGACAGCAGCGAGCTGGCGCGGATCGGAGCCGGCGCCCGGGGCGGGCTCGGTCATGCAGAAGCAGGAGCGGGCGACGCCGCTGGCCAGCGGCTTCAGGTAACGCTCGCGCTGCTCCGCATTGGCGACCAGCTCCAGCAGATGGATGTTGCCTTCATCGGGGGCGGCGCAATGCAGGGCGACCGGGCCGAGCATCGAATATCCAGCGGAGATGAAGGTGATGGCGCGGCCGACATGGCCGAGGCCAAGGCCGCCAAACTCGACCGGGGAATGCGGACCGAACACGCCCGCCTCCCTGGCCAGCGCCACCAGCTCGCGCCGCATCTCATCTGACGGCCCATGCGAGCCCCAGCGCGGATCATTTTCGTACGGAATGACCTTTTCGCGCACGAAGGCGCCGATCCGGTCAGCGAGATCGGTGAATTCCTGCGGAATGGCGAAACCAAACTGGCCGGCGAACGGTGCGGCTCCGGCGGGTGCGGACATGGACGGCTCCTCCTGGGACGTAACGGCATGTAAAGGCGTTGACGCAAGCAGACATGAAAAAACCGGCCAAGCAAGACCTGACCGGTTTTTTCCGGTTTACCCCACCGGCTGAACGCCGGAAACATCCCATGCCCAACCCTACGGCGCCGCGCCCGCCACCCGCGCCTGCGTCTCCGCCGCCGAGGTGTCGACGCTCGCCACCACTGAAAGGCCGGAAGCGAGGCGCTCAAGCTGCGGCTGATCCGGATCGATGAGAATCCGCACCGGCACGCGCTGGACGATCTTGGTGAAATTGCCGGTGGCGTTATCGGTTTTCAACACGCTGAACTCGGAGGCGGTGGCGGGCGAGAAATTGTCGATGCGCCCCTGGAAGCGCTGTCCGCCCAGAGCATCAACCGTGAAGCTGGCCAGCTGGCCGACGCGCATGTGGCGCACCTGGGTTTCCTTGAAATTCGCCACCACCCAGACCTGGTCGGGGGCCAACCCCATCAGTTGCGTGCCGGCGGTCACATACTGGCCGACGCGGGCGCCCACCTCGCCCACCCGGCCATCGGCGGGGGCGATGATGCGCGTGCTGTCCAGATCAAGGCGCGCCAGTTGCACGGCGGCTTCGGCGCCCGCGACGGCGGCTTCCAGCGACTGCCGGCTGATGCGGGTGGTTTCCGCGTCCTGCCGGGCCACGTCCAGGGCCGCCTCGCCCTGGCGGACGGCGGCGGCGGACTGGTCGAAGGCGGCGCGGGCGTCGTCCCGCTCCTTCTGCGAGGCGACGCCGCGTTGGGCAAGGGCGTTGATCCGCTCCCACCGGGCCTCCGCCGCCTTGAGGCCGGCCTCACCGCTGGCGATCTGGGCGGCGGCGGCGCGCACGCGGGCCTCGGCCGTGGCCATTTTTTGCTTCCAGGCGTCAAGCGCCGACTGCTGCACGGCGGCGTTGGCCTGCGCCTGCTCCAGCCGGCGGCGATAGATGTCCGGGTCGATGCGCGCCAGCTCCTGCCCCGCCTTCACCCGCTGGAAATCCTGCACCAGCACGGCGGTGACATAGCCGGAAATGCGCGGCGACAGCATCGCCACCTTGCCGCGCACATAGGCGTTGTCGGTGGTTTCAACGGGGCTGTGGAACGGCGGCAGCCCCCAGGCGTACAGCGCCAGCACGGCGCCGCTCACGCCGATGACGACGGCAATCCAGGAAGCCAGATGGGTTTTGAGGGCGCTCATCATGATGCGGTTCCGTCCGCGGCGCCGGCGCGCCGGTTCGCGCGCGCCTGCAGCGCCAGAAGAATTGTGAGGTGGATCAGGAGAATGAGGGCGGCGCCGATGGCCAGGGCGCCAAACCCGCGAAAAACGTCGGCGTAGGCCAGCGTCATGGCCTGTTGCTGGGCTTTTTGCGCCAGCAGGCTGTATCCGGCGCCGGACGCGCCATGCGCCGACGCGGCAAGCTGCTCCACCCGCGCGCTCACCAGCGGATTGGCCATGGTAAGGTGCGCATACATGGCGTCGAGGTGGACGCGGGTGCGAATGGCGACCCACGTGCCCGTCACCGCCGATCCCAGCGCCCCGCCGAGGCTCTGGGTCGAGAGGAACACCATGATGAAGGTGAACAGGTTCTGTGGACCCTTCGCCAGGGCCGCCTGCAGGCCGATGGCCATGGCCGGCGGCATGAACAACCCCATGCCAAAGCCAATCATCGCCTGGCTCAGATACATCTGTTCAGGGCGGGTGAGCACGGTCGCGCCGGCGTCCATCCACGAACCGGCGCCGAACAGCAGCAGCGCCGCGAGGTGCAGCAACGGCGCCAGATGCGGCCGGCGCAGCAGGAACACGCAGCTCAGACCGCCAGCAGCGGTGGCGACCAGCACGATCAGCCACATGGTCCGCATCTGCTCGTTGAGCAGGCCAAGGTTCTGGAACAGGGCGAGGACACCCGACGACTGCTCCGACGTGATCATGCGGAACACCAGCATGACCCCGGCGAAATGCAGCACGCCCGGGCTGGCGATCCAGCGGAAGTCGAGAAACGGCGCGCTGCGGTTCAGCTCTATGACGGCAGCGCCGGCGCAACACAGAAAGGCGGCGGCGATCATCACGCCAAGAAACGGCGCGTCGGTCCACCAGTAGTAGCGACCGACGCCCAGCGTCAGGGCGATCAGGCCAAAGCCGACGGCGATCAGCAGGTAGCTGGCGACGTCCAGCCAGTGGATGGCCTTTTCGCGCGGAACCGGGGTCAGCGGCGTCAGCAACACCATGGCGCAGGCGGCCAGGGCGGTGGCGGCTGTCATCAGGTACAGGCCATGCCAACCGCCGATATCAAACAGCGGCGGCGACAGCACCCGCGCCAGCGGCGCGCCGATGGACTGGAACGTCAGGGCGACCGACAGCCCCATGGAGAGGCGTTTGTCCGCCGGGGCCGCTTCCACCATGTAAAGAAAGTTGAGCGCCGACAGGGGCGCCGCCGCGACGCCGCTGGCGAATTGCACCAGCATGGCGGTGGGCAGGTCATCGACGACCAGGTGCAGCAACGTAACCAGCACAAAAACGAGAATGGCGCATTCGGCGAAACTGCGCAGCCCAAACTGCGCCCGCAGCTTGCGCAGCATCAGCGACAGGCTGGCGTAAGGCGCGATGTAGAGCGCCGTCAGCCAGGCGCCTTCCGTCGGCGTGGCGCCCAGTTGCCCTTGCACCTGTTGCAGGTTGGCGGTGAAGAAGTTCTGGCCCATGCCCTGGGCCAGCGCCAGCAACAGGGCGGTGACGGCGCAAGCCCAGGGGCGGACGCGCGGCGCCGCCATCCAGGAGGCTGGCGCGGCGAGGCGTGGCCCCGAGCCGGTTCCGGAAGCAGCGGCGTCACGCATTGCGATCGCCGTCCTCGCCGGCTTTTTCCGCCGTATGCACGCTGGACGAAATCACGGCGACAGCGCGCAGGACCCGGGTGGCGGCCTCCAGATCAGCGGCGGACACTCCGCCCAGCACCTCGGCCCGGGTGGCGCCGGCGATGTCCCGCATGCGCGTCGCCGCCCGCCGCCCGGCGTCGGTCAGCGCCAGCTCCCGCACGCGACGATCGGATGGCGACACCTGCCGGGTCAGCCAGCCGCCCTGCTCCAGCCCATCGAGTATCCGGGCCAGCGTCGGCCCCTCGATGCCGAGGATATCCGCCAGCTCGCGCTGGTTCAGGCCGGCCCTGTCATCCAGAGTCATCAGCACGCGGGCCCGCGCCAGGGTCATCCCCTCAAGGCGCACGCGCGCGTCGAACAGCGTGCGGATGCGGCGCTGGGCGAGAGACAGCGCTTCCATGAACGCGGCGCGCTGACGGGGACCATTGGGGGCGGGAGAGAGCTTATCCATGTTAGCCTAATTATTAGCATGCTAACTGTTAGCCCCGTACTTAACCTGTGGACGGGCTTCCTGCAACGGCGAGCGCCACATGGTGGCCATGACCGCCTGGCATGGCGGGCGGGCGCCCGACCCGGCGCCGCCAGCGTGATCGTGAGTGGGCCTTGCGGCCGCTTCGGCCTATGCCGGAAAAGGGATGGCCGGGGCCGCCGCGATGGTCCGCCGCCTTTCCCGGCAGCGTCCGGTCTGGCGCGAACACAGGGGATACATGTGAAGCTGCTCAAGAAAGTCATTCTGCCGGCGCTGGCTGGCCTGGTGTTGTCGACCGCCGTGATGGCCGCCGACGTGGTCTATCCTGGCGCCGCGGGCGGCGGCCTCGTTCCACCGGCCGGCATGACCGCTTCCAAAAAATTCGCGGGCTTCGAGGACGCCGCCACCGGCTCGTCCATTCTCTTCGTCGACATGCCGGCGGAAGCCTGGCCCCAGCTCAAGGCCGGCATGACGGCGGAGACGCTGAAACGCCAGGGCGTCGAACTGTCCGGCCCGCCGCGCGAGGTGAAGCTGCCTGGCGGCGAGGCCGCCATCCTGCTGGCTGGCAAGCAGCGCATTCCCGCCGGCGTGTTCCGCAAATGGATCCTTGTGGCGCAGGGCAAGGACGCGACCCTGCTCATCACGGCGCAATCGCCGGAAACCGCCGCCAGCAAGCTCAGCGACGCCGACATGGAGAAGGCGTTGCTGGGACTGAAGACACGCGCCAGGCTGTCGGCTGAGCAACAGGTGGAAGCGCTGCCCTTCGCGGTGAAGGACAAGGCCGGCTTCCGTCTGGTCAATACGCTGGCCGGCTCGGCCCTGCTGCTGACTGATGGCCCGGAAAACACGGTGAAGAATGCAGCGCAGCCGCTGGTGATCGTCGCTGGCAGCATGGCCGGTTCGCCGCCGGAGGCGCAGCGCAAACCGCTCGCCAGGGCAGCCTTCAGCTCGGTGGCCGGCGTCAACAACATCACGGTGAAGGACGAGAAGGCAGAAGCCGATGGCCGCATCGTCATCTCGGGAACCGGCAAGGACGCCAGCTCCGGGGAGGCGGTGTCGATCATCCAGGTCGTGAGCTTCAACAAGGACGGGTTTATCCGTTCGATCCTCGTCACCCGCGAGGCTGACCTGGCGAAATATCGCGACCGCTTCCTCAAGCTGGCGGCGTCGGCCACGCCGCGATAGGCGATATCCGGCGCGGCCGGATACCCTTTCCGTCATGCAGGGCGGGCGGGCAACCGCCCGTCAGAAGGGCGCCGTCAGAACGACACGGTCACGTGGGCCCGAACGGTCCGCCCCGGCAGCAGCACCTCGTCTTTCTTGAACGAGACGCTGTTGCGCATGCGGTCGTTGAGCAGATTGTCGCCGACGACGCCGAACACCGCCTCTTTCGCGCCGACGGCGTTGGCGGGCAGCTTCACGCGGTAGTTCAGCTCGGCTTTCAGGTTGTTGTAGCCTGGCGTGCGGGTTTCATATTCCGCCACGTCATTCCGGGCGAAGGCGTGGGTCAGCAACACCCGGGCGAACAGGGCGTCGCTGCGAAAATAGACGCCGCCGCCAAGCCGCTGCTGCGGCAGGCGCGGGACCCAGGTTCCATCGTCGAACTTGGCGCGCACATAATCATAGCGTCCCTCGACGCCAACCGCCCCGTCGCCGAGCTTCGCCAGATCGAACTGGCCAATGAACTCCGCGCCAGTAAACGTGGCGCCCTGTTGCGAATAGACGATCTGGCGCAGTTCATCGTCATGACCGCAGGACGCAAAGGTATGACCGCAGTCCACCCCGGTCAGGCGCTTGTAAATGAAGCCGGAATATTTGGTGTGATAGACACTGCCCTCGAAACGCACCGGCCCGTCCGCCTTCTTGAGGCTGAACTCAATGGTGCGCGCCCGCTCGATCTTCAGGTTGGGATCGCCGATCTCGAACGTGCCCGAGGCATGGTGCGCGCCGCGGGAGAACAGCTCGGCGGCCGTTGGCGCGCGCTCAACGTATTGCGCGTTCAGCGTGGCGACAATGTTGTGCCACGGCAGGGTGTATTGCACGCCGGCGCTGACGCTTTTCGGCGCGAAATCGCGTGATCGCGGCGACAGGGCGGGCGCGACGCCGTCCGGCAGGTAATCGGCCGGGAACTGCGCCGCCGATCCGTCGACATTCACATAGCCCATGCGTCCGGCGACCTGCAGACGCCAGCTGTCGTTGATTTTCAGCTCCTCGAACAGGTAAGCGGCGATGGAGCGGGTTTCCGCCGGCGAGATCATGCCGCCGCCCTCCCCCGTGGCGTTCAGCTTCTGGCGCGCGCCATGCACGCCGAAAGCGCCGCTCCACGTTCCCAACGCCGAGGACCACGGCGTGTGCTGCACTTCGACGCGCGCCTCCTGCTGGCGGTTGTAGAAGGTGGAGTGCAGCGTCTCGCCGGCCGCCGCCGTGGCGCCGCCATGGTCGTGGTCGTGGTCCTCATGGCCGTGCACGTCGTGATCCCCGTGGTCGTGATCATGTTCCCCGTGCGCCAGGCCGTATTCGCGATGGCGATAATTCGAGGCGCCGGCCCAGAAGCGGATGGCGTCGATCCAGGCGCTGCCCGGCCGGTGCTCGCCCTTGAGCACAATCCTGTCCTCGACCATGTCGATGCGACTGCGCAGTTCGGCGGATTCGCCGCCTGGAATCTGGTAGTTGCTGCTGAGATGCGAATAGGCGAGGCCGATGAAACCGCTATCGGTGACCATCGAAGCGCCGATGGCGGCGCCGCCGGAATTGACGCCCGAGTTGGCCTGGCGTCCGTCCGGCGTGGAATAGTCGCCCGATTTTTGCCGGAAGAAGTCCGCATGCACCGCCACATTGCCGGCGCCGGCGTTGACCTCGCCCGCCGACGAATAACCGCGATTGGACGAACTGACGCCGTTCATGACGCGGGCGTTGACGCCGTTGACCACCTTGTCCGGAATACGGTTGTTATCGAGGCTGACGACGCCGCCGATAGCCTGGGAGCCAAATCGCAGGGTGGCGGGCCCACGGATCACTTCAATGCGCTCTGCGTTCAGCGGATTGACCGGCGCGGCGTGGTCCTCGCCCAGGGCGGAAACGCCCGAGGCGCCCACGCCATTTTCCTGGATGCTGACGCGAAAATTGTCGAGGCCGCGAATGACAGGCCGGCTGGCGCCTGGCGCGAAGGTGGTGGCGCTGACACCCGGGATATCGGCCACCGCCTCGCCAAGACTCTGCGGCTGGTTGCGCTCGATGTCGCTGCGCGAAACCACTGACACCGGCGCGAAGGAGCGCAGCGGCACGATCAGCATGCCAGGGACGGCCTCCTGACCGGCGCCCGCCGTCTGGCGAACCGTCACGGGCGTATCGGCGGTGACGTCGATGGTTGGCAGATCGATGACCTGGGCGTTACCGCTTCCCGCGCCCTCTTCGCCTGCCGCCCCGCTGGCGTGACCGGCGACGGCCAGGGCAACCACGGCGGCGCCGGCCAGTTTCCCGGCGCGCAGACGGCTGAGGCCGCCGCCACAACCCGTTGCGGTTGGCGCCGCGATCCTGCGGCCAGTGACAGGCGCGGCGTGAGATGACGCCGCAACGGCGGCGGCGGGAAACGGAATGTGCAACGACATGGCGACCTCTTTATGCAATGTTATTACATAAATTGATCGGGGCGCCGTCAACCGGTTAAGCAACAATGTTGCATAATTGTCCACAGATGCGGCGGCGTCGCGATGACGGCGCGCATCCGCCATCCGGTCCTGCCCTGCGCCGGAGACGGCGCTGCCATTACGTCAGTATTATTGACACATCTGGGAAGGCTGTGATTGGTACGGCAACCAACGAGCCGAGGTTTGTCCCGATGTTGAGCTGGGAGCAGGTTTTCGCCACGCGCGCGTCGCGCATGAAGGCGTCCGAAATTCGCGAGCTGCTGAAGCTCCTTGAGCGGCCGGACATTATTTCGTTCGCCGGCGGCATACCGGATCCGGCGCTGTTCCCGAAAGACGCCTTCGCCCAGGCTTACGCCGAGGTGCTTTCCGGCCCCGACGCCGCCGCCGGCCTGCAATATTCGGTGAGCGAAGGCTACGCGCCCCTGCGCGAATGGCTGGTGGGGCAACTAGCCAAACTCGCCATTCCCTGCACCATCGACAATGTTTTCATCGTCTCCGGTTCGCAGCAGGGTCTGGACTATCTGGGCAAGCTGTTTCTGTCGCCGAAAGACACGGCGCTGGTCACCCGGCCGACCTATCTGGGCGCCTTGCAGGCGTTCAACGCCTATGAGCCGACCTATGATGAGCTGAACCTGGGCGGCAACCGCACGCCGGACGCTTACCGCGCGACCGCGGCGCAGGCCGGCGGCCGCGTCAAATTCGCCTACCTGTCGGCGGATTTCGCCAACCCGACCGGCGAAACCCTTGACCGCGCCGGCCGCGAAAAGCTGCTCGATCTGGCGGCGGAACTGGACATTCCGGTGATCGAGGACGCCGCTTACCAGTCCCTGCGCTACGAGGGTGAGGCGATCCCGCCCATCATGGCCCTAGACATCGCCCGTTGCGGCGACATCGACGCGTCGCGGACGATCTATTGCGGCAGCTTCTCCAAGACGCTGGCGCCTGGCCTGCGGGTTGGCTTCATTGTCGCGGCGGCGCCAATCATCCGCAAACTGGTGCTGATGAAACAGGCGGCGGACCTGCATTCCTCCACCATCAACCAGATGGCGATCGCCCATGTGGCGGGCGGAATTTTTGACGCCCAGGTGGCGAAAATCCGCGCCGTCTATCGCGAACGCCGCGACGCCATGCTCGACGCCCTCGCCAGGCACATGCCGGAAGGCGTGCGCTGGACCCACCCGGAAGGCGGCATGTTCATCTGGATCACCCTGCCCGCCGGCATGAACGGAGCGGCTTTGCTGGCCCGCGCCATCGAAACCGAGAAGGTGGCCTTCGTTCCGGGCCAGGCGTTCCACGCCGATGGCGGCGGCGCCAACACCCTGCGCGTCAGCTTCTCCTGCGCTGATCCCGCCACCATCGCCGAAGGCATTTCGCGGCTCGGCCGTGTGATCAGCCTCGAACGGCTCGCTGCCTGAAGCGGGAGCCCCAGAACCCCGGAACCCCAGCCCGCCAGGACCCAGCTGGGCCGGAGTTTTCTGATCCGGGACAGGCCGGTTTCTTTCCTCCAGGGACACGCCGTCGGCTCCACAGCAAAAAACCCCCGGCCTCACGGCCGGGGGTTTTTGTTTTCGGGATCCAGACGCTTCTGGAAGCAGGGCGCGGCCTCCGCGCCCTGAATGCGTTACGCCGACGGCTTTGGCGCCTCTGGCGCGCCCGTGGCCGGGTGCGGCGCATGCACCGGTGATTCCCCGTGCAACACCGGCGGTTTCGTGCGGAACAGCGTCAGCACGAAGACGAAGAACGCCGGCACGAAGATCACCGCCAGGATGGTGGCCGAGATCATGCCGCCCACCACGCCGGTGCCGATGGCGTTCTGGCTCGCGGCGCTGGGGCCGGTGGCGATGGCCAGCGGCACCACGCCCAGCGTGAACGCCAGCGAGGTCATGAGAATGGGCCGGAAGCGCAGCCGGCACGCCTCAATCGCCGCGTCGCGCAGGCTCATGCCGTCGGCATAAAGATCCTTGGCGAACTCAATGATCAGGATGGCGTTCTTGGCCGACAGGCCGATGATCGCCAGCAGACCCACCTTGAAGTAGAGGTCGTTCGGCAGACCGCGCAGCATCACCGCGAGAATACAGCCGATCACGCCCAGCGGCACCACCAGCATCACCGACAGCGGGATCGACCAGCTCTCGTACAGGGCCGCCAGCAGCAGGAACACGAACAGGATGCTCATGGCGAACAGGATCGGCGCCTGCGAGCCCGAAGCGATTTCCTCAAGCGTCTGGCCGGTCCACTCGTAACCGATGCCCTGCGGCATCGTCGCGGCGATGCGCTCCATCTCGGCGATCGCCGCGCCCGACGAATACCCAGGCGCCGGCGCGCCGGAAATGCGCACCGAGGGGTAGCCATTGTAGCCGATGATCTGCTGCGGCCCCTTGATCCATTGCAGCTTGGCGAAGGACGAAATCGGCACCATGCCGCCGCTGGCGTTGCGCACGTTCAGGTTCAGCAGGTCCTCGCCCTGCAGGCGATTGGCCGCGTCCGACTGGATGATCACGCGTTGCATGCGGCCGTTGTTGGGAAAGTCGTTGATGTACGACGAGCCCAGGTTGGCCGTGATGGTGGCGTTGATGTCGGCGAAACTGACGCCGAAGGTATTGGCCTTCTCACGGTCGATGATGACCATGAGCTGGGCCGCGTCCGGCAGGCCTTCGGTGCGCAGGCCGGTGAGGATCGGGCTCTGACGCGCCTCCGCCATCAGCTTCTGCGTCGCGGCGGCGAGCGCCGTCTGGCCCAGTCCGCCGCGATCCTGCAGACGGAAGGTGAAGCCGGCCGAATTGCCGAAGCCCTGGATGGGCGGCGGCGACAGGGCGAACGACATGACGTCGCTGATCCCGAACATCTTCATGTTCATGCGGTTGGCGATGTCCTGGGCGGCGTTGCCCGGGCCACGCTCGCCCCAGTCCTTCAGGGTGATGAACATGATGGCGGCGTTCTGGCCGGCGCCCGAGAAGCTGAAACCACGCACCGCCACCATGTTGGCCACTGCGGTTTCTGTCCGGGCGATCTGCTCGATCTGCTCGATGGCCTGCAACGTGCGGTTGGAGCTGGCTTCCGGCGGGGTCTGGATGTCGACGATGATATAGCCCTGGTCCTCGTTCGGAATGAACGAGGTTGGCAGGCGCATGAACAGCCAGCCCGTGCCGACGAGCAGCGCAAGGAAGATGATCATCAACCGTCCCGCCCGCGAGGTGGCGCCGGTGACCATGCCGGCGTAACGGCGGGTGGTGCGATCAAAGAAGCGGTTGAAGGCGCCGAAGAAGCCGCGCTTCTCCTCGCCATGGCCGTGCACCGGCTTGAGGAAGGTGGCGCACAGGGCCGGCGTCAGCGACAGGGCGAGGAAGGCCGAGAACAGGATCGACACCACCATCGTCAGGCTGAACTGGCGGTAGATCACGCCCGTCGCGCCCGGGAAGAACGCCATGGGAATGAACACGGCGGCCAGCACCAGGGTAATGCCGACGATGGCGCCGGAGATCTGGCTCATGGCCTTCTGCGTCGCCTTCAGCGGCGACAGCCCCTCCTCCGCCATGATGCGCTCGACGTTCTCGACCACCACGATGGCGTCATCGACGAGGATGCCGATGGCGAGCACCATGGCGAACATGGTCAGCACGTTGATGGAGAATCCCGACCCCAGCATCACCGCCAGCGTGCCCAGCAGCGCCACCGGCACCACGAGCGCCGGAATCACCGTGTAGCGGAAATTCTGGAGGAACAGGAACATCACGAGAAAGACGAGGGCCACCGCTTCCAGCAGGGTGTGCACCACCTTTTCGATGGACGCTTCGACGAACGGGCTGGTGTTGTAGGGGATCGAATACTCAATGCCCTTGGGGAAGAAGCGCGACAGCTCCTTCATCTTCGCCTCGATGGCGTTGGAGGTCGCCACGGCGTTGCCGCTCTCGGAGAGCTGGACGGCGATGGCGGCGCTCGGCTTGCCATTGAGACGGGTGGCGAAATTGTAGCTCTCGCTGCCCACCTCGACGCGCGCGACGTCGCGCATCCGCACGGTTGAGCCGTCCGGGTTGGCGCGCAGCACGATATTGCCGAATTCATCAGGCGAGCTGAGCTGGCCCTTCACCAGCACGGTCGCGGTGATCTGCTGGTTGATGGGGTTGGGATCGGCGCCGATCTTGCCGGCGGCCACCTGGGCGTTCTGGGCCCGGATGGCGTTGGCGATGTCATCGGTCGATATGTTCAGACCCAGCATCTTGTCCGGGTCGATCCAGATGCGCATGGAGCGCGGCGCGGCGAACAGCTGGGCCCGGCCCACGCCCTGGATACGACGGATTTCGCCGAGCACGTTGCGGTTGAGATAGTCGCCAAGGCCGACGTCATCCATTGACCCGTCCGTCGAGGTCAGTGAGATGATCATCAGGAAGCCGGCGCCGCTCTCTTCCGTGGTGATGCCCTGCTGCACGACCGTCGCGGGCAACCGCGGCTGCACGCGGCGGATGGCGTTCTGGGCGTTAACCGACGCGATGTCGATGTTCGCGCCAGTCCGGAAGGTGGCGGTGATTTCAACCTGGCCGGTCGCGTCCGAGGTGGACTCGAAATAGGCCAGATTCTTCACGCCATTCAGCTCATCCTCAATCTGCTTCGTCACGCCCTGATAGATCTCGGACGGCGAGGCGCCCGGATACATCGTGGAGATCGTCAGCTGGGGCGGAGCCACCCGCGGATACTGGGCGATCGGCAGGAACGGCAACGCGATCAGGCCGGCGATGGCGATGAAAAACGCCACGACCCACGCGAAGATGGGCCGTATGATGAAAAATTGCGCCATCTCCGGTCCTCAGTTCTTCTTGCTGGCGTCAGGCTTGGGAGCCTGATCAGGCCTGGGCGGGGATGACGGCTGCTCCGCAGCGGCTGATTTGGCGCCGACCGGACCGCCCCATGGCTTGGGAACCACCTTGCCGCCGGGGATGATCTTCTGGAATCCCTCGACGATGATCCGGTCGCCCGGCTGCAGGCCGCCGCGCACCAGCCAGCGATCGCCCGTCACCTGACCCAGCTCGATCTGGCGGGTCTGGGCGACGTCGCCCTCGCCAATCACGTAGACCTGGGCGGCGCCGCTGGCGTCGCGCATCACCGCCTGCTGGGGAATGGCGATGGCCTCGTCGACCCGGCCCTGTTCAATACGCACGCGCACGTACAGGCCTGGCAGCAATTCGTTTTTGGGATTCGGAAATTCCGCGCGCAGGGTGATCTGGCCAGTGGTCGCGTCCACGGACGCTTCCGAGAACAGCAGCTTGCCCTTGTAGGCGTAGCTCTCGCCGTCATCGAACAGCAGCTGAACGGCGGCGGCGTCCGGCGCGACCTTGGCGATATTACCGGCCGCCAGATCCTGACGCAGCCGCCGCACCTCGGTCGACGACTGGGTGAAGTCGGCATAAACCGGATCAAGCTGCTGGATCACCGCCAGCGGCCGCACCTCCCCGGTCGTGACCAGCGCGCCTTCCGTCACCAGGGCGCGGCCAATGCGGCCGGTGATCGGGGCCCGCACCTCGGTGTAGTCCAGATTGACCGTAGCCTGCTCCAGCCCGGCCTGGGCGGCCGCCACGTCAGCCTCCGCCTGGGCCAGGGTGGCGACGGCCACGTCGTATTCCTGGGCCGAACTGACGTTACGCCGCTGCAGTTCCTTCTGGCGATCGGCTTTCTGCTGCGCCAGCACCCGGGCGGCCTTCGCGCGCTCCAGATTGGCTTTGGCGCTGGCGACGGCGACGCGGAACAGGGTCGGGTCAATGCGATACAGCACGTCCCCTTCCTTCACGATCGACCCCTGCCGGAACACGCGCTCCTGCAGGATGCCGCTGACGCGGGGCCGCACTTCGGCGGTGCGGACGGCCGCGATGCGACCGGGCAGGTCGCGGGTCAGCGGCACGGCTTCCCGGGAAATGGTCATGACCTGCACGACCGCCGGAGGCATGGCGTGCTGGGCGCTGGCGACCGTGGTGAACCCGGACACCGCCACGGCGGACAGCCCCGCCACGGCGGCGGGGGCGGACAAGGCCATGGCGAACCAGGCGGGAGCTTTTCTGGAAGATTTTCGCATTGAGGCCATATCCGTCACAGATCGTCGAAAAGGGTGTTCGGCATCCGGGTGAGTTTTCCGATTCCGGAAAAAATCTGCTCGCGGATGTCAGGAGAAAATGTGCAGAAGTCAAAGCAGGTCAGGCTGAGATAGCCCTGCAACGCCAGAAAAGCCATGAGCGGCCCCAGCCCGGAAACGGCGTCGCCTTCGCCAAGAAAGGCCTTCTGGTCCTTCCCGACGAAGTCACGAATGCGCATCCGCACGGAATCATCCGCAGCCATGGCGAGACAGACCGTCATCACCGAGGCGCGATCCTGCGTATCCGGCATGGTGGCGGCGAAACGGATGCGACCGGCCAGCTCCGGGTTGGCGACCTCCGGCGCGTCAGCCGCAACGGCGATGCAATCCTGCAACCGCTGGTCATCGGCCTGCATCTGTCGGGTGACGAGGGCGCCGATCAGCGCGTGCTTGGTCTTGAAATCGTAAAGAACCGTCGCCTTGCTGACGCCCGCTTCCTCCGCGACCGCGCTGATCGTCAGATTGACGGCGCCCTCGCGCTGGATCACGCGCTCGGCCGCATCCAGCACAGCGTCACAGCCAATAATGCGTTTCCGACCCATGGGCAGCGTCCATTCATTTCCAACCGGACGGTTTAATATTGCCGCGGGGAACATCCGTCAAACGGATCCGCCGGCTTTTGGGGCCGAATTGCACAGGATCACGGTCGCCAATGTGCGCAAGCGCACGTCCGGACGCTCCAGGGCGTCCGGAACGGCATTTTGAACCGCAAACATGTATTTTCGTGACATCTGCCGGGAATTGACAGGTCTGGCCAGGACTTGACAGGTCCTGGCCGGCGCCCGTCAGGCTAGAACGCGTAGCGCGCGCCGACGCGCACCGTGCGCCCGGAGCCTGGATAGAACACCGCGAGCCCGCTCGCCGGCGCCGTGGCCGCATTGGCGATGGTTGACAGGTCCGAAACATGGCGACGGTTGGCGAGATTGCGGGCGTCGATGAAAAAGCTCAGACCTTCGTCCGCCTCCAGCCCGGCTTCAAGGTTGAGCAGCACGTAGCCTGGCGTTTTCAGGGTGTTGGCGTAGTCAGCCCAGGCGCCGGCCGGAACCCAGTCGATCGACGGCGTCACGTAGAACCCGTCGAAGCGCCGCCACGACAGCGACGTGCGCAGGACATGCTCCGGCGCGCCGGCCAGGCGGTTGTCGCCATAGACCGGATCGCGATCGAAGCGGAAATCATTCCATGTCCATGCCTGACGCAGAACCAGCCGGGAGCCGGACGCGTCAAACCCCATGGCCCGGAAGAGATCAACGCTGGCGGCCAGCTCGACGCCCTGATGCGTCGTGCGCGGCGCGTTGAAGACATTGGCCGGAATCGACGGGTTCACGGTGTAGGCCAGCATCTCGTCGCGAATGGCCGAGCGGTAGAAGGTCGCCTCCCATGCCACCGGCCCCATGGCCCCGCGTGTCCCGGCCTCGACTGTCCAGGCTTTCTGGGCGCGCAGCGGCGTGAATACCGTGGTTCCCGCGAATGTCTGGTTCAGGTCGGTGAAATCCGGCGCATCGACGCTCCGCGTCAGATTGGCGAACAGCTGCACGTCCGGCGTCACGCGCCAGAGCACGCCGATCTTCGGATTGACGCCGGCATAGCGGGCGCTGTCGTCGCGCGCGGCCCATGAGGGGCGCAGCGCCGCGTTATAGGGCTGGCTGTATTCCCAGGCTGTTGAAGGCCTTGACGCCCGCCACGAGGGCCAGCTCCCGCGTCAGCCACAGATTGTTTTCCGCCCATGCCTCGAGGTTTAAGGCGTCCTGGACGCCGCTGACCGTCAGGGCGCCGCGTCGCCCGGCCAGGTTCACATACTGTTTCGCATCTGTCGAACCGCCCGACAGTCGCGCGCCCACCACCAGCTCATTGTCAAATGCGCCCAGACTGAAGCGCTGCGCGTAGCGGGGCGAGACACCCCAGGTCCAGCCGTCCTGGGCGAGAACCTGGAAGATCGGATGATCGAGGGTCTTGCGGATCGCCCATGTCGACAGGTCGAACTGCCCGGCGTCGAGCTGCACCGTGGTGGTGTTGGCGATGCGGAACGCCCGCTCCTCGCGCGACTGGTTGCCCGTCACCGCCGCCAGCGACGCCTTGCGGGGCGCGTGCAGCGCATCATACAGCGACAGGGAGCCTGGCAGCTTCTGGCGTGTATCGAAATAGCCAAGGTAGAACCGCGTCTCGACCCGGTCGCTGATTTTCCAGCCGAGGTTGGCGTTAAACTGCCGGTAGATGCTGGCGGAATGATCGCGGTAGCCGTCCGAGCTGGTCCACGAACCGCTGACCAGCATGTCAACCGGGCCGGAGACTTTCGAAACCCTCAGATGCTCCCGCAGGAAGCCATCCCCACCCGCCTCGATCCGCGCCAGATTGGGCGTGCGCGCGGTGCGCGCGGTCTCGCTCACCACATTGACGGCGCCGCCAAGCACGGTGGAGCCAAAAGCGAGCGCGGCCCCGCCGCGCCAGACCTCCACGGCCCGGGCCGACAGGGGATCGGTCTGGTACAGGGAGCCGCTGCCATCGGCGTTGTTCACGGGAATGCCGTCCTGCAACACTTCAACGCCGCGCAGATGGTAGCCCCGCGCCAGTCCGGCGCCGCGAATGGACAGGCGCTGCTCCTGGCCGTAGCGCTCACCGGTCTGGACGCCGGGCGTATCCTTCAGCATGTCGCGCATGGTCAGGGCCGACCCGTGGGCGAATGTCCGGGCGTCGACAAGGCTGACGGCTGACGGGCGGCGCGCCAGGGCGGCGGCGAGCGCCTCATTGGCGGGCGCCGTCAGGGAGCCCTGCTCCGCTCCCTTCACGTCAATCGGCGGCAATTCGACGTCGGCGGCGGCGTCTGGCGCCGTCTGCGCCAGGGCGGCCTGGCCGCACGGCGCCTGGATGATCGCGGCGATGGCGGATGACGCCAACAGCCATGCCGCGCGGCGGCGCGCGGCGATAAAAAGAACGTGCATGGATCTGCTACCTGCGCCCGGGCGGCGCATGACCGGCTGGCGTTGGCGCGCCTGCCCGTACCGGGACGGCGACGACGCGCGTCGCGCGCCATTGCGGACGCGCGAACGTTTGCCAGTGATGGACTGGAAAGGCCCTGCCGTTCAGGCAGCGCCAGCACAACGAAAGCCCTTGCAGGTCCCGGCCGGCGGACGTCGGCGCGCCCCGCCAGCAGGAAACAGGCTTTCAGATTGCGCCCAGGGGCGGTCCCCGCGCCTGAAATCGCCACGCGGCGGGATTGCGGGCGGCGCCGCGCCAGACAAACGGTCGCCATGCCTGTTCCGCCGGCCGCAACCGGAGCGCCAGCACAGCGAACACCAATGTTGCAAGAACGGCGAGTTGCAGCTGGCAGTGCAGCACACAGCAACTGGCGTCATGGGCGTGGGCTGGCGCATCGGGAGCGCGGGACGCCTCCTGGCCATCCGGCCCCCGCTCCGCCGCGACGGACGGCAGGCATAACACGGCGCCCACGAACCCGGCGGCTCCCCTGCCAGCAAGCGTTCCCGCCGGCGCCAGCGGCGCCGCGAGCACAAGCACGGTCTTGACGAGAAACGCATAGAGGATCACCAACGCCGCGAAGCGGCCGGCTGCCCCCACGCTTCGGGCCCGGAGTTCCATGAAAAGATGCATAGGATGTCATGTTGACCACGACAAGCGTCTGCATGCGCGCGCCACGGGCTGTGGACGCGCGCCAGCCGCCCGCCCCAGAATGCCGGAACGGCCCGGGCAGCTTTGCCTTGCGTGACGCAACCGCCCTTGCGCCATGGCGGCGCGCCGTTTTTTTCGTCCCGTCGCGTGTGCGCGCCGCCCTGTGGCTCTGCGCGGGTTTCCCGCCCGGACCGGCGCCTGACCTGGTCCATTAGTCCACCGGCCAGCCCGACATTCCATGAAACGCCAGAACGTCAGTCTTCTGGCCAGGGTCGTCAAACCGTCCCTGGCGCTTCAGGCAGGACCCTTTTGATGCCCGCCCGGTCTCCCTTTCAGCTGTTCAGACCCATCATCGCCGGCGCCACCTTGCGTGAACGGCTGCTTGCCTGCGCCGGCGCGCTGATCGGCATGGGCCTCGCCAGCCTCGTGACCCGCCTCATTGTCGGCGGCGATCTGTCCCTGCCGTTCATTGTCGGGCCTATTGCGGCTTCGGCGGTGCTGGTTTTCGTCGTGCCAACCAGCCCGCTGGCCCAGCCCTGGCCGGTGCTCGGCGGCAATCTGGTGGGGGGACTGGCTGGCGTCGCGCTGGCGCAACTGTTCGGCGCGCTGGGCTGGAGCGGTCCGGTCATCGCCGCCATGGCCGTGCCGGTCGGCATCGTCGCCATGAGCCTGTGCCGCTGCCTGCATCCGCCAGGGGGCGCCATGGCGCTGCTGATGGCCCTGACAATGAAGGACGCGGCGGCGATGGATATCTGGCGGTCGCTGGCCCCCGCCCTGTTGAACATTGGCGTCCTGCTCGCCTGCGGCATGGTGTTTCACCGCATGATGGGGCGGCGCTATCCGCACCAGCCCGAGGCGGCGCCGCCTGGCGTCCATGGCTCGAAAGACCCGCCAGCGGCCATGCGCAATGTTGTTGACGCCGCCGATATCGACGCAGCCCTGGCCAGCCTCGACGCCAGCTATGACATCGACCGGGATGACCTGCTTCGCCTCGTCCGCCAGGCAGAACTGGCCGCCGTCGCGCGATCCAGCCCCGACATCCGCTGCGCCAGCATCATGTCCCGGGACATCTTCAGCGTTACGCCGGACATGCCCGTCAGCGCCGCGCGCGAACTGCTGCTGGCGCACAATATCCGCATGCTTCCCGTACTCGATCGCAGGAAACATATCGTCGGCTCCATTGGCCTGCGCGAAATCGCCACCCTCTATGCGGCGCGGGAAAGCGCCGCGCCCGTCGCAGGCGCCGCTGCGGACACCCCCGTGGGCGACGTGATGACAACCGCCGCCATCGCCCGTCCCGAAACGCCGGTCGCCGAGCTTCTGCCCATCCTGACGGATGGCCGTGGGCACGCCGCCGTTATCGTTGACGATGACGAGCACGCCATTGGCCTGGTGACCCAGACTGATCTCCTGTGGGCCATGGCCCGGGCGGTGAGCCACAACAACTGACCGGCGTCGCGCCTCGCGGGCGGACGTTTTCACCGGCCCCAGGCGTCGCGATGACGTCATGGCGGCCACACAGCGGCGTTTTCGCCTCGAACGGCGCGTTTCCCTCATGGACAGGCCGCCGCTTGCAGGCGCGTCAAACCCGGCGGGATCGGGGCAAATGGCCGGGGCCGCGTTTGATCGTGGGTCTCATCCCGGTCCTGGCTACGGCCAGGGGTTTGATCAAGGATTTGACTTGGGATCTGGCCTGGGATCTGGCCGGGCGTCTTGTCAGGAATCTGACCCCGGCGCTGGTTCTGGCTGGGGTCGCCTGGCAAGCGTCCCATCCGTTCGCGGGCCAGCGCCAGCAACATGGGCCTTGCTGAAAACTGCCCCGCCCGCAGCCTGTCGTTCAGGTTGCGCAGATAACCGCCTGGTCGGCTGATACGGTCCCGCCGCTGCAATATGGCGGCGATGACGGTTGCCGCCTGGTCATCGCCTGCCTGTTGACGGAAGGCGTTCCAGATGTCCGGGCTGATGCCCATGGCTGCGCGGGCGATGGCGGCGGCGCCATGCAGCTCGCGCCAGCTGTTGATCGGGCTGGTGGCGAAATCATGGATGTCCGGGCAGGCTTCCAGAACGGTGGCCAGCTCGATTGGAGCAGTGTTGCCCCAAGAAGTGTTGTTCAGTTGAGAAGGCTGGGATGGTTCTTCCATATACAGGATTTCTTTATCTGAATTCTGTATGTGCCGCCCAGTTTGGGATTCACTGCCGCTCATTTTTTCTGAAATTTGCTGCTCTTTCAGAAACTTCCCGAGTTCCGCGGCAATATCGTCCCTCAGGGCGGCAAGACTGGAGGCGAGCTGGTCCAGCAGCTCCACACAGGCGGAGCGCGCCGGGCTGGCGGCAAGCTGTCGGTAGCGGACATGGAACGCTTCCCACGTCTGGACGTCACAGTGGGGTGCGCCGGTTTCCAGCAATTTCGCGCAATCACGCCGGGCAATGGTGATGCGTTCGCGCAGCAGCTGGCGTTGCCGGCGACGTGCGGCCACGTCAGCGGCCAGGGCGCTGAATTCGTCCGCCCGCGCCACGAGGGGCGAGAGGTCGAACCCGTAGGCTGTTTCGATCAGGCCCTCGCGCCCCTTGCGGGCGTACCGTTTGCCGTTGGGACTGTCGCGGCGGATAATCAGCCCCGTCTGCACCAGCACGACCAGGTGGCGGCGCAATGTCGCCGGCGCCATGCCGTGAGCACGGGCGGCAAGTTGTGCGTTTGACGGAAAGACGACAAGGTTAACCCCGGGCGTCATCACCGTTTCTGGCAGGAAGGTCAGCAGCGCGTTCAGAACCACAAGCGACCGGTCCGATGGACCAAGCATCTCGCGGGCCTCGCAGATGGCGCGAAACACCTGCCATTTGTGCACGGCGCTGTCCGCCGCCGCATGTTGCGTCGCAATCTGGCTCGCCGCCATGGCAAGCGACATCGTTCGCCGCCCAAAAGGCGTCGTCAAAGCATGGTGCGTCATTGTTCCCTGCCTTCGGGGCGTGGGAAATCGACCGCCAAAGCGACGTCATGCTCTTGACTGCAATTTTCGGAAGTGCGATTCTCAGGTTGTCAGACCAATGAGAAGGGCTTCCGGAACATCGTTTCGGGGGCCTTTTTCTTTGCCGCTCTCTCCTGTTGTGGCGTCCGTTGCCGGCGCCGGTTGCTGTGGGCCAGCGGTTTGTGGCCACCGGTTCCCAAAAAATCACTGCCCGCCTGGCGCTCGCGCCGGGGGACGGATCATGCGCAGGGCGGCTCGCCGCAAGCGCCGGCCGCCATGCTGTGTGGGCGGCGGCCGGATTTCACCTGCCGGACAATATGTCCGTCTGGTTCACCGGACGTTCGCCCCCTTGCCGGGGTGCGCGCCGTTTTCCGGCAATGCGGGTTTGCCTTGCCGGAAAATGCCAGGGGCCTTGACGTGAAGCCGGTTCACAACAAGCCCCATCCCCTTCATCTTGCGCACCTTTTGCATGAACAGTGAGCGCCACTGTTCGTGAAAGCACCCTAGCGGCCCGCGCGCTGCATCTCCGCGAACACGCGCGCCAGTTCCGGCAGTTTCTCGCGCACGAAGGCGCTGAACGCTTCATTGGCGAAAACCAGGCGCCCGCCTTCCCGGCCAGGCTCCAGTCTCGCCAGGGGCGCGCCAGATGGGGCGGACACCTCAAGCGCGCCATCCGCCGCCATGGGCGATGCCTGCGCCGGCGTCTCGCGCGACAGGACGTCCAGGGCCATGGTGAAGCGCCTGTCGCTCGCCGCCGCGCGGAATTCAGCGCTCGCGGCCAGCGCGGCGAAACGCTCCTGGGCGTACGGCTCCGTGAGAATGGCGGCCAGACGGCTCCAGCGCGGCCGGCCGGCGCGTGGCGC
>Ga0182740_1000990_pt1 | contig 21449 bp, 20 predicted proteins | sample eDN5th37CKraftBY_FD_128872 | JGI IMG/M metagenome (GOLD analysis project Ga0182740, IMG submission 128872) | Enriched backyard soil microbial communities from Emeryville, California, USA - eDNA 5th pass 37_C Kraft BY (version 2) (version 2) | ecosystem: Environmental > Terrestrial > Soil >...
ACGGTGCCGCAAGAGCCCGGCTTCGCGGCAAGCACAACCGATGGCGGCACCCGGCTGGAATACTGTTTGAAAACAACGCCTGCCTGTTTGCTGTGCAGCAAAAAAAGCAAGATTATTTGTGCGGAACTAATTTTATTGCGCTGATCGAGGGTTTGATTTTACCAGCGGAGAATCAGGCCGCCACAATTGGCGAGGGCCCGGCGGGGATTCCGCCGAGCCCTCTCACTCAATCATCAGCCAGCCTGTAAGCCGGGTTCTGTAAGGCGGGGATCGCTCCCCGCGCGGCAACCATTCCTCTGGGACGGCGATTGCTCGCCGCCTCAAGCAGCCAACCCGAATGACGGATCCGGAGGCGGATCTCGGGATTTCTCCCGGTGTCACTCCTATTTGGCTTTGCTCCCGGTGGGGTTTGCCGTGCCGTGGCTGTTGCCAGCCACGCGGTGGGCTCTTACTCCACCCTTTCACCCTTACTTCGGCGAACCGAAGCGGTCTGCTCTCTGTTGCACTTTCCCTGGGGTCGCCCCCGCCGGACGTTATCCGGCACCGTGTCTCCGTGGAGCCCGGACTTTCCTCTATCCGAAGATAGCGGTTGCCCGGCCGACTGATGGAGGAGATGTGCGGGTTCACGGGCCGAAGGTCAAGGCGCAAGGAAAAACGGGTAGTGTCTCAGTTTGAAATTTGGGCATGTGAAAAACTTGCGCGCAAACCCACAGGGCTGCCGAATGGCGTGTGCTAAAATCCTGTTTGAAAGGACAGCAAATGCCCAAAGGCCCCAAAGGCGAGAAGCGCCACGCTGACCCGGTGAAAAACGCGGTGTTGATCGCGCGTATCGCCACCGGCGAGATAGAAGATCACGCCAGTAAAACGCCCGGTCGCTCAGTGGGCGGTCGCGCGGGAGGGAAAGCGCGAGCGCTGAAGTTAACCCCAGAGGAAAGAACAAACATAGCACGGAAAGCATCTAAATCACGTTGGAAATCTGTGTAGTTATTTGTTTGCATTCCATTTGATGCCGTGATATATGATTCTCGGAACCCTTAGTTCTGAGATCGAGCCATGGCTTCAAATGAAGATAAACACGCGATAACAGCGCTTCTGGCGCGTTATGTGGCCGCTTTCGAGGAACGCGAAGAAGCGCAGAAGATCGCGGCTGACGCGAACGCTCGGGCAAGCGCTGCCATGCTACGGGTCACGAACATCAAAACCGCTTTCGGCGTGTTCGGCATAGACTTAAATGGAAAAGAGGTCTGGGCCCAAATCCGCGAGATGATCGGGCAAGAGGCTTACAACAAGGCGATCGAGCAGGGAAAAGCGCAGATCGCCAAAGACTCTAAGGCCAAAGAAGACGAGCTCGATGAGGACGTCGATCTATCTGAGCTAGACAACGTTCCGGAAGAGCCGGCCGCGAAGGGCGCTAATGCTCCTACTGTCCGGGAAGGAATTCTCGAAAAGCTAACATCGCTTCATCCGCGCGGCAGTAAAGCGGCCGATCTGCAAAAATACCTGGAAACAGCTTACTCTATGAAATTGCACGATAAAACGGTCGGAATGACGTTGTATCGGCTTTCACAGGAAAAGCCTCCGCGTGTAAGGCGCCAGGGGCATACGTGGTTCTTCGTCCCGCAGCATGCGGAAACGAGGAACCCCGCCGGTGAGACGGCGGGGCTCGAAGACTTGCTCAGCTAAGAAAGGAGACCTGCGTGAATTGGCAAATCACCCGGAGCAGATAGCTGCTCCATCTGGAAGGCTCAGGCGGCGTTAGCCGCTTGGGTCTTCTTCTGGCTCTCGCCCCTGTAGCTCAACTGGAAAGAGCAGGGTCCTACTAAGTCCTAGATGCACGTTCGAGTCGTGCCGGGGGCACCAGCCAGTTCAATATATCACCGACATTGCTATTTGCAAGCCCCTTTTTGCAAATGAATCAAGGGGTTACGTATTCTATTGTTAAAATGGAATCAAACTGAACAAAATGCTTGACAAGATTCCATTGTTTCTCGATGCTGCTCGCTATGAACAAACTGCCAGTCGAAAAGCGCGTTCAAATTCTCTCGATGCTCTGTGAGGGCTCATCGATGCGCTCAATTTCGCGGGTCACCGGGGTTTCGATCAATACCGTGACCAAGCTTCTCGTTGATGCAGGCAATGCCTGCGCTGCCTTTCATCATGAAGCGGTCCGCAATGTGAAAGCAAAGAGCGTCCAGTGCGACGAAATTTGGAGTTTCAATTACCGCAAGGCTAGTAACCTTCGCCACGCTAGTGCCGCTCCTATCGGTTCCGGCGATGTCTGGACTTGGACCGGCATCGATGCCGACTCCAAGCTGATTATTTCATGGCATGTTGGCGACCGTCACCACGTCGCAGCCATGGAGTTTATCGGTGACCTCAAAGCGCGCTTGGCAAACAAGGTTCAGCTTTCGACCGACGGCCACAAGGCCTATTTGAGTGCGGTGGAAGAACTGGACTTCGATACCGACTACGCGATGCTGATTAAGGTATTCGGCAAGGAAGGTAGCGTTCTTGGTAGTGCGGGCCGTTATAGCCCGCCGGTTGTCGTCGGCACGAAAGTCCAGAATGTGCGCGGCAATCCAGACCCGCGATATGTCAACACTTCATACGCGGAACGGCAAAATCTCACGATGCGGATGCAGATGCGCCGCTTCACGCGGCTCACAAACGGTTTTTCCAAAAAGATGGAGAACCACTGTCACGCGCTCGCGCTCTATTTTGTTTGGTATAATTTCATCAAGACACACAAAGCACACCGTATGACGCCAGCAATGGCCGCTGGAATTACCGACAAGCTCATGGATATGAGTGATATCGTTTCGATGATCGAAGCCGAGGAAAAAGCGCTCCCGAAGAAGCGTGGGCCATATAGGAAGAAGGCTGCGTGATGGGCGACGAGCGGCAACCAAACTGGCTCGTGGGAGCCGTGCTGAGAGGCTTCCGAAATAAATTGTTATTGGTTTGCATATTTTTCGGCTTCGCCATCTTCGCTGGGTTCATAGGAGAAGGCATCGGCCGGATTTTGGGATTATCCAGAGATGCCAGCGAGTGGGTCATGTTTTCTTTGTTCTTCGGACCTCCCGTCGCCGCCACGCTTTGGATTGGTCTCAGAAATTCAAACTGAGACACGACCGAAAAACGGGGCTAACGCTTTGTTGCGCCAGCCCCGCTACGCAGCACCTTTGTTACGCGCACGAACCGGATCAGTTCGAAGCCATGATGGCGCGGACGCGGCCGCAATAGGCGTTCGCGGCGCCGGTCATTTTGATCGCCTGGTGGCCGGCCTGATATTTGAGAACGGTGTGGCAAAGATCGCCGCCGGCGAGCTGATAGGCGGCGGCAAGATATTTCACGCCCCAGCGGATGTTGGTGTCGGGATCGTAAAGCGCTTCGTCGCTGCCGGAATATCCGATCGCGCGCGCGGTCGATGGCTTGATCTGCATCAGGCCGACTTCGCCGGCGAGGCCGGTGAGGTTCACGTCCCAGTCGCTCTCGATGCGAATGACGGCGCGGACGAAATCGGCGGGGATGTTTGCTGCCGCGGCGTGACGATCGACGATGGCGGAAAGCTCACGGCGCGTTTGTGTGTCGGGTTCGATGCCCTGGATGCGCGGGGCGCGTTCGGGATTTGTGTTGAGTTCACGAGCATGAAGCGAAGTGAGTGCGCCGCACGATATGACCATCGTGCACACGAGCGCGCGAAGCGGAAGCCGCATTTTCAAAAAAGACCTTCTCCGTTTGGGGTGAGCGCGGAGAAGTCGCGGCGAAATGAGTCCGCAGTCGGGCCGCGGGCGGATTATCGGCGTACGGATCGGGCGAATTTTCCGCGCGCGGCGGAATCATCGTTCGCGCGTTTTATGGCACGAGGAACATTGTTTCGATTGCGGCGGGTGCGTGGCGATTCAGGCGCGATGAGAAGGACGCTTGGCCAAAAGTTTAGCGAGCGTCGCGCGCGTCGAAACGTCGAGCACGCCGTCGACGCGCCTGGGGCGGAAGTGCCGCTGAAACGCGGTGACGACTACTTCGGTTGTGACGTCGAATTTTCCGCTCGGCGTAATGTCGTAGCCGTATTCGGCAAGTTGCCGCTGGGCTTCGAGAATTGCCGGGCCCGTGTCGCCGCGCCGGAACTTTTTGCCGCGCGTGATTTTCGCCGGCCGCACGAAATGCCCGATGCCCGCCATATGCAGTTGGTGCCAGGGAAACTTCTCTCCCGGGTCTTGCTTGCGCGCCGGCGCCACGTCGGAATGCGCAAGCACATGTTCGGGCAGGATTTTGTTTCGCTTCACGATATCCTTGCAGAGCGCGATCACGACTTGCATCTGGCGCCGCCGAAACTTCGGGTAGCCAAAATCGTGCCCCGCATTACAAACCTCGATGCCGATTGAGTGCGAATTGATGTCGCTATAGGTGTGCCATGAGGAGGCGCCGGCATGCCATGCCCGTTTCTTTTCGGGCACCAACTGCACAATGCGGCCGTCCTCGAAGACGAGGTAATGCGCTGAAACCTCGGAGGATTTTTCGGTGAGGCGGCGAAGCGCGGCCTCGCAATCTTGCATTCCGGTGTAGTGGAGGATCAAAAGATCGGGTCTTTTGACGCCGCGCCGCGCGCCGAAGTTGGGCGAGGGACGGACTTCCTGCACAAGGCGGCTGTCGGGGCGGAATGACCCAGGGCTCCTGGGCATCTTAGGCCTCTTGGGTCTTCTGGGCGTCGCGGGCATGGGAACTGCTCTACCTCTTTAACCCTTGATCCTGACTTGCAGGCCTAACGACCGGCTTTAACGCAAGCTTTGGCTGCCTGGCCGCGCCGCAGCAACAGAATCTTAAGCTTCACAGGGCGTTAATCCGGATTCGTACGAGGAGTGCTTGCGGTGCTTCGCGCGCATCACTCGTGGACAAATGCACCGGTTTCGTTGACGGACCATGAATACCCATGATATCCCAAGATATCCCGTTCCGGTGTAGGCTTTTCCCAGCGTCGGCGTATCGGGAAGACCTCAGTTCACGCGTCGGGCGGCATCATGAACCGCTTTGTATCGACCTTCACCATGCGCCTCGACGCCAAGGGCCGAATCTCGATTCCAGCCAGCTTCCGCGCGGTGCTCGCGCGGGATGGCTTCGAGGGACTTTATTGTCATCCGGCACTCGACCGGCCCGCGCTCGATGCGGGCGGCAATGCGCTCCTTTCGGAGATCGAGACGCTGATCAACCGCTACCCGCCGTATTCGGAGGAGCGCGAGCAGTTCGCCGCGGCGCTCTACGGCCGGAGCGAGACGCTGAAGCCGGACTCGGAAGGGCGGATCATTCTGTCGGAGCACCTGAAGTCGCATGCCGGCGTCAAGGACGCGGCGAGCTTCGTCGGGCTCGGGCACAAGTTTCAGATTTGGGAGCCGGAGCGGCTACGCGCGCATCTCGCAGAGGCCAACGAGAAAATTCGCGCGCTGAAGAAGACGCTCGGCTCATCGGGCGCGGGGGAACCTTCCGGAGCATCGGGATGACGGCGGGCCGCGGCCCCGGGCAACCGGCGGCCGCTGGCGGACTGGCTCGCCATGTACCTGTCATGCTCCGCGAGGTTCTCTCGCGGTTGAACCCCAAGGACGGCGCGACCTATATCGACGGCACCTTCGGCGCGGGCGGTTACACGCGCGCGATCCTGGAGGCCACGAACTGCAACGTCATCGCCATCGATCGCGACCAGAGCGCGGTGGCGGCGGGTGCGGCGATGGTCGAGGAATTCGGCGGCAGGCTGACGCTCGTCGAGGATCGCTTCTCCAATCTCGATGAAGTGGCGCATGCGCTCGGTCACCGGCAGGTCAACGGCGTCGTGCTCGATGTCGGCGTCTCCTCGATGCAGCTCGATCAGGCGGCGCGCGGTTTTTCGTTCCGGGGCGACGGCCCGCTCGACATGCGGATGGAGATGCGCGGGCAAAGCGCTGCCGACGTCGTCAACAAGACCGACGAGCGCGAGCTTGCCCGCGTCATCGCGACGCTCGGCGAGGAGAAATTCGCGCGCAAGGTCGCGCAGGCGATCGTTGAAGCGCGCAAGGAAGCGCCGATCACCACGACAAGCCGGCTCGCCGATATCGTGCGCGCGGTGGTGCGCGGCAAGCCCGGCGACATCGATCCTGCAACGCGCACGTTCCAGGCGCTTCGTATCTACGTGAACGACGAGCTGTTCGAGCTTGCCGAGGCGCTGATGGCCGCCGAACGCATCCTCGCGCCCGAAGGCCGCCTCGTCGTCGTCTCGTTCCACTCGCTCGAAGATCGCCTGGTCAAGACTTTCATGGCCGCGCGCTCGTCCGCGCCCGCGGTGTCGCGCCATGCGCCGGCGGCGAAGTTCGATCCCGCGACGTTTTCGCTGCTCACCAAGAAGCCGCTCGCCGCCGCGAACGACGAGCTCGAGGGCAACCCGCGCGCGCGCTCCGCAAAGCTGCGCGCCGCCGAGCGCACCACGGCCATCGCCCGCGGCGACGATCCGCTCGCTTCGCTCACCGCGCGCTTGCCGCGCATGGGGGTTTGAGATGCTGCGCGGGCTCAACATCATCGCGATCGGCGGGCTGATCGCGGCCGCGGCCGTGGTCTATGACGTCAAATACAGCGCGACCTATGAGGCGCAGAAGGTGGCGCGGCTCAACAGCGAGATCGCCAAGGAGCGCGAGAAGATCGCGACGCTCAAGGCCGAGTGGAGCACGCTCTCCTCGCCCGACCGCATCCAGCGGCTCGCCATGAAATATCTCAACATGAAGCCGCTGCCGGTGACGCAAATCGGCAATTTCTCGGCGCTGCCCGATCGTCTCTATACGAGCGCCGATCCGATCGGCGATATCATCAATTCGCTCGATCATAATGGCGGCGCGCGCGATCCGATCGGCACCATCATCGAGAAGCTGGAATCGGCGGAGCAGGCCGCGCCCGCGCCGGAGACGACCGCGACCATCGCCCCGAATGAAGAGCCGGAAACGACCGGCTCGGTCGGGGAAACGGAATTGCCCGAGCCGACCGGCACGCTCGGCGACATACCGGGCGAGGCGCCGGATGCCGCGCCCGATACCGCGCCGGAAGCGGGCATGGCGCCGGCCGGCGAGCAGCCGGAGGGCGCTCAATGAACCGGTTTTCGCAAATGCGTGCCGCGTTGTCCGGCTGGCTGCGTTTTACCCAGGGCGGCGTATCGCGCCGGCGCATCGCCATCGTGGTGCTGCTATTCGCCTCGGTGCATGTGGTGATCGCGGGCCGTCTCGCGCTGATCGGCATCAAGTCCGATCCGCAGGTCGCGCGCCGCGTCAGCAATCCCGATCTTCTCGCCTCGACGCGGCCCGACATTCTGGATCGCGATGGCCGCCAGCTTGCGACCGACGTGCAATCGGCGATGCTCTATGCCGAACCGCGCAAGGGCGTCGGCTATGTCGATGACGCGGTCGATCAGCTCCGCACCGTGTTCCCCGATCTCGACGAGCGCGAATTGCGCGACAAACTCTCCTCCAAGAAGGGCTTTGTGCGGTTGAAGCGCGAGATCAGCGAACGGCAGCAGCATGAAGTCCGCAAGCTCGGCATTCCGCATGTCGGCTTTCTGGATGAGAGCAAGCGCGTCTATCCGGCGGGGGCGGAGCTCTCGCATGTGCTCGGCGGCGTCAATGTCGACAGCGTCGGTATCGCCGGCCTCGAAAAGTGGGTCGATAGCGGGGGCCTTGCCGACCTGCATCTTGCCGGCTTTGCGACCGGACGTTCGCTCAAGCCCGTGCAGCTTTCGGTCGATCTTGCCGTGCAGCACGCGATGCGCGACGAGCTGATGAAGGCGCAGGCGAACTATCAGGCCAAATCGACCTCCGGCATGGTGCTGGATGTGCGCACCGGCGAGATCGTCGCGATGGTCTCGCTGCCCGATTACGATCCGAACAAGCCGGGCAAGCCGACGGATCTTTCGCGCCTTAACCGGTTGACGACCGGCGTTTACGAGATGGGCTCGACCTTCAAGGCGCTGACCATCGCGATGGCGCTCGACTCCGGCAAGGCGACGCTTGCTTCGCGTTATGACGCCTCGGCGCCGCTGCACTTCGGCCGCTTCACCATCACCGACTATCACGCGCAGCGCCGCGTGCTCACCGTGCCGGAAGTGTTCACCTATTCCTCGAACATCGGCGCGGCGAAGATCGCGATGTCGATGGGCGTCGAGCAGCACAAGGCGTTTCTGAAAAAGATGGGCCAGCTCGACCGGCTGCGCACGGAGCTGCCCGAGAGCGCGATGCCGCTCGTGCCGAAGAACTGGGGCGAGATCAACACCGCGACGATCGCCTTCGGTCACGGCCTTGCGGTCGCGCCGCTGCAGGCGGTGATGGCGACGGCCGCGCTGGTGAATGGCGGGCTGCTCATTCCGCCGACCTTCCTCAAGCGCTCGCCGGAGGAAGCCAAGAAGATCGCCAAACGCGTCTTGCGGCCGGAGACGAGCGACAAGATGCGCTATCTCTTCCGCCTCAACGTCGAGAAGGGCAGCGCCAGGCGCGCCGAGATCGAAGGCTATTATGTCGGCGGCAAGACCGGCACCTCGGAAAAAGTCGTGCGCGGGCGCTATTCGCACGAGAAGCTGCTCACCGTCTTTACCGGCGTCTTCCCGTGCTACGATCCGAAATACATCGTGCTCGTGATGGTGGACGAGCCGAAGAATACCGGCCATTCGACGGCGGGCCTGAACGCGGCGCCGACGACCGGCCAAATCATTGCCCGGATCGGGCCGTTACTGGGTGTCGAGCCGAAATTCGATTTGCCGAAGGCCGACCAGTTGTTGCTGACCGTCTCGCAGCGCGCGGCGAACTGACGCCCGCGAGGGATTTTCGAGAATGCCGACGAGCCTTGACCTTCGCGAGCTGCTCGGACCGGAGGCGGCGGCGCCTGCGGGCGTTGCCGCAAGCGGCATCGCCGCCGACAGCCGCAAGGTGCGGGCGGGCGACGTGTTCTTTGCGCTTGCCGGCAGCCGCGCCGACGGCCGCCAGTTCATTCTCGATGCCGCCGGGAAGGGCGCGTGCGCTGTCGTCAGCGACGGCGCGAAGCCCGATGGCGTGAGCGTGCCGTTCGTGCAAGTGAAAGACGCGCGGCTTGCGCTGGCGCAGGCCGCCGCGCGGTTTTATGCGCGCCAGCCGAAAACCATCGTTGCCGTCACCGGTACCAACGGCAAAACATCGGTCGCCTCGTTCGCCCGGCAGATCTGGACGCAGCTTGGCTTTGCCGCGGCGAGCGTCGGCACGGTCGGCGTCACGTCACCGAAGGGCGAGATCAAAGGCAGTCTCACGACGCCCGATCCGGTCGCGCTGCATCAACTGCTCGATCGGCTCGCGGGCGAGGGCGTCACGCATCTTGCGATGGAAGCGTCGTCGCACGGGCTCGATCAGCGGCGCCTGGATGGCGTGAAGCTCGCGGCGGGCGCCTTCACGAATCTCACGCGCGATCACCTCGACTATCACCGCACGATGGAGGCGTATCTCGCGGCCAAGCTGCGGCTGTTCGATACGCTCTTGCCGGAAGGGGCGAGCGCCGTCGTCGATGCCGATCAGCCCGATGCCGGGCCGGTCGCGAATGTCGCGAAGCAGCGCGGGCTGAAATTCTTCAGCGTCGGCCGCGCCGGGCATGACTTGAAACTCGTCGATGTGCAGCGCGAGGGTTTTTCGCAAACGCTCGCCGTCGAAGCCGAGGGCAAGCGCCACGCCGTGACGCTGCCGCTGGTCGGTGATTTTCAGGTGGCGAATGCGCTGGTCGCGGCGGGGCTTGCGGTTGTCACCGGCGCGAAGGCGGCGGATGCGCTTTCGGCGCTTGCTTCGCTGAAAGGCGCGAGCGGCCGGCTGGAGCTTGTTGGCGACAAGCAGGGCGCGCCGGTGTTCGTCGATTACGCGCATACGCCCGATGCGCTGGAGAACGCGCTGGAAGCGTTGCGGCCTTATGTGCGCGGCAGGCTCGCCGTGGTGTTCGGCGCGGGCGGCGACCGGGATCCGGGCAAGCGCGTATTGATGGGCGCGGCGGCGCTCGAGCACGCCGACAAGATTTACGTCACGGATGACAATCCGCGCAGCGAAGACCCGGCGGCGATCCGCGCCGCGATCCTGGCGGCAACTCCAGGCGCTCACGAGATCGGCGATCGCGGCGAAGCGATCAAACGGGCGATTGCCGAGCTTGCGCCGGGCGATGTATTGCTGATCGCCGGCAAGGGCCATGAAACCGGCCAGATTGTCGGTGATCGGACCTTGCCTTTCTCGGATCAGGCGGCGGCGCGCGCCGCGCTCGGAATTCACGAATGAACGATACGCCGCTCTGGACGCTGGATGCGCTCGCCGCCGCGGTGCAGGGCCGCGTGCGCGGCGCGCCTGCGCGGAATATCACCGGCATCTCGATCGACAGCCGCACGCTTGCGAAGGGCGAAGCTTTCTTCGCCATCAAGGGCGACCGCGTGGACGGCCACGATTATGTGGCGAAGGCGCATGCCGCCGGCGCCGGTGTTTGCGTTGTTGGCGAGGCGCGGCTTGCCGATATGCCGGGCGAGGCGCCGCTCGTTGTCGTCGATGATGTGCTGGAGGCATTGCGGCGGCTCGCGCGCGCGGCGCGTGCGCGCTCGCAGGCGAAGATCGTCGCCGTCACCGGCTCGGTCGGCAAGACGTCAAGCAAGGAGATGCTGCGGCTCACGCTTTCGCAAAGCGGCGAGACGCATGCTTCGGCGGCGTCCTACAACAATCACTGGGGCGTGCCGCTGTCGCTTGCGCGGCTGCCCGCGAGTGCGCGTTACGGCGTGTTCGAGCTTGGCATGAACCATGCGGGCGAGCTGACGCCGCTCTCGCAAATGGTGCGGCCGCATATCGCGCTCATCACCACCATCGAGTCGGTGCATATCGAATTCTTTTCCGGCATCGAGGCGATCGCCGGCGCCAAGGCGGAAGTTTTCGCCGGGCTCGTCACAGGCGGCGCGGCGGTGCTGAACCGCGACAATGCGCAATACGAGCGGCTCGCCGGGGCCGCGCAAGCGGCAGGCGTGAAAGAAGTCGTCGGCTTCGGCAAGGATGCGCGTTCAGCCGCGCGGCTTCTCGAGATGAAACTCCTTGCGGAAGGCTCAAGCGTGCGCGCTTCGATTCTGGGCGAAGAAATCTCCTACGCGCTCAGTGCGCCGGGGCGGCATGTCGTGCAGAACAGTCTTGGCGTGCTAGCCTGCGTGAAGCTGATGGGTGCGGATCTTGCGAAAGCCGCGCGCTCGCTGGCGCAGATGACGCCGCCCAAAGGGCGCGGCCAGCGTTTCGTGCTCAAGCTCGAAGGCGGCGAGGCGCTGCTCTTGGATGAGAGCTACAACGCCAATCCCGCCTCGATGCGCGCCGCGATCGAGGTGCTGGGCCGCACGCCGGTCGGCGCGGGCGGCCGCCGCATCGCCGTGCTCGGCGAGATGCTCGAACTGGGCGCGGAGGCAGCAAACCTGCATGCCCAGCTTTCCCACGCGCTGGCCGCCGCCCAGGTGGATAAAGTGTTCTGCGCGGGCCCCCTGATGCGGGCGCTTTACGACGCCTTGCCTCCGGCGCGGCGCGGGGGCTATGCCGAAAGCGGCGAGCGAATCGAGCCGGAGGTTCTTGCCGCGGTCGAGCCGGGCGACGCCGTCATGATCAAGGGCTCGAATGCGAGCCGGATGCACGCCATTGCCGCAACGATGATTCAGAAATTCTCCGCGCGCGCCGCAGGCAGTGCGGCCTAAGGGGGTCCCGAGTGCTTTACTGGCTTTCCAGTTTTTCCGACACATTCAGTGCGCTCAACGTCTTCCGCTACATCACCTTCCGCGCCGGCGGAGCGGTGCTGACCGCGCTCGTCTTCGTTTTTCTGTTCGGGCCGATGATCATCGAAAAACTGCGGCTCACGCAGGGCAAGGGCCAGCCGATCCGCGCCGACGGCCCGCCGTCGCACATTCTCGCCAAGCAGGGCACGCCGACGATGGGCGGCCTGATGATCCTCTCCGGCCTCATTGTCTCGACGCTTTTGTGGGCGAACCTTGCCAATCCCTATGTCTGGGTCGTGCTGCTGGTGACGCTCGGCTTCGGCGCGATCGGCTTTTATGACGACTATCTCAAGGTCACCAAGCAGACGCATAACGGTTTGTCGGGCCGCTCGCGGCTTCTGATCGAATTCTTCATCGCGCTGATCGCAGTGATGGTGATGGTGCGCGTCGGGCGGCCGCCGCTCTCGACCTCGATCGCATTTCCGCTCATCAAGCTCTACGTCTTCGATCTTGGCTACTTTTTCCTCGCGCTCGGCGCTTTCGTCATCGTCGGCGCCGGCAATGCCGTGAACCTCACCGACGGCCTCGACGGCCTCGCCATCGTGCCGGTGATGATCGCGGCGCTGTCGCTCGCGCTGATCGCTTATCTCGCCGGCAACATCGTGTTTGCCGAATATCTGCAGCTTCGCCACGTCTCGCGCGTCGGCGAGCTTGCCGTCGTCTGCGGCGCGGTGATGGGCGCGGGGCTCGGCTTCCTGTGGTTCAACGCGCCGCCCGCCTCGATCTTCATGGGCGATACCGGCTCGCTCGCGATGGGCGGTCTTTTGGGCACCGTCGCGGTCGCGACCAAGCACGAAATCGTCTTTGCCGTGATCGGCGGGCTGTTCGTGCTAGAGGCGGTTTCGGTCATCGTGCAGGTGATTTCGTTCAAGCTCACGGGGAAACGCATCTTCAAGATGGCGCCGATCCATCATCACTTCGAGCAGAAGGGCTGGACCGAGGCGCAGGTGGTGATCCGTTTCTGGATCATCGCGATCGTGCTCGCGCTGATCGGCCTCTCCTCGCTGAAGCTGCGTTAAAGGAATACGAGGGCGATGACTCCCGTCAGCGTCTTTTCGGGAAAGCAGGTCGCGGTATTCGGGCTCGGCGGCTCGGGCCTTGCCTGCTGCGCGGCGCTGCAAGCCGGCGGCGCGCAAGTGATCGCCTATGACGATCAGGCGCCGGGCCGCGATGCGGCGCTGAAAAAAGGCTTCGAGGTTCGCGATCTCCACGGCATCGACTGGAAGCAGCTTGCCGCGCTCGTGCTTGCGCCCGGCGTGCCGCTCACGCACCCGGAGCCGCACTGGACGGTGAAGCTCGCGCAGGCCGCCGGTGTCGAAGTGATCGGCGATATCGAACTCTTCTGCCGCGAGCGCCGCGCCCATGCGCCGCGCTCGCCGTTCGCCGCCATCACCGGCACCAACGGCAAATCGACGACGACGGCGCTGCTTGCGCATGTCGTCGCCAGCAGCGGCCGCAACGCGCAGGTCGGCGGCAATCTCGGCACGCCCATTCTGGCGCTCGAGCCGCCCGCGAAAGATCGCACGCATGTCATCGAGTGCTCGTCCTATCAGATCGACCTCTCGCCGACGCTCGATCCGACCGTCGGCATTCTCCTGAACCTCACACCCGATCATCTCGACCGCCACGGCACGATGGAGCACTACGCCGCGGTGAAAGAGCGCCTCGTTGCGCGCTCCGATACGGCGGTGATCGCCGTCGAGGACGAATATACCCGCGCCATCGCCGAGCGGTTGGAACAGCGCGGCCGCAACGTCATCCGGATCTCGTCGCGGGAATCCGTTTCGCCGGGCATTTTTCTCGACGGCACCACGATTGTCCGCGCGACCGAATGTGACGCCGAGCCGATCGCCGATCTCGACGGCATCGGCAGCCTGCGCGGCCGCCACAACGCGCAGAACGCGGCGGCGGTGATCGCGGCGGCGCTGACGCTCGGGCTTACGCCGCAGGAAATCCGCGCCGGCCTCTCGACATTCCCCGGCCTTGCGCACCGGCTCGAGGAGCTTGGCCGCAAGGGCAAGGTCTTGTTCGTCAACGACTCGAAAGCGACCAACGCCGACTCGACCGAGAAGGCGCTCTCGTCATTCGAGGGCGGCATTTACTGGATCGTCGGCGGCAAGCCGAAAGAGGGCGGCATCGCGCCGCTCAAGCCCTACTTCCCGCGCATCGCCCACGCTTATTTGATCGGCGAATCGTCCGATGCCTTTGCGGCCACGCTCGAGGGCCAGGTGCCTTACACCCGTTGCGGCACGCTCGAAGCCGCGACGGAGAAGGCGGCGGCGGACGCCGAAAAATCCCAACAAAATCAGCCGGTCGTGCTGCTCTCGCCGGCCTGTGCCTCATTCGACCAGTTCCGGAACTTCGAAATCCGGGGCGAAAGGTTTCGTGAACTAGTCCGGGCTATTCCTGGTTTCCAGGACTTGGTTTCCAAAGGATTGGCTTCCAAGGGATAGGGAAGACCGCATGATTTCGCGCGCCCAGCGCACTCCCATCAGCGAATGGTGGTGGACCGTCGACCGGCTTCTGCTCGGCGCGATCCTGACCCTGATGCTGATCGGCATCGTGCTGCTGCTCGCGGCCTCGCCGCCGGTCGCGATCCGGCTCGGCATCGATCCGTTCCACTTCGTCCACAAGCAGGCGATGTTCCTGGTGCCGGCGATCATCGTCATGCTCGGCACTTCCATGCTGTCGCCGCGTGCGGTGCGGCGGCTCGCGCTCGCGATCTTTTTCATCAGCCTCGCGCTCGTTGCCGCGACGCTGGTCATCGGGCCGGAGATCAAGGGCGCGCGGCGCTGGCTGTCGTTCCTCGGCATTTCGGTGCAGCCGTCCGAGTTCATGAAGCCGGCCTTCGTCGTGCTCGCCGCCTGGGCGTTTTCCGAGAGCGCGCGCCGCCCGGAGATGCCCGCGACGATGCTCGCCTTCGCGCTTCTCCTGTCGTCGGTGCCGCTTCTCATCCTGCAGCCCGACTTCGGCCAGACGATGCTTCTGTGCCTCACCTGGGGCGCGCTGTTCTTCTTCGCCGGGCTGCGCTGGGCGTGGACGGCGGGTTTCGCGGGTGTCGCCGCCGTCGGCGTGTTCGGCGCCTATAAATTCATTCCGCATGTCACGAGCCGCCTGCAGCGCTTTCTCGATCCGGCGTCGGGCGACACGTTCCAGATCGACACTTCGCTCGAATCCTTCATGCGCGGCGGCTGGTTCGGCCGCGGGCCGGGCGAGGGCACCGTGAAGCGCATTCTGCCGGACGGCCACACCGACTTCATCTTCGCCGTCGCGGCGGAAGAGTTCGGACTTATTCTCTGTCTCATTATCCTCGCGCTGTTCTCGTTCATCGTACTGCGCTGCCTGCGTCATGCGCTGCGCGAGCAGGATCCGTTCACGCGGCTTGCGATCGCGGGGCTTGCGATTTTGTTCGGCCTGCAATCGGCGATCGCGATGGCGGTGAATTTGAACCTGATGCCGGCGAAGGGCATGACGCTGCCGTTCGTTTCCTACGGCGGCTCGTCGCTGATTTCGCTTGCGCTTGGCATGGGCATGCTGATCGCGCTCACGCGCCGCCGCCCGCAGGCGCGCGCCGAAGCCGAGCGCGAGAGCCACGCCGGCTTCTACGCCGAGAGCCTCGCTCGATGAGCAAACATGCGCCGCTGGTTCTGCTCGCGGCGGGAGGAACAGGCGGTCATCTGTTCCCGGCGGAAGCGCTCGCACATATATTGCAGGCGCGCGGCGTCACCGTCGATCTTGCAACGGATAATCGCGCCGCCGCCTATGCCGGGCACTTTCCGGCGCGCAGCATTCACGTCATTCCGTCCGACACGGTGCGCGGCGGCAATCCGTTTCGCCTGCTGTGGACGCTCGCGGTGCTCGGCATCGGTATCATCAAGGCGTTCTTGCTTCTCCTGCGCCTGAAGCCCGACGCCGTTGTCGGCTTCGGCGGCTATCCGACTTTCCCGCCGCTGATCGCGGCCTGGCTCACCCGCACGCCGCGCATCGTTCATGAGCAGAACGCGGTGATGGGCCGCGCCAACCGCGCGCTGGCCTCGCGCGCGAGCGCCATCGCGACGGGATACCCCAATATCTTCACGGCGCGGCCGGATCTTGCGGCCAAGGCAACGCATACCGGCAATCCGGTGCGTAGCGCGGTGCGCGAAGCCGCAACGATCTCCTACGAAGCGCCGCAGGGAAACAATCCGGCGCGGCTTCTGGTGTTCGGCGGCAGCCAGGGCGCGCGCGTCATGAGCGAGATCGTACCGGGCGCGATCGAACGCTGCACGCCCGCGCTGCGCTCGCGTTTCGAGGTCGTGCAGCAGTGCCGCGCGGAAGACGTCGCGGAAGTGAGGGCGGTTTATTCCCGGCTCGGGCTGAAGGCGGAGGTTGCGACCTTCTTCAACGATCTCCCCGCCAGGATGGCGGCGAGCCATCTCGTGATCGCGCGCTCCGGCGCTTCGACCGTCGCCGAATTGGCCGCGATCGGCCGGCCGGCGATCCTCGTGCCGCTGCCGCATGCGCTCGACAACGATCAACTGGCCAACGCGACGGCGCTTGCGGCCGCGGGCGGCGCCATGCTGGTGCGGCAGGCGGACTTCACGGCGGAGCGACTCGCGCAGGATTTGACGCAGCTTTTTGGCGATCCGGCGCAGCTCTCGGCGATGGCTTCGAGCGCCAAACGCACCGGAAATGCCGATGCCGCCGAGCGTTTGGCCGATCTCGTTTTGCGCGTTGCCCGCCTCGCGTAAATGCGCCAAAACCCTGCCGCATGAAGCTTCCCCACGAACTCGGCCCCATCCATTTCGTCGGCATCGGCGGGATCGGCATGAGCGGCATCGCCGAAGTATTGGTCAATCTCGGCTACAAGGTGCGCGGCTCCGATCAGGCCGACGGCGCCAACGTCAAGCGGCTGCGCGGGCTGGGCGTCGAGGTTTTCGTCGGCCATGACGCGAAGAACGTCGAAGGCGCGGGCGTCCTCGTCGTTTCGTCGGCGGTGCAACGCGACAATCCCGAACTCATGGCGGCGCGCGCGAAACGCGTGCCGGTCGTCCGGCGCGCCGAAATGCTCGCCGAGCTGATGCGGCTCAAATCCTGTGTCGCGATCGCCGGCACGCACGGCAAGACGACGACGACCTCGATGGTCGCGACGCTCCTGGACGCCGGCGGCATGGACCCGACGGTCATCAACGGCGGCATCATCAACGCCTATGGCACCAATGCGCGGTTAGGCGCGGGCGAGTGGATGGTGGTCGAAGCCGACGAGAGCGACGGCACTTTTCTCAAGCTGCCCGCCGATATCGCGATCGTCACCAATGTCGATCCCGAGCATCTCGATCACTTCAAGACGTTCGACGCGGTGAAGGAAGCGTTCGTCTCCTTTGTCGGCAATGTGCCGTTCTACGGCTTTGCGGTGATGTGTCTCGATCATCCGGTGGTGCAGAGCCTTGTCGGCCGCATCGAGGATCGCAAGGTCATCACCTACGGCACCAATCCGCAGGCCGACGTCCGGCTGATCGATGTGCAGCTCGGCGGCGGCGTCTGCCGCTTCAACATTCTCATCAGGAGCCGCGACGGCGGCAAGGCGACCGAGATCAAGGACCTCGTGCTGCCGATGCCGGGTCATCACAACGCGCTCAACGCCACGGCGGCGATCGCGGTCGCGCTCGAATTGGGCGTGCCCGCCGGCAAAATCCGCGAGGCGCTCGGCAAGTTCGGCGGCGTCAAGCGGCGCTTCACCAAGACCGGCGAGTGGAACGGCGTCACGATCTTCGACGACTACGGCCATCACCCGGTCGAGATCGGCGCGGTGCTGAAGGCGGCGCGCGCTTCGACCAAAGGCCGCGTCATCGCGATCATGCAGCCGCACCGTTACACGCGGCTGCGCGATTTGTTCGATCAGTTCTCGGCCTGCTTCAACGATGCCGATCATGTTCTGGTCGCGCCGGTCTATCCCGCCGGGGAAGCGCCGATCTCCGGCATCGACCGTGACGCGCTGGTGCAGGGAATCCGCGCGCGCGGCCATCGCGACGCGCAACCGCTCGAAGGCCCGGAGGCGCTGCCTTCGCTCGTCAGGAAAATGGCAAAGCCCGGCGACTACGTCGTCTTCCTCGGCGCGGGCAACATCACGCAATGGGCCTATGCGCTGCCGGGCGAGCTCGCGGGGAAGTAAATGCGCGAATGCATCGCCGTCCGTCACGTGGCGTTTGAGGATGCAGGACTTCTCGCCGATCTTGTGCAGGAGCGCGGTTTCTCGCTGCGCTATCTCGAGGCGGGCATCGACAAGATCGAGCGGGACACGCTGCTCGCTCCCGATCTTGTCATTGTGCTCGGCGGGCCGATCGGCGTTTATGAAGAAGAACAATATCCGTTCCTGCACGGCGAGATCGCGGCGGTACGCGCGCGGCTCGACGCGAAGAAGCCGGTCGCCGGCATCTGCCTTGGCGCGCAGTTGATGGCCTATGCGCTCGGCGCCGAAGTGAAGCCGGGCCCCGAGAAAGAGATCGGCTGGGCGCCGGTGGAGCTTACTGAACCGGGTAAGCGATCGGTGCTGGCGCCGCTGCAAGATGTGCCGGTGCTGCACTGGCACGGCGATGCTTTCGGCCTTGCGGAAGGCGCGGAAAACCTTGCGAAGACGCGCGTTTGCCCGCATCAAGCCTTTCGCATCGGCAAGCATGCGCTCGGCTTGCAATTTCACATCGAGGCGAGCCCGGCCAGGATCGAGCAATGGCTGATCGGCCATACGGTCGAACTCGGCAAGGCCGGGATCGATCCGCGCGAGATCCGCAGGCAGACCGCGGAACTCGGCGCGCGCACGGCGCAAGCCGGGCGCAAGGTGTTCGAGGCATGGTTTGATGGAGCGTTGGCGTGAGCGATTTTCCTGACATTACGGCGCAACTTGCGAGCGCGATGCCCAAGTTGCGCGGGCGGATGATCGCCAACCAAAAACTTGCCGACATTACGTGGTTCCGCGTCGGCGGCCCGGCGCAGGTGCTGTTCACGCCCGCGGATGAAGAGGACCTTGCGTATTTTCTCGCCAATCTTGCGCCGGAAATTCCGGTGACGGTGATGAGCCTCGGCTCGAACTTGCTGGTGCGCGATGGCGGCGTTGAAGGCGTCGTCATTCGTCTTGCGCGCGGTTTCAATGAAGTCGCGGCCGAAGGCAATCTCGTCAAGGCCGGCACGGCGGTGCCCGATGTGAAGGTCGCGCGAGCGGCGGCGGATGCGGGCCTCGCGGGCCTCGCGTTCTATCGCGGTGTGCCGGGCGCCATCGGCGGCGCGCTTCGCATGAATGCCGGCGCTTACGGCCGCGAAACGAAAGATGCGCTTCTCGAAGCACGCGCGATCGACCGCAAGGGCAAGCTTCACATCCTGAAGAATGCCGACTTCGGCTACACGTACCGTCATAGCGAAGCGCCGCAGGATTTCATCTTCACGCAGGCGATCTATCGGGGCGAGCCGGGCGATCCGAAGGCGATCCATGCCGAGATGGAAGAGATCACCGAGCGGCGCGAATCCACCCAGCCGATCAAGAGCCGCACCGGCGGCTCGACGTTCAAGAATCCGCCCGGCCACAAATCCTGGCAGTTGATCGATGCCGCCGGCTGCCGCGGGCTCGTGGTCGGTGACGCGCAGGTTTCCGAATTGCACTGCAATTTCCTCATCAATCGCGGCAATGCCACCGGCGCCGATATCGAAAATCTCGGTGAGGAAGTGCGCCGCCGGGTAAAGGAAAATTCCGGCGTTCAGCTAGAATGGGAAATCGTTCGCTTGGGCAAAGCGATAGAGAAGGCAGCATGAGCAAGAAGCATGTCGCGGTGTTGATGGGCGGCTGGTCGGCGGAGCGCGAAGTTTCGCTTCGCTCCGGCAAGGCCTGCGGCAACGCGCTCGAGCAGGCGGGCTACAAGGTCACGTTTGTCGATGTGCAGCGCGATATCGCCGAGGTGCTGGCGAAGCTCAAGCCCGATGTCGCCTTCAACGTGCTGCATGGCTGCCCCGGCGAGGACGGCACCATGCAAGGCATCCTCGAGGTGCTGCAGATTCCGTACACGCATTCGGGCGTGCTCGCATCGGCGCTCGCCATGGACAAGCCGCAGGCCAAGATCGTGATGGCGGCGGCCGGCGTGCCCGTCGCCAAAGGCATTACGGTTACGCGCGCGGAAGCGGCGAAGGCTCACGTCATGGAGCCGCCTTACGTCATCAAGCCGCCGGCCGAAGGCTCGAGCGTCGGCGTTTTCATCGTCACCAAGGAACACAAGCATCCGCCGCAGGAACTTTCACGCGCCGACTGGCCGCATGGCGAAATCCTGATGGTGGAACAATATGTGCCGGGGCTGGAACTCACCTGCGCGGTGATGGGCGACAAGGCTTTGGGCGTCATCGAGATCGAACCGACGACCCGTTTCTACGATTACGAGTCGAAATACGCCCCCGGCGGCTCCCGCCACATTCTCCCGGCGAGAATTTTACTAAATGTTTACCAATTGGCGCAGAAGCTGGCTCTGAAGGCGCACCACGCCCTCGGATGCCGGGGAATTAGCCGGGCGGATTTCCGCTTTGATAACCAACCCGACGGCTCGGGGGACCTCATCTGTCTCGAGGTCAACACCCAGCCAGGCATGACCGAAACGTCGCTGGTGCCTGAAATGGCCGCTTATGCCGGCCATTCGTTCGGTGAGTTGGTGACATGGATCGTCGAGGACGCTTCGCTGAATCGTTAGACCTCCGGCAAGCGCCGGAGGAAGGCTTCGACGCCGCTCCACCCAGCCGCTTCTCGCTTTTTCTTCGCCGCGTCTCGGTGCGCGCAAAGCAGTTTCGTTTTCTGCGCGGCACCGGAATCGTTTCCGTGATCGCGATCCTTGCCGCCGCCGGCGGTTACGGTGCGATCAAGGGCGGGCACCTCGACCGGTTTTATGTCTCGCTCCACAATGCTGCCGATCAGGCCGCGCAGGCGGTGGGGCTCGAGACGGCGCAAGTAACCGTAACCGGCGCGAAGCGCCTCAAGCGCGCGGACGTGCTGCGCGCGGCCGGCGTTACCGAGAAATCGACGCTGTTCCTGATCGATGCCGCGAAAGCGCGCGCCGCGCTTCTGGAAAATCCGTGGATCGCGGAAGCGGAAGTGCGCAAGCTTTATCCCGATCGCCTCGAGATCAAGATCGAGGAAAAGAAGGCTTACGCGATCTGGCAGAACAAGGGCGAGTTTTCGGTGATCGCCAGGGACGGCACGGTGATCGACCAGATCGCGCCGCAGGATATCCGCAATTCCAAGATGCCGTTCGTCGTCGGCGCGGGCGCGGAGAAAAAAGCCGCCGAGCTTTATGCGCTGCTTGCGCGCTTTCCGTCGGTCAAATCCGAAGTCGCGGCGGCCGTGATGGTCGGCGAGCGGCGCTGGAATCTGCGGCTCAAGAGCGGGCTCGATATTCGCCTGCCCGGCGAGAATGCCGATGTCGCGCTTCTTCGCCTCGTCGCGCTCGATCGCGAGGACAAAATTCTGACGCGCGATATCACCGTGGTCGATTTGCGCGAGCCGGATCGCGTGACCGTGCGGTTATCGGATGAAGCAAAGGCCGCGCGCGATGCGGCGTTCAAGGACATGAAGAAGAAAAAGGGCAAGGACACATGAGCGCGCTGTCTCGCGGCCTTGCGCCTCGCATGAATCCGTTGTCGCCGAAACGCTCGGCGACGA
>Ga0182740_1000991_pt1 | contig 21408 bp, 25 predicted proteins | sample eDN5th37CKraftBY_FD_128872 | JGI IMG/M metagenome (GOLD analysis project Ga0182740, IMG submission 128872) | Enriched backyard soil microbial communities from Emeryville, California, USA - eDNA 5th pass 37_C Kraft BY (version 2) (version 2) | ecosystem: Environmental > Terrestrial > Soil >...
GCGCGTTATACGCCTCGTTGTGCGACGTCGCCGCGAGCACCTGAAACTGGCTGAGGTCGAGCTTGTCCTCGGTCGCCTCGGCGAGGATTTCGCCGTGGTAGACCGGAATCCCGGCCTGCCGCGCTGGCGCGAGCGCGTGCCAGCTCGTATCGCTGACGACCACCGGCACCCCGAGCTGGCGAAGCTGGCCGGCGAGCGCGAGGCTCCAGCGCGTCGCGCCGACGATCAGCACGCCGCGCCGGCCCGGCCCGAGCACCTTCAGCCAGCGGGCGACCGGCCGGATGCTGAAGCCGTGCGCGATGATCGTGCCGATCGCGACGAGGAACGACAGCGTCACCAATATATCGCCGTCGGCATAGCCGAGGTTCCGCAGCCGCAGCGCGAACAGCCCCGAAATCGCCACCGCGACGATGCCGCGCGGGGCGATCCAGGCGATCAGCAGCCGCTCGTTCCAGGGAATCCGGCTGAACGCCAGGCTGATCAGCACCGTCGCCGGGCGCACCACGAACAGCAGCGCGAGCAGGAAGGCGACGAAGCGCCATTCGAAACGCTGCACCGCCTCGAAATCGAGCGAGGCCGACAGGACGACGAACACCCCCGACACCAGCAGAACGGTGATGTTCTCCTTGAAGGGGTGAATGTCGCGCAGGCCGTCGAGCCGCATGTTCGCCGTCGCGATCCCCATGACGGTGACGGCGAACAGGCCGGTCTCCTGCTGGATCGCGTTGGAGAGGACGAAGGTGCCGATCACCGCGACCAGCAGCACCGGCGCCTTGAGATATTCGGGGACCAGCCCGCGCGGGAAGGTCCAGGCGACCGCGCGCGCCGCCGCGTAGCCGATCAGGCCCGCGACCACGGCTGCCGCCAGCAGCGCGAGCGAGACCTCGAGCAGCGTGCCGCCCGCTTCCGAGCGGCGCAGATATTCATAGGTCAGGACCGCGCACAGCACGCCGAGCGGATCGTTGACGATCGCTTCCCACTTGAGGGCGGCGCGGGGGCGGGCGGCGATATTGCTCTGGCGCAGCAGCGGGATCACCACGGTCGGCCCGGTCACGACGAGAATGCCGGCGAACAGTACCGCCACCGGCCAGACCAACCCGGCGAGATAGTAGCAGGCGAGCGTGCCGAGGATCCAGGCGATCGGCACACCGAACAGCACGAGCCGCGTCACCGCGCCCTCGGTCTGGCGCAGCTCGCGGAAGTTAAGGCTCAGCCCGCCTTCGAACAGGATCACCGATACCGCGATCGCGATCATCGGTTCGAGCAGGTTGCCGAACACCTGCGCGGGGTCGATCAGCCCCAGTACCGGCCCGGCCAGCATGCCCGCCGCCAGCATCAGCGCGATCGCCGGCCAGCCAGTGCGCCAGGCCAGCCATTGGGCACCGATCCCCAGCGCTCCGATCAGGGCGATAACGAGCGCCTGTCCTTCCATGGCGGAAGGCTAGTAGTGACGCCCCGCGCGCAGGAAAAGCCAAAATCGCGGGCCCTTCGCCACAACCGCCGTCGCGCGCCCTACGCGCGCGGAGGCGGAATCACCCCGAATTCCCCATGCCAGCGCCCGGCCGGGGCATCAGCGTGCCAAATTCGCGCCAGACCTCGTGAGAAACCCCTGTCTTTCAAGGGGATATGGTGCCAGAAGAGGTGTAGAACTTTTGTCTCAGGCAATGCCGGGACGTCTCTAACTACACTGTAAAATCAGAGATTTGTCTTGTAGAGTGTTCGCGGTCGGTCGTCCTGATTTGCCTGAAATCCCACCGAAATGTGGGAACGATTGTGGGATCATTTCAGGCAGGACTCGAACCGATGACACTTACCGCATTGAAGGTGAAGAACGCGAAACCCGGTCGCCATGTCGATGGCCGGGGCTTGTGTCTGCTGGTGAAGCCGAGCGGCGCGCGGACGTGGCTGCTACGGATGCAGAAGGACGGCAGGCGGCGCGACTATGGCTTGGGGTCGGCGCTTGACGTATCCCTTGCCGAAGCCCGCGACGCGGCGGCAGCGCTGCGCCGTCAGGTCCGCGAGGGAGCCGATCGCAAGGCGCGCAAGGTGGTGCCGAGCTTCGAGACGGCCGCGCGGGACTGCTATGAGGCATTGAAAGAGGGCTGGAAGAACCGCCGTTACGCCAACTGGATTTTCTAGCCTTGAGAACCACGTCTTTCCGTTGATCGGCACGAAGCCGGTGGATCAGGTGGATAGCGTTGTCGTGGTTGAAGTGCTGTCGCCCATCTGGCTTGAAATCCCAGAAACGGCTCGCCGTATATTACAGCGCGTCGGTGCCGTGCTGGACTTCGCCCATATCAAAGGATGGTTGGCCGACGAGGTATCGTTGCGTTCCGTCCGCAAGGGGCTTCCGCGCCAAACGGCCAAGAGCGAGCATCTGGAAGCTATGCCCTATGCCGATGTTCCGGCACTCATGCAGGAACTGGCATCGGCAGCGCCCACGACCGGCCGCGACGCGCTACGCTTCACCATCTACAACGCTGTTCGCTCCAACGAGACACGCTTTGCCGTCTGGACGGAGTTCGACCTGGACAAGGCCATCTGGACTATTCCCGGCGAGCGCATGAAAGCGCGCGAAACCCATGTCGTGCCGCTATCCGCTCCGGCTGTGGCGCTGCTCCGCAAGAGGTGGAAGGAGTGCACCAGCGATACCGGGCTTGTGTTCAGCAATGACGGGGAAAAGCCGATCAGCGACATGACCATGACGAAATTGCTCCGCGATGACGGCATCAAGGGCGTAACCGTTCACGGCTTCCGCTCCGCCTTCACCGATTGGGCAGCGGAAAAGACCCGCTTCCCCAAGGAGGTTGCCGACAAGGCGTTGGCGCACAAGCTGCCCAACCAAGTGGAAGCCGCCTATCGGCGCACCGACTTCTTCGAGAAGCGCCGGAACCTGATGGCGCGTTGGGCCGAGTATCTGGACCGCACACCGGCACAAACTGGTAAGGAAGAGGACGCCGGCCCCACGGCGTCCGAGCCTATCCCGCTTCGCGCTGCCGCCTGATGAGGTCATGCAGGCTGGCAGTGGTGATGCGGGTGGATTTGCCGAGCTTCACCGTCTCGACTTCGCCGGCCGCGATCAGCTCGTAGAGTTTGGTCCGGCCGACACCGATCATGCGGGCGGCGTCATTGACGCGGACGCAGATCGGATCGGGGGATGGGCGCAGGGTCATGGCGCGGCCCTTTCGCCTTCATCGGCATGATAGCCCGCCGGATCGGCAATCCAGCGCTGGACGGCTGACTCGTGCCAGCCCGCGCCATTGATGCTGATGGGCAGTTGCCGGGGAAACGTCCCGTCAGCGATCTTGCGGTAGAGGGTGGAGCGGGAAAGGCCGGTGCGTTGCAACACCGTCTTGAGGCGGATGATCTTTTCGGGGTCAGGCATTGAGGTAACTTCCGGATTGTAGCGGTTGACAAAGCTCCCCTGCGAATAGAATTGGCGACCTTGACGCTGCCCGCAAGAGCGTCGTGGCCGAGATGTGGCGAAGGTGTATCTTACGGCGGTATAAATGTAGGTAGCTGCGGCGCACGGCGGTGTATGTCGGCATACTGCGGCGCACGGCGGCGTATGACGGTATTCGAGACTCTATCATTCCAACTTTATTTGCAGACCGTGGCAAATAAGCCACGGCTTTACCCGGTTTGCAGTGATAATAGTCGGCTGGATGAGCCTTGCCTGTATCCGAGTCGCGCGACATGATCGACCTTCCATTCGCCGGTCCGTCCGCCACATCGTCATGTTGTATCGCCTTGTCTCGCCGCGCAAGAGGGACAGGAACGACAGTGCCGAACATGGCCAACTTAGTCCGAAAAGCACCAACATAGTCACTTTCGGCAGGCAGACGCAGCGCCTCCGAGTGTTGAAACATAACGCTATGTGTTATATATCGTCATGGAAGCAGGAGGCTGGCCATTACACGAATTTTCAAGAATGGCTGGTTTCAACGCTTTGCGCGGAAGGAGCGGCTGGCCGATTCGATGCTGCGGGAAGCGGTGCAACGCGCCGAACGCGGGCTGGTGGATGCCGATCTTGGCGGCGGCGTCATCAAGCAGCGCGTGGCGCGACCGGGCAAGGGCAAGTCGGGTGGCTATCGCACGTTGATCCTGTTTCGGCAGGGTGAGCGCGCAATTTTTGCATTCGGGTTCGCCAAGAGTGCACAGGCGAACATATCGAAGGCGGACTTGGGACTGTTGCGAGATGCCGCGACCGAAGCCTTGGGATGGAGCGGCGAGGAACTGGATCGGCTCGTGGCGTCGGGCGCGTTGATGGAGATTGAAGATGAGCGTGAAGAGTAAGGACAGGAGCTATCGCAGCGAGATCGCGGGCGCGATCCACGAACTGATGAGCGATGCCCACGACGCAGGTGTTGTGTCTCGTGCGACACTGCGTAACTTCGATGAGGCTTGCCTTGCTCCGGCTCCCGTGTTGGCAGGGGATGAAATCCGCGCGATCCGCGAGCGCGAGCATGTCTCGCAGCCGGTGTTCGCCGCCTATCTCAACGTGTCACGCAATCTGGTATCCGATTGGGAACGAGGGGTGAAGCGGCCGGGTGGCCCCGCTCTGCGCCTGCTGTCTATCATCCAGCGCAAGGGATTGCAGGCCGTCGCTTGAGCATGCCTGATTTCATCAGGCAGCGCTCGGACCCACCATTCTCCATGAGCGTCAGTGCAAACTAAGATATCTGCCAGATGGCCCTCATTGCTTCCGTTGACTATTGCATGCAGGCATGCAAGCATGCCTTATGCAGCGAAGATTACCTGGGATTATCACTAGGCGTGGACGCAATATGGTAGTGGCTGAAAAGGAACCGCTTCAAGTGCGCATTCCACCTAACGTGAAAAGGCGTTTCAAGGCGCAAGCCGCGTTGCGCGGTATGGAACCTAATGAATTGTTTGTCGAAGTTTGGTCCCATTATGAACGCACAATCATCAATGCGCACGGCAACGCAGATAACGCATAGGCTCTTTCATGTCTGACATTCATCGTTCGCCTATCCTCGATTTCCAACGGCAACTCGCTGGAAAGCGGTTTGCGACAATACTTGCTGATCCGCCATGGCGGTTTACAAACCGAACGGGCAAAATCGCACCCGAACACCGACGCTTATCTAGATATGGAACGATGGATCTTTCAGAAATTTGCGCACTGCCGGTGGCTGACCATTTGGAAGATACAGCTCACCTTTATCTCTGGGTTCCCAATGCTCTGCTACCGGATGGTCTTGAGGTCATGCGATCATGGGGCTTCCAGTATAAGTCTAATATCATTTGGCATAAGCTTCGAAAAGATGGAGGCAGTGACGGCCGGGGTGTCGGATTTTATTTTCGAAACGTAACCGAGATGCTGTTGTTTGGTGTTAGAGGAAAAGGAGCAAGAACACTTGCCCCGGGACGTAGTCAGGTGAACTACCTTGGCACGCGAAAACGTGAGCATTCCCGAAAGCCGGACGAACAATATGATCTCATAGAACGTTGCAGTCCCGGCCCTTTTCTGGAATTGTTCGCTCGGGGAGTTATGCCCAAATGGACAACATGGGGAAATCAAGCTACCGACAGCTACGAACCTACCTGGGACACGTATGCTCACAATTCAGCCACAGAACGGCGGATCATGCAGAGTTTGCCGTGATAAAAACTGAGCCGGACAATGGCTGATGGGCCTTGGCTTCCCGGAAGCTTCACCAAAAATTATTCATGGGGTTCGGGTCAAGGCTTATTCCGCCTTTATGAAGCCATTCGAATTGGCTTTGCCAATGAGCTTCAACCGGTTACGCGCGAGGAGTTTCGCGCGCGCGTGGCTCATACAGGTCGTCCCGATTTTATTCCGCTAAACTACTTCCTTTTTAATTATGTAGAAGGAGGAGTTAGCTTTATTGCCGTAGATGAATTAGTTTTCCAAGCTCTAACGACAGCTCATTCGGAACGCTTTGACAGGCTGGCATTGTTTGCGTTCAATTTTGGCTACGCAGGCCGATGGCAGGGAATGAAGCGCGGACAGCGTTACCCGACTTTATGGGCAAAAAATTACATCATCGACAGAGTTTCTAATATTTTCAAATGGGATGTAAGTTTAGTCAACGCTGATGATATCGAAGCATATCTTCGAGATAATCCAAAGTTTAAAGCCGAAACTTATCGCAAGGTTTCTACCAATCTTGCATACTTATATAAGATCGGTGGATTGGCGGATTTTTCTTCGATCCGCATAGAGCGTCGGTGGGTGGATGCCCTGTTTTTGGCATTGGATAGGCTTATTGCCGATCGTCGGATTGAAGGTGTCGATCCTGGTGGAGACAAAATGCCCGGTCTATTACTAAGTTCGAATTTTCGTGAGCTGACTGGTCCGGCGACGGCTGAGAAGACTTTCGCTATGGCTCACCTGCTTAGCCTATATTCAATTTGTGGTCGCCTTGAACGTTTCCAACCACAGGCTGTGCGTGATCGAATTGCGGTTGAATTGCCAGATTACCATTGGCAGCAACCAAACGATGAGAGACCGCAAGGGGCTGTGCACCCGACCAATCCACGTATCCTGAAAACGATACCTCGGGACTGCGCTCGTTTGGCTGAGCTTGCGGGATTCAAGATTGTCTATGCGGACGATATTGAATCGTTAGATCCTCAAAACTTCATAAAAAGACAAGTGCGGGAAGCGATCGACGGTTTGCAACAGGGAGGTGTTCGCCCCTCCATGTCAGCAGAGGAATTGCATAAGCTAACGAGGGGAGAATGACGACATTTTTTGATACCAGCGCAGTAATCGCGCTCTCAAATCCTAATGAGATTCATCACAATTGGTCGGTAGACGAGTTTACTGGTCGACAGGCAGAAGGACCAGTTGTCATTAGCGATATTGTCTATGCAGAGGTATCGGCAGGAATGCCCAGTCAAGCAGCTGTTGACACTGTCGTGCAGCAATTTGGATTTCAGCGTTCGTCACCTAACGATGCTGCTCTTTTCGATGCAGGTCAACGATATAGGCAGTATCGCCAAAATGGCGGGCCAAAAACAAATATCTTAGCAGATTTTTTCATTGGAGCAGATGCAAGAGCGTTAGGTGCTTCGCTTGTAACGGCCAATCCGAAGGATTTTCGTGGGTTCTTTAGCGGGCTGACCATTGTTCATCCAAATGGTGAAGAAGTTGTGCCTTAAATTGGCCGACGATACACATCTAGCTTCGTTCAACAGTTATGGGTTTTGCTCCTTTCTCTAGGTCAAATGCCCGCTTGCCTTTGCGCTTCCATAGGGCAAGCGCGTTATCGCGTTCGTCGCCTTGCAGCTTGCCCGCGATGGCGAGAAACGCGCCGTAGAGCGTCGTGCGATCATCGTCCGTCAGATTGACCAGCCCCGCCTTCACGACAAGCCCGCCGAGTTCGATTAGATGGCGCGTTCTCTCCCGCCGTTTCATCACCCACTCCCGTGTGCCCGTTCGCGCCTTTGCTGCCTCAGTGCGATGCCGCGCCGCCTTCGAGCGGTAGAGCGCCCTCCGGCTGTTGTGCAGATCGCGGCGCAGGCTTGCGTTCCTTGCCGCGAAAGAAGGCCGCGGGCGCGGCGATGATCGCTTTACGAGCCGCGCGATGATCGAGACCGAGCAGCGGTTGCAGCGCGCTTCGGAATTGATGGCCGAGCGCGAGCGGCACCGCACCGATGAGAAGGACCGCGCCGCTGCACTGGCGCAGGCAGAGGGGCGCGGGCTGGACCTGTCAGGCGAGCAGCGCGCCGCGTTCGATCATGTGACCGGCGAGCGCGGGCTTAGCGTCCTCGTCGGCTACGCCGGGACCGGCAAGAGCGCCATGCTTGGCGTTGCGCGGGAGGCGTGGGAGCGCAGCGGATTGGAGGTGCGCGGCGCGGCGCTGTCGGGGATCGCGGCGGAGGGGTTGGAGAATGCCCAGCCACGCGGCGAATTCAGTATCTTCGGGCATGGCGTGACTAAGAAATATCACATCCCTTGGCTGCGCCTCGGACGTATCGTTCATCGCCTGTCTCAAATCTCTAGGTAAGTGATGTAAAAGCTGCGGATCATGCGATGCTCTTGCATTTGCTCCCCGAGAGAAAAACCGTTCATCCTGCGGGGTGTCGGTTGAAAAATATCCAGCCCTCGATCCAGCACCAGCTTCCATCCAGTGTCCGTCGTGATGTCGCGCGCATGCAGCGCTCCGGAGCCATCAAAGGCCCAGGTGAATTCAACGCCTGTGCCAGTGCAGGCCTCGGCAATTCCGTCCAGGCATTCCCGCTGTTCCTGAATGTTCCCGTCGTCCGGAGCCGTGACGAGATGCACCGCGACCTGATCTTCGGGCTGCTTGCGCCGGATCAGCATCTCAACCAGTTCCATCACATTGCGCGCCTGATGGAACTTGCGGATGTAGGGATCAGTGACAATGATCCGTGTCGCTCCATCCGTCCAGGGGCCAAAGATTTTGTCGAAACTGATGCCCTTGCGGTTTTCCGTGAAAACGACATGCCCCGACTTTGGAACGACAGCAGGAGGAGCGACAGCAGGGGCAGCAGAAACGGCAGGCGTGGATGCCGGCTGTGCTGGTATCGGTGCGATTTCGGCTTGATCCGCAACTTCATCCGCGTCGCCGGTAAAGCGGCGATGGTAGAACTGGGGAAACTCCTCTTCCTCGAGGGTCGTGACAGCACGCTTTGATCCATCCGGCGCAACATAGTGGAAATCAGCGACCTCGAAGGTGCTGTCGATCCGCAAGAGCTGGTCTTTCACCCGCTTGCGGCATTCAATCGCAAACCGCAGCAGCTCTTCAATTTCAGCTTCGGTCTCGTCGCCATTCGGGAAGATCAGCTTGAGCAGACCCGACATGGTCTTGTTGATCGCTGCGCGGTCACGGATATGGGTCTGGACGGGAACGGTGAAGAAGCGATCCGGCCGATGCGAGAAGTCCTCGGCGCGCAGGTGGCGCAGGATTTCGGCGAGATAGTCGACGATGAACCCGTAGCCCGACGTGAACATTTGACCGCGGATGATATCAATCTCCCATCCAGGCAGATAGGCATGCAGACGATCGATGAAGGCGCTGTCGTGGAACTGCGTCGGCAGCGCTTCAAACAGGTCGGTATTCTTTAGCATCCACGGCACGTTATGGTCGGTGTTGCCAACGAAGGCGAAACTCGCTTCTGCACCCATGGGGTTCACCACCTCGCCTTCCGGTTCGCCCAGCGCAAAGCCGCTCTCCTCCAACGCCCTGTGCTGCCACAGGAACCCGTGATCCGCGGTGATGAGAATGTTCGAGAAGTTGGCAGAGGTGAGCTTGCGGACCAGCTTTACCAGATCCTCGATGGCGGCTTCCGCCGCCGCAGGAACATTTTCCTCTGTGGCGAGCTTGTCGCCGATCGCGTCGATCTGGTTGTGATAAAGGTACAGGACGTCATGATCGCGGAAGAGATCCTTGCCCTCGGACGATCCCAGATTCATGAAATCCTTTGCCGCCAGAACCTTTACCCGGTCTCCTGCTCTGCCCGTCGCCAGCGCCTTTTCGCGCGCGGCCGCGCCCATGGTGCTTTAGGACGCTGCGCATGCGCCTAGGGTACTCCTACAATTCGATGCCGTCGTCGGGATCGAGCGACGCCTGCCGCGCGATGCCCTGCATCCGGCGCCGCGCCGCCGCCTGGCGCGCGGCGTCCTCGGGCTCATCCTCGAGAATCGAAAACTCCTGCGCGGGCGGCGCGGGCGCCGTCTCCTTCACGATGGCGACATGGTCGGGCAGTTCGGGTTCGCGGCGCAGCCCGCTATTGGCGGCGTCCTCCTGTGCCTGGATGATCGCCGCGACCGCGCCGGGATCGGCCGCGGCAGCAAGGCCCGTCCAGTCGTCAGGGCAAAGTTCCCGATTCTTCCATGCGGCCGGATCGGGCGGCGCCATGACTCGCGTGTCCAGTCGGCGATCGGTGTAATAGGCCGCCTTCTTCGCGCGGATCGGATGGACGCCCGACACCATGACGATTTCCTCATCGGGCGGAAGCTGCATGACCTCGCCCTGGGTCAGAAGCTGGCGGGCAGTCTCCGAGCGCGAGACCATCAGATGCCCGAGCCAGGGCGATAGCCGGTGGCCGGCATAGTTCTTCATCGCCCGCATCTCGGTCCTGGTGCCGAGCGCCTTCGACACGCGCTCTCCGGTCTGTTCGTTATTGGTCGCGAAACTCACCCGGACATGGCAATTGTCGAGGATCGCGTTGTCCCGGCCATAGGCTTTCTCGATCTGGTTCAGCGACTGCGCGATCAGGAAGCCTTTGATTCCATACCCCGCCATGAATGCCAGCGCGGACTCGAAGAAGTCGAGCCGTCCCAGCGCCGGAAACTCGTCAAGCATCAGCAGCAGGCGATGCCGCTGGCCGGTCGGGTTCAGTTCCTCGGTCAATCGCCGGCCGATCTGATTGAGCATGAGGCGAATGAGCGGCTTGGTCCGGCTGATATCGCTGGGCGGCACGACAAGGTAGAGCGTCGCCGGCCGTTCGCCCGCGACCAGATCCATGATGCGCCAGCGGCAGGCGCGCGTGACGGCCGCCACCACCGGATCGCGATAAAGACCGAGGAACGACATGGCGGTGGACAGCACGCCCGACCGCTCGTTGTCGCTCTTGTTGAGCAACTCGCGCGCGGCCGACGCCACCACCGGATGCACGCCGGCTTCGCCGAGATGCGGCGTTGCCATCATCGCCGCCAGCGTCTGCTCGATCGTCCGCGCCGGATCGGACAGGAAGGCGGCGACCCCGGCCAGCGTCTTGTCGGGTTCGGCATAGAGCACATGCAGGATCGCGCCGACCAGCAGCGAATGCGAGGTCTTTTCCCAATGGTTGCGCCGCTCGAGCGAGCCTTCCGGATCGACCAGCACGTCGGCGACATTCTGCACGTCGCGCACTTCCCGTTCGCCGCGGCGCACCTCCAGCAGCGGGTTGTAGGCGGCGGACGCTGCGTTGGTCGGATCGAACAGCAGCACGCGGCCATGCTGCGAACGGAACCCCGCGGTGAGCGTCCAGTTCTCGCCCTTGATGTCGTGCACGATCGCCGATTCCGGCCATGTCAGCAGCGAGGGCACAACGAGGCCGACGCCCTTGCCGCTGCGGGTCGGCGCATAGCACAGCACATGCTCGGGGCCGTCGTGACGCAGATAGGCGCTACCCAGCTTGCCGAGCACGACACCATTATCGCCGAGCAGCCCGGCCGCGCGCACCTCGTCCTCGGTCGCCCAGCGCGCCGAGCCGTAGGTCTCGGCGTTCTTCGCTTCCCGCGCGCGCCAGACCGACATCCCTATGGCGACGGCGATCGACGCGAAGCCGCCGGAGACGGCGATATAAGCGCCGGTCTGGAATATCTCCGGCGCATAGGCGTCGAATGAGAACCACCACCAGAAGAAGGCGTAAGGCGGATAGACCGGCCAGCCGAACGCCATGAACCAGGGTGGGCCAAGCTCGGGCTGATAGGCCAGCGCCGATGCCGTCCATTGCGTCGCGCTCCAGATGGCGAGCAGTACGATCAGGGAAACGGCGGTGATCTGGCCCCACAGGATTTTGGTGGCGGACATTATCGGGACTCCCGCATGATTGAATGTATTGACGTTGTCGTGGCAAATCGCCATGTAAGGCGAGCAGACGAAGGATCACGAACATGGCGCAAACGACACCGGCACAAGCCAACGGGCGGACTTCCGCGCGTAAGAACGATGTCATCCAGATTCGGGCCTCGGCGGGCATGAAGGCCATTCTCACCCGCGCCGCCTCGTTGCGCGGTCAGAAGCTGTCCGAGTTCATGCTCGACAGCGCGCGGCGCGAAGCCGAGGACGCCATCCTCGATCAGCGCACTTTCTTCCTCGACGCCGAGCAGCATGAGCAGTTTCTCGCCATGCTCGACGCGCCGCCCGCGCCATCCGAGGCGTTGAAGGCGCTCATGAGGCGCAAGCCGTATTGGGAACGCTGATCCGGGATCGGTCGCCAGTCCATGGCGGATAACCGCGTCACCCGGCCTGAGCGCCTGACCGCCGATCACGATATCGCGGATTTCGCCAACGGGCTGCATACCTCGCTCGACGACTGGCTGCGGGATCGCGCGCTGGCGAGCGAGGGAAGTTCGGCGCGAACCTATGTCGTGTGCGACGCCAAGGAGCCGCGTCGTGTGGTCGGCTACTACACGATCACGACGGCCATGGAACAACGGGTGGCCTTGCCATCCGCAAAGCTGCGGCGTGGTATGCCCGACCGGGTGCCGCTGCTGCTGATCGGGCGGCTGGCCGTGGATGCCGGGTATCAAGGCATCGGCCTCGGCTCCGATCTGCTGGCCGATGCGCTTCGGCGCTGCGCCGCGGCGTCGGAAATCGTCGGAGCGCGCGCAGTGATCGTCCATGCGATCGACGAGCAGGCGGCCGCCTTCTATGCGCGCCATGGCTTCATCCCTTCGCTGCTTGGCGAACTGGTCATGCTGCTGCCGATCGAGGCGATCCACGCGCTGTCGGACTGAGGCGCGAAACCGCCCGTCATAGTCCCAGCCCGCGCTTGCGGCCCAGCGACCAGCCGATGCCGCCGCCGTCGCGGACGACGCCGGCGATCTGGCGACCGATCTGGCGCTCGAGGTCGTTCGACCAGGGCACGAGCCGGAAGCCCAGCCCCCCATCTCCACCCAGACTCTCGATCATAGCGAAGCGGCCGGAGGCGAGCGCAAGACGCTGGCGGCAGATGCCGGCGACCTTGTCGCCGGGATTGGTGGGCCGGTAGGTCAGTCCCGTCCGGCTCGCGATCCCGGCGCCCGTCGCGTCCAGTTCGCGGCGGCGCAACGTGTCGAGAAGCCCCCGCTGGAAGACGACGCGCTCGCCATAGCGCCGGGCCAGCCCCTCGCGCACCAGATGGTCGGTGCGCTCGTCCATCGCTCGGCGCACTTCCGCGCCGAAGCCGCTTGTCCCGATATTCGTGCCGCGCTCGATCAGCCGATGGTCGAGCCAGGTCGCGCCCGGCGCCTTCACCTGGGCGGCAAGGTCGAGATCGGATCGCGTGGCGAGGAACAGCCGCGGCTCCGGCTCGCCTGGCCGGCCAATGGCGCGCAGCTCGACGATGCCGCCCACATCGGGGCTATGCTCCAGCGCCTCGATGCCGGGAAGCCGAACATGGTGGGTGCGCCCGTCTGTCCCGTCGATCACCGCATAGGCCGTGCCGGTCAGTTCGTCGTGCAAACCCTTGTCGATCAGCCGGCCGGCGATGGACTTTTCGGGCGGCGCGCTCACGATCGCATAGCTGTCGAGCGGGCGGTCCTGTCCGTGATCCTTCAATGCCTGGCCGATGGTGCGGATGATGTCGCCGCGCGCGCCAAGCTCGCGCAGCTTTGCCTGCGCGCTTGTCGCCATCACCCATTGGCCGGGCTCGGCCTCGGCAGCGAGGCCGATCGTCTCCAGATGCTGCAACCGGCCGATCATCAGGCGGCGCACGCGCGGATCGTCCGGACCGGGGTGGTCGGGGCGCAGGTCGATGACGCCGAGGTCGTTGGCCGAGCGCGTGATCCCGGCATCCAGCTTCGTCCAGCGTTCGGCTGTCACCTCTTGGGTAAGGGCGCGCTGGATTTCATGTTCGGGCTTCGGTCCGAGTTCGGCCAGCGCCAGTTCCTCGGCACGTGAACGCAGGTTGTGGCTGATATAGTCGCGGTTGATAACGAGGTCGGCGCCCTGGTCGTCGGCGCCGCGCACCAGCAGATGGACATGCGGATTGTCGGTGTTCCAGTGATCGACCGCGATCCATTCGAGGCGGGTGCCGAGATCGGCTTCCATCTGGCGCACGAGATCGCGGCTGTATTCGCACAAGTCGGTGAGGTCCGCCGCGTCCTCGGGCGAGACGATGATCCTGAAATGATGCCGGTCATCCTTGCAGAGATCGGTGAAAGCGCGATCGTCGACGCCGTCGCTTGTCGCATCGAACATCCGCGCGGGCGAGCCGTCGCGGGTGACGCCCTCGCGTTTGAGATAGGTGATGTGCGCGGACAGCGGCGCCCTGGGCCGGCCGCCTCGGGAGAAGCGGGTGACGGGCACCATCTTGACTAGCACGCGCCGCCCCGATCCGAACATGCGGCTGCGTGCGAAGGCCGTGCGACCCCGGCCGAAGTTCGATTGCCCGCGTGGGCGCGATCCGCCCCAGCCGCCCGATCGCCGGCCTCCGCCGCCGCGCGCGGCGACGCGCAGCACCTGGGCGACAAACCCGCGCGCCTTACGCCCCTGTCCGGCCGCCCTGTCCCTGACCTTTCCCGGCCGGATGCGAAAATCGCCATCCTCGCTCATGGCCGGGCTGCTTTCCGCCGAAAATGGCCTGTGGTGCCATTCGGTGCTCTGAATTTGCTGGATTTTTCCTTCCGAGCGGCACGCTCGCCGACCGACGCACCCGCATGAACCCCATGAAAAGCCTTGGCTTTCCGATAAAATGGGGTGCGGCTTCTATCTTGCCCTCCCTCCCTTCGGCTTTTTCCTGCCCTTCCAGGCACTTCCACTTTCCATGCAGGCACTTTGAAAACGCGGGCGGTCATGGTGTGCCGGCCTCCCGCTCGCCGGGAGACGACGCGCAGCCCGACCGCGGCGGAACAGCGGCCGGATCGTCCGGCAGCGCGAACTTGAGGCGCCAGGTTCGCCACGCTTCGGCGACGGCGCCGGTGCCGGGGAACAGGTCGTCGAGCGTGTCGTCGGGACGCGCTGCGGCCGTCTCGAACGCCCAATGACAGACGGCTTCGGGCTTGGCGCCAGTAAGATCGCGGCGCAGCGTGATCGGACATTCGATCCAGTCGCGCAGGACCAGCCGCTTGCTGACCACGGGCTTGCGCGCGGGCTTCACGATGACGGGTTCCCACGCGTAAGCGACCGGCACGTTGCGCTTGAACGCAGCGAAGCCCTTGACCCAGGCCATCCACCGCGCGCCGGTTACGCGCACGAGCGGCGCGAGGGTGGCGATCGATTCCGGCGTCGCGACGGCGTGCAATATCCAGCCGTCATAATCGCGTTCGAGCCGCTCGATCAGTGCCAGATGATCGACCTCGCCCGCATAATCGGGACGGTCGCGATAGAGATGCGCGCAGCCGATGTAGGGCGGGTCGGCATAGGCGATCTTCATGGCTGCCTCCGCCCCGACAGCGCGACGAACAGACTGTTCGCGGGCGGTTCAGACGCGGCGGGAGTGTCGGCCGGGCGTGCATCCGGCAACGATTCTGGCGCGGCCGGACCGTCGTTCGGCCGCGCTGCGAACAATGCGGCGTGACGCCAGGCAAAGGGATCGGGTGGCGTCGTTCCTGCAAGCTGCACGTCGCTCGCACTACCGATCACCGGCGCCAGCTTCACCAAATAGGCGCGCGTCTCGGTGGGCAGCGGACGGCCGCGCGACAGATATTCGTCATAACGGCCGGGTCCCGCATTGTAGGCCGCCAGCATGGCCGTCACATTGCCGTAGCGGTCGTGCATCGCGCGCAGATAGGCCGCGCCCGCCATGATGTTGTCGCACACGTCATAGGGATCGCTCCCCAGCCCGTGGCGCGCGCGCAGGCTCGTCCAGGTCGCGGGCATGATCTGCATCAGACCCCTCGCCCCGGCGCGCGAAACCGCGCGGACATCGCCGTTGCTCTCGACGCGCATGACGGCCCATATCCAGCGTTCGGGGATACCGAAGCGTCGCGCGGCATCGGTCACATGACGGGCATAGGGATGGCTCGTTGCCGTGTGTTCGGGGGACGTGCTCTGTGCCAGCGCGGTGGCGGGCATGACGCCCGGCGCGAGCGCCAACAGAAGCGCGAGCATAGCGGCCGACCCGCCACCGCTCAGACGCCAGCCTGCCAGCTTGCTCGCTCCGGTAAAGGGTGCGCGCAAAGCGCCGGCCGGGGGCCGCCCCTGACCTTCGCTGCGCGCGCCGGCCGGCCTGCGACCGAGCGGGACGGAGGGATGATGCGGTCTTTCCGCGAACAAAGGGATGATCGGGAAAGGCACCGATCAGCTCCGATCGGCGCGCAGCCGGGGACGCTTCCACGTCAGCCGGAACGTCCACCCATCGCCGTCGGCGCGGAACAGCACCGGCCGGAACGGGGTGGAGAAAAGCGGGCTGTCGATCTCCAGCGCGATATAATTGCCCGCGCGTTCGCCGACCCGTTTCCAGGCGCCGCCGATCTCGGGACCGTCCTCGTCGTCGAGATGGATGCGGTAATCGGGCGCGTTCTCGGCGTCGCCCGGATCGATCGCGACCAGCACGATTTGCTCGTCGACGCCGTAATAGCGGGCGCGGCCCGCATAGCCGTTGGCGGTGGGTTCAAAGATATTCGCCAGCATGGCCGATCTCCTTGGCTTCGGGGGTGGAAGGGTGTGAGGACGGCGCGCGCAGGTGCAGCGGCGTTGCGCGTCCGATGACGGTCGAGACCGGCAGCGGGCCGAAATAGCGGCCGTCGAGACTGTCCGGGACGGACGGGTTGAGCAGGAATATCTCGCCACGTTTGAGCGTGCGGCAGCCCTGCCAGACCGGCAGCGGACGGCCCCGGCCGTCACGGGCGCGGGTGATGGCGACACGCCGGGCATCGACGCTCACCGTGTCGCCAATGCGGCACACGCGCTGTCCGGCCTTCGCCGCGACAGCTTTAAGGAGCGGCACGCCCTCGGGCAGATAGCCGCGCTCGGCCATCCAGCGCGACCACCGCTCGGGCGGCGTGACGGCGACCAACGCGCCTGCGGGCGGATCGCGGTCGGGATGGATGCGATAAAGACCGATCGGTGTGCTCGCGCTGGCGTTCCAGATGACGCGCGGGAACGGATCGGCGGCTTCGACGGCGACGAACGAGGCCGCGAAGACGGACGCGGCGATAGCCGTCGCCAGGACATAGCGGCGGCGCGTCATCTTTCGATTTCCCGGCGCTTGAGCCAGGCGCGATGCCGCTCCATCGTGTAGGGCCGCGGCTGATGACCGGCGGCGATGCGGTTGTGGACGTGCCGCCAGTGATCAGCCGCCGCGTCGCAGGGATCGACGCCCGCCGCCTCCACCGCGTCGATCGCGGCAAGCACCTGGCTCACCTTCGGCCAACTCTCAATGTGCAGGAGGATGTCGCCGCCGGGACGCACGAACGGCAGCGTCGTATAAGGTTCGCCCGGCGCGACCGCGCGCACCACGTCGATGCGCGAGACGATCGTGCCATAGTCGTTGGCGGTCCAGCGCACGAACGCGAAGGTCGCGCCGGGCCGGAAACTGACGACGCGGGTCTTGCGCGTGAGGATGCGATCCTGGGTGATCCGGCCGAAGCGTATCCAGTGCTCCAGCTTCTTCTCGATCCAGGTTAATTCGACCTCGGTCTGGCGCGAACGCGACGCCAGCGCCGATGGAACAGGCGGGGTGCCGGGGGCTTGCGTCTGCTGCACCGCTTTGCGGCGGAGCGCGGCTTCAAACCCGCTGAAGTCTATGCGCGGCGGATGTGCGGGATCGCTCATCGTTCGTCTCCGGTCGTGTCGATGGGGGTTCGCCCGAACGCGAGGTCGAGCGCAGCTTCGGTGCGCAGGATGGCGCGGCCGATGGCTTCGGGGATTTGCGGGAGAACGGCGTCACCGAACGCCTCGACGATCAGGCTGGCCGCAGCCGTCCCTTTGCGAGTGCCGAGCGCAATGCGCGTGCCAGCCACCCAGGCGGATAGCCCATCATCCAGCCATAGGTGATGGGCAAGGCCACCGTTCCAGTCAGCCCATGGCTGCGCAGCATCGCCGCCAGCGCGCGGGCGCCCGCCCATTTGTCCGGCGCCCGATCCGTCATCGCGCCGTCCATCACGGCGTCCATCGTCGGTGATTTCCGCCGGTCGTAGGCCGGACTCCAGCCGTCCATCCGGCTGTCGCGCTTCGTCGGCGTCGGCAGGATTTCCGCTGCATGGCGCAGCAGGTTGGGTGTGTCGATCTGGGCCTTCGCGCCGTTCGCGCGGCGCCCCGTCTCGATCTCCTGCCGGCTCAATCTCCGGCCGCCGTTCGGTTTGACCGGGGTCGGCATCATGCCGTGGGGCGCATCCTGCCTGTCGAAATGCAGCGCCTCGCTCATCGTCGGCGTCCGGTCGAAATCGTCCTGGTCCGATGTCATCCGGCCCTTGCGCCGGCGCAGCACGCTCCCGCGCGGAGCCGCATTCGCGGTCGGCGTTCCCATCATCCCGGCATGGCGGCTCGCATGGCCCTGCAACTGGCTGAGCACATCCCCCCGACCACCCCGATCCGCGTCCGACTTGCGGGGCGTCGCCAGGATCATCCGCAGCGGATATGTCGATCCCGCGCCGCCGCCCGCGCCGTCCGTCATCCCGTCCGTCGCCATCGGGGTCGGCAGCGTCCGGTTGCGGAACAGGTCGAAGAGACCCGATTCCTTCATCGCCTTCCGCGCGCCCGATCCCCCCTCCAGACGGATGCCGCCATGCTGGGATTGCGAGACCGGCGTCGGCAAGCTGTTCGGGATCGAAGCCGATGAGCCATGACCGCTTGCGGACATGATTGGCGCCGACATTTTCAGCAGCCACCACGCACGGTTCGCAGGCGTAGCCGAGCGCTTCCAGTGCAGCGAGCAGCCGGTCAGCGCCCCGAGTTCGCAGATTAGCGCTGTTCTCAAAAGCGAACCAGCGAGGGCGGCAATCTCCGACCAGACGGACGGCTTCGAGGTAGAGGCCCGACCGCTCGCCGTCGATGCCTTTGCCTTTGGTGTTGGCGCTGGAGATATCCTGGCACGGCGGCGATCCGACGATGATGTCGGGGAGAAATCCAAGGTCGGAAACAAGTCGCCCTGCCGTGAGGGAGCGGACATCTTCGTAGAGCCGGACATGGGGATTGTTCTCCGCATAGAGGATGCGGCGCCATTCGATGATCTCGCAGGCGGCCACGGTGATGAAGCCGGCGCGGTGCAGGCCGAACGACCAGCCGCCCGCCGCGGCGCTGAACAGGTCGAGCGCGCGCATCATTCGCACAGCCCGTATTCGCTGTCGCAGAGCAGGCCGTGCTCGTCGGCTTCGCGCTGCTCCTGCGCGATGAACAGATCGTAGTTGCGGCCGCCCTTGCCGGTGCGCGACCACGCGATCGCCCTGTCGATCGTCGCCCGGCCGTGATCTGAAGGATCGCCGGGGACGGTCGGTGCGGGCAGGAGCGATGCCGGCGTGCCCGTTACCGCGGTGCGCCGCGAGACCAGGCCGACCAGCCGCTCCCATTCCCGCACCCGGTCCACTTCGGCGGGAAAGCGCATGGCCCAGGCGCGCAGTTCGCGCTTCCTGACCATGATGCAGGTCGAGCAGCCGACCCGGCTCATGCCCATCGTGTAGAGCGGATTGTGGCGCAAGCCGTGGCGTTCGGAGATCGCGAAGGCGTCGGCGGCGCTCCATCGGAAGATGGGTCGATAGAGAACCTGCCGCGCGCCGCTCGGATGCCGCTTCGACTGAATGGGTGGCTTTTTCGCCCGCGCGGGGCTTTCGTCCGTGCGCTCGCCGATCCAGTCGATGATCGACACACCCGCGTCGAGCAACGGACGCTTGCGGTGCATCATCGGGATGAGCTTGGTCTCGTCGGTGCAGAAGCGGGTTTTGGTGCCCGGAAACCTGCCGTGGAGCATGACGATGTCGAGAAACGGGATACCGGTGGGATGCAGCAGCCCCAGCGCCTGCTCGATCAGAGGATCGGGAACCGGCGGCGACACCAGCACGGGGCAATCACACCCGGCGATCCACTCGGCCCTGGTGATCGTGCCCGCCCGCCAGGCGCCTCGGCGCTGGTTGCACATGCCCTTGTGGCGCGTCCGCCGCTTTTCCTTCGACCATTCGCCGCGCAGCATCGCGCGCTTGCGGGCGAAGGCCGCCGCATCGGTGAGACCGGGCACATCGTTGGCCGAGACCGTCTCGATGCGCAGACCGACGCGGCGGCAGAGCCAGTCGTCGAGATAAGCGATATGATCGAGCGTGATCGGGTTTTCGTGGCCGTTGTCGGCGGCGAGGAAGCGCGGCGCTCGGTTGCCGAACGCCGCAAGCCCCTTGCGCTCGATCCGCTCGACCATCCGGCACAGGACGGCCTGGCTGTCCTTGCCGCCCGAGATGCTGCCGAAATGCTGGGCGACGATCATGGCCGCTGCCCCGCAAGCCAGCCTTCGATGTCCGGCTGGCGCCGGGCGAGATCGAGCGGCGGCAGGGCGGAGGCGAAGCGCGAGACACCAGATCCGTCGAAGCTGTCGGCCCCGGCCGCGGCGCACAGGCGAATGCGCCGCACGGTGTTGACGCGCCCGACGTGGCAGATTGCGCCGCGCTCATGCGCGAGCCGCGCCCACGTCGCCAGCTTCCACGGCGTATCGCCGCCGACGAAGATACCGATCTCCGGGCCGACAAGGGCCGCGATATCCTGCGGTTCCATGCCGTTCTGGACCGCGAGCAGATAGTGCGCGCCGCGCAGTTGGGGCCGGTTGCGCAGCGTGTCCAGCCAGCCCAGCGAGAAGCGCAGGGAGGCGAGGCCGCCCATGACGATGTCGGGCAGGACGATCCAGTCGGCTTTCGACCCGAGGAGCGCGACCGCCTTCTCGAACGCGGGAACGTCGAAAGCCTCGCCCCGCTGAAAGGCCGTCCATGCGCCGTTATCGAGCGCATAGGGGAAACGCTCCGGGCGCAGCGGCCCCTTTGCCGAGACCATCAGCCGCCAGCCTGCGCGGCGCAGCGCGTCGAGATTACGTCGCGTGCCGGTGCGGGAAGCATAGCCGATCACCGGCCGCCTCCCGGCGTCATCACCGGATAGCGGATCGCCTTCGGATCAAGCCCTCTGGAAGATTGATCGCACGGATGAATTGGCGGAGTAGAGTAGCGTAGTAGATACGGCGGGTTTACTGCCAGATATTTGGCGTTCCCGCGCAAGTTATCCACAACGCGAAATCGCGTTAGAAAGAATACGAAGTATTCTTTACTGTTAGCATATTTAGAATGGAGCCGGTTTCGCCTGTGATTCCAGATGCTTGCGCGGGGGTCTGGTTTTTTATAGGCCGAGTCAGCGGTTTTTAATCGGTCGAGTCCGGCGGTTTTCAATAGGCCGACTCTCATGGCAGGTTATCCACAGCCAGCCCCACGCGCCGCGCCGCCGTCTCGAAGGGATCGGCGGGCACGGGCGCGAAGGTCAGCCGCTCGCGGCCGAACGTGCGCTCGATCGCCAGCGCGTAACCCGGCAGGGACTGGCGGCGGACAATGGCGCGCAACTCGAACGCGAATTGCTTCAATGGCGAGAGCGCGCCGGATTTGAGGTGAAGGTGGGAAACGTCGAAGGACCAGCCGCCTTCCTGCTGGCCGCCATGCTTGCGCACGATCCGATAGAGCCAGCGTTCAAGCCCGCCCGTCAGATCGAAATAGGCCCGGTCGATCGTGAGGACGAACGTGCGATCGACCACCCCCGCATAGAACCAATCGGGCAGGATCAGTTCGATCCCGAGCGGGCGGCC
>Ga0182740_1000992_pt1 | contig 21407 bp, 19 predicted proteins | sample eDN5th37CKraftBY_FD_128872 | JGI IMG/M metagenome (GOLD analysis project Ga0182740, IMG submission 128872) | Enriched backyard soil microbial communities from Emeryville, California, USA - eDNA 5th pass 37_C Kraft BY (version 2) (version 2) | ecosystem: Environmental > Terrestrial > Soil >...
ATGTCCACGCGCTCGCCGTTGAGCTCGTTGGACACGGCCTGCACGCGCGAGCCGCGCATGCCGATGCAGGCGCCGATCGGGTCGGTGCGGGTGTCGTGCGCCAGCACCGCGATCTTGGCGCGGTCGCCCGGGTCGCGGGCGCAGGCCTTGATCTCGACCAGCCCTTGGCCGACTTCCGGCACTTCCAGCTTGAACAGCTCGATCATGAACTCCGGCGCGGCGCGGCTGATGAACAGCTGCGGGCCGCGCGGCTCCGAGCGCACCTCGGCCAAGTAGCCGCGGACGCGGTCGCCGGCGCGCAGCACGTCGCGCGGGATGCCCTTGTCCTTGGGAATGAACGCCTCGGCGTTGCCGCCCAGGTCGACGTAGATGTTGCCGCGCTCGGCGCGCTTGACCACGCCGGTGACCAGCTCGCCGACGCGATCCTTCCATGCGTCCACGACCTGCTGGCGCTCGGCCTCGCGCACGCGCTGCACGATCACCTGCTTGGCGGCCTGCGCGGCGATGCGGCCGAAGTCCGGGTTCTCGATCTGCTCTTCGATGTAGTCGCCGACCTCGACGCCGTCGGCCTCGTCGACCGCGTCCATCAGGCGGATCTGGCGGTCCGGCGATTCCATCACCACGTCGTCGGCCACCACTTCCCAGCGGCGGAAGGTTTCGTAGCTGCCGTCCTTGTGGTCGATCGCCACGCGCGCCAGCACGTCCTGGTCGGGGTAACGCTTCTTCGCCGCCGAGGCCAATGCGGCCTCGATCGCCTCGAAGATCACTTCGCGCGGCACGCCCTTCTCGTTGGCGACCGCGTCGACTACCAGCAAAAGTTCCTTGCTCATCGGCTTACTCCGCACGCGGCTTGCCGGCCGCGGTTTCGTTGTTGGATTTGTTGCCGGCCTTGCCGCCCTTGGGGGCCGGGCCAACGGGTTTGACGGGAGCCAGGCCGAGGGCGGCCCAGTCCGGAATGATGCGCGCCTTGTCGATGTTGTCGAAAGCGGCCACGAACGGCTTGCCGTCGACCTCGAAGGTCACCGTGCCCTGTGCATGGTCCACCGCGACGATCCCGCCCTGCAGGCGGCGGCGGTTTTCCTGCGGCAGCTTCAGGCCGACCTTGGCCGACTCGCCGAGGTGGCGCTCGAACTGCTCCAGCGTGAACAGCGGGCGGTCCACGCCCGGCGAGGACACTTCCAGCGTGTAGTTGCCGCTGATCGGGTCCTCCACGTCCAGCTGCGCGGAAACCTCGCGGCTGACCCGCTCGCAGTCGTCGATGTTGACCACGCGCTCGGGCTGCTCGGCCAGCGGCACGTCGATGTACAGGCGCAGCGTCGCGCCGCCCGGCGCCGGCAGATACTCCGCGCCCAGCAGATCCAGCCCCAGCGCCTGCACGGTGGGGCCCAGCAGATTCGCGATTTCAGTAGCCTTGTCGCTCACAGCCTGCTCTTGGTTTCGGTAATGGGGAAAACGTGGAAGACCCGGCCGGACTTTTCGTTTTGCGGAAACAACAAAGGGCCCGACTGGGCCCTTTGTCCGGTATGAATCCGGTGACTGGATTCCGGTTGCAGGAACGGAAGCAAACGTTCCTGCGAGCCCAGATCGCGCCTTCGACAACGGATGTTGAAGAAGGCCGAAACTGGTAGCGGGGGCAGGATTTGAACCTGCGACCTTCGGGTTATGAGCCCGACGAGCTGCCAGACTGCTCCACCCCGCAGCAGAAGCGGAATTATGGGGCAATGTCGCCGATATTGCAAGCTTCATTGCCACATTGTTTCTCCCGAACCGGAAAGCTCCGGAGAAACACGGAAGGCCGGGACCTTCCGCCGGATCGCCTCCCGGCGACCCTCGGCAACCGCGGATCGCGCCGTTGCCGTCAACTCAGGGCGCGCATCTTACACGACGCGCACCGCTTTGTATCCACTTCAGGACAAATGCGTGAACGCAGTACGCACCCATTCAGCCAACACGCCCAGACCCAGCGGCAGCACCAGCAGGCCCACGCAGTTCACGCCCAGCACGATGCCCAGCACGCGGTCGTTGTGGCGCGGCAGCGGCTCGCCGACCGGCTCGTCGAAGTACATCACCTTGACCACGCGCAGGTAGTAGAAGCAGCCCACCACCGCGCTGATCACGCCGAGGATCGCCAGCCACAGCAGCCCGCCGTGGATCGTCGCGCCCAGTACCGCCAGCTTGGCCCAGAAGCCGAGGAACGGCGGGATGCCGGCCAGCGAGAACATCGCGCACAGCATCAGTCCGGCCATCCACGGGTTGCGCGCGTTCAGGCCCTTGAAGTCCTCGATGTTCTCGGCCTCGAAGCCGGCACGCGACAGCGCGATGATCACGCCGAACGCGGCGGTGGACATCAGCGCGTAGACCATCGCGTAGAACATCGCCGCCGAATAGCCCTGCGCGCCGCCACCGGCGATGCCCATCAGCAGGAAGCCGATGTGCGATACCGTCGAATAGGCCAGCATGCGCTTGAGGTTGGTCTGCGCGATCGCCATCAGGTTGCCGACCACCAGCGACAGCGCCGACAGCCCGGCCAGCACGTACTGCAGTTCGGCCGACAGCGGACCGACGCCGGTCTCCAGCAGGCGGTAGGCCATGCCGAACGCGGCCAGCTTCGGCGCCGAGCTGATGAACAGCGCGATCGGCGCCGGCGCGCCCTGGTAGACGTCCGGCAACCACATGTGGAACGGCGCCGCGCCGAGCTTGAAGGCCACGCCGGCGACCATGAACACCGCGCCGGTCAACAGCAGCAGGCGCTCGTCCGAATGCACGGCGGCATCGCGGATCGCGTCCAGGTGCAGCGAGCCGGTGGCGCCGTAGACCAGCGACATGCCGTACAGCAGCAGGCCCGAGGCCAGCGAACCGAGCACGATGTACTTCATGCCGGCTTCGGCGGCCAGCTTGTTCTCGCGGTTGCTGGCGACCAGCGCATAGGAGCTCAGCGCCAGCAGTTCCAGGCCCAGGTAGACCATCAGCAGGCTGCCGGCCGAGACCAGCACCATCATGCCGGCAGTGGCGAACAGCAACAGCACCGCGATCTCGCCCTGGTACAGGTCGCGCTCGCGCAGGTAGCTCCAGCCGTACAGCAGGGTCAGGCCGGTGGCCAGCACCACCACGATCTTCATCGCATCGGCGGCGGCGTCGCGGATGAACATGCCCTGGAACACCTCGCCCTGCCCGCCCACGCCGCCCAGCAGCAGCGCGAAGGCGACGACGAGGATGGCGACCGACAGGAAGTGGGTCCAGACCTTGTGCCGCTGGCTGATGAACAGGTCGAGGATCAGCAGGGCGAAGGCACCGCCGATCACCACCAGTTCGGGCAGCAACGGCGGAAGGTCGGCGGCGGTCAACGGCAGGAGCGTCGGCGTGGTCATCATCAAATCCTGGAATCAATACTCTCGACGGGGCCGCTTACAGCAGCTTGCTCGAAGCGATCTGCATCGCCAGCTTGGCGATGGACGGCTCCATCAGTTCGGTCAGCGGCCGCGGGTAGAAGCCCAGCACCAGGGTGCCGACGGCGAACACGCCCAGCACCAACCATTCGCGGCCGTTGATGTCCTTCATCTCGGCCACGTGCGCGTTGCCCACCTCACCGAAGAACACGCGCTTGTACAGCCACAGCGAATAGCCGGCGCCGATGATCAGCGTGGTCGCTGCGCCGAAGGCCGCCAGCGGATGCCACTGGAAGCTGGCCAGCACCACCATGAACTCGCCGACGAAGCCGCTGGTGCCCGGCAGGCCGGAATTGGCCATGAAGAACAGCAGCGCGAACGCGGCGAACCACGGCATCACGTTGACCACGCCGCCGTAGTCGGCGATGCGGCGGGTGTGCAGGCGGTCGTAGAGCACGCCGATGCAGGTGAACATCGCGCCGGAGACGAAGCCGTGCGAGACCATCTGCACCATCGCACCCTGCAAGCCCAGCCGCGCGGCGTCGCTGTTGCCGGCCTCGCGCACCAGCCACAGGGCGATGAAGGTGCCCAGGGTCACGAAGCCCATGTGCGCGATCGACGAATAGGCGACCAGCTTCTTCATGTCGTCCTGCACCAGCGCCACCAGGCCGACGTAGATCACCGCCACCAGCGACAGCGCGATCACCAGCCAGGCCCACTCATGGCTGGCGTCGGGCACGATCGGCAGGTTGAAGCGCAGGAAGCCGTAGCCACCGATCTTCAGCGCGATCGCGGCCAGGATCACCGAACCGGCGGTCGGCGCCTCCACGTGCGCGTCCGGCAGCCAGGTGTGCACCGGGAACATCGGCACCTTGACCGCGAAGGCGATCAGGAACGCGAAGAATATCCAGGTCTGCTCCTTGGCCGACAGCTGCAGCTGGTACAGGTCGGCCAGCTGGAAGCTGCCGCCCTTCATGTACAGGTAGACCAGCGCCACCAGCATCAGCACCGAGCCGAGGAAGGTGTAGAGGAAGAACTTGATCGCCGCATAGATGCGGCGCGGGCCGCCCCAGACGCCGATGATCAGGAACATCGGGATCAGCATCGCCTCGAAGAACACGTAGAACAGCATCGCGTCGGTGGCGGCGAAGATGCCCACGGTGACGCCTTCCAGTATCAGGAAGGCGGCGACGTACTGGTTGACGCGCTTGTTGATCACGCCCCAGGCGCCGATCAGCACCAGCACGCCCACCAGCGTGGTCAGCAGCACCAGCGCGATGGCGATGCCGTCAACGGCCAGGTTGTAGCCGATGCCGAAGGCCGGGATCCACGGCCGCTGCTCGACGAACTGCATCACCTCGGCGGCGCCGCGGTCGTAACCGGTGAGCAGGCCGATGCTCAGCAGGAAGGTGAGCAGTGCCACCGCCAGCGACGCCCAGCGGGCGGCCTGGGCGTTGCGCACGGCGAGGATCAACGCACCGCCGAGGATCGGCAGCCAGATGAGGAGACTAAGCAGGGGCCAGTTCGACACGTTTTCTATTCCGTACAGGTCAACGCCAGAAATGCATCAGCACGCCCAGCAGGGCGATCAGGCCGATGATCATCACGAAAGCGTAGTGATAGAGGAAACCGGATTGGGTGCGGCGCAGCAGGTTGGCGGCCAGCTCGACCACGCGGGCCGTGCCGTTCACCACCACGCCGTCCACCACCTTGCTGTCGATGGCGCGCGAGGCCTTGCCCAGCTGCACGCTGCCGCCGGCGAAGCCGTCGATCCACAACTTGTCGAAGCCGTACTTGTTCTCCAGCACCGAGACCAACGGCGACAGGCTCTTGCGGGCCTTGCCGGCCAGTTCCGGCTTCCAGACGTAGAACACCCAGGCCAGCGCGAAACCGGCCACGGTCAGCCAGAACGCCGGCGCGGTCAGGCCGTGCAGCGCGAACTGCACCGCGCCATGCCAGCCTTCCTTGCCCAGCTCGGCGATGGTGTCGCGCGCCGGGTTGTTGAAATCGACGATGCCGGTGAAGAACGACATCGCCTGCCCCGGGATGCCATGGCCGCCGGCATGGCCGGTCCAGTCGGTGCCGAACAGCATCGGGCCGACGGTGAAGAAGCCGATCAGCGCCGACGGGATCGCCAGCAGGACCAGCGGCAGGGTCACCACCCACGGCGACTCGTGCGGCTCGTGCGCGCCGTGGCCGTGGTGGTCGTCGTGATGGCCGTGGCCATGATCGTCGTGCGCATCGCGGAAGCGCTCCTTGCCGAAGAAGGTCAGGAACAGCAGGCGGAAGCTGTAGAAACTGGTGACGATCACGCCGCCCAGCACCGCCCAGTAGCCGTAGGTGGCCACCCAGCCGTGCGAAGCGTGGGCATGCAGCTCGGCCGCCTCGATGATGGTGTCCTTCGAGTAGAAGCCGGAGAAGAACGGGGTGCCGACCAGCGCCAGCGTGCCGATCCACATGGTGATGTGGGTGATCGGCATGTATTTGCGCAGGCCGCCCATCTTCAGCATGTTCTGCTCGTGGTGCATGCCGATGATGACCGAGCCGGCGCCGAGGAACAGCAGCGCCTTGAAGAAGGCGTGGGTCATCAGGTGGAACACCGCGCCCGAGTAGGCCGACACGCCCAGCGCCACGGTCATGTAGCCCAACTGCGACAGCGTGGAATACGCAACGACGCGCTTGATGTCGCTCTGCACGATGCCGATCAGGCCGGTGAAGAAGGCCGTGGTCGCACCGATGAACAGGATGAAGTCCAGCGCCGCCTGCGACAGCTCGAACAGCGGCGACATGCGGGTGACCATGAAGATGCCCGCGGTCACCATCGTCGCGGCGTGGATCAGCGCCGAGATCGGGGTCGGGCCTTCCATCGAGTCCGGCAGCCACACGTGCAGCGGCACCTGCGCCGACTTGCCCATCGCGCCGACGAACAGGCAGATGCAGATCACCGTGGCGATGCTCCACTGGTGGTTGCCGATCAGCTGGATCGTGGCATGGCCGACCACGTCGTTGCCGAGCGCGACGCCGGCATTGGCGAACACGGTGGCGTAGTCCAGCGAACCGAACACCCACAGCACGCCGGCGATGCCGAGCAGGAAGCCGAAGTCGCCGACGCGATTGACCAGGAACGCCTTCATGTTGGCGAAGATCGCGCTGGGCTTCTTGAAGTAGAAACCGATCAGCAGGTACGACACCAGGCCCACCGCTTCCCAGCCGAAGAACAGCTGCAGGAAGTTGTTGCTCATCACCAGCGCGAGCATCGAGAAGGTGAACAGCGAGATGTAGCTGAAGAAGCGCTGGTAGCCGTCGTCGTCGGCCATGTAGCCGATCGAGTAGATGTGCACCAGCAGCGACACGAAGGTCACCACCGCCATCATCATCGCGGTCAGGCGGTCGACCATGAAGCCGACGTGCGCCGAATACTGGCCGACCTCGAAGAAGGTGTAGACGTTCTGGTTGAACGGCTGCGCCCCACCCCACAGCAGTTGGTACAGCACGTGCAGCGACAGCGCGCAGCTGACCGCCACGCCGAGGATGGTGACGTACTGCGCGCCCTTGCGCCCCACCTGGCGACCGAACAGGCCGGCGATGATGCTGCCGAACAGCGGCGCCAGCACCACTGCAATCAACAGACTCTTGGAGAGAGTGATTTCCATCTGCGGTTCAGCCCTTCAACGAATCGACTTCGCCCACGTTGATGGTGTGGCGTGTACGGAACAGGGTCACCAGGATAGCCAGGCCGATGGCGGCCTCGGCCGCGGCCACGGTGAGGATGAAGAACACGAACAGCTGGCCGGCGGTGTCGCCGAGCTCGCGCGAGAAGGCGACGAAGTTGATGTTCACCGACAGCAGCATCAGCTCGATCGACATCAGCAGCACGATGATGTTCTTGCGGTTGAGGAAGATGCCGGCCACGGAGATGCAGAACATCACCGCCCCCAGCGCGAGCATGTGGCCCAGGGAAATCATGGCTTGGCCTCCTCGCCGCCTTCGTTCTTGGTTGCGGCCGGCTTTTCGGCCGCCATCTTGATCACGCGCAGGCGGTCGCCGGCCCTGACCATCGTCTGCACGGTCGGGTCCTGCGTCTTCACGCCGGTGCGGCGGCGCAGGGTCAGCATCACCGCGGCGACCACCGCCACGGTCAGGATCACCGCGGCGAACTCGAACGGCAGCAGGTATTCGGTGAACAGACTGCGTGCCAGCCAGGTGATGTTGGAGCTGTCGGCGGCCAGCGCGGCGGCGTTGTCGGCAGGGAACGCCTCGACCGAGCGCGCCTTGATACCGATCAGGGTCAGCATCTGCACCAGCATCACCACCGCGACCACGAGCCCGACCGGCAGGTAGCGCACCCAGCCTTCGCGCAGGCTGGAGGTGTCCACGTCGAGCATCATCACCACGAACAGGAACAGCACCATCACCGCGCCGACGTACACCAGCACCAGAGTCACGCCGAGGAACTCGGCGCCCACCAGCAGCCACACGCAGGCGACGGAGAAGAAGGTCAGGATCAGGCACAGCACGGCGTACACCGGGTTGCGCACGCTGATCACCGAGGCGGCGGCGACGCCGGCCACGACCGCGAAGAACCAGAAAGCGATATTCAACCAATCCATCTTCCGGTCCTCAGCGGTAAGCGGCGTCGGCGGCGCGGCGCTCGGCGATCTCGGCTTCCAGCCGATCACCCAGCGCCAGCAGCTGCGGCTTGGTGACGATGTTCTCGCCACGGTTCTCGAAGTGGTATTCGAGGACGTGGGTTTCCACGATCGAATCCACCGGGCAGCTCTCCTCGCAGAAACCGCAGAAGATGCACTTGAACAGGTCGATCTCGTAGCGGGTGGTGCGGCGGGTACCGTCCTCGCGCTTGGCCGAGTCGATGGTGATGGCCAGCGCCGGGCACACCGCCTCGCACAGCTTGCAGGCGATGCAGCGTTCCTCGCCGTTCGGGTAGCGGCGCAGCGCGTGCAGGCCGCGGAAGCGCGGCGACTGCGGGAACTTCTCCATCGGGTACAGCACGGTGTACTTCGGCCGGAACGCGTATTTCAGCGTCAGCCACATGCCGGCGATCAGCTCCAGCAGCAGCAGGCTCTTGAAATAGTGGGTGATCTTTTTCATGAATCAAACGCCCCTCTGGATCACGCCGTAGAACACCATCAACGCGGTCACCGCGATCCACGCGATGGTCAGCGGGATGAACACCTTCCAGCCCAGACGCATGATCTGGTCGTAGCGGAAGCGCGGGAACGTGGCACGGAACCAGATGTACGAACTTGCGAAGAACAGCACCTTCAGCAGCAGCCACGGCCAGCCGCCGGTCCAGATCCAGTTGACCCACGGCGACACGTCGGCCGTGATCCAGCCCTGCAACGGGCTCAGCCAGCCGCCGACGAAGAAGATCGAGATCAGGAAGCTGACCAGGATCATGTTGGCGTACTCGGCCAGGAAGAACAGTGCGAACGCACTGCCGGAGTACTCGACCATGTGCCCGGCGACGATTTCCGACTCGCCCTCGACCACGTCGAACGGCGAGCGGTTGGTCTCGGCAACGCCGGACACCCAGTACACGACGAACAGCGGCAGCAGCGGCAGCAGGAACCAGTCGAAGAAGCCCGAGCTGCCCTGCTGCGCCAGCACGATCTGGCTCAGGTTCAGGCTGCCAGCGGCGATCATCACGCCGACCAAGGCGAAGCCCATCGCGATCTCGTAGCTGACCATCTGCGCGGCCGAGCGCATCGCGCCGAGGAAGGCGTACTTGGAGTTCGACGCCCAGCCGGCCAGGATCACGCCGTAGATGCCCAGCGAGGTCATCGCCAGCAGGTACAGCAGGCCGACATTGGCGTTGGACAGCACCAGCTTGTAGTCGAACGGCACCACCGACCACGCCGCGAACGACGGCGCCAGCACGATCAACGGCGCCAGCACATAGATCGCCTTGTGCGCGCTGGCCGGGCGGATGATTTCCTTGAACAGCAGTTTGAAGACGTCGGCGAACGCCTGGAAGATGCCCATGCCGACGTACATCGGCCCGTGGCGCACGTGCATCCAGCCGATCAGCTTGCGCTCCCAGACCACGTAGAAGGCCACCGAGATGATCACCGGCATGGCGATCAGCAGGATCTTCAGCACGGTCCACAGCACCAAGCCGATGTCGCCCAGCGACAGGAACCACTGGTACAGCGGGTCGACCGCGTTCAACAGCAACTCGTTCATGCAGCCACCACCGTTACCCGAGCGGCGCCCAGCGGCGCGGTGGCGCCGTGGCCCGATTCAATCCAGACCGTGCCGGCGGCGACGCGGGCATCGACCACGACCGGCAGGGCCGCCTTGCCGGCATCGGTGCCGACCTTGGCCATCTGCCCTTCGACCAGTTGCAGGCGCGCGGCATCGCCGGCGTTGAGCACGATGCGCGGCGCGTTGTTCAGCGGATGCGCCTGCAGCGCTTCGGCGCGGCGCACTACCGCATCGGTGCGGTAGATCGCCGGGGTGCAGGCCACTTCCAGGCCCTCGCTCGCCACCTGCGGCTGCGCCGAGGCGGCCACGGCGACCTGCACCGGCTGCAGGCCGGCACGCAGGCCGGCCAGGTCGGTGAAGTCGAAACCGGCCAGCTGCAGCTCGCCGCCCAGCGCGCGCAGCACGCGCCAGCCCTCGCGGGCCTCGCCCGGCAACTTGCCGCCGGCGCGGGCCTGCTGGTCGCGGCCGTCGAGGTTGGTCAGGGTGGCGTCGATTTCCGGCAGCGCGCCGATCGGCAGGATCACGTCGGCGACGTCGCGGGTGGAAACGCAGGCGAACTGGCTGAACGCCACGACCTTGCCTTCCAGCAGCGGCTTGCGCGCGGCCGGCGCATCGGCGAAGTCCAGGCCCGGCTCGATGCCGTACAGCACGTAGGCCTTGCGCGGCTGCGCCAGCATCGCGCCCACGTCCTTGCCGGCCGGCAGCACGCCGACGCGCGACAGGCCGACGGCGTTGGCACCCTGCGGGATGCGGCACAGCCTGGCGCCGGTGGCGGTGGCGAACTCGCGCGCGGCGGCGCGGATCGCGGCGGCCTGCGGGTGGTTCTCGGCGATCGCGCCGACGATGACGACGGTGTTGCCGCCAGCCTTCACCGCCTCGCGCAGTTCCGCGTTGCCCAGCGCTTCGACGAACTTCGACGGGGCGACGATCTGCTTGCCGGCCAGCGCGAAGGCGAAATCGAAATCGACCGGGTTGACCGCGAAGATCTGCGCGCTCCTGCCGGTCTGCGCCTTGCGCAGGCGGGCGTGCAGCAGCGGCAGCTCGTGGCGGATGTTGCTGCCCAGCAGCACGATGCGGTCGGCGTTCTCGATCTCGGCCATCAGCATGCCGAACGGCTCGGCCACGGCGGCATCGGAGAAATCGCGGTTGTTGATGCGGTGGTCGATGTTCTGCGAACCCAGCCCCGCCGCCAGACGCGCCAGCAGCGCGCCTTCCTCGTTCGAGGTGGACGGGTGCACCAGCACGCCGAGGTCGTCGCCACGGTGGGCTTCGAGGATTTCACGGGCGGCGGCCAGGCCCTCGGCCCAGCTCACTTCCTGCCACTCGCCGTTGACCTTGCGCAGCGGCTTGACCGCGCGGTCGGCGGCATACAGGCCCTGGTGCGAGTAACGGTCGCGGTCGGACAGCCAGCACTCGTTGACCATCTCGTTGTCGCGCGGCACGGTGCGCAGCACTTCGCCGCGGCGCACGTGCAGGAACAGGTTCGAGCCCATCGCGTCGTGGTAACCCAGCGATTCGCGCGCGGTCAGCTCCCACGGGCGGGCGCGGAACTGGAACACCTTGTTGGTCAACGCGCCCACCGGGCACACGTCGATGACGTTGCCGGACAGTTCGGTGGTCAGCGGCTTGCCGTCATAGGTGCCGATCTGCAGGTTCTCGCCGCGGTACATGCCGCCCAGTTCGTAGGTGCCGGCGATCTCCGCGGTGAAGCGGATGCAGCGGGTGCACTGGATGCAGCGGGTCATCTCGGTGGCGACCAGCGGGCCCATGTCCTCGTCGGCGACCACGCGCTTGCGCTCGTTGAAGCGGCTGACCGAACGGCCATAGCCGAGCGAGACGTCCTGCAGCTCGCATTCGCCGCCCTGGTCGCAGACCGGGCAGTCCAGCGGGTGGTTGATCAGCAGGAACTCCATCACCGAGCGCTGGTACTTGAGCGCCTTCTCGTTGCGGGTCTGGATCTTCATGCCGTCCATGACCGGCGTGGCGCAGGCCGGCGACGGCTTCGGCGACTTCTCCACGTCCACCAGGCACATGCGGCAGTTGGCCGCGATCGGCAGCTTCTCGTGGTAGCAGAAGCGCGGGATCGGGATGCCGGCCTTGTCGGCGGCCTGGATGATCATCGAGCCCTTGGGCGCGAACAGCGTCTGCCCATCGATCTCGATGGTGACGTGTCCTTCCGGCGCCACCGGCGCCTCGCTCGGGTTCACGGGTTGCGCGCTCATGCGGCAGCAGCCTCCACCTTCTTGCCGTCAACCATCGAATGACCGTTGACGATGTAGTACTCGAATTCGTCCCAGAACTGGCGCAGGAACCCCTGGATCGGCCACGCCGCCGCTTCGCCGAAGGCACAGATGGTGTGGCCCTCGATCTGCCCGGCGACGGTACGCAGCTGGTGCAGGTCTTCCATCGTGGCCTTGCCGGCGACGATGCGCTCCAGCACCCGGTGCATCCAGCCGGTGCCCTCGCGGCACGGGGTGCACTGGCCGCAGGATTCCTTGTGGAAGAACTGGCTGATGCGGCAGGCGAACTTGACGCAGCACACGCTGTCGTCCAGCACCACGATGGCGCCCGAGCCCAGGCCGGTGCCGAGCGCGCGCAGGGTGTCGTAGTCCATCTGCAGGCCCTTGAGCTGCTCGGCCTTGAGCACCGGCATCGACACGCCGCCCGGCACCGCCGCCTTCAGCGTGCGCCCCGGACGCAGGCCGCCGGCCATTTCCAGCAGCTCGTCGAAGGTGGTGCCCAGCGGCACTTCGAAGTTGCCGCCCTTCTGCACGCAGCCGGAGACCGAGAAGATCTTCGGGCCGCCGTTGGCGGTCAGGCTCAGGCCCTTGAACCACTCCGGGCCGTTGCGGATGATCGCCGGCACCGAGGCGTAGGTCTCGGTGTTGTTGATCGTGCTCGGCTTGCCGTACAGGCCGAAGTTGGCCGGGAACGGCGGCTTGTAGCGCGGCTGGCCCTTCTTGCCTTCCAGCGACTCCATCAGTGCGGTTTCCTCGCCGCAAATGTAGGCGCCGGCGCCCAGCGCGCCGTAGATGTCGATGTCCACGCCGCTGCCCAGCACGTTCTTGCCCAGCCAGCCGTGCTTGTAGGCATCGGCCAGGGCCTGCTCGAAATGCTCGAACGGCTCGTGGTGGAACTCGCCGCGCAGGTAGTTGTAGGCCACGGTCGAACCGGTGGCGTAGCAGGCGATCGCCATGCCCTCGACCACCGAATGCGGGTTGTAGCGCAGGATGTCGCGGTCCTTGCAGGTGCCCGGCTCGGATTCGTCCGAGTTGCACAGGATGTACTTCTGCGGCGCGTCCTTGGGCATGAACGACCACTTCAGGCCGGTCGGGAAGCCCGCGCCGCCGCGGCCGCGCAGGCCGGACTGCTTGACCATCTCGATGACGTCGGCCGGCGCGATCTTCTCTTCGAGGATCCTGCGCAGCGCGGCGTAGCCACCGGTCTTGAGGTAGTTCTCGTACGACCACGGGGTGTCGTAGTGCAGCGTGGTGTAGACCACCTGGTGCGGAAGCGGCGCCGGTCCGACCGGGCCCTTGGATTCGTGGTGTGCCATGCCTTACTCCAGCCCGTCCAGCAGCGCGTCGACCTGGTCCAGGGTCAGGCGCTCGTGGTAGTGGCCGTTGATGACCATCATCGGCGCACCCGCGCAGCCGGCCAGGCACTCCTCCTCGCGCTTGAGGTAGATGCGGCCGTCCGGGGTCGATTCGCCGTGCTTGATGCCCAGCTTCTTCTCGCAGTGGCGCACGATGTCCTCGGCGCCGTTGAGCCAGCAGCTGATGTTGGTGCAGATGGCGACGTTGTTGCGGCCGACCTTCCCGGTCTCGAACATCGAGTAGAAGCTGGCGACCTCGTAGGCCCACACGAACGGCAGGTCCAGATACTTGGCCACCGCGGCGATCAGCTCGTCGTTGAGCCAGCCCTGGTTCTGCTCCTGCGCGGCATGCAGGCCCTGCAGCACCGCCGAGCGCTTGCGCTCAGGCGGGAACTTCGCCAGCCAGTGATCGATGTGAGCACGGGTCTTGTCGCTCAACACCACCATCGGGTCGACGTCGCGCGCCGCCTCGAAATTGCCTGTCGCCTTCATCGGCCGACCTCAACGAATACCGGATTCTTGGAAACCAATGCCCGCGGCAGCGAAGCCGCGCAGGCACCGGGCGTTGTGCGATGGCCCGGCATTACCGGTCGACCTCGCCGAACACGAGGTCGTAGGTGCCGACCATCGCCACCACGTCGGCCAGCATGTGCCCGCGCACCACCGAGTCGATCGACGACAGGTGGGCGAAGCCGGGCGCGCGCAGGTGCGCGCGGAATGGCTTGTTGGCGCCGTCGGACACCAGGTAGCAGCCGAACTCGCCCTTGGGCGCTTCCACCGCGGCGTAGGTTTCGCCGGCCGGCACGCAATAGCCTTCGCTGAACAGCTTGAAGTGGTGGATCAGGGCTTCCATGTCTTCCTTCATTTCCGCCCGCTTCGGTGGGGCGACCTTGAAGTTCCTGACCATGACCGGGCCGGGGTTGGCCTTCAGCCACTGCACGCACTGCTTGACGATGCGGTTGGATTCGCGCATCTCGGCGACGCGGACCAAGTAGCGGTCGTAGCAGTCGCCTTCCTTGCCCAGCGGGATGTCGAAGTCCACCGCGTCGTACTTGGCGTAGGGCTGCTTCTTGCGCAGGTCCCACTCGATGCCCGAGCCGCGCAGCATCACGCCGGTCATGCCCCACGCCAGCGCATGTTCCGGGGTGACCACGCCGATGCCGACGGTGCGCTGCTTCCAGATGCGGTTGTCGGTGAGCAGGGTCTCGTATTCGTCGACGCGCTTGGGGAACTCGTTGGTGAAGTTCTCCAGGAAGTCCAGCAGCGAGCCTTCGCGGGCGGCGTTCAGGCGCTTGAGCGCGCCGCCCTTGTGCCAGCGCGACTCCTTGTACTTCGGCATCGCGTCCGGCAGGTCGCGGTACACGCCGCCCGGACGGTAGTAGGTCGCGTGCATGCGCGCGCCGGACACCGCTTCGTAGCAGTCCATCAGCTCCTCGCGCTCGCGGAACGCATACAGCATCACCGCCATCGCGCCGAGGTCGAGCGCGTTCGAACCCAGCCACATCAGGTGGTTCAGGATGCGGGTGACCTCGTCGAACAGGGTGCGGATGTACTGCGCGCGCTCCGGCGCCTCGATGCCCATCAGGGTTTCGATGGCGCGCACGTAGGCGTGCTCGTTGCACATCATCGAGCAGTAGTCCAGCCGGTCCATGTAGCCGATGGACTGGTTGAACGGCTTGGACTCGGCCAGCTTCTCGGTGGCGCGATGCAGCAGGCCGACGTGCGGATCGGCGCGAACGATGGTTTCGCCGTCCATCTCCAGGATCAGGCGCAGCACGCCGTGCGCGGCCGGATGCTGCGGGCCGAAGTTCATGGTGTAGTTGCGGATCTCCTGCCGGGCTTCGGCGGGATTGCTGGCGAACGCTTCGTGCGCCTGCTGGAACTCGTTCACTTGCTTGCCTCCAACTGCGCGCGCTCGCCTTCGGCGGTCTGGTAGCGGGCGTCGTCGCGGATCACGCGGGCCACGCCGACGCGCGGTTCGACCGAGGTCACCGGCTCGTAGACCACGCGCTTCTTCTCTTCGTCGTAACGCACTTCGACGTTGCCGATCAGCGGGAAATCCTTGCGGAACGGGTGGCCGACGAAGCCGTAGTCGGTCAGGATCCGGCGCAGGTCCGGGTGGCCCTCGAAGATCACGCCGTACAGGTCGAACGCCTCGCGCTCGAACCAGTTCAGGCCCGGCCACACGCCGGTCAGCGAAGCCACCACCGGCAGCGACTCGCTCGGCGCGAAGCAGCGGATGCGCAGCAGCTGGTTGTGCTTATAGGAGCGCAGCTGGACGACGACGGCGAAGCGCTGCTGCGGCATCGTGTCGGGCTGCGCCCCTTCGCCGCCTTCCTCGTGGCTGGGGAACTCGCCCCAGGCGAAGCGGCCGGTGGCCTTGCCCTCGACGCCGCGGCTGAAGCCCTGCGAGGACACGTCGGCGGTGTCCCACTCGTCGCTGCCGTAGCCGAGGTAATCGACGCCGCACAGGTCGGTGGCGTGCTCGAAGCCGAGCTCGTCGCGCAGCGCCAGCGCCGTGGCATGCCAATCGGCCGCGGGAACCTCCAGCGTCACTTCGCCGCGCGGTTCGACCACGGTGATCTGCGCACCGGCGAAGCGCGCGCGAAGTCGGTCGATGAGTGGTGCTGCTTGCTGGGCCATGAGGCTGGCGTGCTCTTGAACTTGAAGGGAAATCAGCGGGCGATGGTCTGGGTGCGCCAGATCTTCTTCTGCAGCTGCAGGATGCCGTAGACCAGCGCCTCGGCGGTCGGCGGGCAACCCGGGACGTACACGTCCACCGGCACCACGCGGTCGCAGCCGCGCACCACCGAATAGGAATAGTGGTAGTAGCCGCCGCCGTTGGCGCAGCTGCCCATCGAGATCACCCACTTCGGGTCGGGCATCTGGTCGTAGACCTTGCGCAGCGCCGGGGCCATCTTGTTGACCAAGGTGCCGGCGACGATCATCACGTCGGACTGGCGCGGCGACGGGCGGAACACCACGCCGTAGCGGTCCAGGTCCAGGCGCGAGGCGCCGGCGTGCATCATTTCCACCGCGCAGCAGGCCAGGCCGAAGGTCATCGGCCACATCGAGCCGGTGCGCGCCCAGTTCAGCAGGGCGTCGACGCTGGTGGTCACGTAGCCCTTGTCGAGCAGCGGGTTGTCGCCTTCGGGGCGCAGGATGTCGTCAACCCGCCCTTCCGGGATGGGGTTGTTCATCAGGCCATCGAGCGTCTGAATCACTCCCATTCCAGCGCTCCCTTCTTCCACACGTAGACAAAGCCGAGGAACAACATGCCCACGAACAGGCCCATGGTGACGAGCGAGCGGGCGCCCAGTTCCATGAAGACCTGGGTCCAGGGCACGATGAAGATGATTTCCAGGTCGAAGACGATGAACTGGATGGCGATCAGGTAGTAGCGCACGTCGAACTTCATGCGCGCGTTCTCGAACGCCTCGAAGCCGCATTCATACGGCGAGAGTTTCTGCTCGTCGGGGCTGCGGGGACCAAGGAAGCGACCGACCAGCATCAGGGCGATGCCAATGCCGGTGGCGACGATCAGGAACAGCAGGGACGGCAAATATTCGGCCAGCACAGCGATTCTCTCTTGCCTCTGCCCGGGCACCTGCGGGTGCCAAGGCATGGGGTTGACGGGATTTGCCACGGCGGGCGCTGCCGCAACCCGCGTACCCGCGTACGAACAATGGTGCCCAAGAGGGGACTCGAACCCCTACGACTCTCGTCGCTACCACCTCAAGGTAGTGCGTCTACCAATTCCGCCACCTGGGCTTTGCATCCGCGCATCTGCCTGCGCAGTGCGCCGCGCATTGTAACCGTCTTCAGTCTTTGTGTGCGCTTTCGGCGGGCTTTTCTTCGCCCTGTTGCGGCACGTCGGCGGCCGGCGCCGCGGCCTGCGGCACTTCGACCTCGGCAGGCACGGCCGCCTGCGGCACGGCCTGCAGTTCGCTCACCGGCGCCGCCGGCGCTTCGATCTGCGACATCACGCCCAGGCCCTCGTCGGCGGGGCGGTTGCCGCGGCTGGCGTACCAGGCCATGAACAGGCTGATGCCGAAGAACACCACGGCCAGCCACTTGGTGCTCTTGGACATGAAGTTGGACGCGCCGCGCGCGCCGAACACCGTGCCCGAGGCACCGGCACCGAACCCCGAACCGGCGGCCGCACCGGAACCGCGCTGCATCAGGATCAGCGCGATCATCGCGATCGCCACCAGCACATAGATCACATTGAGGATCGTCATCAACATCGCAAAACCGTCCCGGACATTTCGTTAGCGGCTGGCCGCCGCCTGTGCGATGGCCAGGAAATCGGCAGCCACCAGCGAGGCGCCGCCCACCAGCCCGCCATCGACGTCCGGCTGCGCAAACAGCTCGGCGGCGTTGTCGGGCTTGACGCTGCCGCCATACAGGATCGGCAACGAATCGGCGATTCTAGCATCGCGCCCGGCAACTTCGCCACGGATGAACGCATGCACCGCCTGCGCCTGCCCCGGGGTGGCGGTGCGGCCGGTGCCGATGGCCCAGACCGGCTCGTAGGCCACCACCGCCCGCGCGAAGGCGGCCACGCCGGCCAGTTCCAGCACCGGCGCCAGCTGCGCGGCGATGACCTGCTCGGTCGCCCCGGCCTCGCGCTGCTGCAGCGTCTCGCCCACGCACAGCACCGGGACCAGCCCGGCATTGGCCGCGGCGACGAACTTGCGCGCCACCAGGTCGTTGCTTTCATGGTGGTACTGGCGGCGCTCGGAATGGCCGACCAGACCGTAGCCGGCGCCCACGTCCACCAGCATCGACGCCGACACCTCGCCGGTATAGGCGCCCTTTTCGTTGCTGCTGACGTCCTGCGCGCCGAAGGCCAGCGCCGTGCCCTCGAAATCCTCGACCAGGTCGCCCAGGTAGGGCAGCGGCGGCAGGATCACCAGTTCCACCCCTTCCAGCGGCAGGCCGGCGGCCACCTGCCCCACCAGCTCGCTGGCGAATTGACGGCTGCCATGCAGCTTCCAGTTACCGGCAACGATCTTGCGGCGCATTCAGGAACGACTCCCATGAAAAGTGGGCGAAGGATAGCCCACTACAGACAGCCGCAGGACAAGCAGTGGACAACCCGGGACAAACCCGATATTCCGGGTAGTGCCGGCCGCTGGCCGGCAACCGCAGCAATGACAGGGCAGGTCGGGGCTACGTCCCCGACGCTTGATGTCGAATGCATGGAGCGTCGGGGGCGTAGCCCCGACCCACGGATGGCGAGGAGTGCGAGGTTGCCGGCCAGCGGCCGGCACTACCCGCAAGTACAGAGGCCGCCTCGCGGCGGCCTCCGTTGCTTACTTCAGCTTGATCTCGCGCAGGCGCTCTTCGAGGAAGCCGTGGGCGGTGATCGGCTCCGGGTAGCGGCTGGGGTTGTCGGCGCTGATGCACGAGGGCAGCACGTCGATCAGGAAATCCGGGTTCGGGTGCAGGAAGAACGGCACCGAGTAGCGCGGCTGCCGCGCCAGGTCGCCCGGCGGGTTGACCACGCGGTGGATGGTGGACGGGTACACGTGGTTGGTCAGGCGCTGCAGCATGTCGCCGATGTTGACCACGATGGTGTCCGCGTCCGAGGTGAACGGCACCCACTCGCCCTCGTGCGACTGCACCTCCAGCCCGGCCGCGCTGGCGCCGACCAGCAGGGTGATGAAGTTGATGTCGCCATGCGCACCGGCGCGCACGTTGGGGATGGCGTCGGTGGTGATCGGCGGGTAGTGGATCGGGCGCAGGATCGAGTTGCCGTTGTTGGTCTTGTCGGCGAAATATTCCTGCGGCAGGCCGATGTGCAGCGCCAGCGCCGACAGCACCCGCGAACCGAGCGCGTCGAGCTTCTGGTACAGGCCATAGCCATGCTCGCGGAAGCCCGGCACTTCGGCCGGCCACAGGTTCGGCGGCATCACCGCGCGGTACTTGGAGTCGTCGGCGATCTCGCGGCCGATGTGCCAGAACTCCTTGAGGTCGAAGTGCTTGGAACCCTTGGCGGTTTCCACGCCGAACGGGGTATAGCCGCGGGCGCCGCCGCCACCGGGGACGTGGTACTGCTTCTTCACTTCCTCGGGCAGGGCGAAGAACGCCTTGAACACGTCGTAGGCGGCGTCGATGTCGGCCTGGGCGATGCCGTGGTTGCGGATGCCGGCAAAGCCCCACTGGCGGTAGGCCGCGCCCAGCTCGGCCACGAAGGCCTCGCGGTCGCTGTCGAAGCGGGTGATGTCGAGGGTGGGAATGCGGGAACTCACGGGACTACTCCTGGGAAAGGTTCAGGGCGCCGACGTTGCCGCCGCGCCCCGGGGAATGCATTGATCCGGCTCAGGCCGCCCCTGCGGCGGCCCTGACCGCGTCGGCGAGGCGCTCGAGCGTGGCCTGCACCAGCCCGGCATCGTCGGCCTCCACCGTCACCCGCACCACCGGCTCGGTGCCGGACGGGCGCAGGAAGGCGCGGCCGCGGCCGGCCACCGCCTGCTGCGCGGCCGCCAGCGCCGCCACCACCGCGTCGGACTGCACCATCGCCTTGGCCGGCACGCCCTGCCCGACCCGCACGTTGACGGTCTGCTGGGGCACCCGGCTCAGGCCGGCCAGCGCCTGCTGCAGGGTGATGCCGCGGTGTTTGAGCACTTCCAGCACCTGCAGGGCGCTGATGATGCCGTCGCCGGTGGTCGCCCGGTCCAGGCACAGCAGGTGGCCGGAGGCTTCGCCGCCGAGCACGCCGTCGTGCTCCAGCAGCGCCTGGTGGACGTAGCGGTCGCCGACGTTGGCGCGGATGAAGCCGATGCCCGCCTTCGCCAATGCCTGCTCGAAGCCGAAGTTGGTCATCAGCGTGCCCACCACCGGGCCGCGCAGGCGGCCGCTGGCCTGCCAGTCCAGCGCCAGCAGGTACAGCAGGTCGTCGCCGTCGTGGACGTTGCCGTCACCGTCCACGAACAGCAGGCGGTCGCCGTCGCCGTCGAAGGCGATGCCCAGGTGCGCGCCAACCGCGCGCACGCGTTCGGCCAACGCCTCCGGATGCAGCGAACCGACGCCGTCGTTGATGTTCACGCCATTGGGCTCGACGCCGATGGCATCGACGCTGGCGCCCAGTTCGCGCAGCACCAGCGGGGCCACCTGGTAGGTCGCGCCATGCGCGCAGTCCACCGCGATGCGCATGCCGGACAGGTCGAAGTCGCGCGGCACCGAGTTCTTGCAGGCCTCGACGTAGCGCCCGATGGCGTCGCGGGTACGCACCGCCTTGCCCAGCTGTTCGGACGGCACGGTCGAGAACGGCAGGTCGAGCGCGGCCTCGATCGACAGCTCGGTGGCGTCGTCGAGCTTCTCGCCCTGCGCGGAGAAGAACTTGATGCCGTTGTCGTGGTGCGGGTTGTGCGAGGCGGAAATGACGATGCCGCCGTCGGCGCGCAGCGAGCGGGTAAGGTGCGCCACCGCTGGGGTCGGCATCGGCCCCATCAGCTGCACGTGCACGCCGGCGGCGACCAGCCCGGCTTCCAGCGCGGCCTCGAACATGTAGTTGGAGATGCGGGTGTCCTTGCCGATCACCACCAGCGGCTTGCGACCGGTGCCCCGCGCCTGCAGCGCCTTCACCAGCGTCTGCCCGTAGGCGTTGCCCAGGCGCAGCACGAAATCGGCGGAAATCGCCCCTTCGCCGACCCGGCCACGGATGCCGTCGGTGCCGAAATACCTGCGCGCGGCCATCAGGCTGCCGCCGTGTCGTCGCCCGGGCGCGACTGACGCATCAGCATCGCCAGCAGGTCGGCCAGACGCTCGCGCATCTGGCGGCGGTCGCAGATCTGGTCGATAGCGCCGTGCTCGAGCAGGAACTCCGAGCGCTGGAAGCCTTCGGGCAGCTTCTCGCGCACGGTCTGCTCGATCACGCGCGGGCCAGCGAAGCCGATCAGTGCCTGCGGCTCGGCGATGTTGATGTCGCCCAGCATCGCGAACGAGGCCGACACGCCGCCGGTGGTCGGGTGGGTGAGCACCGAGATGTACGGCAGCCCGGCCTCGCGCAGCTTGGCCAGCGCGGCCGAGGTCTTGGCCATCTGCATCAGCGAGAACAGGCCTTCCTGCATGCGCGCGCCGCCGCTGGCGGAGAAGTTGACGAACGGGCAGCCCAGCTCCAGCGCGGTTTCGGCGGCCAGCGCGAAGCGCTCGCCGACCACCGAGCCCATCGAGCCGCCCATGAAGGCGAAGTC
>Ga0182740_1000993_pt1 | contig 21370 bp, 21 predicted proteins | sample eDN5th37CKraftBY_FD_128872 | JGI IMG/M metagenome (GOLD analysis project Ga0182740, IMG submission 128872) | Enriched backyard soil microbial communities from Emeryville, California, USA - eDNA 5th pass 37_C Kraft BY (version 2) (version 2) | ecosystem: Environmental > Terrestrial > Soil >...
CTGTCATGAAGGACGGTATCTCCGGCCTCAGCCTGGTTGCGTCTCTGGTTCCGGCCGTGGTCACGGCCACCACCAAGGGCAGCCATGCCGATCTGCAGGGCTACAACGCGGCAACGCTGATCATCACCACCGGGGCGATTGCCGGCGACGGCGTGTTCGACGTGAAGCTGCAGCATGCCGACACCACGGACGACGGCGACTTCAGCGACGTTGCCGCAGCCGACCTCCAGGGCACTCTACCGGCAGCGCTCGAAGCCGACACGGTCTGCAAGCAGGGCTACAAGGGCAACAAGCGCTACATTCGTGCCGTCATCACCAAAACCTCCGGCACGTCGATCGCCGCGGGTGCGATCTTTGCGCTCGGCCATCCCCACGACGCGCCGGTCGCCTGATCGGTCAGAGCGGCCAGACAGTCGGCAGCGCCGAGATTCTGGCCACCCCCGTTCATCAACCTGTTGGAAGACAGCCATGCTCGCTCCCGTCCGCACGGTTGCGCCCGCGACCATGCCGGTGTCGCTGGCCGAGGCCAAGGCCCATCTGCGCGTCGATCACGATGACCAGGACGATCTGATCAGCGCCCAGATCAGGGCGGCGACCGCCTGGCTCGACGGCTGGTCCGGCATTCTCGGGCGGGCGCTGATTACCCAAACCTGGCGACAGGAGTTCGGCCGCTTTGCCGATCACCTGCCATTGCCGCTGGCGCCGGTCACCGCGATCGACAGCGTCAGCTACTTCGATGCCAGCAATGTGCAGCAGACATTGGACACCGGCGTCTACGATCTGTTTGCCGACGCGCGCGGTGCCTATGTCACCCGGCGGTCAGGCCAATCCTGGCCGGCCACCTTCCGTCGCGCGGATGCCGTCTCGATCATCTTCACCGCCGGCTATGGCGCGGCGGCCGACGTGCCGGAGCCCATCCGCCAGGCCCTCCTGCTCATCGTCCAGCGCCTGTTCGATGGCGCCGACACCAGCATCGATGCCGCCATCGAGCACACCGTCCATGCCCTGATCGCACCCTACCGCAAAAGCCTGATCTGATGGCCCGGATCACCGCCAATGCCCTGCGCGACCGCGTCCGCCTCGAAAAGCGCGAGGAAATCGATGACGGCTATGGTGGTGTTGTCGGTCAATGGGTCCCCCAGTTCGAGCGCGACGCCTGCATCCTGCTCTCCAAGGGCGGCGAGACCGTCATTGCCGCGCGTCTGCAAAGCGTTCAGCCGGCGCTGATCATCGTGCGTTTCGATACCGAGACTGCCACCATCACTCCCACTTGGCGGCTGATCGAGACACGTTCAGGCACCGTCTACAACATTCGCACCGCCGCCGACATGGAGCGCCGCCGCCGCTTCATCACCCTGCTGTGCGAGTCCGGCGTGGCGACCTGAGCGGCCACCGGCAAAGCCGCGAGCCAAAACCAGACTCTCCGGGAGAACCGCTATGACGCCGCCGCAAGCGAACGAGCAGTTCCGCATGTCCGAGACCGAGTTTGAAGCCCTGCTGGAGCGGGCTGCCGAGACGGGTGCGCGGCGCGCCCTGCATGAGGTCGGCCTCGATGGGCAGGATGCCGCCGAGGACATCCGCGATCTTCGCTCGTTGCTCGCGGGTTTCCGCCTCGCGAAACAGACGGCCGTCCAGACCGCCGTGCGGCTGATCACCACCGGCGTCCTGCTCGCCCTGATGGCCGGCATCGCCATAAAGCTGAAGCTCTTCGGACCGACGCCTTAGCCTATCCGCCCGACCTATCAGACAACCGCCCGCCCTCGTCGAGGAGCGGGCTTTTTTGTGCCTGGAGACCTGCCATGACGACAATGACCTACAAACACTGGCGCGACGTGCCCGAGCATTCGTGGCGCTGGAAGGATTTCTCCCCCGCCGAGATCGCCTGCCGGGGCAGCGGCTCCCTGCGGATAAACGAGGAAGCGCTCGACAAGCTCCAGGCGCTGCGCGACCGACTTGGCAAGCCGCTCATCGTCCGTTCGGCCTACCGTAGTCCGGCGCACAACCGGGCCGTCGGCGGCGCGCCGCGCTCGAAGCACATGGACGGCACGGCCTTCGACATCGCCATGGCCAACCACGATCCGGTCGCCTTCGAGGCTGCCGCCCGAGCCGTCGGCTTCCTCGGCTTCGGCTACTATCCGCGCTCGGGCTTCATGCACATCGATCTCGGCCCGGCTCGGCAATGGGGCGAGCGCTTCCCGGTGCGGGCGACGGCGTTCGCTGCGGAAACGGCGCCCGTGCGGGAGGTCTTGGCCGACAGTCGCACGATGAAGGGCAGCGGCGCAGCAGGCGTGGCGACGCTTGGCGCCGCGGGTGTCGAGGTGGCGCAGAGCGTTCTGGCGGAGACGCAGTCCGCCATCCTACCACTCGTGCCCTATCTCGACACCTTGCGCTGGGTGTTCATCGCCGTGGCGCTCGCGGGCCTCGCCGTGACGATCTACGCCCGCATCGACGACTGGAAGCGAGGGCGTCGATGATCGCCGCTCTGTTCACCGGGATCGCAGCCGCCCCGTGGATGCGGGCGGCTCTGCGCCACGGCGCAATCGCACTCGCGGTGCTCCTGTTCCTGCTCGCGCTCCGGCGCTCCGGCGAGCGTGCTGGACGGCTGGCGGAACGCCTCGAAACCAAGGAGGAAGTCAATGACGTCCAACGTCAGATGCTGGGGCCGCGGCTCGCCGTCCTCGGTCTCGCGACGAACTTGGTGACCGGCTGCGCGACGGTCGATTCTGAGCCGCGCATCGTCACCGTCTGTCCGCCCGTGGTGGAGTATAGCCGCGAGTTCCAGGCGCGCACGACCGAAGAACTGGTTCTGCTACCGGAGCGGTCTTCCATCGCCGAGATGCTCGGCGACTACAGTGTCATGCGCGATCAAGCCCGCGCGTGCAAAGGACGGTGATCTGCGATCTGATCGCCGGCCGCGATATGGTCGAAGACGCGAAAGCAGATCGCCGGATAAGGCGGCGATGGCCGATAATGCCCCGCAGTCAGACGGAGGGGCGGCTGCTCGCCAAGGGTGCCCGTGCGGGCGCCGGCCGATGCTCCGGGCTCGCTTGCTCGAAGTCGCCGAGAATCGGGCAGTCGGGCCGGTGGTCGCCCGCGCAGGCGTCGGCCAGCGTCGTGAGCGTGGCGACCATGTCCTCCATCTCGGCGATTTGATGCCGAAGCTCTTTTGTTCTGGCCGACCGCGGCTCGGTGCCTGGCCGGCAGCTGGCGCCGGAGCGAACCCCGGCGCCGATCGCTCAGCGGGTCGGGCCGCCGTAGACGATGCCGTTCGGGCGATCGCCGACCGGCACTGTCTTGACCACTTCCTGGCTCCCCACGTCGATGATCGACACGGTATCGCCGGCAATGTTGGTCACGAACACGAATGCCCCGTCGGTCGATGCCGAGACGCCATGGGCGCCGCCGCCGGTGGTGAGGGTCTTCACTACCTGACCGGTCGCGGTGTCGATCACGGACACGGTGTTGTTAGGCTCCGCGTCGGTGCCCTGGTTGGCCACATAGACGTAGGCTCCATCAGCGGTCGCGAACATCTGGATCGGGTTCGGCCCCACCTCGATCCTGTTCGTTACTTGGCGGGTTGAGGTGTCGATGACCGCCACACGGTTTTCGTCGCGAAGCGAGACATAGACCTGATCGCCGGAGGGCGTGAACCCGACCTGGACCGGCGCGGTTCCGACCGGAATGCGTGCCACCTCGGACAGCGCCTGCGTGTCGATGACGGACACGGACCCATCCTCGACATTGGCCACGTAGAGCTGGGTCTCGTCCGGGCTGAGCCGCAGGCCGTGCGGATAGTCCCCCGTCGCGATACGCCCGATGACCTCGGCCTTTGCGAGATCGACCACGGCGATCTCGTCGCCGCCGGCCAGCGAGACAAAAGCGCGCCCCTGCCGGTCGGCGACCACATGGGCCGGGTGCGAGCCTACCGCGACGGTCGCCTTGGGCGCGGCGATGTTCTGCGGATCGAGAATGACCAGCAGACCCTCGGCCGCAGCTTCCTCGCCGTTTCCGTGGCCGTCGGATTCGTGATCCCCCTCGGTGGCAGGATCTCCGACTGCCAGCAACAGCTTCCCATCGGGCGTCAGATCGACGTTGTGGGGCCCGACCGGGATCGAAACGGTGTCGACCGATCCGGTGCCGAGATCGATGGCGCTGATGGAATTGCCGCCCTCATTGGCAGCGTAGACGGTTCCCCTTGTCTGGCCGAGGGCTGCCGGTGCCTCGCCAGCGTTCGTCTCCAGCCAAGCCTGCATTTCAGCGATCTCGCCTTCCTGCGCCGCGATGATCTGGTCCGCCCACGCCTTGGTCTGCGGATCGTCCCCGTATTGCTGGACGATCCTGGCCATGTCGATCGCGCCCTGATGATGCGGGATCATGCCCCGGACGAAGGCGACATCGGGATCGTCGGCCATGACGCCGTCCATCATCAGCCCGTGCGTCTCGTTCATCGCGTCGACATAGGCCTGCGTGAAGTCGGGAAGGTTACTGCTCGCCCGGGCCGCTTCCGCTTGCGCGGGCGGGCTTGCTGGGTGGTGGGTGTCATGCCCGGACTGGGCGAGGGCGGCGCCTGGCAGGCCTGCCAGGATGCTGACGGAAAGGGCGATTGCGGTTCGGTTCATTGATTTCATCCTTTGGTACGGGAGCGCCGGTCCAGATTCGCGGACGCGGGTCTCCGATATGTTCGCGTGGTCTTTCGGGGTCGCGCCGGAGCAGCCGGAGACATCTTCGTTCTCGCGGCGATCCCTGCGCCTCACGCCGCGATGAGACGTGGCGGCCTCAGGATTCCTTCAGGGGACCGATCGCGCGGGTCAGGGTGCATCAACGTGAAAGCTTCGCCGTTCGCGGCCGGGCCGAGCGTCGGCGGCTCGACGAGAACGGCGGCGGTCAGACAGGTCTGGCAGCGGTCCGCCAGATTTGGACTACCGTCATCACTCACGCAGCCTGCGAATCGATCTGCGCCATGTTCGTCCGGCATGTGATGGCGGGCGCAGTGGCTGGCCGTGGCAGCAGTCTGTTCCTGGTGGATGGCGTGTCCGGCGGGACTGGCGTGTGCCGGGACCTGCAGAACCAGGGCGCTGATGGCAAGCAGCAGGATGCAGATCGCAAACTGGCGCAATCCGCCGCATCTTGCCCTGCCAGCAACTCGCGCGCTCCCGTTCATGCGCCACCTTCCTTCCCGGTGGCACGCGAGGCCCGTGCGATGTCACGTTCACGTCGCGCGCCACCCGACACAGCAAGACCGCCCCGCTGACGGAGGCAAGCCGCCTCGGCCAGGTGCTGTTTCGGATCATTGGCAAGGTGGCCGGTCATGTGGAGACGCCTGACTCAGATTTCCTGCGCGCCGAGAAAACGCCCGAAGGGTTGGATAGTCGGGCCGAACAGGAACACTTCATACGGCTCGGGATCGACGCCCGGAAAATCCATGCCGGGCGAGCCGGCAGGCATTCCGGGAACGGCCAACCCTGTCGCATCCGGTCGTTCGGCCAGAAGGCGGCGGATCGCCGCGGCAGGCACATGGCCCTCGACCACATAGCCGCCCACCTCGGCGGTGTGGCAGGAGGCCAGTTCGGCTGGCACGCCGAGCCGCTGCTTGAGGCTGTCCATATCGGTGGATTCCACAACCCGCACCGGGAACCCCGCAGCCTCGATATGCGCGACCCAGCCATCGCAGCAGCCGCAGGACGGATCCTTGGTGACGTTCACCAGAGGCAGCGCTTCGGCATGCCCCCGGCCGATTGTAGACAACAGCAGGGGAAGTGCGCCGGCAGCGGCCAGAATGGCGCGCCGGCTGATGCGGTGATCGTTTCTCATCGTCAAACCTCGCTTCATGGATTCATTGTCTCCCCGTCACGGTCCATGTGCGGCGCACAATGAGGTGAGCAGCGAATCGAAGGCCGCGGCACCGCCATCACAGCTTCACCTTCCGCAAACGCGCGGCATTGGCGATGACACTGACCGAGGACAGCGCCATGGCGGCCGCCGCGATGATCGGCGACAGCAGGATGCCGAAGAACGGGTAGAGCACGCCCGCCGCGACCGGCACGCCTAGGGCGTTGTAGATGAAGGCGAAGAACAGGTTCTGGCGGATGTTCCCCATGACCGCTTCCGACAGCCGCCTCGCCCGCACGATACCTATAAGATCGCCCTTCAGCAGCGTGACGCCCGCGCTTTCCATCGCCACGTCGGTGCCGGTGCCCATGGCGATGCCAACATCCGCGGCAGCCAGCGCCGGCGCGTCGTTCACCCCGTCGCCCGCCATCGCCACCACCTCGCCCGCCGCCTTGTGCCGCTGCACAACCGCGCTTTTCTGATCGGGCAGAACCTCCGCCTCGACCTCGTCGATGCCGAGCTGGCGCGCGACCGCCCTGGCCGTCGTCCAGTTGTCGCCGGTCAGCATGACCACGCGGATACCTTGCGCCTTCAGCGCGGCCAGCGCCTCGGGCGTTGTGGGCTTGACCGGATCGGCGATGGCGAAGATCGCCGCCACCTGCCCGTCCACCCCCATGAAGATCGCCGTTGCCCCGTCCTCGCGCAGCCGGTCGGCCTCATCGGCCAGCGGCGCGACATCGACGCCCTGCTCGGCGAGGAACTTCGCATTGCCAAGGGGAATGCGCTTGCCCTCGACCACCCCGAGCGCGCCCTTGCCGGTGGGGGAGTCGAAATCCGCGACCGGCGCGAGTTCGAGCCCTCGCTCCTCTGCCGCCCGCACGATGGCCAGCGCCAGCGGATGCTCGCTCGCCCGCTCCACGCTGGCAGCAAGCCGCAGCGCCTCGTCTTCGGTGAAGCCAGGGGCGGGAACGATGGCGGTGACGGCGGGCCGGCCCTCGGTCAGCGTCCCGGTCTTGTCGACGATGATGGTGTCGACCTTCTCCATGTGCTCCAGCGCCTCGGCATTCTTGATCAGCACGCCGGCCTGCGCGCCACGTCCGACGCCGACCATGATCGACATCGGCGTGGCCAGCCCGAGCGCGCAGGGGCAGGCGATGATCAGGACCGAAACCGCCGCAATGAGACCGAAGGAGAAGCGCGGCTCCGGACCCCATATCGACCAGGCGACGAAGGCAAGCACCGCGACCAGGATCACCGCCGGCACGAACCAGCCCGACACCTGATCGGCGAGGCGCTGGATCGGCGCGCGGCTGCGCTGCGCCTCGGCGACGAGCTGGACGATCTGCGACAGCATGGTGTCGCGGCCGACCTTCTTCGCCTCGATCACCAGCGCGCCGGACTGGTTCATGGTGCCGCCGATAGCCTTGGCACCAACCTCCTTGGTCACCGGCATCGACTCGCCCGTCACCATCGATTCATCGACGGCGCTGCGGCCCTCGATCACCTCGCCATCGACCGGCACCTTCTCGCCGGGCCGCACCCGTAGGCGGTCGCCGACATGGACGCTGTCGAGCTGTACCTCCTCCTCGGTCCCGTCGTCACGAATGATCCGCGCGGTCTTGGGCGCGAGGTCGAGCAGCGCGCGGATCGCGCCGCTGGTGCTCTCTCTCGCACGCAGTTCCAGAACCTGGCCGAGTAGGACAAGGACGGTGATGACCGCCGCCGCCTCGAAATAGACCGCCACCGACCCGTCATGCTGCCGGAACTGGTCAGGAAAGATGCCGGGCGCGAGCGTCGCCACCATGCTGTAGATCCAGGCAGCTCCGGTGCCCATCGCGATCAGCGTGAACATGTTGAGGCTGCGGTTGACGAGCGATTGCCAGCCACGCTGGAAGAATGGCCAACCGGCCCACAGCACCACAGGCGTCGCCAGCAGCATCTGGATCCAGTTCGAGGTCCGCTGGCTGATGAGGTGGTCCAGACCAAGAAGATGGCCGCCCATCTCCAGCACGAACACCGGCAGCGTCAGCACCAGGCCGATCCAGAACCGGCGCGTCATGTCGATCAGTTCCTCGTTCGGCCCGGCCTCCAGGCTGACCAGCACCGGCTCCAGCGCCATGCCGCAGATCGGGCAGGAGCCGGGGCCGACCTGCCGGATCTCGGGATGCATCGGGCAGGTGTAGATCGTCCCCTCGGGCACCGGCTCGGCCCGTTCCGTCGCGGCGGCAGGGTCGAGATAGCGTTCCGGGTCGGCCAGGAACTTCTCCCGGCACCCGGCCGAGCAGAAGTAATAGGGCCGACCCGCGTGCTCGGCCTTGTGCGCGGTCTTGTGGGGATCGACCATCATGCCGCAGACCGGGTCCTTGACCTTGTGGGCACTGTCCGCTGCGACAGCCGCGTGCCCCTGCTCATGGCCGTGGGCCGCATGATCGTGGTGCTGATGATCGTGTTCAGTATTGTTGGTCATTTTTACGCCTCCTCGGCGTCTCGTCCTCGGCCTTGCGTTCGCCGTTCTGCGCTTTCCAATCGCTAGACGGTCAAGAGGTGACTGGAAGCTGGAAAAGTATCGCCGTTTAGTGATTCCCATGGAAATTTCGAACGTTGGTCTGTTCTGGCGCGGCATGTGACCGCATGATGTCAATGTCGGCTGCAGTCTCCTCGCCATCGAGGCAGTATTCCTCCACCTGCAACGTCGAGAAGTAGATGTTGAATCGCTCGCGCAGGAGATGGTTCGCCTGCCGCAGCACCCGCTCGCCGTCTTTCCAGTTCCGAACGCAGATGTGGCTCGAGAAGACATTGCGCCCGGATGTCAGGCTCCAGGCATGGACGTGATGCACATCCGTCACCCCCTCCAATTGCCGGATGGCCGTGATTGCGGCCTCCAGATCCAGGTCTTCCGGCGTGCCCTGAAGCAGGATGTGCAATGCCTCACGCAGAATGCCCCAGGAAGCCCAGAGCAGGACGAGCCCGAAGGCCATGCCAAGCAGGGGATCAATGGCGAGGAAGCCCGTAAATCGGATCACCAGCGCCGAGATGATGATGAGGAAGCTTCCGACGAAGGTCTGGAGGATGTGCCAGTAGGCGCCGCGCATGTTCAGGTTGCCCTTCTGGCGTTCGTACAGCAGCCAGAGCGCGACAAGCTCGGTGGCGATCCCGCCGGCAGCGGCAAACAGCATCGGTGTCGTGGCCAGTTCGATCGGCTCCATGAGACGCATCGCGCCCATCCACAGCACGAAAAGAGCCATCGCGACGAGAAACAGGCCGTTGAAAAGGGCGCCGAGGATCTCGGCCCGGACATAACCGAAGGTACGTGCCGGGCTGGATTTCCGTTCAGTCAAGCGAAGCGCGACCAGTGCGATGAGCACGCCGCCCACGGCAGAGAAGGTGTGGAAGGCATCGGAGATGACAGCGACGGAGCCCGTCCAGATGCCGATTCCCAGCTCGACTACAAAGTAAAGGCCGGTGAGCCAGCCCGAGATGACAAGCGCCTTGCGATCGCCGCCCGCGGGCATGTGACCGGCATGGCCGCCGTGAGACATCGACATGAGTCCGCCTCCTTGTTGCTGAGGGAGAACGCCGGCATCCGACGTCCTCTGCCTGGCCTATGCGCTGACCGCGAATTCGGTCATCATGCCGGTCTCAAGATGCGGCATGTGGTGGCAATGCAGCATCCAGCGCGCGGCCTCGCCGGCGTCGAGCGCGATATCGACCATCGACATCGGCGGCACATATACCGTGTCGCGCAGCGCGCCCCGGACTGCACGTCCGTTCAGTCCGACGACCTGGAACACATGCCCGTGCAAATGCATCGGGTGGCCCATCATCGACATGTTGTGGAATGACAGCACGATCCGCTCACCGCTCTGCGCGGTCACCGGGCGATGCTGGCCCCAGACGGCGCCGTTGATCGTCCACACATAGGGCTGCATCGAGCCGCCCAGCATCACCATGTGGCTGCGGTCCACCGGCCGATCCGGCAAAGCGCCCGCGGCGATCAGACGCGTCTCCTGCGCAAGGTCGCTGTCGAAGGCAGGCGCTTCGGCCTCCGCCATGGTGTCGATGCGCCGTATTTCGGCGCCCTGCGTGGCAAGGATCAGCCCGGTCCGCTCTCGCGCGCCTTCCCGCAGCGCGAGGATCGGCCAGGCGCCGCCCTCCTGCGGCAGGTCGATCTCGAGGTCGAGCCGTTGGCCCATGGCCAAGCCGAACCGCGTGCCGGGGACGGGCTGAACGGCATGGCCATCGACCGCGACGAGCCGGGCCTGCGCTTCGCCAGTCTCGATCCAGAACACCGTTGCCGCGGCGGCGTTGATCACCCGCAGGCGGATGCGCCCGCCGCGCTCGACCTGCACCACCTCGGGATCCGAAAGCGTGCGGTCATTGGCGAGATAGGCGTCCCAGTCATAGTCGTTCAGGTCCATGGCCATGCCGCCCATCTGGCCGCCCATACCCATCATCCCGCCCATTCCGGGCATGTTGCCCATCGGCATGCCGCCCATGGCGCCGTGGCCCATGGCTCCGTGATCCATGCCCTGCATCGCCCCCATACCTCCCATGGGTGCGCCTTGATCGGGCACTGCACCGGCAGCATGGCCTGCGCCGTGTCCGCCGCCATGGCCAGCGCCGATTTCGGCGAGAACCTCCTCGGGAGACTTGAACGAGAAGTCATGCAGGAACATCACGACCTCATGCCGGTCGGCGGTCAGGTCCTCCGGCGAGCGCACGATCAGCGGTGCTGCCAGAAGCTGCATCTCCTGCGTCGGCACATGGCTGTGCATCCAGTGGGTGCCCGGCCGGGTCTCGAAGTCGTAGGATCGGGTCTCACCCGGGGCGAGAAGGGGCATCGGCATGTCGGGCACGCCGTCCTGCGCATTCGGCGGGATCTGGCCGTGCCAGTGGATGATGGTGCCGACATCGAGATCGTTGGTCAGATCGACCCGGAACCTCTGGCCGGGGTCGAGGATCAGTCCCTGACCGCCGGGGCCGGCAAGCCCGAAAACCGTGGCAGCGCGACCGTCGATGTCGAGCGTGCGCGTCGCAGCGGAGAGGCTGATCGGTGCCACTGCCTGCGCAAAGGCCATGCGGGGCATCTGTGCAGCACCAATGGCGGCCGCACTTGCGGCAAGAAAGCCGCGTCGTGAAATCATGTTCATTGTCGTCTCCTCGGGACTTATGTCCCGTTCATCAAAACCGATGGGACGCCGCAGGCGTCTGCCCGGGCGCGATCAGAGGAGACGGAGCTTCGGAGGGCGTTCGTTCAGTCCCGGCGCACGGCTGACGTGGATCGCCTCGGACGGAACGTCGTGACTGGCGGTGCCGTGGGCGTCCTCGGCTTCCCCTCCTGCCGACGTCAGGAAGGCCGAGAGGCCTGCGCAGACGAACTCGCACATCTCGGCATCGGCCGATCCACAGTGCTCTCCAGCGTCACAGTCGAGGCCAGCAATGACCGGAGAGTGCATCATGTCGGCGACATGCATCGAGTGATCCACACCGGAATTCATGCTCATGCGTGTCGCATGCGCGGAGGTCACCGTCGTCACCACGGTGATCGCGAGTATGGCAAGCATGGTGACGACACGTTCGAGCATGCTGCAAAGATAGGCATTGCTCACGAGAATGTCCATTGTCGCAGGCGCCTCACCGCTGGCACAACGTGGTCTCGACCAAACGCGAATGTTATTCCGCAGTGATCGGGGATAGACGTCTTGAAAAAAGCTCTCCGAAATACTGTCGTGATCGGTCTGGTCGTCGGAGGTGTGATCCTCGCGGTCTTTGCTGGCTGGCGTTATGCCGGTACCGCATCCACCGCCCTGGCGTCGGCGGACATCATCGCGCAAGGACGCCAGATCTATGCGGATCAGTGCGCCGCCTGCCACGGCGCGGAACTGGAGGGCCAGCCGGGCTGGCGCTCGCCGCTTCCGTCCGGCCGGTTGCCGGCGCCACCCCACGACGCCAGCGGCCACACCTGGCACCATCCTGACGATGTCCTGTTCCGCATCGTTAGGGAAGGCACCGCCGCCGTGGTCGGCGGCGGATACGAGAGCGACATGCCCGGCTTCGCAGACGTGCTGAGCGACGCGGACATCCGCGCCGTTCTCGACTACATCAAGAGCACATGGCCAGAGCGCGAGCGCCGATACCAAGAGAGGGTGTCGGAGGCAAACTGACATTCCCCATGGTCGTCGGCTGCTACTCGCGCCAGGCCAGTTCGCAGACCGAGTTAAAGGAACGTCGCCGACCAGGTCAGCACCATGAAGCCGCCGAGCGACTGCATCATGTTGACCATCCGTATCGGCCCGGTTGCCTCGATCTGCGTGTACCCGAGCGTGGCGAAGTTGACGCCGGAGAAGTAGATCAGGCCGCTCCAGCATGGGTCGTAGCTGCCGTCGAAGCCTCCCACGCCCCAGCCCTGCAGCGCCCTGTAGACTGCGGCGAAAGCCAGGATTTCAATCGTGTGGAGCGCGAGCAGCCCGACGAACGCCACCATGATCGCCGCCTGCGGTCTCTCTTTCGAGTTCGGCTTCACGCCCCGGACGGCCAATAGCCCCGTAGTGGTGCGCGACCAGATGGCGGCCACCAGCGCGAAACCGAGCAGAAGCCCGATTCCAGTTGCAGCATGTTGAGCACTCGCGGCGGAACAGTACCCCGAGGTTTATGTTCTCAGCGCTCGGCCCTGCGTCATGGCAGCGGAACCATCGCCCTGCCGATGATCTGATCTCAGGCCTCACGTTCCGGATCAAACGCAAGAAGCCGCAGCGCGTTCAGTGTGACGAGCACCGTCGCGCCGGTATCTGCAAGGATCGCGATCCACAGCCCGGTAATGCCGAGGATCGTCGTCACCAGAAACACCGCCTTAAGGCCGAGCGCGATCGCCACATTTTGCCTGATGTTCGCCATGGCTGCGCGAGCAAGGCGAATCTTGCCGGCCACATCGGTCACGCGATTGCGCAGGATCGCGGCGTCGGCGGTTTCAAGCGCGACGTCCGTTCCGGAGCCCATGGCAACTCCGATGTGGGCGGTGGCAAGCGCAGGGGCATCGTTGATGCCGTCGCCCACCATCATCACGCGGTCTCTGGCGGTCATCTCACGGATCGCGGCGACCTTGCCTTCGGGCATCAATTCGGCGCGATGGTCAATGCCCAGCCCAGCGGAAATGGCTGCTGCCGTGCGCCGGTTGTCGCCGGTCAGCATCACAGACGCGATGCCAAGCGCCTTGAGTTGCTGCACCGCGCGGGCGGCATCCTCTCGGGGTTCGTCCCGGAGCGCTACGAGTCCGACCAACTGGCTCCGGCGGAAGACCGCGACGACTGTCTTGCCTTCATCTTCCATGCCGACCACCGCCCGGAGCGCGTGGTCGTCCAACACACCGCGCTCCCCGGCGAACCGTGGAGAGCCCACCCAGGCGGTTTCACCCTCAACGACTGCTTCGGCCCCTTTGCCCGGAAGCGCTTTGGCGGCGGTCGCGGCCAGGAACGGCGCTCCCGCAGCTTCCGCGCGGGACAGGATCGCCTCCGCCAGAGGATGGCTCGACCCCGCTTCGACGGCGGCAGCCAGCGCCAGCACCTCTGTCTCCGATCCCGAGATCGGCACCACGTCCGTGACGCGCGGCCGTCCGTGGGTCAGGGTTCCGGTCTTGTCGAATGCGACATGCGTGGTGGCCGCCGCGGCCTCGATCACGGCGCCTCCTTTCATCAGCAGCCCGCGACGCGCGCCTGAAGAAAGCGCAGAGGCGATGGAAGCCGGTACCGAGATCACCAGCGCGCAGGGGCATCCGATCAGGAGAAGCGCGAGCGCCCGGTAGATCCACGTATCCCAGCCTTGCCCGAACGCGAGGGGCGGGACGATGGCCACCAGCACCGCAACTCCGACGACGGCCGGCATGTAGATGCGGTTGAAACGGTCGATGAAGCGCTCGGTCGGGGCCCGGGCGCTTTCCGCTTCCTCGACCAGCCGGATGATACGGGCAATGGTGTTGTCCTCGGCCGACTTGGTGACCCGAACACGCAGCGCCGCCTCGGAATTGATGGAGCCGGCAAAGACGGAGGCACCGGGTTCCTTCAGCTTCGGCACACTCTCGCCCGTGACGGCGCTCTCATCGACGCCCGAGGTGCCCTCGATAACTTCGCCATCTGCCGGGACCCGGTCTCCCGGGCGCACCAGAACGATCTGGTCCACCTGCAGCTGGTCGGCTGGTATCACCCGAGTCCGGCCGCCGATCTCCAGGATCGCGGTCTTCGGTACCAGACGAGCGAGCGCCCGGATCCCGTCGCGGGCCTTGTTCGCCGCAACACCTTCGAGAACCTCCCCGACGGCGAAGAGGAAGACGACGAGCGCCGCTTCCTCGGCGGCGTCGATGACGAGCGCGCCGCTGGCGGCGATTGTCATCAGCATCTCGATCGTGAACGGCATCCCCGCTCTGGCGGACGCGACGGCGCGGCGTGCGATAGGGGCGACACCAATGAGCGTCGCGAGGATGAATGCCCACGTTGCCACATCCTGGGAGGCGAGCAGTTTCACGGCCCATGCCGCCGCGAGGAGGAGACCGGTGCCGATCACCAGTCTGCCCTTCGCGGTCTGATACCAACGCGAACCGGGCCCGGGACCGCTCTCGGGCCCTGTCGATCCAGCGTTGGGCTCGAGTCCTGCGGCATCTCGCGAGCCGTCCGCACGGGACGCTTGCTCATCGTCCGGCAGCACGAAGCCTTTCCGATCGGGGCTCGATCCTTTCGCCGCGATCCCGTAGCCGAGCCGCTTGACGATTGCTTCGATCTGGTTGCGAGAGGTCTGCCCTTCATCCAGAGTCAGCCGAAGCCGCTCGGTCATCAGCGCCACATCGACGTCGCTCACGCCAGGCAGGCGTTCGACCGCACCCCGGACCTTGCCGGCGCACGACGCACAGTCCATCCCGGAAACCGTCCATTCGTAGGTTGCACTGTCGTTCGCCGTCATCACGCCCTTCCAACCCGCCCAGCGGGCAACATTGTATTTGCTGAGTCGGGAACCTAAGGTCTCTAGTAGCTATAGCTTCAAGAGGAAATCTGATGCTCACCATCGGAAAATTGGGCGAAGCGGCCGGCGTGAAGGTTCCGACGATCCGCTACTACGAGCAGATCGGGCTCCTGCCGGAGCCAGATCGCAGTGCCGGGAACCAGCGGCTCTATGGGCAGTCGGCACTGGATCGGCTAGCCTTCATCCGCCATGCGCGGGAGCTCGGTTTTCCGCTGGACGCTATCCGAGACCTTCTGAGTCTCTCTGACAGACCCGATCAATCCTGCGCAGCCGCCGATGTCATCGCCAGGGCGCAGCTGGCCGAGGTTGAAAGCCGCCTTGCGCGCCTGACTGCGCTGAAAGGCGAACTTGAGCGCATGGTCGTGCAATGTGCAGGCGGTCGGATTGCCGATTGCCGGGTCATTGAAGTTCTGGGCGACCATTCGCTATGCGCAACCGATCACCAGCATCCGGAGAGCGAGGCGGCATCGTGAACGCACCCGGCACCCTCGCCATCTACATCGGTGCCGCTCTGGCCGAGATTGCGGGCTGCTTTGCGGTCTGGGCATGGATGCGGCAAGGCGCGAGCGCGCTCTGGCTGGTCCCCGGCCTCCTGAGCCTGGCCGTCTTCGCTTGGCTCCTGACCCTTGCCCCCTCCGATTTTGCGGGGCGGGCCTACGCAGCTTATGGCGGGGTCTATATCGCAGCCTCGCTCCTCTGGCTGTGGCTCATCGAGAAGCAGCGCCCGGACACTTGGGACCTGACAGGTGCCGCAATCTGCCTCGCCGGTGCGGCCGTCATCCTGTTGGCGCCGAGGGCGGATGGTGGATGATCGGGGGTGCTCTCCAAGATCAAGGCAGCCGACTGCCGCTCATCGTTGCCGACATCACGATAGAGCCAACCTTTGCGGACGGACTCCCGCTCTTCCAGCGTAGCAGCTGTGCATATCAAATAAAATCAATGACTTATACTGGAGAAGGTTGGACCGCAGTCCCTTTCCCTCCGCCAGTTTCTCCAAGCAATTTCATTCTTCCTTCGCACCGGTAACTGCGTCTTCAGTCCAATTCGCCCGAAACGCCGCCGGCAGGAAGTTTCCCTCCCGCCGGCGCAGCCAAGGTTAGCCGATGGGCTCCAGCGCATCTTCCGCCGCCACCTCGGATGCAGCATCGGCGGCGGGTTTTGTTGCGAAGTAGATGTGGTGGAATGCATCCGCCCGGCCGCCGTCGAGGCAGATGTCCTCGCGGTGCCAGCACCACGGAAGCTGGTCGAGCCGCTCCTCGAACTCGTCCGAGATCGTTGCGGACCAGAACGCGGCGAGGCCGCCTGCCGCAAGCCGGTTCCAGACCGAACGGAGGCCGGGATTCTCATAGATTGCGCCGTTCGTCTCCCGGACCGTATAGTCGGGGCCATTGTCCGTATCCATCAGGATCATCTCGTAGCCCCCGCTCGCCTCGCGCAGCACGTCCAGCACGTCACCGACCCGCAGCTCGACGCGACGGTCGTTGAGCGGATGGCCCGCAAGATGCCCGAAATGGCGCCGGTTCCATTCAATGATCTCCGGCACGAGCTCGCAAACTGTTACCTTCCCGTCCGGCTCGAGCCAGTCGAGCATGGTGCGAAGCGTAAAGCCCATGCCGAGACCGCCAATGAAGACGCGCCGAGCCGGCCCCCCGTATAAGCGGGCGCTGCGCTCGGCCAGCATCGTCTCGGACTGGTGGTTGAGGTTCGACATCAGCTCCAGCCCGTTGAAGCGAATCTCGAAGACGTTGCCGCGCTGGCGCAGGATTATCTGGTCGCCGGACTCCGTCCGGTGACGCGCAACTTCCGTCCAAAGTGTCATGTCCAATGCCCATTCGTGCCACAGCCTCAGCTGCAGCATCACAAACCATTCAGCAGTGTTGGGTGGTGCTTGCGCGGTTGCCGTCGGCGATCAGCGCCGCGGCAACCGAGGCGCATGGTTTGCGCTGGCTCCGATGATCAGCGGAAAGAGAACGCTATCGCAGGCAGTCATAACGAAGTCCGTCCTCGGGTTGCGTCCGGATCCGGCTTCCGCCAGCATCCGGCGGTGAGCTTGTTGACGCTCTCCATATCGGCCGGGCAGGCCGCCGAGTCAAATCCGGGTGACCTCCTGCCTCGGCTAGCCGCGGAAGTGAGAGGAGAATGATAAAGAGGCGCCTGCTCGCCAGAGCTCGCTGCTGTCTGCTTCTTGGCGACTTGCCCTCAGATCACCCTCACCATGGCCCCGCTGGCGACCCAGTCATAAAGGTCGATGACGTCCTCATTCAGCATGCGGATACAGCCTGACGAGGCTTCGGTGCCGATGGTCCAGGGCTCGGACGTGCCGTGGATGCGATAAAGCGTGTCGCGCCCATCCTGGTAGAGATAGAGCGCCCGCGTGCCGAGCGGGTTGTGCGGCCCGGGCTCGATCCGCTGCGGCAGGCCGGGCGTTTCGTTGCGCATATCGTCGGTCGGGTGCCAGCCGGGCCACTTCGCCTTGCGGCCGATCGTGGCCGTACCCGACCACGCATGCCCCGACGCGCCGACGGCCACGCCATAGCGCCGCGCCTTCCCGCCTTCTTCAACCAGATAAAGAAACCGTTCGCGGGTATCGACGAGGATCGAGCCGACCGGCATGCCCTGCGGTGCCGGAACGATCGTCGGCCGGAACCGCGCATCGAATTTTTCGCGGTTCACGATCCGCACTTCATAAGGCTCGTTGGCATAGGCGAGCTTCAGCTGTTCCAGCGAGGGGCCGGTTTCGCTGCGGGTCGAGCACGCCGCCAGCAAGAGCAGACCGAGCGGCAGGAATGCCGCCCGGATCTGCTTGCCCTTCGACAGGATCGTCACCCGGCGCCTACCACTTCACGCGCAGGCCGATCGTTCCGGCGACGGAGTGGCTGTCGCCGAAGTGTTCGAGGCTGGTGGCAACGGACGCCTCGCCATAGACCGAGAACCTGTCGTCATTCCAGTTGAGCGTCCCACCGACGCCAATACCGCCCCACAGCCGGTCGTTGCGGCTCGTCACCTCCCCATCGGCGATCGCGACGCGGTAGCCGTCGAGGAACTCGTGGTAGAGGTTGGCGATGCCGTAGAGGCTCGCGCGCGACTTCGTCCCGTTTGCCGCCGTCCAGCGGGTTTCGTATTCGGCGGCAAGGCCGACGCGGGCACGCAAGGAGTCGCCGTCGCGCAGGGCAACGGTTGCACCGAACGGATCGGTGAAGTCGTCGAAGTCGATGCGCGAATAGACGAGCTGTGCCTGCGGCGTCAGCGACCAGGTCTCGTTGAGCGCGAACTTGTAGCCGGCCTCGATGCCGAGCGCGTAGCCAAGTCCGTCATTGCCGTCGGCGAGCACGGTTCCGAGCGTGGTCGAGCTGATGTCGCTGTTCAGCCAGCTCACCTGCGCCTGCGCATCGACATAGAACCCGTTCATCCCGTACCAGGTGAGGCTGCCGCCGACGCCATAGCCCTGCGCATCGATCTCGCCGAGCCCGGACGCAGAGGCAATGTCGCCATTGACCTGTCCGTAGTGTACGGAAAGCCCCGCGATCAGCCGGCCCTTGTCGCTCTCATGCAACAGGCCGTCAATGCCGGCCTGCAGCCGCCACAGCGTCTCGTCATATTCCGCTTCCGCCGTTGCCGACGCAGCCTCGTAATGGCCGCGCGCGCCCTCGATCCGGTCCCAGATGCCATTGGTTTCGAGCACGACGCTGCCGTCATTGCCGACATAGTAGCTTGCCTGCTCCTCCGTGACGGTGCAGCGGAAGTTCTGGCTCGCGTCCTTGCAGAACACGGTCTCGGCGGGAGCCACGTCTGCCGGATCACGCCAGTGGCGGTTGCCCACACGCTGCTGCCTTGTCGGCAGGTCGACGAGCGGGACGAGCACCTTCGGATATTCCTGATAGACAGGCACGGTCGGCGTGAAGGCGACATTGCGCAGGTACCAGTTGCCGTCGGCTGCGTCGCCGCCGATGCCGTGGTGATAGAGGGCGTAGCTGTAGAGGCCGGCGAGAATCCGCTGTTCACCATCGACCGCATAGTCGCCCTGCAGCGTGAACACGCCCGGCGCCGAGGCTGCCGCATTGCGCACCTCGACCAGCAAAATGCCGTTGTCGACAGTCTGGGCGCCGGCGCCCTCGCGCCGGTCGATGACGATCGTCGTCGGCGCGCTGCCGAGCGAGGTGGCATCGACCACCAGCACGTCCGAATAGGAGCCGCTGCCGCCGCCGGCCGCCACCCCCTCGTTGAGCACGGTGTTGAGGAGGAGCGTGCCGCCATTGGAGGTAAAGACGCCGGTACCGGCCGCACCGCCAGCCGTCGCATTGCTTGTCATCACCAGCGTGTTGCCGGTCTGCGGCCCGCGCAGGTCGATGACGCCGCTATGGCTGAAGGCGCCGAGATTGGTGAACTGGCCCTGGACAATGCCATTGCGCGAAAGGTTGTAGTAGCTCGCCTCGAGCGGCGTATTGCCCGCGCCCGTCGTCGGCACGTAGTAGCCGGCCGGGTCGGTCGCCGCATTGCCGCTGACGGGAGCAAGCCGCACCAGTGCGCCTGCCTGGTTGTCGAAGCTGCTCGAGGCCGCGCCAAAGTCGGAGATCGCGACGCGCTTGGTGTCGCGGGTGCCGTCGCCATCGGTGTCGGCAAAGTGGCGCACGTCGAACAGGCCGCCCGCCGTATTGGCAAAGCTGTTGCCGGCAACCGCTGCGAGTTCCAGAAAGCCGGTCACCGTCCCGCCGTTGGTGGTTGCGACCGCGCCCCGCGCAGCCTCCCAGCGGCCAACGTCGGCGATCGCGCGGTCGGACGCGGCGGTGATCGTGCCGGCATTGGTCAGCGTGCTTGCCATCGACCTCAGCAGCACGCCGGAGGAGGGCCGGTTTGAGCTTGGTCCCGCGCCGGTCGCATCCGCCTGCCAGCCACCGGTAACGGTTGCGCCGCTGGCAATCTCGACACTTGCAGCGCCCGAGACCGAATCGACGATGATGCCGGTGCCATACTCGCCGCTGGCGGTCACGCTGCTGAAGTTCGTGACGATGGCGTCTCCCACCGTGGCGAATGACGTCAGGCCGCCGGACTGAGAGCCGGTCGCAAGAACGCTGCCGAGATTCGTGACGCGCGCTTCCCCGGAGCCAAGATTATACGACCATGCACCATAGGATTGTTCACCTCGCACCCAGACGGAGCCCGCCTCGTTGATGTCGATCGTTGCATTGGCGCTGCTGCTGCCATTGTTCACCAGCGAGAGGGCGCCGTCGAGTAGATCTGCGCGGTTTCGATGGAGCCCGAGACGTCGATCGTGGCCGCCCCGAAGCCATAATTCAGGGCGTAGATGCCAACGCCTTCCTCGCCGTCGGTGAACACGCTGCCGGTATCAGCAAGATATCCGGCAACCGCGCCAGTTGCCGACGGGTTGAGGTTCCACGAGCTGATGGCAAAGGCCGATGATCCGGCCGTGAGCACGTCCCCGAATGCCTCGACCCTCACGGGACCCAGCCCGTAATGGATGCCATAGATACCGAAGCCGGAACCGCGCACGTCGATCGTGCTGCCGGCAAGTTGCCGAATCAGGATGCTGCCGTCGCTGGTCGTAATGAGGTCGGCCGCGGAAGTGTCATCGATTCGCCCGATGATGCCATGTGACTCGAGCGAATTGAGTATGGTCACGTTGGCGCCGGAGATGATCTCGATGTCACTGTTGCCGCCATTGGCGTGCACCTGGACACCGTCCGCTACCGTGCCGTCGGTTGAAACCGAGACGCCAGTGGCGATCGTGACCCGCAACAGGTCGTCCCCGAAGCCGTCGAGGTGGATGCCGTCAAAGTCGTAGCCCGGATCACGATCGACGACGATTCCGCTGCCGACGGCGAGGTCGAATCCTGTCGTCGTCGTATAGTTGATGCCCCCGGCATAGGGATTGAGAGCCGTGTCGGCACAGGTGATCGACGGTGGTGTGCCGCTCGCGGCGCCGCATTAGTCAGCGGCGCGTGCCTGATCGCCCGCCGACAACAAGCCCAGTCCGCCGAATACCGATGCAGCCAGTGCCTGTTTTAGCCGCCGGTTGACCCTGATCTCATGTGCTGATGGAGGAAAATTCTGCGCAAAGCGCGGGGGGAGCGAGAAACTCTCGTTCATAAGCTGTCACCGTTGCCCAGCGCCCCCACGCTTGAAGATGAGGCTAAACGGTCTAAAGAAGGAAATAAAGCCTAATGTTGTATTCCGGCTTCAGGTTGTATCGCCTCAACTTAGAAATCTTTGCATCCGTCAGCGGGTCTCTCCGCTCCATCCCCGACTTGTTGACATACCTTACTGCCACTCCCTGTCCTTTGCTGGCTGGTATATTGCAGCGTTTGGCGCCAACTCTTGAGCGGATACTTAGTCTCCCGCCCTTCTCCGAAAGCCCTGGGAACGCCCTTAGAAATTTCCGCAGAAAGACGATTTTTCTCGCAGAATGTCGTTGACAGGGTTGGGGAGTGGAGCCTATATACGCCTCACCAACGACGGCGGCGGCGCTGCTGGCGGCGAAGAGCTTCGCTCTTGTGATCCGCGAGTTGGACGACATTCA
>Ga0182740_1000995_pt1 | contig 21317 bp, 20 predicted proteins | sample eDN5th37CKraftBY_FD_128872 | JGI IMG/M metagenome (GOLD analysis project Ga0182740, IMG submission 128872) | Enriched backyard soil microbial communities from Emeryville, California, USA - eDNA 5th pass 37_C Kraft BY (version 2) (version 2) | ecosystem: Environmental > Terrestrial > Soil >...
GACGGTATTCGGTGCTCACCTCGAGGCTCAGCACGTAGCCGCCGATATCCTTGACGTCCTTCCGGAACCACTTGGCCGTCGACAGATCCAGATCCATGTAGTCGACCCGTCCGCTGACCAGCCAGCTCGGTGTGAGCGCGTAGTGCGCGTAGAGGCCGATGGCCGGCACCGGGATAGGTGCCGAGTATCGGCCAGTGCTGATGCCGACATAGTTTCCGTCGACATGCGCGTGACCGGTCAACGAGGCCGCGAGATCGCTCACGTAGAGGCTGAGCGCGGCGCCGACTTCGGCCCGATCGGTCTTGAGGAACGAATAGCCGGCGGCAAGCCTGTACGAGGTAATGCTGAGCCTGCCTTCGACGTCGGCGCCAACGTCGAACGTGTGATCGCCGAAGGAGATCTCGCGCTCGATGCGCCTGCTCTCTCTACGCTCGACCTTGAAGTACTCGCCCTCGATGATCCATCGATCGGCCAGCCTGATCCGGGCGAGAATGTCGGCAGACGTATGCGTAGGCGTCAACCCGAGATCGCGCTCCAGATTGACGCGTGTGCCGAGATCCGCCGCGCGCGAGTCTACCTGAATGAACGACTTGACATCGTTGAAGGCCGCGCCGCCCTGGATCATGAAGTGATGCCGGAAGAACGGATGCGTATCCCCGGTCGGCGCAGCGTCGATGCTTGCACCGAAGATGTCCTGCGCGCGCGCGTCACCGGTCGCGAGTACGATCGAAACGATGGCGGCGCAGGCAATGCGCGCGGACATGCGGCAAGACATTGACTTCCCCCCGATCGACATCACGCACCCCCACGGCAGTTGCTCGGCACTGGCCGACGGGCAAATCGCTGCGCGATCCAGTCCGTCGCGCTCCGCGCCCCCCGGAAGGCCGCCATGCCATGGCCGACGTCCGGCATCATCGTCAGTTGCACGCGGCTGCCGTTGGCGCAGAGCCGGCTCGCATAGCGGCGCGTGACATCGGGACGGACCGTGTCGTCGTTCGTTCCTTGCAGGATGAGAACCGGAACCTCCCGCGGCAGCGCGCCGATCGTGTTCTCGGCGAGCAGCGTCCGCCACGGCTTGAGCTCGGTCAGGTTCCTCACCAACAGAAAGCGCTGCTGAAGCTCACGGCCTGCACGGGCGCGTGGACGAATGTCAATCGGAGACTCCAGGCACACCTCCGCGAGGCGATCGACCGTCGGTATGGCGCGAGGGTCAACGATGCCGTCGAGCGATGCGCCGAACAGGCGCGACCAGGACCACAGCGTCATCGCCAGCAGGTTCTTGCCGCCGGGTGTCGCCATGTCTTCATTGAGCAGCGCGCCGAGATCGGTAGCGGGCGCCGCTGCAGCGACACCGGCGATTTCGAGCTCCGGCGCATACGACCCCGCAAGCTTCGCGGCATAGAGCACCGCCTGCCCACCTTGCGAGTGTCCCCAAAGGGCGGCGCGATGGATCGTTCCCGTTTGCGCGACTTCGCGCGCCGCGCGGATCGAGTCGAGCACGGCATAGCCTTCGCTGCGCCCGACCAGATAGGGATGCGGTCCGGACGTGCCGAGCCCCGGATAGTCGGTCGCGGTCACGACATAGCCGCGGTTCAACAGCTCGCGCAGGCCCTGCATCTGCTGGAACTTGAAGTTCGCGAGCGACGGTGCGCAGTGCGGGACGATTCCCGTCGTCGGATGTGCCCACGCAACGACCGGCCGTCCGCCGATAGGTGCCGGCGCATTCGGTACGATCACCAGGCCGGATACGGCGATCGTCTCGCCGCGCAATCCCGTCGAGCGATAGAGCACACGATAGGCCGTCGAATCGGGCGGACTGCCGATCAGGGCTTCTTGCCGAATGATGGAGCCGGGCCGGCCTGCAATCTCGTGATGAGGTGCAGAGTAGAAGCTTTCGGCGAGCGCACGGCTGTCCACGGCGGATGCGGCCATCAGCCCGAGTGCGGGCAGCGCTGCGAGATAGAGCCGCCGAGACCAGGAGGCGCTTGTGCGGGATGAGTTCTGGGATGGCATCACACGATTCCTGCGAGTTTGAGGTCGTTGCGGATTTCGGTAGCGCTCGCACTTCCCTTGCGCAGGAACACTGCAGGTTTGCCGAGCGGTGCCGGTATCCGCTGCCACGTGCCTTGCGTTCCCACGTCCTCGCCTGACCACATGTCGATCCAGTCGGCGCCTTGTGGGAAGTAGACCTCGACCGAGGTCGCGCCCTTGTCGAGCACCGGCGCCACCATGACGTCCGCGCCGAGCAGGAACTGGTAGCGCAGCCCGTGCACGTTCGCATCATCCGGGAAGTGCAGGAAGGGATGGCGCGCGACGGGCGCACCGCGTGCGGCTGCTTCGGCGATGGCACGCTTGCGATAGGGCGCGAGCGCCTTGAAGATCTCCGCGAAGCGCTTGAGGTGATGCATGTTCGCGGGATCGCTGTCGATCTGTGCCGCGACGTCGGGATCGAGGCCTTCATGCGTGCGGTAGACCGCGGTGAAGGCACCGAGCTCCATCCAGCGCTGGAACAGCTCGTTGTCGCGCGCGATGATCGGAATCTTCTTGCCGGCAACGGTGATGCTCAGCGTGACATAGCCGCCGACATCAAAGTGGATCAGGCTGAAGCCCGAGACGCCGCCCGACAACGTACCGACCAGCGCCGTCTTGATCCCGTCGTACTGGTCCCAGGTCTGAAGCTGGTCGCCGAGCCAGAACAGCGTCGCGTGCTTCGGACTCTGGGTGAAGCCCGAGCGATGGAAACAGACGCCCTCGTCGGCGAGCCCGGCTTCCTCGATGGCCTCACGATTTACGCGCGCCCACTCCTCGGTATAGCGGTTGTGCCAGGTCATGGGCTCCATGCCCTCGGAGAGCTTGGCGTCGAAAGGCATGGCTTCCGCGAAGTCGGCCATCCAGCCGGTGGCGCCGGCTTTCGTGATCAGCTCGTCCTTGATGATCTTCTTGATCCACGCGCGCGCGTCGGGATTGTGCAGGTCGACGAGCCCGGCGAAGAAATCGGTGTTCTTGATGAGATACGGACTGCCGTCCTGCTTCTGGACCAGATAGCCCTTCTCGCGGCCCTCGTTGAAGAGCCGGTCATGCCCCGACGCGGTGCTCAGGAACGGGTTCACGTAGAGCATCATGCGGGCGCCGCGGCTCTTGAGATCGGCAACGAGCTCTTGCCACTCCGGATAGAACGCCTCGTCGAGGCGCCAGTCCCACCAGAGCTGCTTGCCGGCGGATGTCACGCGCTTACCCGGCCAGTCCTGGGTCCACAGGCCCGCGAGCGGAATGTCGGCGGCGCGGATCTTGGCGAGCTTCTCGCGAACTTCCTTGGTGCCGCCCTGCACCGAAACGATGGCGCCGTTCTGCGTCCAATCGGGGAGCGGGCGCATGCGGCCTGCGTAGGTCGAATAGGCCTCGATCAAGTCGAGTGGGGTCGCGCCGTAGAGGATGCGCCCCGTCATCCGGCCGGACCACACCTTGATCTCGAAGCTCTCGGCGGGCCGCATGTCGAAGGTGGCGTACTCTGTGTTCTCGAGGAACAGCGACCGCAAGCGGCTCGAGATGAAATGCGGCGCGGGCGCTTCCGTGATGTGCGGATTGCCGCCGCCATGGTTGGCGAACAGGTCGACGATCTGGGTGACGACCGGCTTGCCGCGGCCGATGCCGTGCTCCTGCACGAGGATCGGGATCAGCGCGCCCTTCTGGTTGAAGACCGTGAGCTGCTGGCCGAAGCCGAAGAAGCCCTCGTCTTTGACGGACACGCTTCTCAACCGGATGCGATTGATGGCCTCGGTGCCGGCGCCAACGGCTGTGACCTCGAAGCGCAAGTGCGCAGCCGAAACCGCCTCGAATGTCATGCGGTAGCCGATCTTGCCCTTCCGCCCGGTCAGCTCGCCCGTCACCGTTGCAATCCGGCCGGTGGCCGATATGCTTTTGATTGCAGCCTTCGCGAAGCTGGCTTCGACCTCGTCGCGAATATCGTAGGCGCCTTCCGGCGTGCCGAACGCCTCGATGGCGGCTGACGCCCGCTCCACGCCGAGGAACTGGCCCTCATTCGCCTCCCAGAGTGCGCGCTCCGGCTCGTTGCGATGGCGAACGAGGATGCCGCGTTTCGTCCGCAGGAGCTCGAAGTCTCCGATCCTGTAAATCTCAGCCGCAGTTGCCGCGACCGCTGGTGTCGCCGCACGAACGGCAATCGGTGTGCTCGATGCGATCGCTGTTGCGGCGCCACCGGCTCCGGCGGCAAGAAATTCGCGTCGTCTCATGACATTCCTCCAAACGTGATCGTGCAAGGCGCAGCGGACCTGTCAGTCCGGCGTGATTGAATCGCAATCGTCTCAAGTGTGTTCCGGCTGGGGCGGCGGGGCCGCACTACGCCCCTCGTCTGACGGCGGAGAGGTCGACCAGCGGCTCGTGCAGATAGCGCATCGTGTAGTTGGCGAACTTGCCGACGAAGATGCCGGAAAAGAAGCCGTACATCGCTCCTTGGATCATCCCGAAGCTCGCCTGATGAACAAGCTCGGGATCGAGAAATCCAACGGCGCCGAACGCATACTTGATGGCGAACGAAGCGAGGATCAGTGGCAGGACGGTGTAGTCGGCCGGTCGGAAGATGACACCACGCGATCGATCGACCAGGATGTCCTTGCGGCTGAGGAGCATCCATCCCGCACCTGCGCCGGCGGCGATGGCGGCTAGCCATATGATGTAGACGGATGCGGTGAGGCCGAACCGCGTTGCCAAAGTCCCGATGCCGACCATCATGAAGATCCCAGGGATCATGGCGAGCTTGCCGAGAGGCACCTCGCCCGGCCTCAACGCCTTCAGGCCGCGCGAGATGAGGTAGACAAACAATACATAGACCCAGATCGGCGTATGCGAGATCGACTGCTGAAGAACTTCCATTGGTAAGCTCCTATGTGGTTTGGAAGCGGCCGCCGGTCATCGCGTCGCCGCGAAGGTGGACATCGAGGCATCGGTGGACGCGCCGGCTGGCTCCGGCCGACGATGTGCCAGCCACAGGAGCGCAAAGCCGATGATGGGGATCAGGATGTCCGTGTAGAAGATGACGCCCGCGTTGCCAGGCGCGAAGTTGTGCGCCGTAATCATCTGGTAGATGTGCCCGGCGGCCGCGCCGAGCAGAAAGACGCTGTGGCCGACAATCGCCGCTAGGCGAAGATCGAAGCTCCGGAACGCCGCGAGGAATCCGATCGCCGCGAAGCCGAGGCTGGCCGTCGCGACCTCGAATTGGAAAGGGCTGTCGGCCCAGCCTATGAACTCGGCCGACATCCTTCCGAAAACAGAATGCATAATGAAATTGTAGAAGCCGTTGACCCCGACGACCCAGAACACGTGCCAGGACAACAGCTTCTCGACGATCAGCTCGCGCCTGGCCGATTGCCTAACGTGCGCGATCGCCGCGAGAGAGAAAATCAGTCCGATGGCCAGGAATGTCAGCGAGTAGTTGGACAAGACGAAGGTAATTACTGATTTGATATGATCGGCCATCGGAGACTCCATGCAATGAGGGGGATGTCAGGCGTCCGTTATTTTGCGGCCGCCTGAAAGCTCGTGCCGCTCGAACTGTGACGCAGAGACCCGCCTGCTCCCAAACGTGCGGAAGCGCGGACTGCGTCTTCAGCTCCGTGGCGGCTTCGCAGAACGAGGCCGGGCTGGCCGCGCCTTCCGCGATGAACAGACCGACGCGCATCCCGAGATCGACGAGAAGGAAGTTGTGACGCGCAACGAGCGCTTCTTCCGGCAGCTTGTCGGCAGGCTTCGCGGTCGCGTCCGCAAGGGCTGCCATGAAGCGGCCCTCGTTGATCTCGAAGTTTTCGCAGATCCGCGTGACGGCGGCCTGGTATGCGAGGTTGTTGACCAGCGCCGTCTGCTGCGGCGTGAGCATGGGCTCGGCGCCGGCGAGCAGGCCGGTCCACGCGGAGTTCATGCGATCGGTCTTGGGCTCGGCGGACTGGGCCGACGTGCCGAAGAGGCAGATGGCGACCGCGGCCATCGAAAGAAACTTGGTCGAGCTCGATTTCATGGCTTCCACTCCTCAACGTCCAAAAGTCATCCACGTCCACTTCGGGCTGTAGGCGCCGCCGACCCGGTAGCAGGCACGCTGGCTCGAGTAGCAAACGACGCCGGCACCCGGCGAAAAGCTGTCCGTCGGATAGGGCGGGGGTCCCCACGGCGGTCCATAGATGCCCGGGTAGACGACGACCTTGCGCGGCGAGAGCGCCGAGGTCACCGCGGAGCCGGCGATGAAGCCGCCGATTGCCGCGCTGGTCCGGCCGTGATCCCGCGCCGATGCCGTCTCCGACAGAGGCGCCACCGCGCAGATCGCAAGCGCCAGTCCCACTCCAATTCGCGTCGTTCCCAATCTCATTGCACTCTCCATTTCAGGTTCGAGAGAAATCCCGGTGTGCCTCGAAGGCGTCCGCTGTGCCGTTGACCTGCATGTGCTCGGGTCGGGGGTCTTTTGCCGCTCGGCCCGCGAACCGGCATCACCAGAACTGGTGAGAGGCAGAAAATTTGTTGGGAGCGGCTGGCGCAGAGGCTGCAACGGCGTGGAAAATCGCGCTTATGCTACGGCCCGCGCCGAGATGAAGCGGCTGTTTGCTCAGCCTAGAGACGATAGGCGCCCGGCAAGCTTGAATTACGTTGAGCGAAAGTGGGAGTTTCTATAATTTCATCAACTTATTGCCGGCCAGTCCACATACATTGAAGCAGCCGCGACAATCAGCAAGCGATCGCCCTTCAGGGGAAGGTTTATCCGGTGAGTGAGCTCGAACTCGCCAATCTCGTTGGTTCGATCTACGACGCTGGATCCGGTGCCGGCGATTGGTTCGACGTCGGCGATCAGCTTACCGATGTACTCGGAGGCGACAGCAGCCATCTCTTTGTCTTTGCCGCCGATGGCAAGATGTCGTTGCTCTCACGCGTCATTCCGGAAAGCGCCTCCCCATACCTCTCTCACTATCACAAGCTCGATCCGTTCTTGGCGGTTGCCAGGGCCGAGATGGCAGCCGGTATTCCTGGGTCCGGCCTGACGCGTATCGGCTGGGAGATGGTCAACGAGCGCGACTACATCAGAGGCGAATATTATAACGACTATGGCCGCCAACAAGGCATGCGGCATCTCATTGGAAGCGTGATTCCGGGTGCTTCCGTCGCTCTCGCCGCTACCTTCCGTGATGGAGGCCCCGCGCATTTCGAGCAGTCTGATGTGGCACGGCTCGAATGGCTCTCGCCGCACCTCCAGCGTGCGCTGCAATTGCACAGGCAGTTGCCGCCTCCGACTCCGGGCGCCGATCTCGGGCTGGCCGCGCTCGATGCGCTTCCGATCGGGATCCTGCTGGTGGACGCCTCGATGCGGGTGCTGTTCGCCAACGCGGCGAGCGTGGAGATCACTTCGGGCTCCAATGCCGCGTTGCGCATCACGTCGAGCGGCAGCCGGCTGATCTCGGGCGGAGGACAGCTTGCGGCGCGGGGCCGCCGCGAGCATGACGTGCTCAAGAAGCTCGTGAGTTCGGCCGTCGCGAAGAAGCCGGGTGGCGCCATGCGGCTGCGCGGATCGGATGCCGCGGTATCCTGGGCGCTCGTCGTCTCGCCAGCGCCGGCGCGCTTGACGAGCGCGAGGCCCGAGGCGGCAGGGAACGGCCTGACAGAAGGCATGGCGCTGATCATGACGCGCAATCTCGAGGCGCGTCAGCTTCCGCCGCCGTCTCTGTTGAGCGATCTGTTCAACCTGAGCAAGGCCGAGGCGGAGGTGAGCATCCTCATTCTTGGCGGCGCGAAGGCGGAGGATGTCGCGCACGCACGGAATGTCTCACTCGATACGGTCCGCTCACAGATTCGCACCGTGCTTGGTAAATCGGAGGCGCAAAACCTCCGCGACTTCGAGAGAATCGCCGCGTCATTGCCCTTGCTCAGGACAGCCCGCGAGCGAGCGCAATAGATGGATCACGATAGCTTTTCGTCCTTGAAGGAAAGTCTAGGCGGTGAGTGAGCTCGACCTCGCCAACCTCGTCGGCTCGATTTATGACGCTGGGTTCGGCGCCGGCGATTGGGTCGACGTCGGCGATCGAATGTCGCGGGTACTCGGAGGTCATCGATCCCACATCTGGATCATGGAGGCAGATGGCTCGCGGGCGCTCGTCACGCGCCAGAACCCGGATGGAATTGGTCCCTATCTCGCACACTTCCAGAAGCTCGATCCACACTTGGCATTTGCCAGAGAGAGCATAGCGAACGCGAAGCCGCGTGCCAGCGCCGGCAGGGTCGATCAGGAGATCATCGACGAGCGCGCGTATCTCAAGAGCGAGTTCTACAACGATTTCGGACGCCACGTCGGCAGGCGGTACATGATCGGCGCGTACGTTGCCGGTCCTTCGAGCGCCATCGTCGCCCATCTGCGCGATGAAAGCCAGGAGCGTTTCGACCAGGCCGATGCCAGGCTCGATTGGTTCTTGCCGCACCTTCGGCTACCGCCGCATCCGCGAGATGCTCGTTGCCGACTTCGTCCAGGATCGGACCCAGGATGGCCGCATCTTTCGAATGCTCGTAGTCCTCGACGAGTTCACGCGCCGCCGCCTGACCATTGTTGTCGCCAGGAAGCTTAGAGCCGACGACGTGCTCCAGTATCTCTCTGATCTCTTCGTCGCCGACGGCCCTCCGGAGCACATTTGTTCTGACAACGTCCTACGTCAGGAACGGTGGCAATCGAGGCAGGCACAGATCTCCGTTCACTGACCTCGGTCAGTGCTTGCACTTCAACGTCATCCAAGCGGCTTCCGCCGTCAAGGAAGAAGCTCTCATCCATAGCGAACACAGGGTCCTTGACGCTATACATTGGCCCTCACCGTCCTCAACACGAGATGCAGTTCCAAGCGGAAGACCCGAGCATTGTCTACAGTAACAGGGGCAAAAGTCGCCACCTCCCGGCAGCAGCAGGGCATCGCAATGATGGAGCAGGTGCGCCGCCATTGACGAGGGGGCGTGAGGCAGGATGACAGGACATCCTCCGGCACGCGTCACCCCCTCGATGAGGCTGTTGCGGCATATCGTGAGCTCGCTGTCATCGGAACCCCCGGCAACAATGCCGAGCGCCGCCGGTCGGCATCTCTGAGATCTCCTGGATGCACGCGTCGCTTCACGCGCGCATTATCTGTTTGAGCTGTCGCCGTAGGATCCACGGCCGAGCAGGCGCTCGATCCCGACGGTTATGTCCAGGACCGCAACGACGACGAGAACGAGAACCATCATCATGACTGCGGCGGCTGCAATGGTGAGATCGAAATTCGCCTTCATGTCACTGATCAGGACGACCGGAAGCGTAACGACGCTGGGTGTCGTGAGAAACGCACTAGCGGCCACCTCATCAAGCGATACAGCCATCGCAAAAACGAAGCCGACTGCAATTCCTGTACGAGCCAGCGGAATGACAACGTCGAAGATGGCTTGAGCCCTGGTCGCGCCAAGCGACATTGCCGCATCGATCAGGCTTGGCTTGATGCCATCCAGCGCCGCCGAAACAGACCGTACGACCAGAGGCAGAACGATCAGTAGGTGCGCACACGTGATTGCGGTAAACCCGGCCCCGATCCCGACAATCGAGAACGCCATGAGCAAGGCGAAGCCGATGACGACATTGGGGACGAATTTTGGAGAAGCGAACATGCCATCCAGGGCCGCTCGCGGTGCTTCCCTGTGGATCCGCAGGAGGCCTAGTGCGGCCAGGGTACCGAGTATGCAGGCGGCGACACTTGAGGTGAGTGCAATGAAAAGGCTCGTCCAGAGCGCCCGAACGTAACGCTCGTCGGAGAAGAATTTGGCGTACCATTGGCCTGAAATACCGGGCGGCGGAAAGGTGCCCAGGTAAAGCCGCGGGTCAAACGACATCACCAGCGAATAGAGGAATGGCGCAACAACGATGATGAGCACCACGCCGACGAATGCACCCACGAGCGTCAAGCCAATCGAGTCGATCAGTCGCTTCATGAGCGGTACCCCCTCCACTTGGCAGCCGGATTTCCAACGATCCAACCGAGCCCGAGGGTCACGCACAGGGTGATCAGGAGGAGCAGTATCGACAACGCCGCTCCGCCAGGAAAATCGGCGACCTCGCTAAAGCGGGCGTAGACGAGATTGCTAAGAAACGCGACCTGTCCGCGTCCGAGAACAAGAGGAATTACAAATGCGCTGACTGACGCCGCATAGACCAGCATGAAGACCTGGGAAATGCCCGCGCGGCAAAGCGGGATAATGACGGTAAGATGAGCCGTAAGGCGGTTTGCTCCCAGTGATTGAGCCGCGGCGCTCAGGGATGGACTGATCTGTTGAAACGGCGCCACCATCATCAGGGTCGCGATTGGCGTAAGAAAGTTTATGAGTCCGACGACAACGACGGTGCTTGTCACTAGTCGATTGTTCATTCCGACGCCCCAGAATTCGGCGATCGATCCTCTCAGACCCATGGGGCCGAGAGCAATTGAGACACCGTAAACTTTGACGACGGCACTCGCATACAGGACCACGATCAGCGCAACGATCGTCAGGCGGCGGCGCCAAGACGACGGCGCAACCGCCAACCAATATGCCACTGGATACGCTGCGAGAACCGCGATGGTTGTCGCAATAAGCGATAACCAAAGCGTGTCCGTGACGTATCGTAGATAGGCGGGATGGAAGAAGGTGAGGTAGTTGTCGAGAGTTAGCTGGTATCCTCCGACAATACCACCGACCTGCCCCGGCGCGACTTGACGCGTGCTCAGCGAGAGCACGATCATCAGCGGAAACACGAGCAGACATGCCACCGCAATGAGCGGTGGCATGATCGGCCAATTAATGCGCCGCCAGGTTTTCATGCTATCACGCAGCGCCTAGAGCAGAGGAGCGATCTCGCGCTCCCAACGCTGGGTCCAATTTGGGAGCTCACGCGACACAACTTTCCAGTTAGGCGTGTAGGTATGCGCAGCGAGCTCATCATTCGAGTAGCGAATAGCGGCTATCCGAGGCGGAACCGATGACTTCGCGTTCACCGGGAGGACGCCGTTGTGCGCAGCGTGCTGGCTGTTCGGCTCCGGAGCTACCATCGCATTGGCCCAGGCCTTGGCGACCTTGGTGTTGCCGCCCTTCAGAATGCACCAGCCCTGCATCGCAATAGCTGCCTTGAAGCCGCTATCCGCTGGCATCTTGGCAAGCGGTGTCACTGGAAGACCGGCATCCGCAATGCGCATGAAATGCGATGCCGCTCCGAAGCCGACCGACGTCTCACCCGACGTGAGAGAATTGTTCACTTCGGCGTCGGACGATGCCACGCGCCCAATGTTGCCGCTCTTCGCCAGCTCTTTGACGAATTCCCAGGCCGGCTTCATATTCTCTTCGCTACCGCCAAGCCCGCGGGCGATGGAGATCATCTGCGTGCTTGTGTTGAGGACCGGCCCGGGGAAGACAATCTGGCCTTTGAGCCGCTTGTCCAGAAGATCCTGCAAGCGCCTGATCTCAAATGGCGCTCGGTCCTGACGATAGCCCCACATATGCGGATTGATCTCGCGAGGCACTGTCTTGGCTGCGCCTGAGGCATCGCGGATGAACAGCCCTGCCGGTATATCGGCCAGGTTCGGCATCTCCTCCGGCGTCACTGTCTCCAACCAGTCCTCATTTATCATGGTTACGAAGACAGGGCTCCAGGCTGCCACAACATCGTAGTTCACGGCCGGCTTGGCGGCGCGGATCTTGGCGACGATCGCCGCGGCCCCGCCTGCGTGGAGCTCCCAGCGGAGATTGGCCACCGACTGATACTTCTGAAGCGCGGCGATCGACTCACGCGTCCTTCCGCCCCACTCGACGAGGGTGATCGTCGGCTTCTCATCGGCGAGGGCGAAATTGAGAGGACCAGCCGCCGCGACTCCGGATATTCCGGCGAGAAAGTTCCGGCGATGAATGCAATGCGTCATGACGAGCTCCTTGCTTAGCTGCTTGTGCCGTGAAGAGGAATGATGCCTTCGGCATCGACAACGATGTCGACCTCGTCGCCTATGTTCATCGCCTCGCGCTGACTTGCGCGCTGGATGACAGCGAACGAACGCTTGTTGACGAGCTCGATTGTGAGTTCCACATCCTGGCCGAGATACAGACGGCGCAAAATCCGCCCCGTCGCAGTCGGTGCGGCAGTGCGCGCGCCTCTAGGGCTCAGAGAAATCCGCTCCGGGCGGATGGCGAAGCTTACTAATGCGCTCTCGGAAGCACCGTCAAAGAGCCACGGGATAGTGAAGCCATCTTCTGCGACGAATATCTTCCTGCCGCCCTCGGTTGTGACGCGACCCTTGAAGATGTTCGATCGCCCGACAAAGCCCGCGACGAAGGCATCTTGGGGATGCTGATAGACGTCCTGCGGCACGCCCGCCTGTACGATGCGCCCCTCGTTCATGACATAGATCTTATCGGCGAGGCTCATGGCCTCGTCCTGATCGTGCGTTACAATGATTGTCGCGCACTTCGCAGCCACAAGAATGTCGCGAAGCTCACCTCGGATCTCGACACGGAGCTTCGTATCGAGTGCAGAGAGAGGCTCATCGAGAAGTAGAACTTCGGGCTCGATGGCCAGGGCCCGCGCAAGCGCCACGCGCTGTTGCTGACCGCCACTCAAGGAGAGCGGCCACCGATCCTCAAAACCCGATAGCCGGACCAGGTCCAAATATCGACGTGCCTTGCCGATGGCCTCGTCGCGCGCCGCACCGCGGCGACGAGGGCCGTAGCAGACATTATCGAGCACGCTCATATGCGGGAACAGCGCGTAGTCCTGGAACACGACGCCGATGTTGCGCTCGTAGGGACGAAGCCCGTTGATCGGCCGCCCGTCGATCGAGATAGTCCCGCGATCCGGCTCCATGAAGCCGGCTATCATCCGTAGTGTAGTGGTCTTGCCCGATCCGCTCGGCCCCAGCAGCGCGACAATATCGCCTCTACCGACGTCCATCGAGACGTCTTTGGCGGCAGCGTGCTGTCCGAAGTACTTCTCCAGGCCCTTGAGTGTCAGCATCCGTTTCCCGAGCGTGAGAGCTGTCGCGGCACCAACACGCTATGTCAGCAAGTTGAGCGCCAACTGCGTGTAGACGCTGACAGCCTTCTCGACATCGCGCACATAGACATGCTCTTCGGAGGTGCCTGAATTCGTGTACCAGCGTCCGTTGTTGCCGGGAGGATCCGTGCGATAGGGGCCGAACATCGCGACGTCGATGCCCGAGGCCTGGAAGAAGTGTGCGTCCTCGAAGCCCGAGGTCGCGCCAATGTTGGCCTCGCTTCCCGTCGTCTCGCGAAATGCGCGCAGGCACTCCTGAACGATCTTGGCATCGGGAGAGATTTCAGCGCCATTGACGTGCATCACTTCCCGCACGCTGATGGTGAACTGCTCCGGATCGGCTGCAATCACGGCGTCGCAGATCGTGCGTATTTCCTGCACGCAATCTTCCGCGGTTTCTCCCGGAAGCATACGGCGATCCAGCTTGATGACACAGCGGTCTGCAACAAGATTGAACTTCGTGCCGCCTTCGATGCCGCCGAGATTGATCGAAGGAGAGGGTACTCTCGGATGCGTCTTGGCCTGAAGCCGGGGTACGAGATCGGTTTCGATCGCGTGAATGACTTTCGCGGCTTTCTGGATGGCATTCACACCGAGCCATGGTCGGCCGCTGTGGGCCGATTTCCCGGTGACCTCCACCTCCATCCATGTAGTGCCGCGGTGCGCGACGTAGACTTGATCGCCCGTCGGTTCGCAGACGACGGCAAAGTCACCATGAACCAAGCCGTTCTTCAGTAGATATCCGGTTCCCTTGTGCCCGCCGCCGACCTCGTCGGCTACCGCCGTGATGACTAGATCGCCTTTGAGACGCTTCCCGCTTTTTGCCAGGCGTTCAGCAGTGAATACCATGGCCGTGATGCCGGCCTTCATATCCATGGTGCCGCGGCCGTACATTCTGCCGTCTTCAATTTCGGCGCCGAACGGATCACGGGTCCAGCCGCCGGCTGCGGGCTGAACGTCGGTGTGGCCGTTGAGAATGAGGGTCGGCCCTCCACCGGTCCCCCGCAGGCGGGCGACCACATTGTGCCGATGCGGCTCAGACTCGATAACCTCCACTTCCAGGCCGCCGTCCTTCAGTCGGCGCGCCACGACAGCGGCGACCTCGCGTTCGTCCCCTGGAGGGTTGATGCTGGGGATCCGGACGATTTCCGCCAGGAAGGCCACGAGAGCCTTGTCGGCCTCCGGAGGGGAATAGGAACCCTTTTGGGCGGGCAGTTCTGTCATGCGTGCCTCTTCACATCTGCGCAGTAAAGGTGCACTGCACAATAGTGAAGAGCTAGTTCATTTGTTTGAATAGGTCATAAGTTCAGCTAATATGATATCTTATGAAATCGCGACAGATCGAGGTCTTCACGGCCGTCATGCAGTCCGGCTCTCTAACGGCCGCGGCCAAGAAACTGAACGTGAGCCAGTCGGCTTTGAGCCAGGTTCTCCGGCATATGGAGGGCCAACTTGGTTTCGATCTCTTCCGCCGAAAGTCGGGCCGTCTGATTGCCACTGCCGAGGCTCATCTTCTCTTCGCGGAAGCACAGAAGGCCGCCGATGCACTCGACGACGTGCGTGCGCTTGCCGCCAACCTCGGTCGCTTCCGGAAGGATCATCTGAAGATTGCCTGCACCCCGATGTTTGCCATGCGCGTAGCACCGCAGGCCTTGGGGCATCTCCGTCGGCGGTTTCCAAGTGTGGTTTACACGCTGAAGGCGCTCAATCGCCGCGAGATATTTCGTGAACTGGCAACGCGCGCCATCGACGTTGGCTTTATGTGCAATCCATCGGAACAAGCAGGCGTGTTTTCGCAGGAGATTGCGACGTCACGCTTTGTTGCCGTCTGCCGACGCGATCTTGGCATCAACGATCAGCGTCCCATGGCATTGGCTGAAGCGGTTAGACGCTCGACGATCGCCATTCCGGGCTATGCGCCTCCCGGCTCACTTCTCTTAGAGCATGGTCACGGCGAATTATTTGAACGTACAGATCTCATTTTTGTTCAGGACTCATTCCTGGCCATTTCCATCATCGCCCTCGAAGGCGGTCTGGCATTGGTCGACGAACTCGTCGCGCGCTCTTTCACATCACCGGAGATCACTATTGTCGAGACCCTGCCAGAGGTTCCGATTCCGTTGGCCGCGCTGCAAGTTGCTGGTGCTGAACACTCTCAGGTAAGTGACCATTTCATCCAACTGATGAGCAAAGGCTGTGCGGAGATTTCGCTTCGACTGTAGCTCGATAGCAAGCGCAACGAGAGGCTCTGTCACGGCCGCCCATATAGACCGTGCATGGAACAGTTGACCTGATCGCGCCATAGCATCGGCAACGCGCAGTAGCCGCGTACGCGATTGTGCGCAGGCGGATAGGCCTCGAAACGGTAGGCCCAATCCCACAGTCTCTCGAAACGGTCGCGGTCCCACACGATCGGATCGAAGGGGGCGAGCAGCCGCACGATGTCGTCGGGCTTGTGGCGATCGGACGCCGGATTTTCGCTTTCCGGCCAGTACCAAGACTGCCGATCGACCTTTGCGTGCTGTAGTCGAGCGCGAAGGCGCGCCAACGTGTTCTTGCGCAGATGCATGCATTGCGGTGCCGCGAAGACCAAACGGCTGACCAGGTGCTTCAGGGTTCGCTCCGGCAAGGGTGCGTAAAGCCCGACCACGACGTCCGCCAGAGCATCTATGTGCTGCTGCGGGTCTTCAGGCGGCTCGACAATCGGTGCAGCCGCGTACAGACGCACACCACCCGCGCGACCGGCGATGCGCACCATCCCGCGGTACTGCATGCCGTCGAGCAATTGCGTCGATGCATTCGTGGTGCCACCGAACCAATTGCTCACGGCGTAGCGGCGCAGCGCGGAAAGGTCGAGCGGCTTCAGCATGGACTGTCATCATCGGACTGAGTCCATACATATGAAAAGCTGCGATCACAATCTCTGCACAGATGGCCGCTTCGGGGCGGCGGCGAGATGTGTCAGTGACTTGGCGGTCGAGCAGAGGAAGCCGACTCTTTGCCTAATGGTCATCAGATACGGGATAATCGATTTAAGATGGCAGCTTTGTTTCCAATGGCAGACATTTGGCCGGACGCCAGCGAGCCACCAGTTGAGTCCTGTTCCGACCTGCAATTCCCACAGCAGGGGGGACTGCAACAATGCCTCCTACCTGTCGGACACGGTGGTGCTGAGCTTCAGCACCATGTACTTAACGGACGACGACAGTCTCCTGCAGAAGGACTGAGCCAATGGCCAAATTCACCGAAACCCTGACCGGCGGCCATATCGAGATGATCGGCGAGCAGCCTGTCTTCTTCGCGGGCAAGGAGGGTTGTTGACGGTCAGCTACCGAACACAAGAAACCATCTGGATCAACACTCCCAAAGGCGACGATCTCAATGCATTCCTTCGATGGTCACAACGACGTGCTCCTGCGCCTTTGGCGGCAGGACAACGACAGCGTCGCGGCGTTCTTGGAAGGTGAATCGAGAGGCCAGATCGACCTGCCGCGCGCGCAAGCGGGAGGCCTGATCGGCGGACTGTATGCGATCTTCGTCCCCTCGGAGAGCAAGCAGTCGACCACTGCGCCGGTCGATGCCGTGCCCTACGACATACCTGTGCCTGCACCACCTGAGATGACCCATGCTCAACGGGCAACTGTCGAGATGGCTTCTTTGCTATTCCGTATTGCCCAACGCTCTGATGGCCGTGTGCGCATTGCCCGCTCGGTCACCGATATCCGCGCAGCAAAGGAAGCTGGCGCCCATGCGCCGGTGCTTCACATAGAAGGCTGCGAGGCGCTCGACGCCGATTTCAAGATGCTAGACGTCCTTTATGCTGCCGGTCTGCGCTCGCTCGGGCCCGTGTGGAGCCGATCCAACATCTTCGGCCACGGCGTGCCGTTTCGCTATCCTTCGTCGCCGGACACAGGCGATGGTCTTACCGATCTGGGCAAGGAGCTGATCAAGCGCTGCAATGAGATGCGCATTCTGATCGACCTTTCGCATATGAACGAGAAGGGATTTTGGGACATCGCCCAACTCTCGAATGCCCCCCTGATCGCGACGCATTCCAACGCCCACGCACTCTGCGCCTCGTCGCGCAATCTGACAGACAAACAACTCGCGGCCATACGCGAGACGGGCGGTTTGGTCGGCGTCAACTATGCGGTGAGTTTCCTAAGAACGGACGGCCGCCGCATAGCCGCCACGCCGCTCGACACCGTCGTCGATCACATCGCCTACTTGGTAAGCCGACTCGGCGAGGATGGTGTCGCTCTCGGCTCGGACTTCGATGGTGCAATGATTCCAGAGGCAATCCAATCGGCGGCCGGTCTCCCAAATCTCGTGGCCGCAATGCGCGCGCGCCAATTCGATGACGCGCTGATCGAGAAGATCTGCTTCGAAAATTGGATGCGAGTGCTGCTTCGGACCTGGGGAGAATAGGGACGAGCCTGGCCTCAGCCGACTTCGGCGCGTCGTAACCAGATCTTCGCTCATTCGCCTCTCGAGGCGTTGTCGCAACCTGACTGTCCTTCAGCTGCGATGATCGCAGCTGAAGGGGCCGCGATGCTCGACCGCGACCTTCGGCAATTCTGGTCGCAATCATTCTCCGCTTCCGGCGTCTGACTAACTCAGTGCAGGGTTTGCGGACATTTTTCGAGGCAATCGCTCTCCATCGCGTGTACCGGATTGGGTGGCGCAAATACGTCGGGGAAGGGACATTCGCTGATGCTGCGTCGGGGGACACTTCATTGGCCTTTGAGGTGCCGAGAAAGCGCCTGTCATCACCTCACTTATGCAGCGACCGGCTCAGTGTTGTTCAATGTCCGAGGCCACCATTCCGAGCGCCCGCGCCTGCGCAGGATAATGATTGCACACATACTCTAGAGACGTGAGGCCGGTATCGAGGTCCGCGCGGATCCGTGCGAGGGTGCGGCGCTCCGGGGGGCCGAATCCGCCGCCGCCGGCTTCTTGCAGCACGATAACGGAGCCTGGCGCTACATCGCGCCTGGACTTCGGCGCGACGTCACCTCCGTCCAGGGACAGTACCCGCAGTGAGCCATCGATACCGCCCGCAAAGCCACGCGCAGGTCGGCTAGTGCGGGAGGCGAAGAACGCAGCATCGACCGGCGCGCCGGTATCATTGCGCAACTCGACTACCTGCCCTGCGCCGCCCTGGAAGGCGCCCGCGCCGCCGCTGTCGATGCGCCATTCTTTGCGCAGGAAAGAGATGCCGGTGTTCTCCTCCCAGATCTCCACGGGAATGCCGATCATGTTCGATGGTCCGGGCAGCACCGGACGGCCGTCGAGATCGGCAAAGGCGCCGTAGCCGCCAGAAGTAAACAGAATGTAGGAATACTCGCACCCTTGGGGCGAGCGCCCGCGAAAGTTGATCTGGCAGATCATGCCGCTGTCGGCCTGCACCTGCATCGGAACGACATCCGCGAGCGCGCGGAACACTAGCGGGGCCACGTAGTGGCCGAGGATGTGACGGCCGCCGGTGGCATAGGGGCGCTTCGCGTTTAGGATGCAGTTGTCGGGCGCGGCGATGGCGACGAAGTCGAGCACGGCCTGATTGTTAGGGATGTTCGGTGCGACGATGGTCTTGAAAGTGAAATAGCAATACGCGCGTGTGTAGCAGAGCGGCACATTAATCCCGCGATTTACGACGGGCGACGTACCGGTGAAGTCGAATGCCACTCGGTCGGGTGAAATGGAGATGCGGACGGCGAGGTTGATGAGCGCGTCATCCTGCACCCCCTCCACAGACAGAGATCCGGCGACTTCACCGGGCGGCAGCGTGCGTAGTACCTCGCTAATGGCTTGGCGCGTCAGATCGAAAATTGCATCAGCCGCTGGAACCGTATCGGTGAGCCCGTACTCGGCAAGCAGGTCGTCAATGGCCGCTGCGGCCACGTTGCAGGCCGCTACGTTGGAATAAATATCGCCGATGACCAGATCCCGGAAGCGTACGTTCGCCTCGATGAGGTCGAACACGAACTTGTTCGGTTCTCCGCGCACGAAGAGCTTCACGGGCGGGATACAAATGCCTTCCTCGTAGTTATCCCGGGCGCCAGTACCGTAACCGATGCCGCCAATGTCGGCCAGATGCGAGACCGACAGGGCGTAGGCGACGAGGTGGCCGTTACGGAAGATCGGCTTGACGATGTTGACGTCGTAGACGTGGCCCGTGCCGATCCAGGGATCGTTTGTGAGAAGTACATCACCGTCAGCCAGTGTGTCGGCCGGAATGTGCTCAAGCATCCCGGAGAGCGTCGCCGGTCCGGTGCCTGTGAACGAGGGCACGCTCGCCGTTCCCTGCGAAAGGAAGCGGCCCTTCGCGTCGAACAACATGCAGGAGTAGTCGCCGCTCTCGCGAACCATGGTGGAGAACGACGTGCGCACCAGCGCCGAGACCATCTCGTCGGCGATTGAGACGAACCGCGACCAGATGATGCCTGCATTGATCGAATCGAGCTTGTCTTGCATTCGGAATGGCCTCAGCGGCGGGACTGGATTTCGGCGACGATATCGAAGCTCTCGGTGACCGTGCCGCGAGCGAAGTGCGGCAGGTAAATCGTGGTGTCATTTTCCTCGATGAGCGCCCCGCCTTCGATGATATCGCCAGGGCGCAGGGCGTAGCGGTCGTACACTGCGAGCTCGGCGGCCTCCCCGGTCCCTGTGTCGAGTACGCGCCGGGGCGCCTTGGTCTTGCGTGTAGCTGTCCCTGCATTAGCATAGCGAAAGCGGGAGAGATCGCAGAGCTTGTCGCGGACCATGATTTGCACGGTCCAATTGAAGATCTCGATGACGTAGTCCGGGAAGATCACCCCGAATACGGCGCGATACGCTCGATGGAAGGCGTCGCGAATGGAGCTAGCGTCGCACGTCGCAATATCGTCGATGGCGACATCGATCTCGTAACCCTGACCGACATAGCGCATTCCGAGCGTTAGCACGACGTCGCCTCCTCCCGCCGCCAGTGATCTCGCATTGGCGTCCGCCTCGATCAGCGCACGAACCTCCTCGCCAACCCGGCCTGCCGACAAGGTGTCGAGGCGCAGCGCGTTGGTCCTCTGCAGCGTCAGTCCCTCGCGACCGACGAACAACCCGAACGCGGAGGAGACACCAGCACCGAACGGAAATGCCACGGTCTTGATGCTCAGGGTCCGCGCGATCTCGGCCGCGTGGAGAGGCGCCGAGCCGCCGGTACAAACGAGCGCGTAGCGCCGATAGTCAATGCCAAGCTCTCCCGCGTGCACCCGAAAGGCGCGCGCAACATTCTCATTGACTGTTTCGCGAATGCCGCGGGCAACACGCTCGAGAGAAGTGCCGAGGCGATCCGCCAACGACTGGATGGCGGCTTGAGCGTGGCTGCGCTGCACGCGAATGCCACTATTTGCGAAGTTCTCCTCGCTCAGGTATCCGAGTGCGATGTTAGCGTCGGTGAGCGTGGCCGTCGCACCGCCCCGGCCGTAGCAGGCAGGTCCCGGATCAGCGCCCGCACTTGACGGACCGACGGCAATCGCGCCGCGGTCGTCAATGCTGGCAATGCTGCCCCCGCCTGCGCCGATCTCGATCAGATCGATAGCGGGGATCATGAGAGGGAGCCCGCTCCCGGGCTGAAATGTGCCGACGCGTGCCACCTCGAGCGATCGCTGTACGTGGAACGATCCGTGGGTGAGGAAGGCTCCCTTCGCAGTGGTGCCGCCCATATCAAAGGCAAGAACGTTGGAAAGGTGGGCGACGGTACCGCCGCCCACTGGCTGCGGTGGATTTATCCGGCCGGCGATCTCCTGCGCAGCTAGTACGCCTGCCGCCGGCCCGGACTCGATCATGCGGATCGGGTAACCGACACAGCGCTCGAACTCCAACGGCAGGCCCGATGAGGTCATCATCAGCGCGCGACCAGCAAAGCCCGCTGCGGCGAGCGCCTGCCTCAGACGACCGACGTAATCGGCGAGCAGCGGCATAGTGTAGGCGTTGATCGTGCAAGTGGTCCAGCGCTCGTACTCGCGCTGGCTCGGCGCGACGGCCGCCGAGCAGGAAACGTAGGAATCTGGGAACGCCTCCTGGATCCAATCGCGGACAGTCTCCTCGTTGGCCGCATTGCGATAAGAATGAAGGAAGCACACCGCGAAGCTACGCACACCTTCGCGATTGGCAAGTGCGCCAAGCTGCGTCATGAGCGCAGCTTTGTCGGGCGCGCGCACGACCTCGCCTGACGCCGATACGCGCTCGTCGATCGCGATTCGGAGATCGC
>Ga0182740_1000996_pt1 | contig 21317 bp, 17 predicted proteins | sample eDN5th37CKraftBY_FD_128872 | JGI IMG/M metagenome (GOLD analysis project Ga0182740, IMG submission 128872) | Enriched backyard soil microbial communities from Emeryville, California, USA - eDNA 5th pass 37_C Kraft BY (version 2) (version 2) | ecosystem: Environmental > Terrestrial > Soil >...
CACGACGGTGAGCCCGGCGGCCACCATCAGCGCTGTTGCGGCGGCGCGCTGCGACAGCATCGGAGCGGCGGCCGGCATCATTGGCGTTCCGGCGCCATGGCGGGCCGCGGTGCAACGGGCGCGAGGGCGATGTCGTCGCGGGGGTTCTTGCCAGTGTTTTCGCTACTGTCCTTGCCACTGTCCCTGGCGCAGGCCGCGCGCAGATGTGCGGCGAACAGCGCGGCGGCGGGCGACAGCCGGCGGCGCGGCGAAAAGACCTGCCGGATGTCCAGCGTCACCGGCGCAGCTTCGACGGACAGCATCGCCAGCGTGCCGTCGCGCACGTCACGCTCGACGCTCGGCCAGGCGGCGCAGGCGATGCCGATGCCGGCCAGCACCAGTTCGCGAATGAACTGATATTCCGTCGCCTGAAGCGCCAGGCGAATCTCGCCGACGCCGATCTGGCGCAGCAGCGCCGCCACCTGCTGGCCGAACATGGAGCTGCCGGGCGAGCCCACGAAAGGAAAGGCCCGCAGCTCCGCCGGCGCGATGCCCTCCCGGCCCGCCAGTGGATGGCCCGGCGCGGCGATGAAGACGAGCTGCTGGCGGCCGATGACGGCGGAGGTCAGGTTCGGCGGGTCCTCGTTGCCCAGCAGGCAGCCGAAATCGGCGAGACCCTGCTCCACCTGGGCATGCACATCCTCCTGCATGCCGATACGCACCACCACCTCGATGCCCGGCTGGCGATGGGCGAAATCGGCGAGGGGCGCGGAAAAGACGTAATTGGCGAGGGATCGCTGGCAGGCGAAGACGATGCGCTGCGTGGTTTCGTCGCGCTGGCGGTCGAGGTCGCTGGTCAGTTCGCCGGCATCCGCGAGCATCTGCCGGGCGTGAGCGAGAAGGATTTCGCCGAGCGGCGTCAGGCTGGGCTTGCGGCCGCGCGGGCGCAGGAACAGCGGGCCGCCGGCCTTGGCTTCCAGCGCCTGGACATGGGCGCTGACGGAGGGCTGGGCGATCCCGAGGCGAGTTCCCGCCGCCGCGAAGCCGCCGGTTTCGGCCACGGTCACGAATACTTCCAGCCGCCGGAGCGTGAGGCTGAGCATGATGCGTGATCTCCTTCCCCGCAGGGTATAGCTATATCGCTATCAAGGCTATCGTCTTCCCGCCCCTTGCTTCGGCTTCGCGCTTCGGCGGACACTCAGGGCAGAGCCGGCCGCAGCGCCGCGGGGAAGCGTTTTCAGATTCAAAAAAGAGAAGCCAAAAACAGAGAAGCCTTCGGGCATCAGGGAGGAATGACATGACCGATCTCGACAGACGCTCAGTGCTTGCAGCTACGCTCGCCGCCGGCGCGGCGCTGGCCATGCCCCATGTGGCGCGCGCCCAGCAGCCGGTGAAGATGCGGATCGCCAAATCCGTCACGACCTCGTTCCCCTTCGCCGGCCTCCAGCTCGGAGAGGAAGCGGGCATCTGGAAGGCCGAGGGCATCGACGCCGAAATGATCTCGTTTTCCGGCGATGCGCGGATGCAGCAGGCCTTCACGGCCGGCTCGATCGACATCGGCCTCGGTTCCGGCCCCGGCATGGGCTACGCCATCAAGGGCGTGCCGGCGCGGGCGGTGGCGGCGCTGGCCGACCGGCCGCAGAACATGGCTCTCGTCGTCGGCAAGAACAGCGGCATCAAGACCATCGACGGCTTGAAGGGCAAGCGGATCGGCGTCACCACCGCCGGCTCGCTGACCGACTGGCTGGCCCGCAAGATCTCATCCGAGAAGGGCTGGGGCCATGATGGCGTCGAAATCGTGCCGATGGGTGACATGCGCACGCGCCTCGCCGCGATGGAGACCGGCGACCTGCCGGCGAATGTGACCGCCACCGAGCAGGCCTACCAGATCCAGCAGGACGGGCAGGGCACGGTGCTGATGACCTTCGGCGAGATCGTGCCGCATTTCCACACCCATGTGATCTTCGCCCATAACAACATGACCCAGAAGCGGCCGGACGACGTACGCCGCTTCCTGCGCGCCTGGTTCAAGGTCGCGGCCTATATGCGCGACAACAAGGACGCCACCATCAAGTCCGTCGCGCGGACGATGAAGCTGAGCGAGAAGGTGATTGCGGATGCCTATGACGTCGAGCTCAGCATGATGTCCTTCGACGGCCAGTTCGACCCGCAGGCGCTGGAAGTCATCCGCCATTCGCTCAAGGAGCTTGGCGTGCTGGATGAGGTGCCCAAGGCCGAAGACCTTTACCTCAAGGGTTTCGCGCCCGTCTCCATCAACTGAACCGAACACGCCGCGCCGGCGCATCATGCGCCGGCGGTGCCCTTGTCTCTCGTGGAATGAACGACGCAATGCTCGACACCGGACCTGAACGGCCCGTGGCTGTTTCCGTACGCAACGTCACCCAGCGCTTCGCCGCCCAGGGCGCCGCCGGCACGGTGGTGGCGCTGGACGACATCTCGCTGGACGTGAGGCGTGGCGAGTTTGTCTGCCTGCTGGGGCCGTCCGGCTGCGGCAAGAGCACGCTGTTGAACATCATCGGCGGGCTGTTCGATGCGTCGGAAGGCAGCGTGACGGTCGCGGGCCAGCCGGTGAAGGGGCCCTCGCCGAAGCGGATCTCCTTCATCTTTCAGGAGAGCACGCTCTATCCCTGGTATTCGATCCGCGAGAATTTCGACGTCTCGTTCAAGTTCCAGGGCGTTCCGAAGGCCGAGTGGGAGGGCCGCACGCGCGACGCTCTGGCGGCCGTCGGCATGTCGCGTTTCATCGATCATTATCCGAACCAGCTTTCCGTCGGCATGCGCCAGCGCGTCAATCTCGCGCGCGGGCTTGCGCTCGACACCGACATCATCCTGATGGACGAGCCCTTCGCGGCGCTGGACGAACAGACCCGCATGGTGCTCGGCGAGGACCTGTCCGAGCTGCTGGCCAAGACCGGCAAGACCATCATCTTCGTGACCCACAGCCTGGCGGAAGCCGTGTTCCTGTCCGACCGCATTTTTGTCTGGACGGCGCGGCCGGGGCGCATCAAGTCGATCATCGAGGTCGGCGAGGCGCATCCGCGCTCGCCGGATTTCATGCTGACGCAGCGGTTCGGGGAGTTGCGCAACCAATGCTATGCGCTGCTGCGCGACGAAGTGCGCCAGGCCATGAGCCTTGAGCGCGACGCCGGCGCGCCGGCGCCGGCGGGAGCCTGACGCCGTGAGCGATGCGTCCACCTTCACGACGCGGTCGATCCAGATCGCCTTCGTGGCCATCATGATCGGGGTCTGGTACGGCGTGACCACGACCGGCAGCGTCACCCCGCTGTTCCTGCCGCCGATCGACGCGGTGAAGTCGGCCTTCGTCCGCCTCGTGCAGACCGGGCAGTTCTGGTCCGCCGTGCGCGTGACGCTCACCACCATCGCCCAGGCATGGCTGATCGCCGTGGTGATGGGCATCCTCGTCGCCTATCTGGTGACGCGCTCGAAATTCCTCGTCGCGGTGTTCGAACCGGTGATCGCCTCCACCTTCGCCATTCCGCTGACGCTGCTGTTTCCGCTGTTCATTCTGTTCTTCGGCATCGGGCCGAACTCCAAGGTCGCCTATGCCGCGACCTACGGCTTCTTCCCGGTGGCGCTGAACACCATCGCGGGGCTGTCCTCGGTCAACGAGCATTATCTGCGGGCGGCGCGCTCCATGGGCGCATCCGGCTTCGACACCTTCCGCCATGTGCTGTTTCCGGCGGCCTTCCCGGTGATCCTCACGGGCCTGCGCGTCTCCTTCTTCATCTCCTTCGCCTCGGTGCTGGGCGGCGAGACGCTGTCCTCTGCGGCTGGCATCGGCAAGAACATCGCGCTGGCGGCGGAGCTGATGGAGCCGGCGCGGATGTATGCCTGGATCGTATTCGTGATCTGCACGACGGTGACGCTGAATTTCGTGGTCTCGGCTTTCGAGAACCGCCGGCGCGAATATTGAGGCCGTCATGAAAGTCGCCATCCTCAAGGATTTCATATCATGACCGCGGCTCAGGCCGATGCCGCCGCGCGCCGGGCGCCAGCCGCACGGCAGGGATTCTCCTACGCGACCCGCGTGCGCCTGACGCGCTGGATCATCTTCGCCGGCTTGCTGCTGGCGTGGGAGGTCTATGGCCAGACCCTCGCCAACCCACGCCTCATCAGCCCGCCCAGCGGGGTGCTGTATGCGCTGTTCTCCGAAATTCTTGCCGACAGCCGCATCGTCACGGCCATCTTCGAGTCGTTCCGGGAGGTGATCGTCGCCTATGTGGCGTCGATCGTGCTGGGTCTTGCGATCGGCCTCGGCGTCGGCTGGAGCAACTTCGGCCGCCGCAGCTTCTTTCCCATCGTGCTGCTGCTCTATGCGATCCCGCAGGTGATCCTGCTGCCGCTGTTCGTGCTGATCTTCGGCATCGGCCCGGCTTGCAAGATCGCCTTCGGCATCAGCCACGGCGTGTTCCCGATCATCGTCAACGTCATCGCCGGGATGCGCAACGTCAATCCGCTGTATCTGCGCAGCGCCGCCTCCATGGGCGGTTCGGCGGTGGATGTCGCGCGGCACATCTACTTTCCGCATATGGTGCCGAGCCTGTTCACGGGTCTGCGCCTCGGCATGACCATGACCCTGCTGGGCGTGATCCTGGCGGAGCTGTATGTCTCCACGCAGGGCATCGGCTACTGGACCAAGGTGTATGCCGAGACCTTCGACCCCGCGCCGCTGCTGGCGCTGATCGCCGTGCTGGCGCTGATGGCGATCATCCTCAATTCACTGGTGCGCGTGGGCGAGCGCCGCTTCACGCGCTGGCGGAACTGAAACTCGTTTGTGTGTTGGACTGGGAAGATACGGAAGACAATGAATATCGTAGGCGTTGATATCGGCGGCACCTTCACCGACCTCGTGGGCTGCGTCGACGGAAAGATCGTGACCTCCAAGACCTCGACCGTGCCGGCGGACCCGACGCGCGGCGTCGCCAACAGTCTTGAGCTGGCCCATTGCGACATGCCGCTGCTGGGCGAGGTGCTGCATGGCTCCACCATCGCCATCAACACCGTGCTGGAGAAGAAGGGCGCGCGCACCGCGCTGGTCACGACCGAAGGCTTTCGCGACACTTATTACATCGGCCGCGGCAACCGCATCGAGGCGTTCAACCTGTTCTTTCACCGGCCCAAGCCGCTGATCCCGCGCGAGCTGACCTTCGAGGTGCCGGGCCGCATCACGCCGGCCGGTGAGGAGCTTGCGCCGCTGGACGAGGCGGCGGTCGCCGCGCTGGTGGAGCGGCTGAAGGCGCATAAGGTCGAGGCCGTCGCGGTCTGTCTGATTCATGCCTATGCCAATCCGGCCCATGAGCGGCGCGTCGGCGAAATCCTGCGCGAGGCGATGCCGGAGCTGTTCGTCACGCTGTCCCACGAGATCCTGCGCGAATATCGCGAATACGAGCGCACCTCGACCACGGCGCTGAATGCCTTCGTGGGTCCGCGCGTGCAGGGCTATCTGCGCAAGCTGGAGGACTATCTGCGCGCCGAGAAATTCGGCGGCAAGATCCACATCATGCGCTCCAACGGCGGCGTGATGTCCATCGACCTCGCGCAGCACCAGCCGGTCTCGATGATGGAATCCGGCCCCGTCGCGGGCATGATCGGCGCCGGCCGTCTGGCGCAGGAGATGGGCCTTGAGAAGTGCATCGGCTTTGACATGGGCGGCACCACCGCCAAGACCAGCCTGATCCTCGACGGCGTCGCCGCCATCGAGGACGGCTATGTGATCGGCGATCACGCCAGCGGCCAGCCGATGCAGCTTCCCGTGGTCGATATCGTCGAAGTCGGCGCCGGCGGCGGCTCCATCGCCTGGTGCGACGCCAATGGCGCGATCCATGTCGGTCCCCAGAGCGCGGGCGCCGATCCGGGCCCGGCCTGCTACGGCAAGGGCAATCCCGACCCGGTCGTGACCGACGCCAATCTCATCCTCGGCCGCATCAATGGCCGCCGCTTCCTGAACGGCAACATGTCGCTGGATGTCGCGGCATCCGAGGCGGCGATGGCGGACAAGGTCGGCGGCCCGCTCGGCCTCGGCGTGAAGGAGGCCGCGCTCGGCGTCGTGCGCATCGCCGATGCGGCGATGTCGCTGGCGGTGCGGGCGGTCTCGGTCAACAAGGGCGTCGATCCGCGCGACACGACCATGATCGCCTTCGGCGGCGGCGGGCCCCTCCATGCCTGCGCCATCGCTCGCGAGATTTTCATTCCGCAGGTGCTGATCCCGAAACTGCCGGGCACGTTCTCCGCCCTTGGGATGCTGATGGCGTCGTGGCGGCAGGACTTCGTCCGCACGCTGATCGGCCGGCTCGGCCATCTCGACGCCGCGCAGGTGAAGGGCATTTTCGAGGAACTGGCAGAGGCCGGCCGCGAGCATCTTTCCCGTGACGGCATCGCGGAAGCCAATGCGGATTTCCGCTTCTATGCGGACCTGCGCTACATCGGCCAAGAACATGCGATCCCGATTCCCGTGCGCACGCCCGAAGAAGTAACGACGGATTTCGACGGCCTGCGCCGGCTGTTCGATGCGGAACACGCCCAGCGCTATGGCCAGTCCGCGCCGGACGAGTCGATGGAGATCGTCAACGTCCGCCTCGTCGTCACCTCGGCGCGCGAGGACATGCTGGCGGAGCGCTGGCTGCTGGAAGACTGGACGCCGACCGAGGAAGCCCGCGAGGAGCAGACCCGCGAGGTCATCTTCGATGATGCCGACACCCCGCGGCAGGCTCGCGTGGTGTGGCGACCGTCGCTGCCGGCGGGGACCGTGATCGAAGGCCCGGCGGTGATCGAGGAACCGAACTCGACTACCCTCATCCATCCCGGCGACGTCGCGACCGTGACGAAAGCCGGCCATCTCATGATCAGGATCGCCATCGGCGGCTGACGGAAGAAGAAAAATGACCGAAACAACTTCGCTTCAGGCCAACAAACCTGCCGCCCATCCCATCACCGTGGAAGTGGTGCGCAACGCCATCGTCGCCTATGCCGACGAGATGGCGAATGCGCTCTGCAAGTCCGCCTACAACATGATGATCTACGAGGTCCGCGACTATTGCTGCGGACTGATCGACACGCAGGGCCGGATGATCTCGCAGAACCGCGGCGGCCTGCCGATCTTCCTCGCCGATCTCGGCGTCGCGGTGGAGGATGGCATCGCCCGCTACGGGCTCGACGGCTTTGCGCCCGGCGACGTGCTCATCATGAATCACGGCGGCGTCTGCGGTCAGCATCTCAACAACGTCGTGCTCTATGCGCCGGCCTTCCACGACGGCAAGCTGGTCGGCTTCGCGGCCAACCGCGCCCATTGGGTCGATATCGGCGGGCTGCGGCAGGGCTTCGGTTCGGTCGCCACGGCGGAGATTTTTCACGAGGGCTTGCAGATCCGCTCGCTGAAAATCTACGAGGCCGGCAAGCGCAACGAAACCCTGTGGCAGATCATCCATGACAACGTGCGCTATCCCGACGCCAGCCTCGGCGACCTGCGCGCGCAGATGGCGTCCTGCCAGCTTGGCGCGAAGCGCTATGCGGAGCTGATCGCCCGCTACGGCCGCGACACGGTGGAAACCTGCGTGGACGTGATCTGGGATCAGGCCGACCGCAGCGCGCAGGCCGTGATCGAACAGATTCCCGATGGCGTCTACGAGGCCGAGAGCTTCCTCGACAACGACGGGCGCAACATCGACACGCCGCTGCGCGTCAAGGTGAAGGTCACCATCGCGGGGAAGAAATTCACGGTCGATTTCTCCGAGATGAACCCGCAGGTGCAGGGGCCGCTGAACTCCGGCCGTTCGGGCGGCATCGCCGCCGCCCGCGTCGCCTTCAAGGCGCTGACCTCGCCGGACCTCGACGTGAACGAAGGCTGCTTCCGCTCGCTGGAGGTGATCCTGCCCGAGGGCACCATGCTGAGCGCGAAGCCGCCGGCGGCGCTCGGGCTGTGGAGCATCGCGCTGCCGACGGTGATCGACACCATTCTCAAGGCGCTCGCGCCCGCGATCCCGGACCGGGTGCCGGCGGCGCACAAGGGCGACATGGGCGGCTGCTCCATCTTCGGTTTCCGCGAGGATGACGGCTCGCGCTTCCTGCTGATGAACATCTTCGGCGGCGGCTGGGGCGGCCGGCCGGACGAGGACGGCGAATCCGCCAGCGTCTCGATCTGCCAGGGCGACGTGCGCAACTCGCCGATCGAGTTGCAGGAGATCAAATATCCCGTCGTCATCGAGAAGCAGGCGCTGCGGCGCGATTCCGGCGGTGCGGGCGAGCATCGCGGCGGCTTCGGCATCGAGCTGACGTATCGCTGCCTGCAAGCCTGCAAGGTGAATATCAACCTGGAGCGGACCCATACGGCGCCCTGGGGCCTGCATGGCGGCGCGGATGGCGCGGTGAACAAGGCCGTGATCCAGCGCGCGGACGGCACCGAGCAATGGGTCAAGAAGGGCACTGAGATCGACCTCAAGGCCGGCGACCGCGTGACCTTCTACACCGCAGGCGGCGGCGGCTATGGCGACCCCAAGGCGCGGGACCGCGCGGCGGTGGCGCAGGACCTCGCCGAAGGGCTGATCTCGCCAGAGGCCGCCGAGACGATTTATGGCTATCGGCCGCCGGCCGTGATCGCAGCCGAGTAAGGGGACGCGCATGATCACCACGGATCGCAAGCGGCGTCTGATCGCCGCCATGGCCGAGCAGGGCATCGACGTGCTCGTCGCCTATGGCAACGCCTGGCAGGGCGACTATCTGCGCTATGTCGCGGATTTCGGCCTGCTGGAAGGGCAGGGCATCGCGGTGGCTCGCGATGGCGAGATCACGCTTTATCTCGACAGCATGCTCGAAGTGGAGCGCGCGCAGGTGGAGTCGCCGGCGCTGACGGTGGTGCATGCGCCGAACCTCATTGCCGATGTCGAGCAGGTGATGGAGCGCGCGGGCAATGCCCGCATCGGCGCGGGGCCTTACAGCCTGCTGCCGCGCCGTCTTGCCGCCCGGGCGAAGGACCTGCGCCTGTCCAACGAGACGGCGTTCTTCGACAGGCTGCTGATGAACAAGCTGCAATCGGAAGTCGACGCCATCCGCAACGCCTGCCGGCTGGCGGATGAAGGCTATGAGGTGTTCAAGAATGCCGCGCGGCCCGGCCGGGCGGATTATGAACTGATCGCCGAGATCGAGGCATTCTATCGCGCCAAGGGTGTGGACGATAATTTCATGATCATCGGCGTCGGTGGTCCGGAGGTGCGCGGCATGGCCCCGCCCAGCGGCAAGCGCATGAAGAAGGGCGACCTCGTCACCACGGAGCTGACCCCCTGCGTGGACGGCTATTACGCCCAGATCTGCCGCACGCTGGTGCTGGGCGAGCCGAGCGAGGCGCAGCTCACCGCTTTCGGCGTCTACAAGGAGGCGATGGAGGCGGGCATCGCGACGGTGAAGGCCGGAGTGCTCTCGTCGGACGTGGCGAGGGCGGAGAACGACGTGTTCCGCAAGCACGATCTCGGCATCTATGTCACCAATGAATATACCCGCGTGCGCGGCCATGGCGTCGGCCTGTTCGCGGACACCAAGCCGCAACTTCTCGAGGACATTCACATCACGCTCGAAACCGGCATGACCATCATCGTGCATCCCAACACCTACAATCCGAATGTCGGCTATATGGTGCTGGGCGACGTGGTGGCGGTGACGGACACCGGCCACGAGCTGTTCACGCGCACGCCGCGCGAGCTGATCCGCGTCGCGGTGTGATGGCTGCGCCACACTCGGCACGGTCTTCGACTTTGGCTGCAACAGCCCTTTCCTCTCTTTTGCCAAGGGGAGAGGCGAGGGGCGTCGGCATGATGCAAATGAGGATATGACATGCGTCGCGGATTGATGGCCTGGGACACCGAGGAAGTGCCTCCCGGCATGCTGGCGGATCGGCTCGTGCGCCTGCGTGAAGCGATGGCCGCCGATGGCCTCGACGCGCTGCTGATCTATACGAATTTTCCCCGTCCGGCGGCGGTGACTTATCTGACGGCCTTCACGCCCTACTGGTCCGATGCGCTGCTCTATGTGCCGAAGACCGGCGAGCCGGTGTTCGCGACGGCGCTGTCCAAGCGCGTCGCCAAATGGATCAATTCGGTGAAGCCGGTCGGCGAACTCGTGAATACGCCGCGACCAGGCCAGACCGTGGGTGAGCGCATCGTCGCGGATGCGTCGGTGCGCACGGTCGGCATTCTCGAAATGGATGCGCTGCCGGCCGGCATCTATGACGACCTCGAAGCGGCCGCGCCCGCCGCGCGTTTCGTCGAGGGCGGCAAAGCCTTCGCGCAGGCGCGCCGGTTGATCGATGACAGCGAGCGCGGCCTGCTCGCCAAGGCCGGCGTCATCGCAGCGAACGCGCTCGATCAGGTCGACCCCGCCGCCATGCGCGTGACCGGCATCGCTGTCGGCGCGGTGGAGAAGGCGGCGCGGCTTTCCGGTGCGGAAGAAGCCTATATCCATATCGCGCCGGACCTTGCGCGGAATGCCGCCTTCGCGCGGCTCTCCGGCGAGGTGCCGCTGGGCGGGCGTTTCGCGCTTCGCGCCTCCGTCGCCTACAAGGGCATCTGGGTGCGCCGCATCCGCAGCTTCGCGCGCGACACCGAGGATCAGGCCCTGTGCGACCGTGCCGATGGCTGGCTGCGCGAGACCGCGCTGGCGCTGAAGCCCGACGCGCCGCTCGGGCCGCAGATCGTTGCCGCGCTGGGCGGCCTTGAAGGCGCAACGCTGGAGAGCTGGCTCGTGGAAAGCTCGCTCGGCAGCTATCCGTTGCAGGACATCGCGTCCGGCAGCGCGGCCAGCGCCTCGGCCGGCGATGCCGGCACGCCGGACAAGTCCATGCTGGTGCTGACGGTGAAGCTCAAGCTCGGCGGCGCCTTCTTCGCCGGCGGCGTCACGGTGCTGGTGGCCAAGGCCGGCAATGTGTTGCTGACGCCGGCCCCGTCCTCACCGGGCAAGTCCGCCGCCGCGGCGTAACGGCCCCGCTCGCCGGTGCATCGGTCGAAGCCACGGCTTTCACGCGTGTTCGATGGACCCGCGATGGCCGGAATTTCCGCCGGCCAAGAGCCCGTCTCCGCAGCCGCCGCGCAGCGAGCGCCCGGTCCTGCTCGTCGTCACATCCCCGGGGCGGCAGCCGCATCTCCCGTGCGGCCTGCCGCAGAACAGGGCCGGTGCTGAAGCCGGCCTGTTGTCTCAAGCCTGAATCGCCCAGGTGGCCGAAGCCGGGGCCGACAGCGTGACATTCTCGCCGATGCCGGCGACGCCGAAGGCCGGCGCTTCGATATGGAAGCGATGCACCGGCGTCTCCACCACCATGGACCGGTGCGAGCCGCGGAAGATGGAGGACGCGACCTTGCCCTGCCACTGCACGGACGGGCCGGCGGTGTCGTCATGTGCGCCGTTGAGCGAGACATTCTCCGGCCGGATCATCACATAGATATTCTGGCCGCTCGCGAATTTCTCCCCGGCGCGCGCCTGTCCGGCCCAGCCATTGCCTTCCACGGCCAGGTCGAAGCTGCCATCCGCCTTCGCTGTTGCGTCCGTCACGCGGGCTTCCAGCAGGTTCGGCGAGCCGAAGAAAGCCGCGACCTCGCGGGTGGCCGGGCGCTGGTAGATCTCTTCCGGCGCGCCGGTTTGCAGGATCTTGCCGGCATGCATGACGACGATACGGTCGGACAGCGCCATGGCCTCCTCCTGGTCGTGAGTCACGTAAAGGCAGGTGATGCCGAGGCGCTTCTGAAGCGAGCGGAATTCGTCGCCCATCTGCAACCGGAGCTTGGCGTCGAGGTTGGACAGCGGCTCGTCGAGCAGCAGCACGTCCGGCTCGAACACCAGCGCGCGGGCGATGGCGACGCGCTGCTGCTGGCCGCCGGAGAGCGCCGGGGCCGGCCGTTGGGCATATGGCGTCATCTCCACCAGCCGCAGCGCGGCGTCCACCCGCTCCTTGATTTCCTCCTTGGACTTGCGCCGCACGCGCAGGGGATAGGCGACATTGTCGAACACGGTCATGTGCGGCCAGATCGCGTAGGACTGGAACACCATGCCGAGGCGGCGGCGGTCCGGCGGCATGAAGAAATTCGCCTCCGCGTCGCTGACGACGCGGCCGGCGATGCTGATGCGGCCGCCGGAGTTCTGCTCCAGCCCCGCGACCATGCGCAGCGTCGTCGTCTTGCCGCAGCCGGACGGGCCGAGCAGCGTGACGAATTCGCCTTCCTGCACGCTGAGATTGACGTCATCGACGGCCAGGACCTCGCCGAATTTGCAACTGATGTGTTCAAGCTCAACCGCGGACATTCTCGTTCCTCTTGATCGTCTTGGTCGTCATTTCGGGGAAGCGCGCAGCATCACAGGGTGCTGATGCGGCGCTTGATGAGTTGCAGATGGACATAGCGGAACACGATGACCAGCAGCATCATGAGCAGGCCGATGACGCTGACTTCCTCCGCCTTGCCGTTGGACCACAGCTTGAGCAGCACCACGGAGAGCACTTCCGAACCGACCGAATACAGCAGGATCGAGGCGGAAAGCTCGCGCATGATGCCGAAGAAGGTGAGCACCCAGCCGACGGCGAAAGCCGGCCATGCGAGCGCGATGAGAATGCGCCACAGCGTCTGCCACCAGCTCGCGCCATGGACGCGCGAGCATTCCTCCAGATCGTATGAAAGCTGTTCATAGGAAGCGGACATGACGCGCACCGCGATCGGCGTTCCCAGCGCCATATAGGCGAGCAGCAGCGCCCAGATGGTGCCATAGATCGGGATCGGCCCCGGCAGCATGGCGAAGGCCCAGAGGAAGCCGACGCCGAGCACCATGCCGGGCATCATCCAGGGCAGCCAGGCCAGCGCGTCGATGATGCGGCGGCTGCGGAACTTGGTGCGCACGCCGACATAGGCGACCATGCCGCCCAGCACCATGGTGACGGAGGCGCCGATGAGGCCGAGCAGCATGGTGTTGCGCAGGGCCCGCCAGAATTCGGCATTCTCCCAGACCGCGCGATAGTTATCCAGGGTCAGCATGTCCCACTGGTAGAAGCCGAAAAACCGGAAGAACGAGCCGAGCAGAAGCTGGCTGATCGGCAGCGCGACGGTGAGGATGAAGAACAGGATGCAGAAGCCGAAGGTGACCCATTTCCAGGGGCCGAGCTTGGTGACGTTGGGCCGGTAGCCCTTGCCGGTGACGGTGGCGAAGCTGCGGCCCGCCAGCAGCCGCCATTGCAGCAGCACGAGCATGAACATCAGCACGACCACGCCGGTGCTCAGCGCCGTGGCGTATTGATAGTCCGGCGTCGCGCGGTGGTTGATGGCGTTGTAGATTTCCGTGGTGATCACGGTGATGCCGGCCGGCGTGCCGAAGAACAGCGGCGATTCGAACGCCTCGATGCCGCGGATCAGGCTCAGCATGAAGGAGGCGAGCAGCACCGGGGTCATCAGCACCAGGGTGACGCGGCGGAAGGTGTACCAGCGCGTCGCGCCGGACATGCGGCTGGATTCCTCCAGCGAGGGGTCCATGGCGCGGAAGGCATCGACAATGAACAGGAACAGGAACACCGTCGAATACTGCATCATGTGCCAGACGACGCCGCCATAGGAATAGACGTTGACGATCGCGTAGTTGGTGCCGCTGATCCATTGCCAGAACTGGTTGATCAGGCCGACCTGCTCGTTGCCGAGCATGCTCCAGGCCAGCGCCGTCAGGATCGGCGGAATGAAGAAGGGCAGCGTGACCAGCACTTCCAGCGTGCTCGCATAGGGTGTGTCGGTTCGCGCCACGATCCAGGCGAGCAGCACCGCCAGCGTGATGGAGGGAATCGTCTTGGCGAAGGAAATGCCGACCGAGTTCAGCAGGATCTTGAAATTCTCGGCATTCAGCATGGTCCGGTAGCCGTCGAGATTGAACTCGCCGACGGAACCGGGCGGCGCCGAGTGGAAGCTGCCATAGATCAGCATGGCGGTCGGGTAGAGCGTCAGGAACGACAAGAACAGGATCAGCGCGGTAAGGCCGATGTTGCGGCCGAGGCGTCCGGCCATGGCGTCGCCGAAGCGCTCCCAGGCGGTCGGGGTCTCCATTCTGAAATCGCGCATCTGCCTGCGGGGCGTGACGCCTTGGCGAAGGTCCGCGGATGCAGGATTGGTCACGTCGGCCATGCTCGAGCCTCTGGCTGTTTCCTTGGGCGGCGCTCTTGTCCCCCGGCCGAAGCCGGGCGGCGCGCCTGTTTCAAGTCGGCCATTTTATACGCGCCAGCCACCCAGCGCCATTGGTTCGGAGTGGGCAGGGTGGGACGGATTCACGCAACCGGAGCGCGGCTTCGGTGCTTCGTCACCTCGACGATGCCGCGGTCCGCATCGACCCTCACCCAGTCGCCGGTCTCGATCACGGACAGGGGGTCCTGATCGAGTTCCGTCACCGTCGGGGTGTGAGTCACGACCGCGCCGAGCGCGGCCTTGGTGGTCATCTTGACGAAGATCATGGCTTTCGGGTTCACGCCGTTGAGCCGTGTCATGTGGAAATAGGCGGAATAGCCGGAGGAACCCTTGGCGCCGGGAAAGACCAGCACCTTGTCCTTGAAGGAGACGCCGCGCAGTTCGTGACGCCGTTCGATCACCGTGCCTTCGCGCTCGTTGATGCCGCCCCAGCCCGAGATGGTGTCGCGCGTCACCAGCGCCTCGCCTTCCGCGACGCCGGGCACCACCTTGCGGCCGTGAAGGATGATCGTGCGGTCGGACAGTTCGCTCATGGTTCCAGCTTCCATCCATTCGATATGAGGCAGCATCGCCGGATGCCGCTCACCGCAGCGCGCCCTGCCATGTGCCGGTCAGCGCGGTCGCGACGCAATCCTGCACCGTGCCGAACCAGACCGGCAGGCCGAGAATCGCCGGCAGGTAATGGGCCTGCTTGGCCGAATCGGTCGCGATCACCCGAGTGCCTTTCGGGGCGTAGCGGGAGATCGCCGGGCAGGTGTCGCTCATCACCACGCCGCCGGCGTCCTCGATCATCTTCACATAGCCGTTGCGGGCTGCCACCTCGCGCAGGGCGCGCGGCGTGTGCACCCACATTTGGGTATTGGGGTGCAGCTTTTTGCCCTCGACCGCGAGGGCGATGGTCGCGACCTGCTCGATGGCGTTGTGCGGGCAGCCGAGCATGACGAAATCGACGTCCCGCTCCTGCGCGCAGTTCAGGTTGTCATAGGCGAGCCTGCGCTCGGCCGGGCCGTAGCGCAGGCGCTCCGTGATTGTCCGGCCGCCGAAGGCTTCGTCCACATCGCGCGCCTCCGGCGTGACGCCGGGCACGTGATACATCTCGACGCCGCCGGAGGAGGCCGCCGCCGCGCCGAAATGCTTGAGCTTGATCAGGCTCGGCTGTTTCAGCCTGCCGGTCAGCACCGGCACGTCTTCCTGGACGATCTCGCCGAGCCAGTAGCCCAGCAGGCCCCAGTCCATGATGTCGTCCACCTCGACATCCACCTCGACGAGATGGGTGCCGCGGCGGTTCTCCGGGATGTGATAGCCCCAATAGGGGATGCGTCCGGTCAGCGCCGCCGCGCCGGTGGATTCCTTGCCCTCGGTATTGGTGCGCGCGCCCAGCACCGAGTTGCAATAGACCACGGCGGAGGATTCCATCCAGGCGCAGTGCTCGCCTTTCACCGGCACGTTGCCGACCTGATAGGGCGTGCAGGTCGCGAACATATTGATGCCGAGCGCGCCGAAATGGGCCTCGGCCGCCTTCTGCTGCACGACCAGTTCTTCCGGAATGCCCTGGATCGCCCAGTTGTCGTTGTCGATGCCGGTGATGAGCTGGCAGGTGCTGGCGGCCATTTTCGGGATCGGCACCGTCTCCTGACTGTCGAGATTGAGTTCGGAGAACACCGTGTCGAAGCCGCGCTTCACCAGTTCGCGCACTGACGGGGTCGAGGCGTTGAAGGCGCCGGCTACGTTATTGGTCTCGACCAGCCGTTCCGCGCCGAGCGCCTCGCCATAGCGGATCAGCAGGTCCATGGCCTTCGCCTTGGCGGGGCCGTGGTCGCCGTCCCGCATGCCGCGTTCGTGGTCGGTCAGGTGCATGGCGCGCCTCCCATGGGCTCCGCGCCCGTTCAGGGCATCTTGCGTTCGGCGTGGCGGCGCATTTCCGCGTCCATCTCGGTCTTTTCCTGCGGCTCGTTGCGTTCGAGATTGTCGTGCAGCCGCGCCTTCAGCGCCTTGATGTCGATCTGGTGGACGCTGCCGCTGCCGGCAAGGTCCAGCGCATTCGCGGCCGCCGCGCCCATGGCGCTACACGGCCCCATGACGCGCACGCTCGACAGGGCGGCAAGATCGGCGTCGATGCAGCGGCCGGCGGCGACGAGATTGTCGCAATCCTCCGGCGTCAGGCTGCCGAGCGGAATGTAATGGGTGTGGTCCTCGGGGAAGGTTTCCCAGACATAGCCGGCGCTGTGGTCGTGAAGTTCCACCGGCCATGCGGTGCGGCCGATGGCGTCGTCGAATTTCACGCCGTTCCGGACCTCGTCGAGCGTCAGTTGATGGCGGCCCTTGATCCAGCGGGTCTGGCGGATGCCGGGGTTGCCATAGGCGCGCACGCGGGCGTTGCCGAAACAGGCCGGGAACTGCTCCTTGAGCATCTTCACCGCGCGGTCCGCCTGGGCCTTGCCTTCGAGCTGGCTCTGCGCGGCGGCCAGCGGCTCCAGCGGCGTGTCGGTATGGGTCATGTTCAGCACGGCGATGCCGCGGCCGGGAATGACGAAGGAGACCGCGTTCTTGCGCTTGAGGTCGTAGCGCTCCGCATGCTCGGTCATCGTCGCCGCCATCTCGTCGCGGGTCGGGTGGGCGTCCTCGACGATATTCTCCAGCACCACCATCTGGGTGCCGTAGACCTGCCGGCCGGCGGATTCCTGGCAGGGCAGGCCGGCGAGCCAGGCCAGCGTCGCGTCGCCGGAGGCGTCGATGAAGCCGGTCGCCGTGATGCGCATGTCGCCGTAGCGCGTCGCGAGATCGATGCTTTTGATGCGGCGGCCATCGCGTTCCGCGCTGCGCAGCACCGCGCCGAGCACGACCGTGATGCCGGCCTTGCGGATGGCTTCTTCCGTCCAGCGGCCCAGCGCCACCTCGTCGTAATAGACGATGGTGGTGACCGGGCCGTGGCGGCGGTAGATCAGCCCCGGTTCCTTTTCGAGGTCGCGGAGCAGGTCCTCGGCCATGCCATAGGTGAACTGGTGGCCATGGGTGCCGTTGGCGAACAGGCCGCAGAAGGTGCCGATGATGGAATTCACCATCTGCCCGCCGAGGGTCGGCAGGCCGTCCACCAGCACCACCTTGCGGCCGAGCTTGGCGGCCTCCAGCGCGGCGGAAGCGCCGGCCGCGCCCGCGCCGATGACGCAGATGTCGGCCGAGACATGCTGGATGTTGTCGCCCGCCGGCCGCCGCACGATGCGCGTCTCGGTGGCGACGTGGTCTGCTGCGGTCCCGGCCATGTCTGCTCCCTGTCGGTTTTGCGCGCGCCCGGCACAGCCTATCAGGCGAGGCGGCCGTCCTCCAGAATCATCTCCGCATCATCTCCGCGCCCTTCCCGGCGATCGTCACGAGGCAAGCTCGGCGGCGCTGTCACCGCCGCATGGGGCGGCCCACCGGCGAATGGGCAAGGATGTTCTTTTCAAAGCATCGGAGTTTCGGCAGACTATGCGGCAATTCGCGCGGACGACGCGAACCGCAGGGGAGGACGAATGATGAGACGCATGATCGGCATCGCTGCCGCCGGCGCGATGCTTCTGTCCGCGGGCCTGGCCAGGGCCGACACCATCAAGGTCGGGCTGGTCGCTTCTTTCACCGGTGCATTCTCCACGTGGGGGCCGCAGTTCCGGATGGGCGTGGACGCCTATCAGGCGCTGAACGGCAAGACGGTCAAAGGACCGGACGGCACGGTCCACACCATCGAATTCGTCTATCGCGACGCCGCCAGCGCGGGGCCGGACAAGGTCCGGCAGCTTGCCGAGGAGCTCGTTCTGCGCGAGCGCGTGAAGTTTCTGACGGGGCTGGAACTGTCGCCTTATGCCATGGCGATGGGCGAACTGGCGCAGCAGGCCAAGGTGCCGGTCATCCTGATGAATGCCGCGACGGCGTCGATCACGCGGATGTCGCCATATTTCGTGCGCGTCAGCATGACCATTCCCCAGCACGGCGCGGCGGCGGGACGCTGGGCCGCCAGAAACGGGCTGAAGAAGGTCTATACCATCGTCAGCGACTATGCGCCGGGCTACGACGCGGAAGCCTATTTCCACAAGGAATTCAAGGCCGGCGGCGGCGAGATCGTCGGCTCCGCGCGCACGCCCCAGCAGGAAACCAATTACGCCGCCTATATGGAGCGCGTGCTTCAGGCCAAGCCCGATGCGCTGTTCATGTTCCAGCCGGCCGGCTCGCCGTCCATCGCTTTCGTGAAGGCGTATGTGGAGCGCGGGCTGAAGGCGGCCGGCATCAAGCTGGTCGGCACCGGCGAGACCCCGCAGATCTTCCTGCCGCAGTTCAGCGACGATGTGATCGGCACCGTGACCGCCTATCACTACACCGAGACCAACACCAATCCGGAAAATGTGAAGCTCCGGGAGCAGGTCACCAAGATGCATGGCGAGAAGGCCATGCCCGATCTCGCCACCGTGGCGGCCTGGGATGGCACGGACCTGATCTATCAGGCGGTGGCGGCGCTCGGCGTGCTGCCGGACGGGATCAAGTATATCGACTTCATGAAGGGCAAGGAACTCAAGAGCCCGCGCGGCCCGATCAAGATCGATCCGGAGGAGCGCGATATCATCCAGAACATCTACATCCGCGAGGTCCAGAAGCATGACGGCAGGCTCGTCAATGTGGATATCGCCACCGAGGAGATGGTGAAGGACCCATGGAAGATCGACAATCCGGTGAAGAAATGAGGCTTGCGAAGCGGATGTCGCTTTTGGGTTCTGCTGCATCGCTGCCGCCGATCGGATCGGGGCGAACCACACCGGGGCGAACCGGGCCGGGACGGACCATACTGGCGCTGACCGTATCGGAGCGGACCGCGCGCCCGCCCCGTGCGCCCGCCCCGCTTTCATCATACGGTTCGTCCTCCTGATGCTTTCCTTCACGGCGACGCTGCTTCTCGACGGCATTTCCTACGGGATGATCCTGTTCATCATCTCGGTGGGGCTGACCATCACCATGGGCCTGATGCGGGTGGTGAATCTCGCCCATGGCTCCTTCGCGATGATCGGCGGCTATGTCGCCGGCTACTGCACCCAGCGCGGCATGAATTTCTATGCGGCGCTCGCCTTCGCGGCGATCATTCCCGGCATTCTCGGCGGCCTGGCGGAGGTGACGCTCTATCGTCCGCTCTATCGCAAGGGCGAACTCTCTCAGGTGCTGCTCACCATCGGCATCGTTTTCGTGACGACCGCCGCCGTGAGCGAGATCTTCGGGGCATTTCCTTATCCGGTGCAGTTTCCGGACTATCTGGTGCGGCCGGTGGATATCGGCTTCCGGACCTATCCGGCCTATCGCCTGTTTCTCATCGGCGTCGGCGCGGCGATCGCGCTGGTGCTGTGGCTGGTGATCGAGAACTCGGTCTATGGCGCCAAGCTGCGCGCCGCCGTCGACAATCCCCGCATGGCGCGCGCCGTGGGCATGAACGTGAACCTGCTGTTCACCGGCACCTTCGTCGTCGGCTGCGCGCTGGCGGGCCTCGGCGGCGCGGTCGGGGCGGGGATCATGTCGCTGGAGCCGTCCTATGCGCTGAAATATGTCGTGCTGTTCCTGGTGGTCGTGATCGTCGGCGGCGAGGGCAGCTTCAAGGGCTCCTTCGTCGCAGCGATGGCGCTCGGTATCATCGACACCCTCGGCAAATACTTCTTCACCCAGGCCGCGCCTTATCTGCTTTACGCGGCGGTCTTCGTTCTCCTGCTGTGGCGGCCGCAGGGCCTGCTGCCGCCCAAATCGGCGACCTGAGCGATGTCGGCTTCCGAGACCAGCCCCGCCGCCGCGCCGGCGTCCAAGCTCCCAGAGGGTTTCACCGCCGTGCCGCCCGCACCGGGGCGCGATGGCCCGGGGCTTGCCACCCTCGGCCGGCTGTCACTGGTCGGCCATGCGGTGCCATGGGCGATCGCCATCGCCTTCTTCTTCATGGCGGAAGGCTATCTCAGCATGGGCACGCAGATCCTGATCTGGATTCTGTTCGCCCTCTCGCTCGACCTTGCGCTCGGCTATGCCGGCATCGTCACGCTGGGCCATGCCGCCTTCTTCGGCCTCGGGGCTTATGCCGCCGGTATCTTCTCCATCCATGTGTCGTCGGACCCGATCCTCGGCCATCTCGTCGCCATCGGCGTTGCGGCCCTGTTCGGGCTGATCAGTGGCGCGCTGATCCTGCACACCACCGGCGTCACCTTCTTGATGCTGACCCTCGCCATCGTCTCGATCCTGTTCGAATACGGCAATCAGGCCCGCAGCCTCACCGGCGGCGACGACGGCCTTCAGGGTATCAAGATCGATCCGATCTTCGGGCTGTTCGAATTCAACATCTTCGGACAGACCGCGTATGTCTATGCGCTGGTCGTGCTGTTCCTGTGGTTCCTGGTGGCCTGGCGCGTCGTGCATTCGCCGTTCGGCCGCTCGCTGGACGGCATCCGGCAGAATGCGCGGCGCATGCGCGCCATCGGCACGCCGGTGTGGTGGCGGCTGCTCGCGGTCTACACCCTGTCGGCGGCGATGGCGGGTTCGGCCGGCGCCCTGTCGGCGCATGCGACGCGCTTCGTCGGCCTCTCGGTGCTGACGCTGCTGACCTCCGGCATCGTCACCGTGATGCTGATCCTCGGCGGCACGCGGCGGCTGTACGGCGCCTTCGTCGGCGCGACGATCTATTTCGTGGTGCAGGACTATACCGCCAAGCTCAGCCCGTATTTCTGGGAATTCGTCGTCGGCGGCATGCTCATCGCCACCGTGCTGTTCCTTGAGGGCGGCCTGATGGACCTCGGCCGGGTCGCCCGCAAGGGCTGGGCGCGGCTGCGCGGGCACCGGGCGGAGGGGCCATGATGACAGCGCCGGATGTCGCAACGCAGACCGCAGCGCCGGAAACGACTCGCCCGGCGCTGTCGGTCAGGGGACTGACCAAGAGCTTCGGCGCCATCGTCGTGGCGCAGGACATCAGCCTCGATCTCGCGCCGGGCGCGCGGGTCGGCCTGATCGGCCCGAACGGCGCCGGCAAGACCACCTTCGTCAACCTGCTCACGGGCTTTCTGAAGCCGGACGCCGGAACCATCGAACTGGCCGGAGAAGCCATCGAAGGCGTCGTGCCGGAACAGCGGG
>Ga0182740_1000997_pt1 | contig 21314 bp, 22 predicted proteins | sample eDN5th37CKraftBY_FD_128872 | JGI IMG/M metagenome (GOLD analysis project Ga0182740, IMG submission 128872) | Enriched backyard soil microbial communities from Emeryville, California, USA - eDNA 5th pass 37_C Kraft BY (version 2) (version 2) | ecosystem: Environmental > Terrestrial > Soil >...
GAATCGGACCTCAAGGGCCACATCAAGGGCGCCGAAGAAGAGGATGCCGGTTCAGGCTCCGTCGCCTATGTGCCGCCGGAAGCCAAGGACGACATCCAGCTCAACTACGCGCTGGACCTGCTGCGGGGCAAGAAGACCGATCCGGCCTTCCCGCCGAACCCCGACAAGGCCGTTCTCAACCAATAGGGCCGGGCGGCTTCGCGGACCTGTTCATCCGCGCCATGCAATGTCATCCTGCCGGAACCGCGAGGTTCCGGCAGTTTTGATTCAGGTTTGATTCGGGGGGATGCCGCTTGCCAGATCAGAAGGACATCGACCGGCCGCTCGGGCAGGGGCAGAAACCGCGCGCCGGCGACGATTTCCGAGGCGCTGGCCGGTTCCGAATTCCGGCGGGCAGCGTGCTGGTCGGGCTGGCGGCACTGGTGGTGGTGGGCGCCTCGGCCATGATCGCATTGCGCGAGCAGCCCTTCCGTCAGCCCGAAGTGGTCGCCGTGCCCGAAAATCCGGTTCCGAACGCGCCGCCGTTCCGCACCGAAACACAGGTCACAAAGCAGCCGGGCGGGGCGCAGATCATCCGCGTGCAGCCCGACGCAGCGGAGGGGGGCACAGCGGAGGGCGGCGGCATCGTTGTGCGCGATCCTTCCGCCCTGCAACAGGATTTGCGGGTCGCCCATCTGCCGGACCGGGCATTGGTGGAGGACAGCGAAACCGGCCCGTTGCCGCAACGCGCGGCGGACGGAAGGCGGCCCTTCGACGTCTATGCGCGGCCGTGGTCTGGCGCGCGGGGCGCGCGTGTCGCCATCGTCATCGGCGGTCTCGCCGTCTCGCAGACCGGCACGCAGACAGCCATCGCAAAGCTGCCGGCGGAGGTGACGCTGGCTTTCGCTTCGGGTGGCAATTCGGTCGGCCGCTGGATGCAGGAAGGACGCCGCAAGGGGCACGAAATCGTCCTGCAGTTGCCGATGGAGCCGTTCGACTATCCCAATGTCGATCCGGGCCGCAACACGCTGACCGTGGATGCCGCGGCGCAAGACAATCTGCAGGCCATGCGCCGCGTGCTGTCGCGCACGACCAATTACACCACGGTGATGAATTATATGGGCGCGCGCTTTACCGCCGACGAGCAGGCGCTTGGTCCCGTCATGCGCGAACTGGCCGCGCGTGGTCTCGGCTATCTGGACGACGGCTCTTCCGCCCGCAGCCGCGCGCCGGAGCTTGCCGCGCAGGAACGCATGCCGCTCGCGATTGCCGACACCCAGATCGACGCCGTGCAGGATCGCACCGTGATCCTGAAGAAGCTCGATGAGCTGGAAGCCACCGCCCGCGCCAAAGGCAGCGCCATCGGCATCGGTTCGGCCTTCGACCTGACGGTTGACGCCGTGGCCGCATGGGTCGATGAAGCGAAGATGCGCGGCATCGAGATCGTGCCGGTTTCCGCCGTCGCCAACGATCCGGAGAAACGCTGAGCATCTCGCCCGAAAGTGGGAACCGGTTTCGGGACAACGACATGCGTAAAAAAGGAATTTGAAGCGCAGGGAGCGAATCTGAAAGATCGCGACACGCTTTAAGCCCGGAGAAAGGCCGCACCATGCCGAAGAACAAGCTCGTCGATCCCGAATCCCTCCCCTACCGCCCCTGTGTGGGCGTCATGGTGCTCAACAGCCGGGGTCTGGTGTGGGCCGGGCACCGGCTCCCTGAGCCGGATGACGAAACCACCGGCTCCGACATGCTGTGGCAGATGCCGCAGGGCGGCATCGACAAGGGCGAGGAGCCGCTGGCGGCGGCGCACCGCGAACTGTTCGAGGAAACCGGCATGAAGAGCGTCTCGCTGCTGGCCGAGGCCCCGGACTGGTTCCGCTACGACCTGCCGCCCGAACTGGTCGGGCTGGCCTTCAAGGGGCGCTATCGCGGCCAGATGCAGCGCTGGTTCGCCTTCCGCTTCGAGGGCGATGAAAGCGAGATCCGCATCAATCCGCCGCCGGCAGGAAACACGGCCGAATTCGACCGCTGGGACTGGCTCCCCATGGTCAGGCTGCCCGAGCTGATCGTGCCCTTCAAGCGCAGGGTCTATGAGGATGTGGTGAGCGCCTTCCGCCACCTTGCCGGATAATCATTCCTGGATCCCCGGATGAAGGCCGGAAACCGACAGGTTTTCGGCCTTTTTCGTGAATGCAGCATTTCCGTGCGGAATTGATGCTGCGCGGCCTTTCTTGTCGAATTATCCACTAATGTGAGGCCTATATTCGCAAGGAATGTGCGCATGATCGGTGTTACAAGCATTTAAGTGCGCTGTCGGCGCATATTTGCGAAAGAATACCGGGTGGAAGACATGAATCAGGTTCCGCGTGGATACAAGGCCGTAGCGACCGATCCGGCGGCCGATGCCGGCTCCGTCCTGACCATCGATCTCGGCGCAATCCGTGAGAATTATCGCCGCCTGAGGGCTAGGCTCGGCAGCACGAAATGTGCCGGCGTCGTCAAGGCTGACGGCTATGGGCTCGGCGCGGAACGTGTCGCCCGCGCCCTGATGCAGGAAGGCTGCGATACCTTCTTCGTGGCCCATGTCGGCGAAGGCATTGCATTGCGCGCCGCCATCGGTGCCGGTCCCGCCATCTATGTGCTGAACGGGCTGCCTCCCGGTGCGGAGACCGATGCGGTTGCCGCAGGCCTGATCGCCGTGCTCAACAGCACCGAACAGCTTAGCGCATGGCGTGAAGCCGCCAAAGCCGCAGGACATTCCCTGCCGGCAGCCTTGCAGGTCGACAGCGGCATGTCGCGGCTCGGCATGTCGCCACGGGAAGTCGAGGCGGTTGCGGCCGATCCAAAGGCGCTGGAGGGCATCGATCTTCGGCTGGTGATGAGCCATCTCGCCTGCGCCGACGAGCCGCATCATCCGGCCAATGAGGCGCAGCGCCGGGAGTTCGACCGCCTGCGTGCCTTGCTGCCGGCCGCGCCTGCCTCGCTTGCCAATTCGTCCGGGATTTTCCTTGGGAAAGGCTATCATCACCAGATCGCGCGGCCGGGTGCCGCTCTCTACGGCATCAACCCGACGCCGGGTGCGGAAAATCCGATGCTGCCGGTGATCCGGCTTCAGTCCAGAGTGATCCAGACACGCACAGTGGAGCAGGGTGCCGGCATCGGCTACGGCCACACGGCAACTGCTGCTGGCGTGCAGCACCTCGCCACGATCTCGCTCGGCTATGCCGATGGCTGGCACCGCTGCGCGGCATCCGCCGCCCGCTTCAACGGTATCGAACTGCCTTTTATCGGGCGGGTGTCCATGGACTCGATCATCCTCGACATTTCCACCCTGCCGGAAGGCGCGCTGCGGCCCGGTGATCTGGTGGACATGATCGATGCCGACCAGACCATCGACGATGTGGCAGGCTCCTACGGCACCATCGCCTACGAGGTGCTCACCAGCCTCGGCCACCGTTTCCATCGCATTTATGTCGGCGCGTGATCCAGCCGGGCCACAGATTTTTCGGGAGTAGAGCATGAAAGTACTGGTCCTCGGCAGCGGCGTCATCGGCGTTACCACAGCGTATTTCCTCAGTGAGGCCGGCCACGACGTGACGGTCATCGACCGTCAGAGCGGTCCGGCGCTGGAAACCTCCTTCGCCAATGCGGGCGAGGTTTCGCCCGGCTATTCGTCGCCGTGGGCTGCCCCCGGCGTGCCGGTCAAGGCGCTGAAATGGCTGACCATGAAGCATGGGCCGCTGGTGCTGAAGCCGACGCTCGACTGGCACATGTATGCCTGGATGATGAAGATGCTGCGCAATTGCACCGATGCGCGCTACGCACTCAACAAGTCGCGCATGGTGCCGATCGCAGAATACAGTCGCGATGTTTTGAAGGATCTGCGCTCGCGCACCAACATCGCCTATGATGAACGCATGCAGGGCACGCTCCAGCTGTTCCGCACCCAGAAGCAGCTCGACGGCATCGGTGGCGATGTCGAGGTGCTGAAGCAGACCGGCGTTCCCTTCGAGGTGCTCGACCCCGAAGGCTGCATCGCCGTCGAGCCCGGCCTCGGCAATGTGCGCGGCAAGTTCGTCGGCGGCCTGCGCCTGCCAGGCGACGAGACCGGCGACTGCCAGATGTTCACCGAGAGGCTGGCGGAAATCGCGACCGCAGCCGGCGTGAAGTTCGAATATGGCGTCTCCATCACCGGCATCGAGACGTCCGGCGGGAAGATCACCGGCGTCAACACCAGCGCCGGCAAGCGCAGCGCCGACAGCTATGTCATGGCGCTGGGCTCGTATTCGCCGATCTGGATGCGCAAGCTTGGCCAGCCGATCCCGGTCTATCCGGTCAAGGGCTATTCCATCACCGTGCCGATCGTCGATGCGTCACGCGCACCGGAATCGACCGTGATGGACGAGACCTACAAGATCGCCATCACCCGTCTCGGCGACCGCATCCGCGTCGGCGGTACGGCGGAGATTTCCGGCTACAATCTCAATCTGAGCGATGCCCGCCGCGATACGCTGGTGCATTCGGTGACCGACCTGTTCCCGGGTGCGGGCGACATCGCTCAGGCGACCTTCTGGACCGGGCAGCGGCCGATGACCCCGGATGGACCGCCGATCATCGGTGCCTCGAAATACGCCAATCTCTACCTCAACACCGGCCACGGAACGCTGGGCTGGACCATGGCCTGCGGCTCGGCGCGGGTGCTGGCCGACATAATGTCCGGCCGCAAGCCCGATATCGACGCCAGCGCACTGGGGCCCCAGCGCTACGCGGCCTGATTCACGGGAAACAGGACTGTTGAAATGCCCGGTCTCAGCCGGGCATTTTCATTCGCGGCGTCGTCTACGGTCAGTCGGCCGACTTGAAGTTCAGCGCTATGCCGTTGATGCAGTAGCGCAGGCCGGTTGGCGGCGGGCCGTCCGGGAAGACGTGGCCGAGATGGCTGCCGCAGGTGGCGCAGTGCACTTCGGTGCGCAGCATGCCGTGGCTGCGGTCGGTAGTGGTGCCGACCGAGCCCGGAACCGGATCGTTGAAGCTCGGCCAGCCCGTGCCGCTCTCGAATTTCAGGTTGGCCTCGAACAGTTTCGCATCACAGCCCGCGCAATGGAACGCGCCGGCACGGTGCTCATGCAGCAGCGCGCAGCTTCCCGGCCGCTCCGTGGCGTGCTGGCGCATGACCGCATATTGTTCCGGCGAAAGCAGCGCGCGCCATTCGGCATCGCTGCGGGTGACGGGGTAGGTGGTAGTTTCCATGAAAATCTCCTGCCGTCGCGGTTCGCTTCATCGATCAGCGCGCTTGTCCTGACGCAAATCCGAACGCAAACCGCTTTGCACTTCTGCTGGAATTTCTCTTAAAGATAGGACCGCGTGGCCGGTCTGACCAGCCGCATCAGTGCACGGCGCGGCCAAGCTGCTTTGTCGCCGCTTCCAGCCCGGCCAGCGTGAGCGGGTACATGCGCTGCCCGAACAACTCCTGGATAAGGCCGATCGAATAGGTGTAGCCCCAGTGCTTTTCGGCGGTGGGGTTCAGCCATACGGCGTTCGGCCACTGGGCGAGCGCGCGCTGCAGCCATACGGCACCCGCCTCCGGGTTCCAGTGCTCGACCGAGCCGCCCGGATGGCTGATCTCGTAAGGGCTCATCGCGGCGTCGCCGACAAAGATCGCCTTGTAGTCGGAACCGTATTTGTGGAGCACGTCGAAGGTCGGGATCACCTCGGCATGGCGGCGGCGATTGTCCTTCCACACGCCTTCGTAGAGGCAGTTGTGGAAGTAGAAATATTCGAGCTGCCTGAACTCGGTGCGTGCGGCCGAAAACAGTTCCTCGACCACTTTGATGTGGTCGTCCATCGACCCGCCGACGTCGAAGAACATCAGAAGCTTCACCGCGTTGCGACGCTCCGGCCGGGTCTTCACGTCGAGATAGCCATGCTCGGCAGTGGAGTGGATGGTGCCCGGCAGGTCGAGTTCCTCGGCCGCTCCGTCGCGCACCCAGCGGCGCAGGCGCTTCAGGGCGACCTTGATGTTGCGGGTGCCCAGTTCCACCGAATCGTCGAGATTGCGGAATTCGCGCTTGTCCCAGACCTTCACGGCGCGCCGGTGGCGGCTTTCGTGCTGGCCGATGCGGATGCCTTCGGGATTGTAGCCATAGGCCCCAAAGGGCGAGGTGCCGGCGGTGCCGATCCATTTCGAGCCGCCCTGATGGCGGCCCTTCTGCTCTTCAAGCCGTTCTCTCAGCGTCTCCATGAGTTTCTCGAAGCCGCCGAGCGCTTCCACCAGCCGCTTTTCCTCTTCGGAGAGATGCTTTTCGGCCAGCCGCCGCAGCCATTCCTCCGGCAGGTCGGCGACATCGACGCCGCCTTCGCCGGAAACGGCCTCGACGCCGCGGAAGACATGCGAAAACACCTGATCGAAGCGGTCGATGTGGCGCTCGTCCTTCACCAGCGCGGCGCGCGCCAGATAGTAAAAACCCTCGACATCGTAGTCGACCAGTCCCGCGTCCATGCCTTCCAGAAGCGACAGATATTCCCGGAGCGAGACGGGAATTTTTGCGGCCTTCAGTTCGAGGAAGAAGGGAATGAACATGCCGGCTTTGTAGCGCTTTTCACCGTATTGTAAAATGGCGGCAAGCCATGTCCCCTTACAGCCGGTATTTGAGGAAACCCGTGTTTGTCGCCACCCGGTCATAGAGCCGGCGGGCCGTGGCGTTGCTCTCATGGGTCAGCCAGTAGACCTCGCCTGCCTGTGCTTCTTCGGCGGCCCTGCGCACCGCTTCGATCAGGGCAGCACCCACCCCGCCGCCGCGCACGGCCGGATCGACGAACAGGTCCTGCAGATAGCATTTGTTGGCCAGCGACCAGCCCGACCGGTGATACATGTAGTGGGTGAGGCCCACCGCCTTGCCATCTGCCAGCGCGAGAAAACCTTTCGGCTCATATTCGCCGGGCAAAAACAGCCGCTCCCATGTGGCCTCATAGACCTCCTGCGGCAGTTCGGTCTCGTAGAATTTCAGATAGGCGCGCCACAGCCTGCGCCAGTCGTCGTGGTCGCGCTGCTGCAGCGGCCTGATGGTGATGTCGCTCATGCTCTTCTCCCTTTGCCGGGCCAGCCTAAAGGGGCAGGTGGGTCCGTGCCATGGTGCAGGAGCGGGCTGTTGCCTGCGCCATGGAGAGCCCGCGCCTTTCCTTATGTGCCGGCTTTGTGTAAAGCGAAGGTCAGCAACTCCCGCAACGACACTACGGGCACAAGCCATGGATAAATTCACTCAGCTCACCGGCGTTGCAGCGCCCCTGCCGATCGTCAATGTCGACACCGACATGATCATCCCCAAGGATTATCTGAAGACGATCAAGCGCACCGGCCTCGGCAAGGGGTTGTTCGCCGAGATGCGCTACAATGAGGACGGTTCGGAAAATACCGATTTCGTGCTCAACAAGCCGGCCTACCGCAACGCCCAGATCCTTGTCGCCGGCGACAATTTCGGCTGTGGTTCGAGCCGCGAGCACGCGCCGTGGGCGCTGCTCGACTTCGGCATCCGCTGCGTCATCTCGACCTCGTTCGCCGATATTTTCTACAACAACTGCTTCAAGAACGGCGTTCTGCCGATCACGGTCAGCCAGGAAGATCTCGACAAGCTGTTGGATGACGCCTCGCGCGGCGCCAATGCCACGCTGTCGATCGATCTCGAAACCAAGGAAATCCGTGGGCCGGACGGTGGCGTGATCAGCTTCGATCTCGACGATTTCCGGCGTCATTGCATGCTCAATGGCCTCGACGACATCGGCCTGACGATGGAGAAGGCAAGCTCCATCAGCACCTTCGAGCAGAAGAACGCCGAAACACGCCCCTGGGCCTGACAGTCTCGGCCTGACAGTCTGGGCCAATCCGGCCTCTCGACGGGATGCGCGCCGCAAGGTTCGCATCCCGTTTTTGTCAGGGGATTGAAATTCGCCGCCCGGTGATGTGGACACCGCGGCGTCAGCTTCCTAGTTTTGCATGCTCCAGCCACCCCGATTCGGTCGCTCCGATCAGGCAGCGTCCAGTGCGCAACCGGAGTTTCGCAATCATGAAACTGATATTCCGTCCGTCGCTCGCGGCTCTCCTCGGTCTTGGCCTTTGCGCAAGTGCATTCGCCGAGACGGAGAAGCCGCAGTCCATTGCCTTCGCAGGCGGCGCTCTCACCATCACCCAGAAGGAAGAGTATGGCGAAAAGACCCTGTCCTTCGGCGACAAGGAGCTGGCCAGCGCCTATGTGATCTATTTCGACCAGATCGCCCGGTTGGGAGATACCGAGGTCGCGCTGTTCGATGTCGGCGACGGCGGCAATGCCTGTGGCCCGGCCAAGGTTCTGGTGTGGAAGGGCGACAACGACGCCATTCAGCGCGCCAGCATCGGCGAGGAGGATTGCGGCGCGCCGGTGACGGCAGTCGCCAGTGACTGGATCTATTTCGTTCCGTGGCTGATGCCGGGCACTTCCGGCGTGGTCAAGCGCTGGACCCCGCAGGATGGTTTTACGACCGCAGGCGAACTCGTCTATGCGCCCGAGGCCGGGACGACTTGGAAAGATTTCAATCCGGATAGACTCGGCAGCATGCTCGAGGCATTCCAGAACGAGGCCGTCTATGCGCAGGCAAAGGAGCTTCTGGGCGACAGGCTCGAAGAAGTTGCAACCAGCCTCATGGTCAGCGCCGAGCCGGAAAAGACCGCCTCGGGCCTGATCTACGGCGATGGCTGCATTCCGCATGCCTGCGGCACCTACGATGGTTTCATGGCTGTCGATGCTGCCAGCCAGAAGCTCTATCTGGCTCGCCAGACCGATGGCAAGTCTCCGGAAACATGGCCTGAAGCCGGGACGTGGCCGGCCGATCTGCGCCAGACCATGGAAAAGGCGCTGGCAAAGAGCGAATAGCCATGAAGGTCAGGCGCATCATCGCCAACATTGCCGCCGCAGACGTTGCGGCGGCGAAGCGCTTTTATGGCGATGTGCTCGGGCTCGACCTTCTCATGGATCATGGCTGGATCGCCACATGGGGTTCGACCGAACAGATGCCGGTGCAGATTTCCTTTGCCGCGGAGGGCGGCTCCGGCACGCCGGTGCCCGATCTCTCCATCGAGGTGGATGACGTCGGAGCGGCGCTCGCCGGTATGAAGGCGGCGGGATTTGCGATCGAATACGGTCCCGCCGATGAGCCGTGGGGTGTGCGCCGTTTCTACGTGCGCGACCCCTTCGGCAGGCTGGTCAACATTCTCTCGCACCTGTAACGGGCATTCCGGGCGCCTTGTCTCGCCGCTTTCGTCTTGCGCAAGCGCGCCGGCGCGGCTAGCAAAGCTGCGGTTCAAAAATTCCCCGGGGAAATACGCATGGCTTCGAAAAAACTCTTCCTCCTTCCAGGTGACGGCATCGGTCCCGAGGCGATGACGGAGGTAAAGAAACTCATCGCCGTCATGAACGAGAACGGCGCCGCTTTCGAGACCGAGGAAGGTCTGGTTGGCGGCTCGGCCTACGACGCGCACGGACAGGCGATTTCCGAGGCCGACATGGAAAAGGCGCTGGCGGCGGACGCCGTTCTGTTCGGCGCGGTCGGCGGTCCGAAGTGGGACGACGTGCCTTACGAGGTGCGCCCCGAGGCCGGCCTGCTGCGCCTGCGCAAGGACCTCGAACTGTTCGCCAATCTGCGCCCGGCCATCTGCTATCCGGCGTTGGCTGCTTCCTCCTCGCTCAAGCAGGATGTGGTCGAAGGCCTCGACATCCTCATCGTGCGCGAGCTGACCGGCGGCGTCTATTTCGGCGAGCCCAAGCAGATCATCGATCTCGGCAACGGCCAGAAGCGCGGTATCGACACGCAGATCTACGACACCTTCGAGATCGAGCGCATCGCAGGGGTCGCTTTCGAGCTGGCCCGCACCCGCAACAACCACGTCACCTCGATGGAAAAGCGCAACGTCATGAAGTCTGGCGTGCTGTGGAACGAGGTCGTTACCGCCACGCACAAGGCGAAGTTCAGCGATGTGAAGCTCGACCACATGCTGGCCGACGCCGGCGGCATGCAGCTCGTGCGCTGGCCCAAGCAGTTCGACGTCATCGTCACCGACAACCTGTTCGGCGACATGCTCTCCGACGTGGCCGCGATGCTGACCGGCTCGCTCGGCATGCTGCCTTCCGCCTCGCTCGGCGCGCCGGACGCGAAGACCGGCAAGCGCAAGGCGCTCTACGAGCCGGTGCACGGTTCGGCGCCCGACATCGCCGGAAAGGGCATCGCCAATCCGATCGCCATGATCGCCTCCTTCGCCATGTGCCTGCGCTACTCCTTCAACATGGTCGCGGAAGCCGACCGCCTGGAGAAGGCGATCTCAGCGGTTCTGGACGCTGGCTATCGCACCGGCGACATCATGTCGGAAGGCATGAAGAAGGTCAGCACCGCCGAAATGGGCGATGCCATAGTCGCGCAGTATCGCGCCGGCTGATATCGGTCGTTGAGGGCAAAAGGCTGCGTGAGAGCGGCCTTCAGGGAATTGCAACCCCTCGGTTCGCGGCACCAGCCGGGATCGAGGGGTTTTCGTTGCAGGGCTCGTGGTTTCGGAAACAAGGGAACACGGCGGCGGCTCGCGCATTGTGAAATGAGACAATCACAAGGCGGGAGAGTTCGACCATGCCTCTTACGACCCTTCTCATCATCGTTCTCGTGCTGATCCTGATCGGCGCCATTCCCAGCTGGCCTCATTCGCGCAACTGGGGTTATGGCCCGTCGGGCATTGTCGGGGTGGTACTCGTCATCCTGCTGATACTGGTGCTGCTGGGCCGGGTCTGACCCCGCCCATCGCCGGTCCCGTTCATTCGCCGGGATGGTCGGCTGTGTAGTCGGCACGGTGGGCCAGTCCCGACATCAGGAAGACGATGAACAGCAAGCCCGACAGTCCGATAAAAATCGGGCCGAAGCCGATATGCTCGGCGATGAAGCCGATGGCGGAGGGCGCGACCAGAATGCCGCAATAGCCCATGGTGGTGACAACGCTCATGCCGATGCCGGAGGGGATTCCCTGCTGGTTGCCGGCGGCGGAAAAGGCGATCGGCACCATGTTGGCGATGCCCACCCCGCACAGGGCGAAGCAGGCGATGGCTATCCAGGGCAGAGGCGAGAGCCCGGCACCCAGCATCCCGGCGCAGGCCAGCAGCGCGCAGGCAAGCAGCGTGGTCACCGCGCCGAAACGATTGCGAACCGAATCGCCGGCGAACCGCATGCAGGCCATCACGCCGGAAAAGGCGGCAAATGCGAGGCTGGCCGTGGCGAGGTCGGCGCCAAGCTCCTGCTGAAGATAAATGGCTGCCCAGTCGAGCACGGCGCCCTCCGGGGTCATGGAAAACAGCGCCATCACGCCGATCAGGTAGATGAGCGGATTGCGCGGCAGGGTGAAGCGCGGGCGCTCCTGCGCCGTTGCCGGCCTGTTCTCGGTCACGACATGGCGCATGGCCAGCGAAACGCCGGCAAGGGCCACGATCGTGATGATGACCGCATGGGCGAGATGGCCGAAGGTCTGGATGCCCATTCCGCCAAGGCCCCCGCCCACAAAGCCGCCAAGGCTCCAGAAACCATGCGAGGACGACATGATGGCGCGGCCGAGCCGGCGCTCGACCACCACGGCATTGGTGTTCATGGCCACGTCCATCGCCCCGATCAGGCCGCCAAAGATCACCATGGCGACGGCGGCAAGGGTTACGTCCGGCGCCATGGCAACCAGAAGCAGGCCGAAGCTCGTGCCGACCGAAATGCGCTTAAGCGTGACGCCGGATCCGTACCTGGCAATGAAATGGCCGCACCATGACATGGCAACCACGGCACCCGCGCCGAACAGCAGGATGAGCAGGCCGAGGGTGAACTTGCTGATCTCCAGACGCACGAGCAGCGTGGGGATCTGCGGGGCCCAGCTTCCGGTGATGAAACCGTTGACGAAGAACATGGCGGCCACCGCCCAGCGGCCGCGCATGGCGATGTCCTTGTGGCCCTGATCAGTCATTGTAGCCGCCTGCAACGATGTGGTCAGCGCCTTTTAAATCGTTTTATATTGCGCGTCCAATCGCAACCGTGAACGAGTTTTGGGCCAGTACGCAACCAATGTGCGCGCCCAATGCGGATGAGCGGGCAGGGAGGCAGAACTTCCACGCCTTCCCTGCGAACCCGTCGCCCCGGGCAAGCAGGCCTCAGCTTGTGCCGATCTTGTCGAGGTCGAAGGAGGTCGACTGGTAGACCTGATTCAGCCAGTTCCCGAACAGCAGATGGGCATGGGAGCGCCAGCGGTTGAGCGGCGGCCGTGCCGGATCGTTGTCCGGATAATAATTGTGCGGCACCTCGATTGCCGTGCCGGCGGCGACATCGCGGTCATACTCCTCCTTCAACGACGTCGAATCATATTCGATGTGGTTGAACATATAGAGCCGGTTGCCCTTCTGCTCCGACAGCAGGCAGGGGCCCGTCACGTCCGATTCCATCAGCAGATCGAGCCCGCTGGATGGCGCGATGTCGGCGCTGCGCACTTCCGTCCAGCGCGACACGGGCACTGCGAAGTCGTCCGAAAACCCGGCCAGATAGGGCGAGGTCGGCGCGTTGTTGCGGTGCCGGTAGACGCCGAAGGCCTTCTTCTCCAGCGTGTATTTCGGGATGCGGTGGAAGTGCCAGGCGGCGGCCATGGCGCCCCAGCAGATGAAGAAGGACGAATGGACGTTGGTGGTCGTCCAGTTGAGTATCTGCTCCAGCTCCTTCCAGTAGTTGACCTCCTCGAAGGGCAGGAGCTCGATCGGCGCGCCGGTGATGATGAAGCCGTCGAACTTCCGGTCCCGCACTTCGTCCCATGTCTGGTAAAAGGAGATCAGATGTTCTTCCGACGTGTTCTTGGCCTTGTGATTGCCGACGCGCACCAGCGTCAGTTCCACCTGAAGGGGCGTGGCGCCCATCAGGCGCGCGAACTGCGTTTCGGTACGGATCTTGTTCGGCATCAGGTTGAGCAGGCCGATCTGGAGCGGGCGAATGTCCTGACGCATCGCGGTGCGTTCGTCCATGATGGATACACCCTCGCGCACGAGGACTTCGCGGGCAGGTAGCTGATCGGGAATCTTGATCGGCATTGCACAAGCTCCAAACAAAAAGACCGGCGGCGAAATCGCGGCCGGTCCCGACGTGCTCGTCAGCCTCGGCCTTTTTAGCGACTTCTTTAACGTGGCTGCAAGCCGACCGGCCAAATCACCACGGAACGATTTTCTATCTATGGCCGGCTTGAGCCTGCGTCAATGCCAAGGTGCATGGGGCTACAGGTGCACGGGTCACAGATGTACGGGGCCAGAGATGGACGAAGCCAGAGATGCCCTGTGCCAAGCCTTCACCCTCGACATTGCTCTTCATGGCGGTTATTTCCGAGCATCTTGCCGGAATGTTCCGGCGTTCAACGGATTCTGATCATGACCACGGCACAAGAAAACTCTCGTCCCCAGCCCCGCGCCGGTATTCTGGACATCGAGGCTTATGTGCCGGGCAAAAGTGCTGCTCCTGCCGGTGTGAAGCTGCACAAGCTTTCCGCCAACGAGAACCCGCTGGGTGCCTCGCCAAAGGCGATCGAAGCCGCGCGTGAAGTGGCCGGCCGGCTGGAGTTCTATCCCGACGGTTCGTCAACGCGCCTGCGTGAGGCGATCGCCGAGGCGCATGGTCTGAACATGGCCAACATCATGTGCTTCAACGGCTCCGATGAGGCGCTGGCGCTGTTGTCGCGTGTCTATCTGGCTCCGGGCGACGAGGCGATCTATCCACAATATGGCTTCCTTGCCTACCGCATCGCCATCATGGCGGCGGGAGCAACGCCGATCATCGCGCCTGAAACCAACGAGCGCGTCGATGTCGATGCCATCCTTGCCGGCATCACCGACAGCACGCGCATGGTGTTCCTCGCCAATCCCGCCAATCCGACCGGCACCTACATTCCCTTCGAGGAGGTGCGGCGCCTGCATGCCGGCCTGCCGAAGAACGTCATGCTGATCCTCGATGCGGCCTATGCCGAATATGTGCGCCGCAACGATTACGAGGCGGGCGTCGAACTGGTGGCGGGCGCGGAGAACGTGGTCATGACCCGCACCTTCTCCAAGGCTTACGGCCTCGGCGGCGCGCGTATCGGCTGGATGTATGCGCCCACGCACATCATCGAGGCCGTCGAGCGCATTCGCGATGCCTTCAACGTGACCGCCACGGCGATCGCGGCCGGTACGGCTGCGGTGCGCGACCGCGCGCATGTCGACACGTCCATTGCTCACAATGAAACCTGGCTGCCCTGGCTGACCAGCGAGCTGACGGCGCTCGGGCTCAGGGTAACGCCCAGCGTCACCAACTTCGTTCTCTTCCATTTTCCGGAGAACGGCAGGCATTCGGCTTCGGCCGCCGACGAGTATCTGACCGCGCGAGGGTATATCCTGCGGCGCGTTGCAGGCTACGGTTTTCCCAACGCGCTGCGGATGACAGTCGGAACCGAAGAAGCCAATCGCGGCGTCGTCGCCGCACTGACCGAATTCCTGAAAAGTTGAGAAAATGTCCGAACCCATGTTTGAGAAGGTCGCCCTCGTCGGCATCGGCCTCATAGGCTCGTCGCTGGCCCGCGCGATCAGGCAGAACCATCTCGCCGGCCATGTGGCCATTTCCACCCGCAGTCCCGAGACGCTGAAGCGCGCCGAACAGCTCGGCCTCGGCGACAGCTACACCACCGATGCGGCAGAAGCCGTGCGCGATGCCGATCTGGTCATCGTTTCCGTGCCGGTGGGTGCTTCGGAAGCCGTGGCGAAGCAGATCGCGCCGGCGCTGAAGCCCGGCGCTATCCTCACCGATGTCGGCTCTACCAAGCTCTCCGTGATTGCCCAGATGCAGCCGCATGTGCCGGCCGGTGTCCACTTCATCCCCGGCCACCCGCTGGCGGGAACCGAGGATTCCGGCCCGGATTCCGGCTTTGCGGACCTGTTTCGCAACCGCTGGTGCATCTTCACCCCGCTGCCGGGAACCGATCCGGAGGCGCTGGAGAGGCTGTCGGAATTCTGGCGGCGCTGCGGGGCCAATATCGACACGATGGACGCCGACCATCATGACCGCACGCTGGCCATCGTCTCGCACCTGCCGCATATCATCGCCTACAACATTGTCGGCACTGCCGACGACCTGCAGACGGTGACGAAGCAGGAAGTGATCAAATATTCGGCTTCCGGTTTCCGTGACTTCACCCGTCTGGCGGCCTCTGATCCGACCATGTGGCGGGACGTGTGCCTGCACAACAAGGACGCCATCCTCGAAATGCTGGCGCGGTTTTCGGAAGATCTCGCTTCGCTGCAAAGGGCGATCCGCTGGGGCGACGGGGAGAAGCTGTTCGACCTGTTCACCCGCACCCGCGCCATCCGCCGCTCGATCATCGAGGCAGGGCAGGATATCGACGCCCCGAACTTCGGCCGTCAGGTCGCGGAGCAGCCCGCCAAGCCTTGAGGCATGTCGCCCGAAAGTGGGACCGGTTTCGGGATAACGACATGCGTAAGGACAGGAGCTTAAAGCGTAAGGAGCGAATCTGAAAGATCGCGACACGCTTCAAGTGGCTGCGCAGCGGAAAAACACGACATGAAAAAGCGGCCGGACCCTCGGGTTCCGGCCGCTTTGCTGTTCTGCGCTTTGGGCGGGCGTCAGGGAAGCGGCTTGATGGCGCCGAGCGGGATGAAGCCCATCATGGCGTTGCCCTTGACGATCTTCAGCGGCATCGCCGGCTGTTTGCCCATCATGGCGAGTGCACTGAAGCCCTGCCTTATCTTCTTCGCCTCTTCGGGAACGGCAGTCGCCAGAACCTCGGCCACGGCCTGCGGATTGGTCAGGCGGATCATCAGGTCCGCGTCCACCAGCCCCGCTTCGTCGACGGAGACAGGCCCGGACACGGAAATGCGGGCTTCGCCGGAGGACAGTTCCATGTTGGTAATGTCGAGCGCCTGCCCGCGCAGGCTTTTCGGCTTCGACTGCACGACCGCGACGCCGTTCTTCAGCCGGGCTTCGCCAAAACCGTCGAGCGATGGCACGTTGCGGCCCTGAAGCGCGTCGGCGGTGATATCCAGCTCGGCAAAGCTGCCGCGATAGAGGATGTCTTTGCCTTCGGGCCAGAAGTCGAGTGCGATGTCGCTCAGATTGAAAAGCTGTGTGGGCTCGTCGTCCTCGGGGTCGGTCTGTCCCGAAACGCCGTTTGCGGTCAGCGTCACCTGCCGGGGCAGGGGCCAGAACAGCTTGGTGCTGACATCGAGGCTGTCCCAGTCGAGCCACAGCGGCGCCAGTCCCGGCGCCAGTGTCCTCACCGGCCCGCGAAGGTTCACATCGGCCACCAGGGGCCGGAAGATGCTGGTGCTGGCCTCCAGAGCACCGGTGGTCGCGGCAATGCCTTTGGCGTCGTCCTGATAGGCAATGCCGTTGCACAGCACGGCGAGCCGCAGCGGATAGCCTTCGACCCGAAGTCTCGCGCAATCGGAGCGGACACCCTTCCTTGAAAGATCGGCGATGGCCTGCCGGCTCTCATCCCTGATGCGGTCGGCTGCATAGAACCAGCCGGCGCTGTAGAGCCCGAACAGCACGGCGAGGAAAAGAAGCAGCCATAAAAGACCGCGTCGCTTTCGTGGTTGCGCCTGATGTCTTGACGTCATGCTGCCGCTCTCGTTAACCCGTTGGTGTGAGGGAATGGACCTTCACCATGCTGCCCGGCGCGATTTTTGCCGTGCCCGACTCTGGTCTTGCGATATGGGCGATTTTTGGGTTTTTGGCTATGGCTCTCTGATCTGGAAGCCTGGCTTCGATTATGCAGAGGCGCGCAGGGCACACCTCTATGGCTATCGCCGGGCGCTGTGCATCTACTCCTTCGTCCATCGTGGCACGCCCGAGCGGCCTGGGCTCGTTCTGGGGCTCGACAGGGGCGGCTCCTGCGTCGGCATGGCCTTCAGGGTGGAGGCGGCATCGCGCGAGGCCGTGATCTCCTATCTGCGCGAGCGCGAGCAGGTCAACAACGTCTACATTGAGCGCAGCCTTCCGGTGCGGCTCGACAATGGCGAGCGTGCCGCCGCGATCGCCTATGTGGCGGATCGCAGCCACAGCCAGTATGCGGGCGCGCTGGACGAGACGGCGGCCGCCGCCATGGTGCGCGGAGCCGCCGGCCAGTCGGGGCCCAACGAGGATTATGTGGCGAACACGGTGCGCCATCTGCAGGCGCTCGGCATTCGCGATCACTGGCTGGAAGATGTGGAGCGACGCATCGGGCTGTCCGGATAGTCCCCGGATCGTCATTGGCAATTTGTATGCCTGCCCTATCTTCGACGCGGCGCCGGCTTATGCTGCGGGCGATTCCTGAAGGGAGACCGACTTGCAGAAGAGAACACTGGGCCGCACCGGTCCTGAAATCGCCCCCCTGGTTTTCGGCGGTAACGTCTTCGGCTGGACGGCCGACGAAAAAACCTCCTTCGACCTGCTCGACCGTTTTGTCGATGCGGGCTTCAATGCCATCGACACGGCCGATGTCTATTCCCGCTGGGTTCCCGGCAACTCGGGCGGCGAATCCGAAACCATCATCGGCAAATGGCTGAAAGCCCGAGGCAACCGCGACAAGGTGGTCCTCATCACCAAGGTCGGCTCCGACATCGGACAGGGACGGGTGGACCTGTCGCCGCTGCATATCGAGAAGGCGGTGGAGGCGTCCCTGAAGCGGCTGCAGACCGACGTGATTGACCTCTATCTGTCGCACTGGCCCGACCCCACGGTGCCGCACGCCGAGACGCTGGGGGCCTACAAACGGCTGATCGAGAAGGGAAAGGTACGCCATATCGGCGCTTCCAACCTCGACGCCGGCCAGCTCAAGGCCGCCCTTGATGCTGCCGACCATCACGGTCTTCCCAGATATGAGGCGCTGCAGCCGGCCTACAATCTCTATGACCGCAGCGAATTCGGCGGTCCGTTGCGCGACCTGTGCATGGCAAGGGGCATCGGCGTCATCAGCTATTACGGGCTGGCCAAGGGCTTCCTGTCGGGAAAATATCGCAGCAAGGCCGATCTCGGCAAAAGCACGCGCGGCAGCAGCGCCGCCTCCTATCTGAACGAGCGCGGCATGCGCATCCTCGCAGCCCTTGACGAGGTATCGGCAGCTCACGGCGTCACGCAGGCGCAGGTGGCGCTGGCCTGGATCATGGCGCGGCCCGGTATCACCGCGCCGATCGCTTCGGCGACGTCGCTGGATCAGCTCGACAGCCTGACAGGGGCCGCATCCCTGCACCTTTCCGTCGCTGACATGAAAAGGCTGGATACGGCGAGCGCGCCCTGAACACGTGTGGCGGCGGAAAGCAGCCTCAGGTCGCCGCGCTGCCGCCGTCCGGCTGGACAATGCCCGTTTCGGCGTCGCCGAAACGGGATGATCCGGCAAAGCGCATGCCGAGGCTCGGCGCGCCCTGTGGCGACAGCACCGGCACGAAGACGCGCCGCGAGGCGCGCTGGGCGACCGGGATGCCCTGATAGAGGCGTTTTTGCGCTTCCACGGCGATGACACCTGAAAAGATCGGCCACAATATGCGTCCGCTGCGCTCCAGCACACTGCTGAGCTGCATGACGAATTTGCGCCGCGAGGGCGGAAAAAACAGCGCATCCGACCAGGCGGCGGGCGTGAAGTTGGTTTCCCTGAGCAATTCGCCGAGCTGACTTCGCGAATAGGGCCGGCCGGTGCCGAAGGGGGTGTGCTCGAAGCGCGCCCATACGCCGCGCCGGTTCGGCACCACGATGACGACCCGGCCGGCCGGCGACAGCACCCGCCAGATCTCGTTCAGCGTTTCGCGCGGATTCTCGACATGTTCGAGCGAGTGCACCAAAAGCATGCGGTCCACCGAGGAGTCCATCAGCGGCAGCTCTTCCTCGAACACCAGCGCCGTGGCGGCCTTGCCCTGTGCGGGCCACACCACGGCGCCTTGAGTGGCCGGCATGAAGGCAAAGACGCGCTCGGCATCAGCGCCGAAGCGTTCCAGCCATGGCAGCGCATAGCCGAGCCCCACTAGCCGCTCGTTCGGCACCGGCGCCCAGATCGACGACAGCGCCATGGCAATCGAGCGCTCGGCAAGGCGGCCGAGCGGCGAGGCGTAGAACGAGCGCAGGTCGACGATGTCGGAATGCATGAAAAGCCTGTTTCGCGAGGTCCGGTCCAAAGGTAGCCCTTGCGGGGGCTGAGTTCAACGAAGCCTCTGCCAGCCAAAGGGGTGACAGGCGCGGGTGCAGCCCCTATCTCTGGGGCTCAGAGGAGATTTTGCATGGCCATCGCGATCGAACAGTTCATGTGCCGTCAGGACAATTTTGGCGTGCTGATCCGCGATGCGGAAACAGGCACGGTCGCGCTGGTCGATGCGCCGGAGGAAGCGCCGATCCTCGCAGCCATCGAGCGGACCGGCTGGGTGCCCTCGCTTCTCCTGATCACCCATCACCATGGCGACCATGTCGAGGCCAGTCTGGCGCTGAAGGAGCGTTTCGGGCTGCGCATTGTGGGTCCGGAGGCGGAAAAGGCGAAAATTCCCGGCATCGACGAGACCGTCGGGGAGGGATCGCAAATCCCGTTCGGCGGCACGACCATCGAGGTCATCTCCACGCCCGGCCACACCGCCGGCCATGTCAGCTACCATCTGCCACGAGAGAAAATCGCATTTACCGCCGACACGCTGTTCGCACTGGGCTGCGGTCGCCTGTTCGAATGCCCGCCGGAGGTGATGTTCGCTTCGCTGAACAAGCTGGCAGCGCTGCCAGCCGACACGCAGGTTCATTGCGGTCACGAATATACGCTCGCCAATGCCCGTTTCGCGCTGACCATCGATCCCGACAACGCCGCTCTGCAGGCGCGGGTGAAGGAGATCGAGGCGCTGCGCGCCGATGGCAGGCCGACGCTGCCGACCACGATCGGCGCCGAGCTTGCCACAAATCCGTTCCTGCGCTGGGCCGATCCGGCGATCCGCAGGCATCTCGGCATGGAAGATGCCGGCGATGTCGAGGTGTTCGCAGAAATCCGCCGCCGCAAGGACAACGCCTGATCCATGCGCCCCGAAAGGGACGCGCAATAGGCTTCAGGCGCGGGCAGGAACTTTTCTGCCGAACAGCAGCGATTTGGCGGCCAGCACCGCTCCGCCAGTGATCAGAACGCAGGCAGCAAGGATACGCCAGCCGGGTTCCGCAAAGCCGGTGACGATCAGTACCAGCGTCGACAACAACGGCGCGGCATAGCTGGCGGCACCCAGCACCTGAATGTTGCCGCGCTTCACGCCGATGTCCCACGCATAGAAGGCCGCGCCGACCGGCATCAGACCAAGGCCGAGCACGGCCAGCCACTGGCCGGCATTGGCGGGCAGAACCGTTTCCTCAAGCATCAGATGACAGACGAGCGACAGCACGGACGTCGCCGCGCAGAACCATGTGACGATCGTGGTCGGCACCTCCGGAAAGCGGCGCGACAGAAGCGAATAGGCCGACCAGACCAGCGCGCAGACGCCCGCCATGGCGTAGCCGAAGGCGTAGTTCGCATCGAAGGACAGTCCGCCGCCACGGGTGACGATCAGGAAAGTGCCGGCAAGGCCGAGCAGAGCGCCGGCGACGTGGTTCCAGGCGAGGCGTTCACCCGGCATCAGCGCCGAGCCGACGACGATCAGCAGCGGCCACAGATAGGCGATGAGGCTGGCCTCCACCGCCGGCGCGTTGCGCAGCGCGGTGAAGTAGAAGAAGTGGTAGCCGAACAGGCCGGCGATGCCGATCACCCACACGAGCGGCGGGATGCGGACCTTCTGTTGCGGCGGTGGCATGAAGATGCGGGCAACGAGGCCGACGCAGGTGCCGATGGCGAAGGTGATGGCCGACAACAGGAACGGCGGCACTGCGCCGGAAGCATCAGTCAGAAGCGCCAGCAGCGCCCACATGGCAACCGCTGAAAAGCCGATCAGTGTCGCGCGTCCCATTCGCCTCCCCTTGCCGCTGCGCCCGCCTGCCACAGTCCGATGTGGGAGCAGGCAGAACCACCGCGGTCCGCTATCTGGCGGCTTCGAAGCGGTGCGCGCTGACGGTTATGGTGCCGATCTGGGTTCCTACCGTCGCATAGATGGGGGCATATACACCCGTCTCGCCAACCGGGGCAAACGTAACCATGATGCGGCTGCGGTTTTTCAGATAGTCCAGCGCCTTCTTGCCCTTGCGATACCCGGCAACCGGCTGGAAATTCATGCGGCAGGTCACGGTGGGGCCCTTGTAGCCCTTGACCGAGGTTGCGCCGTTCGATGCGAAGCTGAGCCGGAGGTCGGCCC
>Ga0182740_1000998_pt1 | contig 21268 bp, 28 predicted proteins | sample eDN5th37CKraftBY_FD_128872 | JGI IMG/M metagenome (GOLD analysis project Ga0182740, IMG submission 128872) | Enriched backyard soil microbial communities from Emeryville, California, USA - eDNA 5th pass 37_C Kraft BY (version 2) (version 2) | ecosystem: Environmental > Terrestrial > Soil >...
AGGCCTGCCAAGAAGCTGATCGAGGGCGACACCATTCGCTTCGGCAACGAGGGCAGGGTATGCCTGCTCGGCCACCTCGATGCGGAGGTGGAAGCGAAAGGCGAGAACGGCGAGGTGACGCTGGCATTTTCGTTTCATGGACCGACGCTGGACCAGGCCATTGCCGATGTCGGCACGCCGCCGTTACCGCCCTACATCGCCTCGCGTCGAGCGCCCGACGAACAGGACAGTCAGGATTACCAAACCATGTTTGCGGTCCATGAAGGCGCGGTGGCTGCGCCGACCGCGGGACTGCATTTCACACCGGCATTGGAATCCGCTCTGCAGGCGCGGGGCATTGTGATGCATCGGCTGACGTTGCACGTCGGAGCCGGGACCTTCTTGCCGGTGAAAGCCGACGATACGGACGGGCACCGGATGCATGCGGAGTGGGGGACGATCTCGCAAGAGACCGCTGCTGCATTGAACGCCGCACGTGCCGCAGGCGGACGCATTGTCGCGGTCGGTACCACTTCGTTACGCCTGCTGGAGAGTGCTGCGGAGGCGGATGGCACTATCCAGCCGTTCACCGGCGAGACCGATATTTTCATCACCCCGGGCTATCGTTTTCGCGCAGTTGATGTGTTGATGACGAATTTTCATCTGCCGCGCTCCACGCTGTTCATGCTGGTGTCGGCTTTCAGCGGCCTCGACACCATGAAGCAGGCTTATGCGCACGCCATCGCCAACGGTTATCGCTTCTATTCCTATGGCGATGCAAGTCTGCTGTTTCCGGACCCGGCCAGCCGATGACTGTTGCCAATCATTTTGAACTGCTTGGCCAAAGCGGAGGGGCACGGCTCGGCCGGCTGACAACACCGCACGGCGTCGTCCGCACCCCTGCATTCATGCCGGTCGGGACCGCCGGTGCGATGAAGGGCATCCACTGGCGCGAGATCCGCGATAGTGGCGCTGATATCGTGTTGGGCAACACCTATCATTTGATGTTGCGGCCCGGCGCCGAGCGTATCGCGGCATTGGGCGGTTTGCAGACCTTCACCACCTGGAACGGACCGATGCTGACGGATTCCGGCGGCTTCCAGGTGATGTCGCTGGCGCAACTGCGAAAGGTGACGGAGCATGCCGTCACCTTCCGCTCTCACATTGATGGTGCCAGCGTCGAGTTGTCACCGGAGCGCGCAATTGAAGTGCAGCGGCTGCTTGGCTCCGATATCGCTATGCAGCTCGATGAGTGCGTACGATTGCCGGCCGAACGAACTGAAATCGAACGCGCGATGCAGCTCTCGCTGCGCTGGGCCGAACGGTGCAAGCGGGCGTTTGAGCGTGCCGAAGCGGGATACATGTTATTCGGCATCGTGCAGGGCGGCGATATTCCGTTGCTGCGAAAGGCAAGTGCCGATGGTCTCGTCCAGCTCGGCTTTCACGGCTATGCGATCGGGGGCCTTGCGGTCGGGGAGCCGCAGGAGGTGATGCTGCGGATGATCGAGGAGACGGCGCCGCATCTGCCGCAGGAGCGCCCACGCTATCTCATGGGGGTGGGGACGCCGGACGACATCCTGCAGGGAATCGGCCGTGGTATCGACATGTTCGATTGTGTGCTGCCGACCCGCAATGGCCGCCATGGGCTGGCGTTCACCCGGCGCGGGCCGGTCAACTTGCGCAACGCGCGTCATGCCGATGATCCGCGCCCGCTTGACGAGGAAAGCCGCTGGCCCGCCACACGCACTTATTCGCGAGCCTATCTGCATCACTTGATCAAGTCCGGCGAGGCGCTCGGCGCGATGCTTCTTTCAGAGATCAACATCGCCTATTATCAGGACCTGATGCAGGGCGCGCGCGAGGCTATCTCCCGCAATGACTTTGCCGGTTTCAGCGACGCAGTGATCGAGAACTGGACGCGTGGCGATCTGGCGCCGCGGGCCTAGTTGCAGGTGATGGCCTTGAACGAATGCTGGGTAACGAAGCCGTAGCCGCAGGTATCGCACGTCCAAAGATAACCGACGACGTTTTCCGACAGGAACGCCGAAGCTTCGGCGGCGATCATTGAGTCGGCGCAAATCGGGCATGTCGGCAGTTCACGTTCGCGTGGGATCCGGCCCGGATTCGAGGACAAGGACTCTGCAATGGCTGGCATCGAGGCCTCCTCTGACTTGATTTGCGCAGACAGGATACGCCGCGATGTTTGACGATGTCGCAACGCAAATGCGTTGCTTTTACGATTTCTAATGCTGCAGCACGGCGATATTCGGAGTGTGATCGGCGCGTGATGACTTGCGTATTCCCCGCCGTCTCAGTATCTGCAACGGCAGCAATGATCCGGACGATTTCAGCCCGGCAAGATGGACATCGAAATGTCACAGCCTCCGCGACGCCCCCGTACATTGAACGATGCTCGCACCGAGGCGGAAGCTGCGTTCAAGAAGGTGATGACCAAGGTCGCGGAGCCGTTGCCGCGACAGGCCGCAATTCCCGGCGTCAAGGAGCTCGTATCGCTACGGCTTGATCAGGACGTGCTGGAATATTTTCAGCAGGATGGACCGGGCTGGCAGGACCGTATCAACGCGGCCCTGCGTAAGGCCGCAGGAAAGTAGAGCGCCGGCGGGGTCGCGAACGCAAAAAGGTCAGGTGATCAGCGCCGCGACAGCGAGATCGACGCGCTTTTGAAAGAGCCTTCGGAGCGGATGGTCACGCGCTGCCGGTTGCCGGTAGTGACCATGGAAAGATTGGCAGCGAAGGATGGGCCAGTCACCACAACATCAAAGTGGCCGCCGCGCGCAGTTCCTTCCAGGTTGCCACCGATATTGCGGCTCGACTCGCCCCAGGTGCCGCTGAGATGGCTGCCCCGGGCGATGACGTTGCTTTTGAGATCGAATTTATAGCTGTCGCTGGCGCAGGTGAGGGTCTGGTTGAGACCGGTCCCGTCCGGACTGACGGCATATGTTGCTCGGCAGCGGATGCGTTCGCTCTGCCCATTATCCAGCGAGACGGTCCCGCTGCCGGACCAGATTCCGCCCATTCCGGCGAAGGCCCCGGGGCTCTGGGCGAAAGCGAGGGAGCCGAATACCAACAACGCCGCACCTGCGACCGCTGATCCGACCAGTTTTCCTCGCTGTTTCGCCCCGAGTGTCATGATTTGCTTCCTATTGTTGACGCGATGCCTGCCAGTGGCCGCTGCAGGGAATTCCGCCTGAAGCGCCATTCCACTTGCCGGAGCCCGCGTTGCCGCTCAACTGCCCATTGGCATAGGCGCCTTGAAACGACACTTTGACCAGGCCGACCGGACCGACCCGGCCCGAAATGTCGGCACCCGGAGCGGTGATCTTACCGTCAGTGACCGTCAGCGGGTACTGCGCAGTCGGTTCACAATTGCCGGACTTGGTCACGATGGTGACGCTCCACTGGCCGTCGTAGGGTGTCTGCGCCCCGGCAGGGCCGGCGGCAATAGTCATGGCACTAGCAATCGCGGCCAAGCAAAGCCGTGCGAAAAGGCGTTGAAAACGCATGAAGTTATTTCCCGATGGTGTGATGACGCGGCTTATTTCGGATCAATGTGTCCAAAATTTGCTGCGCCGCCGCATCGGAATGTTCCAACCTGTATGATAATCCCCAGCAGGTACGAAGGTTCCGGCGCGACGAAACCCATCTTCGCCGCAGGTGGGACTCTGCGACGAATGAAATTGAGTACGGGGTGGTGAGCGCGGAGGGACTCGAACCCTCGACCCCATGATTAAAAGTTAGGAGTTCTTGCCTTTCAGATCGTTTCAGGAAACGTATTGAAATGGGGTCTAGCGCGTATTTGCAAGATATTTATTGATTTTATACGCATTCGTGCCATTGTCTGAAATTCACTGGGGCCACATCCTATTGCGGGCTCATGTGGCCCATAAGTGGCCCCGAGGGATTTTCAGATGCCAGCCAAAAAACACCGGAAGGAACTGACCGTCACCATGATCGGCAAGCTGAAGGCGCCGGTCGGGACGGGCGCGCGCCTTTGGGTCGCGGATACGGTTGTGCCGGGCTTCGGCGTTCGCTTAACCGACAAGGGGTCTAAAACCTACGTGCTGCGGACGCGCTATCCTGGCGAAGCGAATGCGAGCAGGCGCGAGATAGGTAAGGTAGGAGAGATTGAGCTAACTGACGCCCGCGACAAGGCGCGCGGATGGCTCAAACTGATCGCGGAGGGCAAAGACCCCGCCAAGGTCGAGGCAGATCAACGCGACGCGCAGATCGAGAAAGACTCGGCGACGGTCGATGCCCTGCTCGACGACTTTGTGAAGCGCCACGCTAGCAAGCTCCGAAGCGCCGATCAGGTTAAGCACTCCTTTGACAGTTACGTCCGCCCGCGGATTGGACAGAGTTCCATTTATACGCTGAAACGCCGGCAAATCGTGGAAATGCTGGACGCGGTGGAGGACAAGGCCGGACCGGTCATGGCGGATCGAACGCTGGCGCATCTGCGGAAGGCGTTCAATTGGCAGGCCGCGCGGGATGATGACTTCCTTTCACCGATCGTTCGGGGCATGGCGCGAACCAAACCGAAGGAGCGCGCCCGGCAACGTGTTCTGACCGACGATGAAATCCGGGACATCTGGCAGGCGCTGGATACGGCCGACGTGCCGTCCTGCTATCCGCGCTACATCAAGATGCTGCTGCTGACGATGACGCGGCGCAACGAATCCGCCGACATGAGCGCCGCCGAAGTCGAGAGCGATCTGTGGACCATTCCCGGCGAGCGATACAAGAACAAGCTGGATCACGTCATCCCGCTGTCGCCGGACGCGAAAGCCCTGATCGGCACCAAGCCGAAGAGTTTCAAGGGCAACAATTGGTTCGTGTTCTCGACGACGGGCGGTGCGCGACCGTTCAGCGGATTCAGTAAGGCAAAGAAAGCTCTCGATGCCGAGATTGACAAGCGCCGGAAGGCGGAGGGCAGGGCGAAGATGCCGCATTGGACGCTGCACGATCTGCGACGGACCGCGCGGACGCTGATGAGCCGGGCCAAGGTGCCGGAGGATCATGCGGAGCGCGCCATGGGACACGTCATTGCCGGCGTGCGCGGGACTTACGATCGATATTCCTTCTTGGAGGAAAAGCGCGAGGCATTCCGGAAACTGGCGGACCTTGTGGCAATCATTCTCAAGCCGCCGGCTGATAACGTGGTGCCATTCGCTGTGGGAGCGGAGCAATGAGGAAACGACGTGGACGACCTCCAAAAAATATTATCGTGCCGCATCCGCTCAAAGGTGACGAATGGCTGCAAGTCGGCGCGTATGACAGCACATGGCCTGCCGCCAATCGATACTGGATTCTTGTTCGCGAAGGAACGCCGCGCGCTGTTGCGCTGACGACGGCTGCCGCGGAATTCAAGGTTCAAGTGTCGAGTTTGGTTGATTGGCTGCACCGTGCCCGTAAACGCGGCCCAATTGCTCACGACGAATGGTACGGCGACGAAGGCGGCGAGTAGTAATTAACTGCTGGCATTTAGCTAATTAGCTGCCGCTGAAAACGGCGCTCGTATGTGGTTTTATGTGCTCCTGTAATTCAGAGGAGCACCCTGCATGTCGCCGAAACTCATTGACCACGCCGACCTCGCCGATAAGGGCATCAACGCCTCCATGGTAACCCTGTGGCGTTGGGAGAAGGCTGGAAAATTCCCACGCCGAGTCCGAGTATCGCATCTGAAAGTCGCTTGGGTCGAAGACGAAGTCGACCAATACATCGCCAGCCGGATCGCAGCCCGCCAGCGCCGCCACGTCCCCGCCGAAGCCACGGTGGCCGCATGAGCGCGGTTATCAAAGGCACCAAATTCACTGGAACGGTGGCGAAGTGGTTCGACTATCGCGGCTTCGGCTTCGTGCGGCGCGATAGTGATGGACTCGAGATTTTCAGCCACATTTCGGAAGTTGCCGAAGAGTTTGACGCTTTAAAAGTGGGACAGCGCGTCAAGTTCGAAGTTACCGAGAGCGAGCGCAAGCCCGGCCATCCGAACGCAATCCGCATTGACGTTATCAACTGAAGGAAATCATTGATGGCAATATACCACACGCTACGCGCTCAACTCGATGGTACGCGCTATTCCGCGCACCGCGTCGTACTCGACAAACTGGAAGCGCTACCGCAAGGACTGAGCAAGGCAAAAGCATCGGCGATCGCCAAGGGGACGCTGAATCAAAAGGGCGTCGAAGACGCCGTGCGCGAGTATGCAAGCAAGCATGTGGCTGCCGAGTTGCATCATGAGATGAAACGACTCGGCGACGCCCGCAAAAGCCTAGCGAAACGCCAGAATGCACTGACGATCCCCGCCAGCGATCCGACCGATTTCGCTGGCGCGATACTTCGTTCGGACATTCGCAAACACCTTAGCTCGCTCGACGCGACGAAACGATCGTCGCTGCTTACGATTAATCCGGATGCCGCCGTGCTTGCTGCCGTTTTCGAGGCGCCATCTTTTTTAACCGGGGTAGACGCTAACCTAAAAGCGCGGGCCGAAAGTGCGTTCGCCGAAACCAACTTTCCGGTCGAAAGTGCGAAATTGCGCGAAGACGCAGAGGCGCTCGACGTCCTCGATATGGCGCTTGAAGCGACCCGAAAAAATATTCGCGAAACGATGGGTCTCACTGACATGGAATTCGAGAAGTGGATGACGACGAATGCTCCGCCGTCCGACGGTGAAGGTGTCTAGGCTGTTATTGAGTTGCGACGGGCGGCTCGTCACCGCCAATTGGCGCAGAAAGGCGGGAGGTGGCGACGCTGCTTCCCGCCGGCGCCGCAAGTTCAGGGTATCGAATGCTACCAGTTACCACCGTTAGAACTATCGTCGCTCCTGGCGCATCCGGCGCAAAGGAGACGATCGGCGTTGGTCAGATCAAGCGAACCCGTGAAGACGGGTCGCAATTGGTTGTGAACTTCGATCCGCCTCGCCGGGATTTACTCGACGTGAAGATCGGCGCGTTGAGCGACCGGGAAATCGAACAATTAGGAATGTTGAATGACTGACCTTGCCACTCTCGGATTCGCCGTCGATAGCCGACCATTGGTCCGCGCCACGGCTGATTTGAAGGCAATGGCGCCGGCCGCTCGCGAGGTCGGCGCTGCCGTCGACGGAATGGTTAACGCCGTCAACAAGGCGAAACCGGCCGCCGACGGATTGTCGAATAGTTCGACACGTGTCGGCCAGAATTTAGCGGCTCAGTCGAGCGGCGCGCAACGGCTTGCTGCGGAATATCAACGCATGACCGCAATGCAGCGCCAAGTCGACCTCGCGAATGCGGCCAACAGTCGATCGGTCCAGGGGCTATCGCACGACGCCCGCAACTTGTCGTTCCAGTTGGTCGACGTGACGCAAGGTCTACTGACCGGACAACCGGTCTTCATGATTTTCGCCCAGCAAGCCGGCCAGATCGGCCAGATCATCGGTACCTCGCCGCAAGGCCTCGGCGGATTGATGAAAGAGTTAGGCAACGCGATCGGTCGCATCTTGACGCCGACCCGGCTCGCTGCGGCAGGAATTGCCGCGGTTGGCGCCACGGTTCTTGCCGCAGCTTCTTCGTGGAAAACCTATGCCCTTGCGGTCGATGATGCGCGTCGCGTCTCCGGTATGTCGTCGACGGCAATGGCTGGTCTTACTTCCGCTGCTGGGTTCAAGGGCATTGGAAGCGATGACTTCCTAACTCAGTTTCGAGAATTCGCCGGCACCGTTGCGCAGGCCAAAAATGGCGTTGGCGATCTTGCGGTGCAGTTCAGAGCCATGGGCCAGCCGATCGGAACGAGCCAGAAGGCGTTCGAGACACTCGCGGATGCCATCAAAAACGCCGCAAATGATCAGCAACGCCTTCAGATTTTGTCGGCGGCAGGACTGCCAACATCGCGGCAATGGGTCGATCTTATGTCGCAGGGTGCCGACGGCATCCGCGAAGCGGTCAGGCAAGCAAACGCGTTCGGAGGTGCCGCCAACGACAACATGATTCGAACGGCGAAAGAATTCGATGACGCCTGGAATCGCGGAATCACGAACCTGCGAACCGGCTGGAATAAACTTTTCCTCGATGTGTTCGGCTGGTTCGAACAGTTGTCGAGCAAGGGCACCGCGGCGCTCATCAAGATTACGTCGTATTTACCGCAGTCGCTGCGTCCGGACATCGCTGGAAACATTCTCCGCACGTCGATGCAGGACAACGTCGGTAGTCGGCTCACGCAGTCCGCCGCCGATGACTTTTACGGCTCGGTCTCCAGCCTGTTCAAAGGACAAGACGCTGCCGCTACCACGCCTGATCCAAACAAGATCATGGCAGCGAACCAGCGAGCGCAACAGCGCATTTCGCCGCTAGGCGATCTTGCGACGGTCAAAGACCGTCAAGCTAACGATCAGCGTGCCAACCCTCCTCAGAGTGAGACGTCGAAGAATGACAGCGGTGCTACTCGTCACGCAGCCTAGCTACGGGCTATTGCATGTCGCAACCGACGCGGCGATGTACTCGCCGGACCAGAACGTCCAAGCATTCGGTCCGAAAGCGCACGCAATTCCGCACTGGCCCGGCGTAGTCACAGCCCTCGGCAACACTGCGGCGTGTGTCCTCTTTCACAATTCGCTATCGCAGGAGTTCTCGTCTTTCGACGATTTCGTCGAACGAGGCGAGTCGATTCTGCCGGGACTTATGTCGTCGTGGGTAATGCCGCATGACCTTCCTCTGGTCGTCAATAACCTTGATATGATCGTTGGCGGCTACTCCGTATTGCGCGGGCAGCCAGAGGTGTATTCCTGGACCATCGACGACCACGTTCCTCCTGGGGCTACCGCGGCTGAAAAGGACGCTTCAGCTTTCTACGACGCGCCGTGGAAGCTGGTGAAATTGCCAAATGTGGTCATGTCGCCAGTGCCGAACGATCAGGTAGTTCCTGCCAGTTACGAGGGTATTGACGTCGACGCCGATCCGAACGTCGTGATCTGGTCGATCAGGAAGGTTCTGGAGATGCAACGCCACGGGCGGCTTCCGGAAGGCATCGGCGGCATCGGCGGCTTCGCTCAACTCACGACGATCGACGCCGAAGGCGTTCGTCAGGGCGTGCTGCATCGCTGGCTCGACGATCAGATTGGCGGACCGCTGAAGCCGCCGCCGATCGACTGGCAGCAATGGCATCGAGACAATCCGAAGCCGGTTTCGAATGTTGACACGACCAGTCTCTCACGGCTCCAGCGCGATCGAATGCTGAAGAAAATGAAAAAAGGAACTCTGCGATGAGTAGCTACGAGCAACGAGTCAATAACCTGGTGCGGCGGGAAATGCAGCGTCATGGCGAACATCCCGAATTGGTCGCCTACGGCCCGCTATATGCAGGTATCAGCGCATTACTTCGGTGCGAGGACCATGAGCGACTGCATTTACTGACGACTTCCATGATGAAGCTGTTGGTGATCAACGAAACGAACAAAATCGAGGACATCTTTGAGCAGTTGACGTCCGGCAAGATGACCGTCGCCGACGTCGAACGCCTGGCAGCAACTACCGCATTGCCGTCCTGGGTGAAGTGATCGATAGATCATGACAGCAGCAGAAAAACGAATCCAACGCCGCCGTCCCGTCACGCACGTCGTCGCCCCCGGCCTTGAGGTTGCGTCCGCACAGCCGCGCAAGGGCGAGACGGTTACGGCCTTTCTGCGCCGCACCGGATGGGCGACCCGCGATCCCGAATACGGCTGGCAATTCCGCAAGCGCCTCCCGACTATCCTTGAGGTCAACGGCGAAGCAATCCTCCGGAAGGACTGGCGACGAACGAAGATCGCCGCGAACGACAATGTCCGGTTCGTGTCGTTCCCGCGAGGTGGTGGCAAGCAGGGCAAACAGGTTCTCGGCCTTGTTGCGCTGGTCGCCGTTGCCGCCTTTGCTGCATGGGCTGGGCCGGCCTTGGCAACGCAATTGGGCGCGGGCGCATGGGCCGGCACTGCACTGACAGCGGGCATCGGCCTCGGCGGCGAACTCAGAATCAACATGTTGGAGAAATGACCATGTCGGCGATTAACGTCCTAATTCAAACCGATCGCGCGCACCTGTACACCGACGCGGCAATTTATCAGCCGGACGGTGAATTGGTCGGGATCGGTCCGAAGGTCCGCATGATGCCGCACATCAACGCGGCTATGGCGATGCGCGGTGCGTTCCTTGGACTGGCGCCTATCGCGGAAGAATTGTCCGCGGCGCCATCATTTGACGCGCTACGCGCCGGGATCATCGACTGCCTCAAGAAATGCGCCGCGAGCTATGCGCACTTGCTCGACCAGTGCAGCGCTGGCCCCGATTTTGAAGTCGTCATCGCCGGCATCTCGGAAACGACCGGACCGTCGGCTTACCTGGTCGCGTCACATAGCCGTTACGGCGATCCATGGTCGATCGTCGATTTGTCGGGGTTATCACTCACGCCAGCGTCGGACGTCGTACATCAAAGTGTGTTCGCCATCGCTGACGGCCGTGACGCGGATCAACTCGATCCCGTCGCCGATGGCCTTGCGATCATGGAGGTGCAGCGTGCGGAACGAAGCGGCGCATACGTCGGCGGTTTCGCTCAACTCACCACGATCGACGCTGACGGCGTGCATTCCCGTATCATCCACCGTTGGCCGGACCGGCTCGGCGAGAAGGTGGCGGCGTGATGCAGCAAACCTAAAACGAAAGCCGCCCGGCGAGATTAGGGTCTCAACCGAGCGGTGGTATCTTAAGCGTCGCTGCTTCTAACTACCACTGTTCGATAAAAAGTCAAGACCAAACCGTCTCGTTGGGCTTTAACAATGGAGCCTAACGAACATGCTTGCTATTGATCTGCCTAAAACCGCCGAGATCGTCGGCAATAAACTTGTTTTTTACGACTCGCTATACGCGCTCGCCGAGTGCGAATTACATCCTGACCAAGCACCCAACAGCGCCGTCACCGACGCCGTCGAAGTGTGGGCAGACTATTCCGAGGATGACGCCGGCGAATTCTTTCGCGTTCGTCCTGAGACATTAAAGATTCTCGGCGAGGACGCATTTCCGGAACGTGGTGCGTCGCGGATTTTCTTCGATCGAGAGAATAATCGGCAGTGGCTCGTCGAAGACCTTCCGGCGTTGAAAGCAGAGATCGAGCGCCGCGCGTACATCCACGCTGTCGAGCGATGGGAATGCCATCCAGGGCAGTTTGACGATTCCAAGGCCCTTCCGGACTATCCGGTCTACGAGCCGGCCCGCGATCTTTACGACGCGTGGCAGGCGGCTCTCGCTGAGCATCGCGCGAACGGCTTCCGAGATTTTGCCGGGGTTGAATCCGCATATGAGGCGTATCGCCGAGCGCGCCCCCAGACGAAAGGCGAGATTGCATTGAAACAGCTTTTTGAAGAACGCCGCGAACAGGCGCCGGAGCCGCGTCACGGGATGTACGACCGAATTCTCGAAGCTACCTCATATGACAAGGTAACGCCTGAAGACTTCTGGTGCTACTCGCCAGCGCATACATACATCTTCATTCCAACGGGCGAGATGTGGCCGGCAGCGACAATCGACGCGCGGCTTGCTCCTGTGCATTTAGGTGGACGTCCTAAAGCTACGAATGCGTCGAAGTTTCTCGCCGAATTTCGCGCCGTAGATCAGGCCACGTGGGCGCCGGGTGAGCCACAGATCATCAAGGACAGGTTGATCTCCGATGGCGGCTGGTTTGAACGTGCCGGCAGTTGTACATTCAATCTGTATCGGCCACCGACGATCAAACCGACGCGCGGCGATGCCTCGTTATGGGTCGACCACGTTCGCAGGATATATCCCGATGAGGCCGATCACATCATTCACTGGCTCGCGCAACGGGTGCAGCGTCCCGACCAGAAAATAAATCACTGCTTGGTGCTGGGTGGGTGCCAGGGCATCGGCAAAGATTCCATGCTGGAACCGGTAAAGCACGCCGTCGGCCCGTGGAATTGCGCCGAAGTGTCCCCGCAGCAGGTACTTGGTCGATTCAATTCGTTTGTTAAGTCCGTCGTCTTGCGTATCAGCGAGGCGCGTGACCTTGGAGACACAGACCGGTTCGCGTTTTATGAGCATCTTAAAACACTATTGGCGGCTCCGCCCGACGTCCTGCGATGCGACGAGAAGCATCTGCGGGAACACTCTGTGCTGAATTGTTGTGGCGTCGTCATGACCACGAACAACAAAGACGCACTGCATCTCCCGTCTGATGATCGTCGTCATTTCGTGGCATGGTCGGAAAGTCGCAAAGAAGAATTCCCGGCCGAGTATTGGTCGAAACTCTGGAAATGGTTCCACAACGGCGGCAACGAGATCGTTGCATACCATCTCGCAAATCTCGATCTGAGCGACTTCGACGCTAAGGCGCCGCCACCTAAGACCAAGGCGTTTTGGGAGATCGTGGATGCATCACGCGCTCCCGAGGATGCCGAGATGGCCGACGCAATCGACGCGCTCGGTACGCCCGACGCCGTGACGCTGAGCATGGTCATGATGAGGGCTGCTCCCGGCTTTGGCGAGTGGCTGCGCGACCGGAAGAACCGCCGCAAGATCGGCCACCGATTCGAGGCTTGCAGCTACGTTCCGGTTCGCAATCCCGACGACGCGCGTGATGGGCAGTGGAAAATCAACGGCAGGCGCGTGACGGTCTACGCGAAACGCGATTTGTCCGTTCGAGACCAGATTGCAGCCGTCCAGCGTTTGACCATGGTGCCGCCGCCGTACTGATCGGTGATGTCGGTGAAGTCGGTGATCTGGCATTGTACCCATAACTCTCCTGTCACCTTCTCTATTGCTCTTCCTGTTTAGAATTAAAGGTTGACAGATGAGAGAGCGTGGAATGGCGGCGTCGTAAGTGGATCAGTGGGTGCAATGCCAGATCACCGACTTCACCGACATCACCGACAGCGCGGTATCATCCGGCGAAAATGAAGCCGCCGCGAAATCTGTCCCTAAAAGCACCCTGAGAATCGTCGTCGCGTGACAATTAATCATGTGGTCATAGTCTCTAAACGTAGCAAAATAGGCCATTAACGGCTGATTTTCCATTCTCGCTTATTATGGGGCCACATACGGGCCACATGGCGATCAATCGCGCCTTATATTTGCGAGTTTTTGACCTTGGGTAAACGCGGCACCCGCTGCACGGTCTGCGACCACCGCCACCGCCATCAGATCGAGATTGGTCTGACGCATGGTGTTGCTGCGCGCGTACTCGGCGACCGGTTCGGCTTGTCGAAGGACGCTATCCTACGACATGCACGGAACCACCTCACGCCGGCGCAGCGCGCGGCCATCCTGTCAGCGCAGAAACCGGCGGCGATCGATCTCGAAGCGTTGCGGACGACTGAGAGCGAGGGCCTGATTGCCAGCCTGGTCGCACAGCGGGCGCGGCTGCTGGTCAAAGCCGATTTCGCTGCTGAGCATGGCGACATCAAGGGCAGCGTGGCAGCGGAGAACGCGATCACCGCGAACTTGACGCTGGTGGCCAAGCTGCTGGGTCAGCTCGTTCAGGTTCACGACGTTCGGCGCACGAACCTGTTGATCAGTCCCGACTATCTCAAACTGCGTTCGACCTTGATTGCTGCCTTGAAGCCATTTCCCGAGGCTGCGCGGGCCGTGGGGATGGCGCTGCACAAGCTGGAAAGCGATGCCGCAGTCGATATTACCGCGGCTGCTGGCAAGGGCAGGGCGCATCAGGAGCCGATACTGATCGAACACGAGCCGCCGCCGCCGCCCGCGATTCCCGAACCGGCGCTGGCGCCGCCGCCGTACTGATGCAGATCGCCGCCGATATCGCTCGAGCCCTCGACCCCGTCGCCTTTGCGATCGATTGCGGGGTGACGCCGGACCCATGGCAGGCGGAATTGCTCACGAAGCGGCCGCGGCGCGGGCTGCTGCTGTGCTCCCGGCAATCCGGCAAGACCACCGTGACGTCGCTGCTCGCCCTGCATCGCGCGCTGTTCGAGGCCGGCGCCCTGGTCATCATCGTGTCGCCGTCTAGCCGGCAATCGGGCGAGATGCTGCGTTCGATCAAGCAACTTCTCGGCGCGCTCGGCGACGGAGCGGTCGAGACCGAAGGCAACGCCGTTCTCAAGCTCGAATTGGCGAACAAGTCCCGCATCGTCGCATTACCCGGCACTGGCGACACGGTGCGCGGCATGGCTGGCGCCAGCATGGTCATCGTCGACGAGGCGTCTCGCGTGTCTGACGATCTGATCCAGGCCGTTACGCCGATGCTGGCGACGCGCACCGACGGCAGTCTGATCCTGCTGACGACGCCAGCCGGCAAGCGTGGTTTCTTCTACGAGGCGTGGCACGACAGCGCTCAGAAATGGCATCGAGTGCGCGTCGCCGCGTCCGACTGCCCGCGCATTAGCAAGGAATTCCTTGCCGAAGAGATGCAGCGCCTTGGGCCGGCTCGCTATCGTGAGGAATACGAATTGGAATTTATCGACGCGGATGAATCCGCATTCCCGACTGCCGTGATCGAGCGCGCATTTACTACGGAGGTCGAACCACTATGGGCCTAGCTCAACCATACGGCTACCGAAACATCGATAATTGGGTGCTGGCCGCGGACATCGGGCAAAGCAACGACCCGACTGCGATCTGCGTCATGCAGCATCGTATCGTCGAGCATTTCAATTTCGATGAAGTGACGCGCATCAGCGAGCATTTTGATGTCCGCCATCTTCAGCGTCTGCCGCTGGGTATGAGCTACGTTGACCAAGTCGCAGAGGTTCGCCGCTTGCTTGCGCGTCCACCGCTCTGTGACGGCTGTAAGTTCGCAATCGATGCTACCGGTGTAGGAAGAGCGGTCGGCGATCTCTTTGATGATGCTGGAGTGCGGCCGACGCAAGTGACGATCACTGCGGGTAACGAGCAGACGCGCATCGATGAATATCGGTGGCATGTGCCGAAAAGCGTTTTGATCTCAAACGTGGACGCGCGGCTCCATCTCGGTGAGTTGCGTTTTGCGGCCGCACTGACGGAAGCCGGCGCCATGGCCGACGAATTGAAAGACTTTCAGCGGAAAGTCAGCGCAGCCGGTCGCAGCACCTGGTCAGCACGGGACGGCAAACACGACGATTTGGTGTTGGCGGTTGCGATTGCACTGTGGTCATTCGTCGGGCAACCGAATCCGGCGATGGTCACTGTGCCGGTAGATTTCTGGTAGTATCTACTTCGCCAGCCTTTGCACCAATGCCGTTCCGCCGGGCGGTGCGATCGAGCACAGGTAGCGCCATGAGTCCGTCTGACCTGCGGCGGTGAATGCAATATCCACCTGAATCGGCGGTGACATACCAGGCCAGTCTGGCGGCGCGGGTAGCACCTTCGTTGTGCTCTTTCCTATTTTCATGCCTGCGATCTTGGGCAGCATGTCCGCAGCTTTTAGTATGCAGGCGCGAGTGTGTTCGGGCGGAACAGATGCCGCGAACGCGGGCGATGCAAGTAGGAGCAATGTGGCGACGGGTGCGAGACGTTTCAAAATACCCTCCGGTTGACTAACTACCGCGCGGCGGCGGGTTCGGCGGCTTTGCCGGCTACAACAGCCCGCCATTTTTTTAATGGCTTCAAAGGCTTCACTCTCTTCGGTTGACAAACTACCAAGATGTAGTAAAATTACTAAATAAATCAATGGCTTATGGCGAGTTTTCGCTTGCGCTAGATCAGATATTTTGCCATATTGCCTTCCGTGAAGCGGGCTGCCCCGGCGCTGGAACGCCAAAAGCAGCCCTAACCCAAACCACGGAGTGACCCATGGTCAGAGCTACCGACAATTTCCGCATTTCCGACTTCATCCGCAACCCCGACATCCGTGCCGCTTTTGAACGCGCCGAACGCGACTTGCCGCCGGCGCCCGTGGCTGCCGATCGTCCGGAGCCGGTGTTGACCGGTGGTGCTTTGGAGCCGGCCCATGCGTAACGCCGCCACCGCACGCCGCATCCTGCGCGACCGTTACGGCGCTTCGCTCCGCAAGGTGCAGCACGGATACCTGATTGACGACGGCAAGCGGAAGGTATGCTGCACCACGCTCGACGACGTGTTCACACAATTGAACCGCTGGGCCGTATGGGAGGCGCAAGAGCACCTGCGCGCAATCGAGGATCACTTTATTAAGAACGGCGGCACGATCGAGGGCTGGCGCGACGTGCTTGAAACCGCGCTCAGCAACGCGGAGGTCGCCGAAGCGGCGTGAACCGCGGCGCCGCTACTACCGATATTACTAAGTCTAAACCCCGCTTCGGCGGGGTTTTCTACTGGAGTCGGCTGTCGTGCTCACCGCATACTCGCCGCCACCCACAAAACGAAAAACGCCAGCACCGCGAAAACGAAAAGCCCAAGCTGCACTGGATGGCGCTTGCTGTTTTGCTCGTTTGCTAGTTCGCGATTGTCATCACCACGCCAGCCCATCGCTAAAGCCCGCTTAGATCACTCGGCACGTCACCAAACTGTCCGAGCACGACAGCATCCGAAAATTCACCGATAGCTGGATCACCCGTCCGGCTAAACGCGACCGCGCCGATATTGCCTGATTGTCTCGATAGCGTTTCCGCACGACGCATTGCAGCGCTAGAGCTTTGCAATTCCTCGCCAGTCCCGGCGATGGGTGCGCCATCGTCGTCGACAGTGAACGGCAACGCCACGTAGTAAGTCACGTCTGCCATGGTGCACCTATTCAGATGAACGTCCGCGTCGAACGCCCCGCAGATAGCCCGTCGAAACTTTCGCCTCTAGCTCGTGCTGTAAAAAATCGTTCGCCAAGATCAACGCGCGGACGGCTGATCGCAGATCACCACCGCAAGCCGCGATTGCCTGATCCGTCGCCGCTTCAAGCTGGGCTTCATCCTCCAATATCTGTTCTGGCAGGGCGGACATCGGCAGGGTTCCTCGTTGACTATGCTAGATGCATGTTCCTATTCTGTTCTCATGGAGTCAATCCCGCCCAAGCGCCATTTTCCCCCACCGTGGACCGTGGTTCGCGACGGCCCCGACGCCTACGTGGTGCGGGATGCTAACGGTGTTCGGCTGGTTACGATTTATTGCAGGGACGACCTTCACCGGATGCAATGGGCCGACTACCTCCGGCACCTCACATCAGACGAAGCGCGGCGCATTGCCAAGGGCGTCGCGCGGTTGCCTGAGTTTCTGTTGCATCACCCCGGCTTCTATTCGCGCGAGGGTGGCGACCATCGTTGGAAACGCTCGCATCCGTACCACGTCGCCTTGCCGGATATGTACGTCCGCGAGAACTGGGACGGCATCAACGCGATTTGCCGGCTGAACGATATTCCGTTCGATCCGACCGGGCAGAGGATGAAGCGGGACGGGGTTCTCTATGTCGTTTATGAGTTCACCCTACAGCTTCATGCCATCCAGTTCTGGGACCGCTTTGACGGGCGCTGGTTGCGGCACGGGGATTTTATGTATCCCGACAAGCCGTCCGATTTGCCGAAGCTGAAAGAGCCGGCGAGCATTCCCAAATTCAACAAAGCAAGACGGGAGAGGTGACGACGATGCGCTCGTACCAATCCGCGATTGAAATCAAAAAATAGGCAGACACTCAAATCGTCGCGCGATCGGCTCAGAGTAGGCACCAGTGTAGGCGGTGTTTCGACCTACGCCCCCCGTTACTTCCCCCTTTCTGTCACGAGAAATTTGAGAAAAGTAACGGGAAATTGGAGCGCGCTTTTTTGGCGGTTTTACAACCTCGGCGATAGCCAGTTGCGTTTGGCCGCGGAATGTATCGGCCGCGGGAAGGGCTACTTATGGCGCCCGCACCGGCGCGCACGACGACTTGGTGTTGTCGGTCGCGATCGCGCTATGGATGGCGACGTCCGGGCCGTCAACGAGCGTGTCGGAATTGCGGGTGTAGAGGGTCGTCGCAAAGCTACGGTTCTTCCAGTAGGAACCCGGTTACCGTCTCCGCGCGGCGCATCCACACTAGGGTATCCCCGCAACGGTAACCGATTATCTCTTCGATCGCTTCATAGGTATCAATCAGATCGAGACGAAATATGGGTTCGTGATGAGCGATTCGATTTCGAAGTATCCGCACCGTCTCAGAAACTTTGTGTATACGGGCGCGCAAGTCGCGCGCACTCATTGTTGCAGGTGCGTTTGGAAATTCGACTTTGATGTGCGGTTTCCAAATGCGTGCTTCGTGGCTGGCGGTAAACATAGAAACCCAGAACGCGAACTTTAGGTCAGCGATCACTTTGCCGGTACGGCGTGGGCTTTCGTGGCGCTTCCGTACTTTCTGAATCTCTTGATGCGGGCTGAAGTGGGGCCGATGTGGTTTTGGCAGACTTCGCTCGAAATTCTCCACCCAAGGCCAGTCCGAATTGTACGTTGCCGATATGGCATTGGCCACTGCGTTACGAACGCAGATCTCGAATAGATGCAGTGGGAAAAGGAATGCGCTTGCCGTGCGAGCATTCCATCCATAGAGACGAAGTGCGGTTACGACATCATTATTGCAGGCGGTGAGGTAGGTTGCGAACCTCGGAGTGGAAAGCGTAGTCGGTATTGACTGCTGCTCTTGTGGCGAAAAAGTCTTGGGCATCAAATGTGGCCGTAAACACAATTCAAATTTGTTCCGATCTTCAACGCTTAATCTATCGGTTGACAGTCGGTCAAATTATCCTATCCTGTGATAGTGAGCTTTAGGACACGCGGATCGCAAGGTCTCCCCCTAAGGACATATGAATAAATGCGGAAACGGGCGGCCTGTGAGGGTCGCCTTTTTCTTTTTCCGGCGATAGGCCACCCAAGCCTGAGAAAAGATCGATGACGGCCGCGCCTCTTTTCCCCGAAGATCACAAAAACAGCGGTTGCGCTCACTGGCGGTTGGAGCACAATGGGATGGGTCCGAAGGCTTGCGCCCCCGGACCCGTGCACTCCTGCCAGCCGGTAGGATAGAGAGGCTGGAGCCGTGAACTCCGGCCTCTTGTCGTTTCCACCGACGAATCAAATCCTACAACCAACGGCGTCCGCAGATCAGCCGATAATCCGGGAGGGCCGGGCTATCCGCCCTATTCACAGGCCGAACTTTTGCCGGTAGCGCAGAGAAATCTTTTGCCAAGTGGCCCTCTAAGTGGCCCCGTCAATAAAAAGCCTCCGCAACGCGAGGCTTGAAATCGAAAATTATCTATTATTTTCAATGGTGAGCGCGGAGGGACTCGAACCCTCGACCCCATGATTAAAAGTCACGTGCTCTACCGGCTGAGCTACGCGCTCACGTGGGGGGCTGTGTAGGGAAGGGACCCGCGTGGGTCAATAGCTGCAATAGGATTGCATCCACTTCATTCCGGAAAAGTAAAAGTCGCTGATGATGCAGCAGATTGCCGGCTTCTGTTCAGGTAATCGATAATAGGCGGCGCGCTCCTGCGCACCAGGGATCACCTAGCGGGCCGCAGACGAATCGGTTGGCACCTGTTGCGGCGCGCCGATCGTCGGCATCGGCGCCGGCCGCAGTCCGATCAGTTCGGCCGAGCGAGTCCAGGCATAGCGCCAGAAAGCGAACGAGTTGACGCGCGAGAGCTCCAGCGTCGCCAGCGCGACTGCGGACAGGAACGGCAGGCTCTGCAGCACCAGGACTCCAGCGAAGATATAGATCTCCGTGATCTGGCGGAAACTGTTGGAGGCCACCAGAACCACCGCGCCGATCAGCAGCAGGATGCCAATGACGGCTTCCCAGAATGCCTGGAATTCGATCGACATTCGCGACAGGCCCCCCTTCGACGTCCTGGCGAAGGGAAGATGCTCGGTGATCAAGCCGTTCGCGACGGCCCGCGACACGGTCCATTGCACCGACATTGCCGCGATCATGGCTCCAAGCATCTGCCCGCGCTTAAGGCTGACGCGCAGTTTGTAGAGCGACAGGAAGTGCGCCATCGAAACGATAAAGGCGGCGATGATCGGCAGCGTCAGAATCTTATCGGGGATGGCGATGTCGGCGAATGCGACAATCGGCACCCAGATCAAGTTGAGCAGGGCGACCAGTACGCCGAGACTTTCGGCGCCGAGCCAGTTCAGCCACCCGAGCGCAAATTCCCGCTTCTGATCGGGAGAGAGATGGCTCGCACCGGGCAGGAAGCGCCGCCAGTGCTTCTTGACGATCTGGAAGCCACCATAAGCCCAGCGGTGGCGCTGCTTCTTGAATGCCTCATAGGTGTCGGGCAGCAGGCCATGGCCGTAACGCTTGTTGGTGTAGTGGGTCAGCCAGCCCTGTTCGATGATGGCGAGGCCCAGGTCGGTGTCCTCGCAGATCGTGTCGCCGGCCCAGCCGCCGGCCTTTTCCATCGCCTCGCGGCGGATCAGGCACATCGTGCCATGCACGATGATCGCATTGCACTCGTTACGCTGGACCATGCCGATGTCAAAGAATCCGGCATATTCCCCGTTCATGGCGTAGTGCATCAGCGACAGGTCCTCGTCGCGGTGATCCTGCGGCGCCTGCACGAGGCCGACGCGCGGGTCGTCGAATGCCGGCACGAGATCCTTCAGCCAATCGGGCTGCACGACGTAGTCAGCGTCGATGATGCCGATGATCTCGGCGTCGGCGGCGGTACGGTCCATGGCGATGCGCAGCGCACCGGCCTTGAAGCCTTTCACCTTCTCGGCGTTGATGAACTTGAAGCGTTCACCGAGCATGCGGCAGTGATCCTGGATCGGCTGCCAGAATGCCGGATCCGGCGTATTATTGATGATGACCACGCATTCGAAGTTCGGATAGTCGAGCCGCGCGACCGCATCGAGCGTCTGCTTCAGCATCTCCGGCGGTTCGAAATAAGCCGGGACATGGATCGAAACCATCGGATGCTTGCGGTCGGGGGCCGAGGCGGCGGCGGCCGTCTTTTCCGGCGAGAGCAGCCGGACCGGGCGATGACCGAACGCGATGGTCGCGATCTCCTCGATGCGCGCCATGGCGATCAGGATCAGCGGCACCAGGAGGATCAGGCCGAGCGTCATCGCGAACGCCGAGCCCCAGACGAAATAATGGCCGTTCCAATAGGCGAATACCGTGGCGACCCACGCTCCGACGCCGTTGGCGGCGACTGACAGCATACCGGCCTGCAGCACCGTGGGACGAAAAAGGCGGAAGATCGGGAGCGAAAGCAGCACGCCGATCAGCAGCGCGATGCCGGCGAGTTTCCAGTAGTCCTGATTGACGACCGGACCGGTCCAGTTGAACTTCGGCTCGCGGCTGGCGTTCAGGATGCCCCAGTAAGGCCCGACGCCCCCTTCGAAATATTTCCAAGGCTGATCGATCGCCTCGA
>Ga0182740_1001002_pt1 | contig 21235 bp, 18 predicted proteins | sample eDN5th37CKraftBY_FD_128872 | JGI IMG/M metagenome (GOLD analysis project Ga0182740, IMG submission 128872) | Enriched backyard soil microbial communities from Emeryville, California, USA - eDNA 5th pass 37_C Kraft BY (version 2) (version 2) | ecosystem: Environmental > Terrestrial > Soil >...
GGAGTCCAGACGGCACGCATCGAAGGGCAGATGCCATCGGGGACAGGGGATGAAACGAGGGTGAGCGGACCCGAGGCGATAGCAGATCGCGACTATACCACGCAGCAGGCCGCTGACCTTCGTGGCATGTCCATCAATACGCTCCTGTCCTGGGAGCGTCGGTACGGCGTGCCCAATCCCCGCCGCAACGAACGTGGCGAGCGGGTCTACACGGCAGATGACCTCGCCGGGATTCGCTGGTTGCAAAGCGAGACGGCCCGGGGCATCCCGATCGGCGAGGCCGCGACCAACCTCCTCGCCCGCGGTCTCCCCAACGCCGCCGAGGATGTGGTGGTCGCACTCGATCCAGCTAGGCCGACGGATCGGTCGCGACACCCGACTGTCACCGCCGGTCGCACGGAAGGGCATCAGGCCGACCTCATCGCCGCGCTGGAGCGCTGCGACCGGGCGGCGGTCTCGCACCTGCTGGCTGGGTTCGCCCTGGAGAGCGATCCGCTCCTGGTCGCGGAGAATGTCGTCCTGCCAGCGATGCGCACCCTCGTCCGGAGGGTCGAGGCCAGCGAGACGGACCCCGCCATACTCGATATCGGCAACCACTGGATCGCCGGACGCCTGTCGGCCTGGCTTGACGCCGCGAACCCGGACCGGCGCGACAGACGCGCCGTCGTGCTCGTGGTCCCGACGGACGCCGTCACCGGCGAGATCGTCTCCCTCACGTACGCCATCGGGATCGCGCGTCGCGGCGATCACGTCGTGGACCTTCCGCGCGGAACCGCACTCGAAGCGATCGTCGCGGTTGCACACTCCACTGCCGCCTCCCGCATCGACCTGCTCGTGGATGACGATACTCACGGCCGCACCCACCGCACCGCCGAGACCCGTGCGTCTCTCCTGCGCGGGCTACTGCCGGGCATTCCCGTCTCGGTCGTGGCGCCCGATCGCGCCCCACGCCCCGCCGAAGCGGCCGCCCGCATCATCCACCCCGGCGATGACACCGCGTTTCCCAGCTGAACGCCCCAGATCGCGCCTGCCCCGATGGGGCAATGTGGCGGATACTTGCACCAGACGATTCGTGGGATTGCATAGGCCGATCCCGAAACGAATGAGGTGCTTGTGACCCAGGATGCTCCTGCTACCGAGCTGAATCACGCCCCGGTCGATCGCGAAACGATGGGCCGGAACGACCCGCCCGCCGCGCCCGACCTGGCGACGCTCGGTTCCCTCTCCACCGAACAGCGCAATCCCGCCACGGCGGACATCGACGCCGTCGATACGGTGACGATGCTGGAAACCATCAACGACCAGGACGCCCTGGTCGCGGGCGCCGTCCGCGCCGAGATCCCCAGCATCGCAGCGGCGATCGACGCCATCGCCAACCGCATGCGGCAAGGTGGCCGCCTCGTCTCCATCGGCGCTGGCACATCGGGCCGGCTCGGCGTGCTCGACGCGTCGGAGTGCCCGCCCACGTTCAACACGCCACCCGATCTCGTGGTCGGCCTCATCGCCGGCGGCGACCGCGCGCTCCGCCACCCGATCGAGGCGGTCGAGGATCGCCCGGGTGAAGGGGCCGCCGCACTCGACGCCATCGGCCTGACCCCGGACGACAGCGTGATCGGCATCGCGGCCAGCGGCCGGACTCCCTACGTCCTCGGCGCGATCGACCGGGCGAAGCAGATCGGCGCCCTCACGATCGGGCTGAGCACCACAACCAACTCGCAGCTCAGCAAGGCCGTGGATATCGCGATCACCCCCGTCGTTGGCCCGGAGGTCATCACCGGCTCGACGCGACTCAAGTCAGGCACCGCGCAGAAGCTGGTGCTCAACATGATCAGCACCGGCGTGATGATCCGCCTCGGCAAGACCTACGGCAACCTGATGGTCGATGTCCAGCCGACCAACGCGAAACTCCGCCGCCGCGCCGTCGCCATCGTGCGCGACGCCGCCGACATCGACGAGGCGCAGGCCGAGTCGCTCCTGGCGCAGGCTGGCAACGATGTAAAGGCCGCCATCGTGATGGGGCGCCTGGGCATCGACCCCGAGACGGCGCGGGAACGGCTGGACGCCGCATCCGGCATCCTTCGCGACGCCCTGGGGGAACGGCAATGACCGGCGGACCCTCCCGACACCGCGATCACCGTTTCGTCGGCATCGACGGCGGCGGCACCAAGACGACGACCGTCGTCGTCGATGCCCAGGGAAACGAACTGGCCCGCCACACCGGGCCCACCTCGAATCCGGCGGTGGTCGGGTTCGACGAGACGATCCGCGTCCTCCGCGACGGAGTGAACGGGGTGCGCCTCGCGCTCGGCTTCGAGGGCGTCTTCGCCGGGGGCTGGATCGGGCTCGCGGGCGTCGACCGTCCCAGCGACCGCGAACGCCTCCTTCCGGCCCTCACGGGCGATATCGTCGCCCCACGCATCACCAACGATGGGGAACTCGTCCTCGCCGGACTTGGCGGGCGCGCTGGCGTCGGGCTCATCGCTGGCACCGGTTCGATCGCGATGGGACGCAACGCCGCCGGCGAATCCGTCCGCGCGGGCGGCTGGGGTCACATCATCGGCGACGAGGGGTCCGGCTGGGCGTTCGGGGTCGCCGCACTGAAGGCGGTTGCCGCCGAGGTCGATGGGTCCGGCCCCCCGGCGCCCTTCACGGCGGACCTGCTCGCTTTCTGGAAGCTGGACGACGCCCGCCAGATCGTGACGAAGACCTACGCGCCCGAAACGAGCAAACGTGACATCGCCAGCCTTGCCCGCTTCACCATCCAGGCCGCCATCGACGGCTGGGCGCCCGCCTCGGAGGTGCTCCACGAGCAGGCCGAGGCCCTGGCGCAACAGGTGATCGCCGTCGCCAGGCGACTCGACGAGGACGGTCCGCTCAACCTGGCGCTGGCCGGTGGCCTGCTGCTGAATGTCCCAACATACCGGGACCTTGTCCTGACCGCGATCGCGTCCCGGCGTCCGCTCGGGACCGTCGCCGATGTCCGCGACCCCGCGCTCTCCGCCGCGCGGGAGATCGCCGCCCTTAATGAAAGCCTGGTGCACCCATGACCGGAATCACCGCCCACCCGCACGAACCGTTCGCCATCCGGGGCAAGCTCCTGGGCGGCACCTACCTCGATCGCGGCACGATCGTCGTCGAGAGCGGCGTCATCCGCGAGGTGCACCGCACCGCGCTCTCCGACGGCAACCTGCCACCGACCGTGATCGACGCCGACATCGTCTCGCCCGGCCTGATCGACCTCCAGGTGAACGGCGCCATCGGCAGGGAAGTCGGCCCGAACGCCGCCGACATCGAGGCCATCTCCCGCTGGATGCCCACCACGGGCGTCACGGCCTGGCTGCCGACCGTCGTCACCGCCGACGCGGCGTTCTACCCGCAGGTCTTCGCCTCCTGGCGGGCCATCGACCGGTCGGTGGGCGCGACGCCGCTGGGCTACCATCTCGAAGGCCCCTTCCTCTCGCCCGAGCGCAAGGGCGCCCACCAGTTGCGCTACATCGAAGCCGCCACCGACGAGTTGTTCGATACCTGGCTGGACGAGCCGTCCGTGGTGCTCGTGACCCTCGCGCCGGAGCGGGCTGGTGGCCTCGAACGCATCCGAGCCCTGGCCGAACGCGGCATCCTCACCAGCGTCGGCCACACGAACGCCACCTACGAGGAACTGCGGGCCGGCCTCGACGCCGGGGCGACCAAGGCCACGCATCTCTTCAACGCGATGTCGCCCATGCACCACCGCGAACCGGGCACGATGATCGCCGTCATGACCGATGACCGCGTCACCGCCGGTCTCATTCCCGATGGCGTCCATTCCCACCCTGGTACCGTGCGCCTCGCGCTCGCCGCCAAGGGATACGACCGCATCGTCATCGTGTCCGACATGATGGAGGCGTGCGGCTACGGTCCCGGCACCTACGGCATCGGCGGCCAGGCAGTGACGGTCGATGAGACCTCCGCCCGCCTCAAGGACGGCACCCTCGCCGGGTCGATCCTCACGATGGACCAGGCGATGCGCAACCTCGTCGCCTGGACCGACTCCACGATCCCGCAGGCGCTGCACATGGCGACGGCGGTCCCGGCCCGCCTGCTCGGCGACTCGTCGCGCGGCGCGATCGCGACCGGCGCCCGCGCCGACCTCACGCTCTGGACCGCCGATCTCGACGTCGCGGCGACCTACGTGGGCGGCGTCCTGATGGCAAGCAACGACGAGGACGCCTGACAAGCCGGCGTCAGGGAATCGCCCGGCGTCTCTGCCCGCGACCTTCCGGACAGGCTCCGGCGATGCGATCTGATAGACTCGCCAGCGATGGACGCCTCCAGGCGTCGCCGGGCCATCGCCCGACCCAGCCACCACCGGATTCCGCCCTCAACCGTCATGGGAGAGACCATGAGTCTTTCGAAGCAGGATGTCGACCACGTCGCATCCCTGGCCCGCCTGGGCCTGAGCGATGAGGAGAAGGAGACGCTGCGCGATCAGCTCTCCTCCATCCTCGATCACATCGCCGTCCTCAACCGGCTCGACACCGACGCCATCTCGCCGACCGCGCAGGTGATCGCGCTCTCGAACGTCCTCCGCGCCGACGAGGTGCTGCCATCGCTCACGCAGGAGCAGGTGCTCGCCAACGCCCCCGCCTCGCGCGACGGCTTCTTCGAGGTCCGCGCCGTGATGGGCGGCGACGAGGGAGGCAGCGCATGACCGCACCGAACACCGCCAACGACCTGACCGCGCTCACCGCCGCTGAATCCCGCCGCGCGCTCGACGCCGGAGAGATCACCTCCACGGCGCTGACCGAGGCCTATCTCGCCCGCATCGATGCCGTGGAACCGGCGATCCATGCCTACCTGCACCGGATGAGCGATGTCGCGCTTGCCCAGGCGGCGGAGGCCGACCGCCGGATCGCCGCCGGGGAGGGCGTTTCGGGGTTGACCGGCGTGCCGATCGCGCTGAAGGACATCCTCGTCACCACCGATGCGCCGACCACTGCGGCCTCCAGGATCCTTGAGGGATATGTATCCCCGTACGACGCCACCGTCGTCCGCCGCTTGCGCGAGCAGGGCGCCGTCTTCCTCGGCAAGACCAACACCGACGAGTTCGCGATGGGCTCCTCCACGGAGAACTCGGCGTTCGGACCGACGCACAACCCGTGGGACGTCTCGCGCGTGCCCGGCGGCTCCTCCGGCGGATCGGCGGCCTCCGTCGCCGCGCGGGAAGCAACGCTCTCGCTCGGGTCCGATACGGGCGGATCGATCCGCCAGCCCGCGGGCTTCTGCGGCGTCGTGGGTCTCAAGCCGACCTATGGCCGCGTCTCCCGCTTCGGGTTGATCGCCTTCGCCAGCAGCCTGGACCAGATCGGCCCCTTCACGCGTACTGTCGAGGACGCCGCGATCGCCCTGGAGGCGATTGCCGGGCAGGACCCGTTCGATTCCACCTCCGTCCCGGCACCGGTGCCTGACTACCGCGCGGCGTTGCGAACCGACCTCAAGGGCGTCCGTGTGGGCGTCGCCCGCGAGTACACGGTGGATGGCATGGAACCGGGCGTCGACGCCGCCGTGAAGGCGTCCATCGCGCAGTTGCAGGACCTCGGCGCCGAGATCGTGGAGATCTCGCTGCCGCATACCGAGTACGCCCTCGCCACCTACTACATCACGGCCCCGGCGGAGGCCAGCGCGAACCTCTCCCGCTTCGACGGCGTGAAGTACGGCCTGCGCCTCGACGAGGCGACCCTGCAGGAGACGTACGAGCGAACGCGTGGCGCGGGCTTCGGCCCCGAGGTGAAGCGGCGGATCATGCTCGGGACCTACGCCCTGAGCAGCGGCTACTACGACGCCTATTACGTCAAGGCGCAGAAGGTCCGCACGCTGATCAAGCAGGATTTCGACGCCGCGTTCGAGCAGGTGGACGTGATCGCCGCCCCGACCTCGCCGACCGTGGCCTTCCCGCTGAACTCCCGCACGAACGATCCCTACCAGATGTACCTGGCGGACGTCTTCACGATCCCCTGCAACATGGCGGGCATCCCGGGCATCTCGCTTCCCTGCGGGTTCAGCGAGAACCTGCCGGTGAGCCTCCAGCTGCTCGGCAAGGCGTTCGATGAAGCGACCCTCCTGGGCGTCGCCCATGCCTACGAGCAAGCGGCGGGCTGGTATCGCCAGTTGCCGGAGATCGCCACCACGGCGTCCTGAGGTCGGGGCCAGGATGCGGACGGCTGCACGGTCGTCCGCATTCTGGCCCGACCGAGGGCGCCGGACGCAGCGCGTCCGGGTTGACGGGTCGGAAACAGTCTGGTAGATTTACCCCCGGTCCGGAGAACCGGATCGCCCAGGGACATGGGCCGCTAGCTCAACGGCAGAGCAACTGACTCTTAATCAGCAGGTTCAAGGTTCGAATCCTTGGCGGCTCACCCACTGGAAACCCCGCATTGGCGGGGTTTTTTGTTGCCCGTCGCATCGCACTTCACGAACCCAGCGACCCCGGCGAGCACTCGCCGGGGTCGCTGCACGATGCGGCCATCCCACGTCCGCCAGATGATCAGCCGGCCGCGGCAGCGGGTGCGAAGGGATTCGGGATCGACTTCAGGAGCAACTCCGTGTAGTCGTCCTGCGGTTCCTCGATCACCCGCTCAGCCCCACCGCTCTCCACCACCCGCCCGTGGTTCAGCACCAGGATCTCGTCGGAGAGCAGGCGGGCGCTGAGCAGGTCGTGCGTGATGTAGAGCATCGCGAGGTTGTGATCCCGCACGAGGTCGTTCAGCAGTTCGAGGATCTCGGCCCGGATCGACACATCGAGCATCGACGTCGGCTCATCGGCGATCAGGATCTCCGGCTGCGGCGCCAGCGCCCTCGCCACCACGACCCGCTGTCGCTGCCCGCCGGAGACCTGGTGCGGATACTTGTCGATGAACCGCTCCGCCGGGGTCAGCCCGACCTGTTCCAGCATCCGCATCGCCTCGGCGCGAGCCTCGGTCGCGTTCATCTTCCGGTAGTTGCGCAACGGGCGCATCAGCGAATGCGCGATCGTATGTGCCGGGTTCAGCGCAGAGTATGGGTCCTGGAAGACGAGCTGGGCGTGCCGCCGGTAGTCCTTCAGCGCTCGCCCCTTCAGCGCACCGACGTCCACCTTCCGGTTCGCGCCACCGGCCAGGAAGCTCACAGCGCCGCTGTCGGCACGCTCCACGCCGGTCACGAGGCGACCGATCGTCGACTTCCCGCTGCCGGATTGCCCGACCAGTGCCGTGATCTTGCCGCGTTCGAGCCGGAAGGAGACGTGTTGCACGGCATCCACCGTCGTGGACGTGAATCCCCGCCGGCGCGTGTAGGTCTTCACGATGTCCCGCACGTCCAGCACAACCTCGCCCGACCCGGCGGTGGACCGGCGGCGTTCGCGTTTCCGTCGCTCCAGGTCGGACTCGACCGCCGCCACGTCGCGGTCGGTCGGGGCGACCGTCTCGTCGCCCGGCGTGAGGGCGGCGATCGGCCTCACTGGTTCATCCTGGTGGCTGGCGACGGCGTCGACCATCGCGCTCGTCGTCGCATCTGGCGGCACGCCCCAGAGTTCGCGGTAGGCATTCAACAGGGACCGCGAGTACGGATGCAGGTCGGAGGTCAGCAGGTTCTCGGTCGGTTTGCTGTCGACCAGCTCCCCGTCGTACATCACGATCACCCGGTCCGCGACCTCCATGATCGCCCCGAGATCGTGGCTGATGAAGAGAACGGAGAACCCGTGCTGGCGCTGGATCTCCTTGAGGTTGCGCAGGATCGACTTCTGCACCACGACATCGAGTCCGGTCGTCGGCTCGTCGAGCAGGACGAATGACGGGTCCAGCGCGAGCGCGAGGGCCAGCGCCACCCGCTGCTTCATGCCCCCCGAGAGTTCGTGCGGGAAGAAGCGCATGAACGACGGGTCGATCGTCACCATCTGCAGGAGTTCCGCGGTTCGCGCCCGGCACTGCGAATCGCTCATCCCGGTGTGCGCCTGGATCGCATCCTGGAACTGGCGCTCGATATTGATGACCGGGTTCAGCGAGTTCATGCTGCTCTGGAAGACGGTGGCGATCTCCTTCCAGCGCAACGGCCGCATCTGGTCCTCGGTGAACCGCGTGATATCGGTGCCCTTGAACCAGACACTGCCGCCGGTGATCGCGCCCGGCGGATCGATCAGGTGGATCGCCGCGTTGCCGAGCGTCGACTTCCCGCTGCCGGATTCCCCGACGAGCCCGACGATCTCGCCGGGCGCGATTGCCAGCGACGCCCCCTTCACGGCCTGGAAGGGCGGTCGGTGCCTGGTCAGGTAGGTGACATCCAGGTCTCGCACTGCGAAGATCGGCTCCAGTCCCGGTGAGGTGGGTCCATTCGAACGTTGATCGGCCATCGTGCTACTCCTCTCGCAGGTGCGGATTGCTGATGGCATCGACGCCGAAGTTGATCAGCGTGAGCGACGTGATCAGGAGCGCGAGGGCGAGACCCGGCGCCACCAGCCAGGCCCATTGCCCGGTCAGCATCGCTCCGGAATTGTTCGCCCAGTTCAGCATCGTGCCCCAGGAGACGGTCATCGGGTCGCCGAGGCCGAGGAAGGCGAGGCCAGCTTCAGCGCCAATGGCCGCACCGGCCGCGCCGATGAAACTCGCCACGATCAGCGACATCATGTTCGGCATGATCTCCCGGAACACGATCCGGAACATCGAGTCCCCCGCGAAGAGCGAGGCGGTGATGTAGTCCCGCTCGCGGAGGGTGATGATCTGCGAGCGCTTCACGCGGGCGCCCCAGCCCCAGCCGGTGATGCTGATGACGAAGATGATGAAGGCGATGCCGGTGATCTGCGAATAGGCCGAGAGCGTGATCATCAGTGGCAGGGTCGGCACCACGAGGGCGAGGTTGATGAAGAACGACAGGATGTCGTCGAGCCATCCACCGGCGTACCCCGCGATCATGCCGATCACGAGGCCGATCACCGTGCTGAAGAACCCGGCGAACAATCCGACCAGCAGCGATGTCCGCGCGCCCCAGATCAGCTGCGACAGGATGTCCTCGCCGGCCTGGGTGGTGCCGAGCCAGTGCGCGGCGCTCGGCTGCTCCGAGGGGAAGAACTGGGTGTCGTGGGGATCGAATGGCGCGATCCACGGCGCGAAGACCGCCAGGATGACGAACACCCCAAGGATGCCCAATCCGACCCGGCTCTTCCGGTTCTGCCAGATCACCGCCAGCCAGCCGGGAGCGGATACGCGCGACTTGCGCTCCTCCTGTAGCGGCGATTCGACGGGGTTCTCCGGTTCCGGCCTGGCCTGCGTATCAGGCAAGGCGAAACCACGGCTATCGAGGGCCATCAGGACTCACCTCCCCGGCGCACGCGCGGATCGAGCACGCCGTAGAGCATGTCCGCCAGGAAGTTGGCGGTCAGCACGCCGACGGTCAGGAAGAGGAATATCGTCTGGATGAGCGGGAAATCGCGATTGCCGATCGCATCGAACATCAGCCGCCCCATGCCGGGATAGTTGAAGATCTGCTCGACCAGGATCGACCCGCCGACGATCCCGCCGAGCGAGATCGCGAAGCCGGTCACGTTCGGCAGGATCGCGTTCCGCGCCCCGTAGGTGAAGGCGATCTTGCGCTCGCTCAGGCCCTTCGCCCGGGCCAGCCGCGTGTAGTCCTCACCGAGCGTCTGGATCATCGTGTTGCGCATGCCCATGATCCAGCCGATGGGGCCGGTCAGCATGATCGCGACGGCGGGCAGCACGCTGTGATAGGCGGCGCTGGAGATGAACGCCCAATTCCAGCCGGGAGGGGAATCGCCAGCGTAGCCACCGCCATCCGGGAAGAGCGGCCACTTGAACGCGAACAGGTAGAGCAGCAGCAGGGCGGTCCAGAAGAACGGGAGCGTGCCGAAGAAGGCTCCGAAGGTCGACACGATCGAGTCGAACGGCCCATTTCGACGCCACGCCGCCCAGGTTCCCAGCGCCGTGCCGATCGCGAAGGAGAGGATCTGCGTGATCCCCACCAGCACCAGCGTCCACGGCAATGCCTGCCCCACCATGTGCAGGACGGAATACGGGAAGTAGCTGTAGGAGACGCCAAACTCGCCGCGTACCGTCTGGCCGAGGTAATCGAGGTACTGCCGCCAGAGGGGCTCATTCGGCACGCCAAGCATCAGGCGGACCGCTTTCACCTGCTCCGGGTTTACCGCCTGGTTCTGGCCGGAGAGCTTCTGGACGATCGCCTCGGCGGGATCGCCGCCCTGCAGGCGCGGGATCAGGAAGTTCAGGGTGACGGCTGCCCACAGCGTGAGCAGGAAGAACGCAAACTTGCGAAGGAAATAGACCATGATTCAGGCCCCTTGACGTTCCGGTTCCGGTTGCTCAGGGGAAGACGGAGATGGACGCCGCTCCGGGTCGCGACGCCGGGTGGCTCCTGCCGGGCGACAGGCTGCGCCCGGCAGGCTGACGTGTGAAGGCCGATCAGGACGGCGGCTGGAGGTGGGTAAGGATGAGCGGCCAGTCCCCCGGCTTGCAGTAGGGATCGTCCTGGTTCGGCCAGCCGACCGCGTTCTGCGTGCGGTACTGGAACCAGATGGCGCCGTACCAGAGCGGGATCGTGGGGAAGTTCTCGTAGAAGATCGTTTGCAGCTGGGAGGCGATCTTCTTCTGCTCGTCCTCGGTCTGGGCGGAGGCGAACTGCTTCAGGAGCTCGTCCGTCTTCTCGTCCTCCCAACGCTCGAAGTTGCTCTGGGCCATCTCCCCGATCGGGGCGCTGCGCGTGCTGGAGAGCGGATCGAAGAAGTTGCGGTACATCGAGCAGTCGCCGCCGTGGACCTGGAAGACGAGGTCGAAATCACCCTTCTTCTTCTGGTCGGAGAGGATGTCCGGCGACGGGGTCTGCACCTCGACGTTCATGCCGAGGTCCTTGAGGTTGTTCTGCACGATCTTGGAGGCCGAGACCCAGTCGGTCCAGCCGCCCTCGACCTTGAAGACGAACTTCACCTCGTTGCCATCGGGCGTCTTCAGGGTGTCGCCATCCTTGGTATACCCGGCGTCGGAGAGGATCTTGGCGGCCTGGTCCTTGTCGTAGGGGATCTTGCCCTGGTCGGGGATATCCGGATTCAACCACCCGTCCTGGCCGGGGATCACCAGGCCGGTCTGGCTGGCAGTGTTCACGTACCCGAGCTGCGCCTTCTGGGCGATCTCGTCGCGGTTGATGCCATACGCCACCGCCTTGCGGAAGTTGACATCGTTGAACGGCGCCTTGGTGAGGTTGAACGAGAGGCTGATCGCGCCGCCGGACGGGTACCAGTAGTGATTGTGGTCGGGATCGCGCTTGACGAAGGTCTGCTCGACGTTCGGGATGAACATCGCGTTGAAGTCGTACTCGCCGTTCGCGAGCCGCAACTGGTCGGCCTGGCCCTCGCTCGGCTTGCTGTAGCCGATCTCCTGGATCTTGATCTTGTCGGCCTGCCAGTAGGACTCGTTGCGCTTCCAGACGAGCGACTCGCTGTTGAAGCTGGACAGCACGAAGGGGCCGGTACCGACCGGATTCTCGGCGTTCACGAACGTCACCGGGTCGGACTGCCCCTCCCAGATGTGCTTGGGGACGACCTTCGTGTCGTAGGCGAGCACCTTGAAGACGGGCACCGCCGGTTCCGTGAATGTGAAGGTGACCGTGTTCCCCTCACCCTCGACGGTATCGAGCGTACCGGTCGCCCCGGCGGTGTCGAGCGCGGGGTTCTTCTTCAGCATGTCGAAGGTGAATACGACATCGTCTACCGTGAACGGCTTGCCGTCGTTCCAGGTCACGCCGTCGCGCAGCGTGAACGTCAGGGTCTGCGCGTCCTTCCACTCGTATGCCGTCGCCAGCCACGGCACCTCCTTGCAGGCATAGGTGTCGTAGGCGTAGAGCCCCTCGAAGAGGAGGTTCCCGGTGCCGGTGAGCTGGTTCGGGTTGTACGGGCTGAAGTTGGCCTGCGGGTTATTGCCGCCGCCCATTCCGCCGCCGTTCAACCTCGGGATCATGCCGCCGTTGTCCTGTGCGCTGGCTCCCCGCCCGGCAACCTGCCCGAACACGAGCGCAGCGGCACCGAGAGCGGTCCCCTGGACGAGCGCGCGACGCGAAAGGCCACGCGGCGCGACCTCGCAGGAGCCGCCGGTGCAGGCATAGGCCTGGGGCGGCACGGCGGCCACCCGGTGGCCGGAATCGAGATTGCGGTTGGAGTTGTCGTTGTGGTCGTGGTTCGGGTCCTGATCGTAGCGGTGCATCGTTGCATCCTCTCCTGCGCGGCGGCGGCGTTCAGCCGACGCGTCTGTGAACGTGTCCCGTAGGGACCGATCTGAAGGTCCGTCGCTCGCATCCGGGGTTACGGACCATCGCCCCCGCCTTTCCCATGCGCGCTCCCGAGCTGAACCACGTCGGAATCACGTCCGATCGGGAGGTCGCCTGACGCCCGACGACAGCCACAGCTGGCGCGATAGATCACCGTGGTGGGCAGGACGCGATCGTCACAGGAAACCTCCCGACCCCCGGCCATCGCGATCAGCGCCCTTGCGGCCTCGGCTCCCAGCTCACGCATCGGCTGGCGGACGGTCGTCAGGGAAGGCGTCATCATCCGGGAGAGCGGGATATCGTCCCAGCCGGTCAGCGCCACGTCCTGGGGGATGCGGATGCCGCGCGACGCAGCCACGCTGGCGATACCGAACGCGATCTCGTCATTGGCGGCCACGATCGCGTCCGGGAGGATGGGCTGGCTCAGGATGGAGTGGCCGGCAATTGCCCCGGCCCATTCCTCCAGGCCGACCGGAACCGGGGCCTCGGGCGGGATCTCGCCGTAGTCGCGGTGAGCGTCGAGGAAGCCCTGCCAGCGCTCCGCTGCGTCCGGCGCGCCGTCGATGCTGCCCACAAAGCACAACGTGCGATAGCCGTGCTCGCCAAGGAGGTGGGAGGTGAGGTCGCGCGTCGCCTGGCGGTTGTCGACCCGGATGGCCGGGCAGCCGGGAAGCGGGTCTCGCGCCAGCAGCACGACCGGCACCCCGCGCCGGGCCAGCCGCTCGATCTCCCGGTCATCGACAGCGGAGCCGCCCATGATGGCGACGCCGTCCGCCCGATCGGCGAGCGCGATGGCCTGTTCCGTCGCGTGCGGGATCAACTCGGTCCCGAGGATGAGCACGCTGTTCGCGTTGCCCACGGCCTCGACCTCGAACCCGTGAATCACCTCGCTGTAGTACGGCCCGCGCAACCCCGGAAAGACGATCCCGAGCGTCTCGTGCCGTCGTTGGACGAGCGCGCGGCCCATCTGGTTCGGGCGGTAGCCCATCTCCTTGATGGCCGCCATCACCCGCTCACGGGTTCCCGGCGCGATGTCCCCGATGCCCCGCGCGACGCGGGAGACGGTGGCGATCGAAACGCCCGCCCGCTCCGCAACGTCATACAGTGTCGGTCCGTTCCGTCCCATCTCAAGCCCCTAGACGGCACCCGACGGAGGCGCCCATCCCGGGAACGGGACATCAGGGCAGGCTCGGCATCGGGATTGCGATTCGTCGTGTAAACGTTTGCGCAATTCCCTTGCCACCCGCGACCGATTCACCCTTCACCAGGACAGAAGGAGCGAGGAAATCGCCGCGATGGCGGGGAAACGACCGATCGGAAGGGGACCTCATGAACGACGCGCTGGGAACGGTCGCGCTGGCGGACAAGCGCATCGAGATCGACGGAGAGCCGCGCATCCTCATCTCCGGTGAGGTGCATTACTTCCGGCTCGATCGCGCCGACTGGGACGACCGGCTTCGGCGCCTGAAGGAGGCCGGGGCCAACACCGTCGCCTCCTACATCCCGTGGCTGATGCACGAGCGCCCGGACGGAACGTTCGATCTTGACGGGCATACCGTTCCGAACCTCGACCTCGGCAGCTTCATCGACCTCGCGGCCACACACGGCCTCTTCTTCGTCGCCCGGCCCGGACCGTTCATCATGGCCGAGATGAAGAACGAGGGCCTTCCCTACCGGCTCTATACCGATCACCCGGAGATCGTGCCGGTCGGCTGGGACGGCAACCCCGCCCCGACGCGCACCGTCGACTACCTCGCACCCGCGTTCCTGGAGGAAACGCGGCGCTGGTACGAGGCGGTGATGCCAGCGATCGTGCCCCGCCTCCATGCCAACGGCGGCAACGTCATCGCCGTCCAGCTCGATAACGAAGTGGGTATGCTCTCCTGGGTGAGCAACACGCCGGATCTCACCGATGGCGTCCTGCATGACTTCCGGGCGTGGCTCGGCGACCGCGCATCCGCCTATCCCTTCGCCAGCGATTCCGCCGAGGTCTTCGCGAGCAACGTGCGCTCGCCGGAAGCGGCGTGGTCGGGCCGCCTGATGCGCGACCTCGGCCACTACATGCGGGATCGCTTCGCCCGCTACATCGCCACCCTGCGGACCTTCGCCGAGGATCTGGGCGTGCGGGACGTGCCGTTCATCGTGAACGTCCACGGCACGGAGGCCGGAGGCGGGGCCAGCTTCCCGATCGGCATCAGCCAGCTCTTCGAGAGCTATACGCAGGCGCCGGGATACCTCGCGGGCAGCGATCACTACCTCGGCGACCTCACCGCCCGGAACGCGCCGGACTGGTACCTGATGAACGCGATGATGGAGGCCATGAGCCGGCCAGAACAGCCGCTCAGCTCGGTCGAGTTCGAAGCGGGCTCCGGCGACTACGCCCAGAGCCTCGGAGCGCGGCTCGATCCATCCGCCGCCGACTTCAAGCTCCGGATGGCGATCGCCCAGGGCAACCGGCTCATCAACTACTACCTCTTCACCGGCGGCATCAATCCACCCCTCCCCACGCCCGCCGGCGATGGCGACGACCTCGTGAGCTTCACCGGCCAGCGTCACGGCACCGGCGCGCCCATCGGCCCCGAAGGCCAGGAGAGCTTCACGCTACCGCGTCTCGCCCGGACGAACCGGATGCTGCTCGCCCACGAGTCGGCTCTCGCGACGATGACCGAGGAACGGGACGACATCGCCCTGGCGTTCATTCCGGACGCGTTCATGACCGAGAGCGTCTATCGCGGCAACGACGTGATGCCGGCCCTCGCCGACGCGCTGAAGCAGACGCGGTTCGGCGGCCCCGGCGGGACGACGATACGCGTGATGCAACAATGCTGCTATCGCTACACGGCGCTCGATATCCAGCACCGGCCGGAGGAGCTCGATCCGGCCCGGATCCCGGTGCTGGTGGTGAACCCGTCACGGTACATGGCGGCGGAGGTGCAGCAGTCCCTGGTGGATTACCTGCACGCCGGCGGCAACCTCTTGCTGCACGGCGAACTTCCGCTCGCGGACATGACCGGGGCGCCATCGACCCTCCTGGCCGATGCCCTGGGCATCGAGGTCGTCGGCGAGGTACGGCGCACCCACCGCTTCTTCCCGACAGCCGTCCCGGCGGGCTGGGCAGCGGGCATGCCCACGATGCCCCTTGGATGGGCACAGACGCTGAGACCGCGTGCGGACGGCGCTAACGTCATCCTCGGTATCCACGGCGCGGACGAGGCATGCGGGCTGGAGGTGAGCCACGGCGCGGGGCGGGCAATCGTCCTGACCGGGGAGATCCCGGGCCATCTGGCGTTCTTCCGGCAGGTCTTCGCACGCCTCGGTGCTGCCCCCGCGCTCGACCACGATCACCCGGAGCGCAACGTCGTCCTCACCTCGACGCGCAACACGCGCGGCGAACGTTTCATTCACACCCTGAATCTGGACGGGTTCGCCAAGGAGTTCCGCGTCAGCGATCGGGGCCGCCCGCTCTTCGAGGGCCGGCCACTGCACCTTGGGGCACGCGACGCCCTCATGCTGCCCATCTGCCTCCAGCTGGGCGACGACGTGCGGCTCAACTGGTCCACCGCCGAAGTCCTCGCCCGCCATGCGGACGGGGTTACCCTGCGAATGCCGGACGGCGCGGCCGAACTTGCGCTGGACCTCCCGGACGGCCTGGCCGAGGTGCCACAGGACGGTCTGCAGGTGGCCACCGAGGTCGAGCAGACGCGCGTCCGCATCGGACCGAAGGCGCTGGACGCGGAGGTGCGGCTGCACTGGACCAGGCAATAGCCAGCAGGCCTGAATACTCACCCACCCCCTGAACGAGCGATCCCGGACGATGCAGGTGCATCGTCCGGGATCTCGTCTGCCTGTACGGAGGCAGAATCAGGCGCCTTCCGCATTCAGCGAGTCGTCCAGCTCGTCGACCAACGCGAGGGCTGTCTGCAACGCCCCGCCCGCAAGGTTCACCTGCTGTTGCTGCTCCTCGTCATCCAGGTCTCCCGAAGCGATCGCCAGCAGCGAGGACCCGAGCGCGTTGAGGTTCTTCACCAGGGCGCGGTGCTCGTCGTCGATCTCGGCAAACCCATCCGGCGCGGCGATCGGTTCCAGATCCTCCCACTCGCCGAGGATCTGCTCGAGTTCGCGGTTCTCCGCGGCGGAGACAGTGCCGCCATCGAACAGGATGGACTGCAGGCGATCCAGCTGCTCCTTCCGGAGGTCGGTATCGTCGCGGACGGCCTTCAGGTACTCGGTGTCGCTCAGCGTGCCACTCGTAGTGGTCGTCGTGGTGGCGTCCTCGGTCGGCGTGGCGCGGACGCCCGTTTCGGTCCCGCCCTCATCTCCCAGCAGGCCGAGCAGGTCATCCACCGGGTGCGTGGCGAACAGGTCGAACCCCTCGATCGTCAGATCCTTCTCCGCCGCCTCCAGCGATGCCGCGTACGTGCCGGGATCGAAGAGGTCGATCGCGACGGCGATCGTGGGATCGGCGGTATCCGTCGGCACCGTGACGACGAAATAGAGCGCATGATCGCTGTTGGCGCCCGTATCGCGCACCAGCAAACCCGCCGTATCGCCGCGGGTCTCCAGCGACAGGACCTTCGCCCCCGGCTCCATGAAGAGATTCCCTTCGAGGAACGAGTCCGTCTCCATCCGCGCAACGAGATCGTCCAGCGTGATGCCCGTCGCGGCGATGCTGAGCGTGATCACCGCCGTCCCGGAGCGGGTGTCGCTCAGGAAGACGACATCGCCGGTGGTGGGGTCGGATACCACGGGCTCGGTCGCGTAGCCGCCGATCGCATGGGCGACATTCGGATCGTCGACATCGCCGAGCTCCCAGGCATCGGTCCAGCGGACCGTGGTGCCGAACTGCGGGCTCTCGTATTCGCCGTCCCCGATCATGCCAGGCAGATCGGTCCCGGTCTGCGCCATCGCCGGTGAGGCGCCCACGAGCCGCGCCGCCAGCAGCATCAGGACCAGACCTACCACCGCGACGTTCATCCTGCCCTGTCTCGACCACATGCCGTCGCCACTCCATTGCTGTATCCGGGGGCGGTGCGTCCACGCCGGACGCATCGTGCCTGCACATGGTACCCAACGCGTGTCCGAAGCGAGGGGTTCTTCACGGTTCATGCCGGAAAACGGGGACAAATGGGAGCGATAAGGCGCATCGCACGAACGGAAAGCCGTCGAACAAGTCCATCACACCAGATGTATTGGTTTTCCCACCGCAGATCGATGGGCAGATTATGGACAGTGGTGCCGGGCAATGGTAGGCTAATTGGCGTATCCTCGGCAATCAGGTACAGGGCCGGGGATGTGGACTCGGCGCGCGTCGCGTCGAACAGGTTTAACGAGGAAACGCAATGCCCACCGGAACAGTCAAGTGGTACAACCCTGAAAAGGGATTCGGGTTCATCGAGCGCGACAGCGGCGGTGATGATTTGTTCGTGCATCGCTCTGCGATCGGTTACCAGTCCCTTGGTGAGGGTGACCGCGTCGAATTCCGTGAGGGCCAGGGCGCGAAGGGCCCGTCCGCGGAGGACGTGGTCGTCATCGAGTCCAATCCGGCTCCGAAGCCCCGCCGCGGCGGTGCCCCGACCGTCGATCCCATGTCCCTGCCGGTTGCCTCCGGCGTCGTCGATCGCTTCGACGACCTCAAGGGCTTCGGCTTCATCAAGCCGGACAATGGCGGCAGCGACGTCTTCTTCCACCAGTCCGCCCTCGGCGGCGCGCGGGTCTACCAGGGCGACCACGTCGAGTTCCGCCTCGGTGAGGGCCCGAAGGGTCCCCGCGCCGAGCTGGTGCAGATCAAGTAAGCAGTTCACGCTGATGCGTCACGAGGCGGTCCCGATTACCGGGACCGCCTCGTTGCGATGTCCGGGATCGCAGGACCAGGCGATTGCAGGGATTCTCCCGACACGCACCCCCGGCCCCGCATGCTATCGTCGTCATGGCTGCGCGACCGGCGCGGCAGTCGCTATCCTCGTCATTCGGAGTTGAGATTCGTGTCTGCACTCAAGGCCTTTGCCTGGATCGCCATCATCGAAGGCACCTCCTGGATCCTCCTGATCGTCGCCATGATCTTCAAGTACGGCACCGATGTCTCCTGGGGCACCGCCTTCGTCCGGACGATGGGCCAGATCCACGGCTTCCTCTTCCTGCTCTTCGTCGGCCTGCTGGCCCTCAATCACGTCCAGCGCAAGTGGCCGATCCAGAAGACGCTGATCGACTTCTTCGGCTCCCTCGTTCCCGGTTTCGGATACTGGATCGGCAAGCAGGCGCTCGCGGAAGACGCCGCCACCGCATCCACCACCCGGGCCTGATCCCCGTGGGATCGGGCTCCCCGCAGGAAACCTCATGACTGCGCCGTCATCGCCTTCGCCACGCAGGAAATCGTCGTCCGCCGAGCACACGAGCCGCCGGCAGGCCCGTGCGGAGGAAGCCGCCCGCAAGCAACGCCAGAAGCGGCTGATGACGCTTCTGGCGGTCGTGCTCGTGGTCGCGGTCGCGGGGGCGACGATCTTCGCGATCGTCACCTCGCAGAAGGACTCGTCGACGAAGCCGCTGGCCTCCCCGATGGCGCTCGACGCCATCCCGCAATCGGGCATGACGATCGGGCTCGACTCCGCGCCCGTGACGGTGGTGGAGTACGCCGACTTCCAGTGCCCCTTCTGCGGGAACTTCGCGCTGACGATGGAGCCGGAGATCATCAAGAAGTACGTCGCCACCGGCCAGGTGCGCTTCGAGTTCCAGCCGATGCCGATTCTCAGCAGCCTCGCGCTCGATTCCCCGGACAACGAATCGGTGCGCGCGGCCGAGGCGGGCATCTGCGCGGCGGACCAGAACAAGTTCTGGGAGTTCTATTCCCTGCTCTACTCGAAGCAGACGGGGGAGAACGTCGGTGACTTCACGCTGGAGAAGCTGATCACCTACGCGCAGGAAGGTGGGCTCGACGTGCCGACCTTCACCACCTGCATGACCAACCGCCCCCACCTCCAGGCAGTCCTCGATTCCCGCCAGAAGGGAATCGACGCCGGGGTCAGCGGCACGCCCACCTTCTTCGTGAACGGCACCAAGGTCATCGGGTCCGGCAAGCTCGAAGCGACGATCCAGAGCGCGATCGATGCCGCATCCTGACGCGCCCGCCGGGCCGGGGCGGTTCACCGATCCGCTCTCCCTCGCCCAATGGCTCGCGGTTGCCGCCGGATCGGCGGTCGCGGCGTACCTCGTCTACGTCCACTACCAGGAGACGGCCCTCGTCTGCGGCGTCGGCGATTGCGAGAAGGTGCAGACGAGTTCCTACGCCGAGTTCCTCGGCATCCCCATCGCCTGGTTCGGCCTCGCGTTGTACCTGGCAATGGCCGGACTGCTCGTGGCCAGGCAGCGGGGCCTGATCGCCGTGGATATCACCGATATCCTCATGGTCGGCGCGACCTTCGCGGGGACGCTGGCGGTCGCCTACCTCACCTATCTCGAAATCTGGGTGATCGACGCCATCTGCCAATGGTGCGTCACCTTCGCCATCATCACCGTCGTCCTGCTCGCGCTCTCGGCGCTCCAGCTCCGGCGCAGCTTCGCCGCCGACCAAACGACGACCTGACGCACCGACCACCTCCGGAGAAGGCGCCCGTGCTCACGCGACCCGTTTCGTTCCTCGACCTCCTGAACATCGAGGACGGCTCGTCTTCCGGCGAAACGCTCCAGCGCGCCACGGACCTTGCCATCCGCGCCGAGCGGCTTGGGTATCGCCGCTACTGGTTCGCGGAGCATCACAACACCCCGGCCTTGCCTCCGGCAGCCCCGAGATCATGATCGCCCACGTCGCGGCGCGAACATCGAGCATCCACGTCGGCGCGGGCGGCATCATGTTGCCGAACCACGCGCCGCTCCGCATCGTGGAAGCTTTCCACCTGCTCGAATCGCTCCATCCCGGCCGCATCGACCTCGGACTGGGTCGCGCTCCGGGCACCGACCCGGTCACCACCTATGCCCTCCGCCGCTCCGAGCAGGCAATGAGCGGCGACGACTACCCCCAGCTCCTCGCCGAGATGCTCGCCTACGAAGACGGCGATTTCCCGGACGATCATCCCTTCCGCCGGATCACGGTCGTGCCGACCGATGTCGCCCTGCCACCGATCTGGCTGCTGGGATCGTCGGCCTTCAGCGGAGAGCTTGCCGCGCGCATCGGCCTGCGCTTCGCATTCGCCGCGCACATTAACCCGTCCGCCGCCGTCGAGGTCATGCGCGACTATCGCCGCGCCTTCACACCGTCACCGTATCTCGACGCGCCGTCGTCGATCCTGACGGTCAGCGTCGTGGTCGGGGAAACGGAACAACACGCGGCCGACCTCCACAAGGTCGTGCAGGTCGGCATGGCGCACCTCCTCACCGGCAAGCCGGGCCGGATGCCCACGCTGGAGCAGGCACGCGCCTACGAGTTCTCCCCCAACGAGGCACAGCGGCTCGCCACGATGGCCCCGAACGCCTTCGTCGGCACCGCCGAGACCGTGGCGGACCTCGTCAACCGCTTCGCCGATGCGTGCGAGGCCGACGAGGTCATGATCACGACCATGCTGGCCAACCCGGACGACCGCCTCCGCACCGTCGACGCCCTCGCGCCGAGGTAGGCAGCGGCCCTATCCCACCGGATACTGCCCCGCCGCATCGTTCCACCCCGCGAACGCCTCGATCGCGGCCCCGACGCCGGCGCCGGCCTTGATTGGATGCCCGAGGTCCAGCAGCGCCCGCTCCAGGACGCCGATCTGCGCGATCGCCGTCGTCGGATGCGCGGACGGTCCCATATGCCCGAGCCGGAAGACCTTGCCCGCGATCGAGCCGTAGCCGCCGGAGATCATCACCCCGTACCGGTTTCGCATCACCTCACGCAATTCGGCATCGGCGATCCCGTCCGGCACCGCGACCGCCGTGCAGCACGGCGAGGCGATCTCGTCCCGCGCCGGCC
>Ga0182740_1001003_pt1 | contig 21231 bp, 19 predicted proteins | sample eDN5th37CKraftBY_FD_128872 | JGI IMG/M metagenome (GOLD analysis project Ga0182740, IMG submission 128872) | Enriched backyard soil microbial communities from Emeryville, California, USA - eDNA 5th pass 37_C Kraft BY (version 2) (version 2) | ecosystem: Environmental > Terrestrial > Soil >...
TCGGCCGCGCACTGATGGTTGCCCGCAAGGTGTTGCTGCTCGACGAGCCGTTCCAAGGTCTTGCGCCGGCGCTGGCGCTGGATTATGCGCGCACGCTAGGCGACTTGCGCAAGCATCGCCCCGAACTGGCGCTGCTCATCACCGAATCCACGCCCGCGCTGCTCGATGCGATTGCCAATCGCACATTGCAGATCGAGCGCGGCGAGATATCAGAACAAGCAGGATCACCGAGGACCGAAGATGTTGCAGTTTGATCGCATCACGAAGCATGGGGCCGACCGGATCGGCTTGTCGATCGACACATTGATAATTGCCGGATGGGCGGGGCGCGACGTCGCGGCGATCGAACATCACATCGAGGAACTGGCCGCCATCGGCGTGCCGCGCCCTTCGACCACGCCGCTCTATTATCGTGTCGCGGCGCAGACGCTCACGCAGGCCGACAAGCTGGTCGTGCTCGGGCCCGATAGCTCCGGCGAGGTCGAGCCGGTGGTGATTGCGCTGGCGGACGGCTTGTGGATCGGCATCGGCTCTGACCATACCGACCGCAAGGCGGAAACTTTTGGTATCGCGCTGTCAAAGCAGCTTTGCGGCAAGCCGGTTGGGCGGCAGCTCTGGTCCTATGCCGAAATCGAAGGCCATTGGGATAATCTGGTGCTGCGCTCCTGGGCCACCATTGACGGCCAGCGTACGCTTTATCAGGAAAGCGCCGTGTCGACCCTGCGTACGCCGCGCGACCTGATCCGTAAATATGCCAACGCCGACACCTTGCCGTCCGGCACGCTGATGTTCTGCGGCACACCCGGCGCTATCGGCGGCATCCGTCCCGCCGCGCGCTTCGAGATGGAGCTACACGATCCGGTGCTGAAGCGCTCGCTGACACATGGCTATGACATCGACGTGCTTTCTGTCGTGTCCTGATTGGTTTCCGTAGCCTGTACAGCACCCGCACGGCCGCAGCGAGGGTGTCGTTCCGTCGCCAGGTTCCAAAGAATGACGCCTGATCGTTCGGAACCTTAGCCGGCGAAGTGCGTCAACTTCCAATGAGTGACGAACGAAAACAAGGAAATGAGCCGTCTCCCCTGCTTCTAGTGGCAGGGGCTTTGCCCGTTCGCACTGATTCGGCGTGGTTCTTGTTCAAGTAGGTCGCGGGAAGTTGCGCGAAGTCCAGTTGCGTTGCTTTCCTCGCAGACGAGCGACATCCATGAGAGGAGTTGTAGATGGGTCGTGCGACATATGCAGTCACCGCCATTGGCCAGAAATGGGGAATCCTGCATAATGGAGAGATAGAAGGGGACTACGTGACAAAAGAGTCCGCTTTCGAGGCGGCTGTCGCCGCAGCCTCGCTCGCGATTCGCGAAGGCCATGAAGTGCAGGTCAGCGCTCCAGGAGCCCCGCCGAGCAATACTGCACTCGGACACGAGTAGCTCAGACCGTCGCCCGTCACAGCCTGCCATCCTGGCTTGATCATAACTAAAGAAGCGCGTTTAGAGCGCTTCCCGTTTGGGCAGAAACGTCATTGCGGAATTGACCCGCCAATCCATCATTTTTGGAATATGGATGCGCGGATCAACAACTGAAAGCCCATAAGAGTCAGATTTGTTGCTTGAGGTGAAGGGCGTCGGCGGGCGCGGCGCTCTTTTGATCGTTGTCAAAATAGACGAAGACATCGTAACCCCGCCGCCGCCATTTCAGAAACTGCTCGGCCCATTGGCGCAGCGTTTCCGAACGATAGTGATCCTTGTATTGCCCTTTGGGGCCGTGACCCCGCACATAGATGAAATCGGCAGTTCGTTCCCATGGTGCAGGTGCATCGTGGTGGTCTGAAATGCACAGAGCGATATTATTGTCTCGGAGCAATCTTGATACCGACGCCGTATACCAACTCTGATGACGGAATTCGAATGTATACCGTCGCTTGCGTGAAAGCAGCTTGATGAAGCGAGCGAGCCGGTCGTGATCAACCTGAAAACGGGGCGGCAACTGAAATAGAATCGGGCCAGCCTTCTCGCCAAGCTGGCTGACACGCTGCTCCAACAGCTTCAAACTATCGACCGATGTATCAGAGAGACGCTTCCAATGCGTGATGTACCGCGAAGCCTTCCATGAGAATACGAAGTCTTTTCCGGTTTGCTCGCGCCAGGACTGCACGGCCTTCGGCGAGGGCATGCGATAGAAAACACCATTGAGTTCAGTCGTTCCGAACTGGGATGAATAATAAGCAAGCCGATGCTTCAACAGCAGGCCAGATGGAAAGAATGGTCCTCGCCAGGAATCGTAGTGCCACCCCGATGTGCCGACGTGTATCTTCGCCATGGTCCTCAGCGATGCCAAGTATTGTCGCGCTTCTTTCGAGTGAAGGGCTCGCGGCGAATCAGCCGGAAAACCGTTCTTCTGTTGAACGGTCGGTCTGAAGCATTGTTCCTCGGCCGTTGTTATGTGCGTGTGAAAGATAACATTTGGAATCCGTCGCTATCCCGGCCGCTCGCCATGCTGGCTCTCCGCGTCCAGCCGGACGTGGACGCATCCGCTCTGGTTTTGATACTGGAGGCGTCCTCAGGATGGGCCTCCCCGCAAACAGGCCGCTACTTTGGCTCCGGATCGACAAGACCTCTTGCGGGTGAATCGTATCGTCCCACCCTGTGCAACAGAACCGCATTTCCTAGCGCCTGCGCCGCATTCACTACCTCTTTCTGAAACGCGACGTCTTCGTCCAGCGCTTGATGCGATTCTGCATAGGATTCCATATAACCAAGATAACCGTCGAGTTCTGCTGTTCGGCTGGCGGAGATCAATCCCATGTCAGTGAGCCAATCGGAGAGCGATCGCCGCAGCATCTCAGCTCCAGTGCTGTCGCCATGTACGACAACGGAGAAATGGCGACCCGCGAGATGCCGGGGATACGGCCATCCTCTCAGTTCGAGTTCTTTCGCTTCTGTAACGGTTTTGCCGTGAGTTGAGGAGGGATCCGGATTGCCGCCATCGGCGCAAACCAGCCGGTCGATCATGGCCTTCAACGCTGTCGGTGCCTGATACCAATGAACGGGCGTGACGATCATAATGCCATGCGCGGCAACCCAGAGAGGATAGATTTCATTCATCATATCGTCGGTCTGGCCCAAGGCATAATTGGGGTAGCAGCTGCATGGCCAGTGGCAGAGGGCCATGGAGGTGGATACGCATGCTTTACAGGGATGGATCGTCTTTCCGAATTCGGAGGTTAATCGGCTAAGATTCAGGATATCGACGGCAAAACTCCTCTCTCGAAATATCGGCTCAGCCAACTGAATCAGGCGCCATGTCTTGGACATCTCGCCGGGACAGGTATGCTCACTCCTGGGTGAGCCGTTTATGATCAGGATGCGCGGCGGATTTGTATAGTCGTCATGTTGTGCTTGTGCTGCCCTGATTGCAGCGCGGGCAGCGAGCCAATCGACCGCAACGGGATACTCGGGGTCCGCGAACTCCGAGCCAGCCTTCCGAGTCAGCGGCGATTTTCGCGAATGCTGATATCCATCCCAGGCCGCATCGATGACCGCGCTCAGTTGATCATCGAGCGCCGTAAAGGCAGGGTCGCGAAAGCGTGCACGAAACCGCCGATCAAATTCGGATCGCTCCAGCTGGACACTCGGCATGCCCTTTCGAACTTCAACCGGACCCATGCTGAACCTGCTTCATATGAGCAATATCGAATCGTATTGGGAATCGGTGAGATTTGACGGCGCTTAGTAATCTAGCCGGAACGGCCTTGGTCGTTTCGCGCGTTCCGGAAGAGTTTATCAAGGGTGATCGGGAGATCGCGGACCCGCGTTCCCGTCGCATGATAGACGGCATTGGCGATCGCCGCGGGAACGCCGACGATGCCGATCTCTCCCAGGCCCTTGATGCCCATCGGATTGATAGTATCGTCTTGTTCATCGACAAAGATCACCTCGATATCGTGAACGTCCGCGTTTGCCGGCACGTGATACTCGGCGATATTGGCGTTCATGATCCGTCCAAAGCGGTGATCGATCAATGTCTCCTCATGCAGGGCCATGCCGAGTCCCCAGACCATCCCGCCCATGACTTGACTTCGCGCGGTTTTGAGGTTGAGAATCCGGCCTGCGGCGACTGCACTCACGAGGCGAGTGACACGAATTTGCCCGATCTCCTCATCTACTTTCACTTCTGCAAAAATGGCGGAATGGGTGTTGTGAGCGTATTTGTCGTTCTTGGCGAACTGAGTTTGCTGCTCCCGTTCCACTCGGTCCATTCCTGCAGAACGAATGACGTCTGAAATGGGCACGGCCTTGCCCATATCCGCTCGTGCACAAATCGATCCATTTGACAGCGCGACATCGTCGCTTCTTAGTCCGGTCAGCGGGGAGTTGGGCATCTTCTGCGCCAACTGAAGAAGATCATCCCGGATGGTATTGCTGGTCGTGAGAATGCCATTTGCGACCGAGGCTGCCATCCATGAGCCGCCCTCGACGGGGGATTGCGGCAGGCTGGAATCGCCCAACTTGATCGAAATATCGTTGAGGGAAAGGCCAAGCAGGTCGGCGGCAACCTGCGCCATGATGGTATAGGTGCCGGTTCCGATATCGGCTGTGGCGCAGGATACTTCAGCATGGCCGTTCGCACTGAGTGCGATTCGCACCGCGATGGGCATTTGCAAGGCTTCCCAGACCCCGGTGGCCATACCCCAGCCGATCAGCTCTCGTCCGTCCCGCATCGAACGAGGAACGGCGCTGCGCCGGTCCCAGCCGAATGCATCGGCACCTTGACGATAACATTCCCGAAGATTCTTGCTGCTAAAGGGAAGGCCGGATTCTTGATCGCGATCGGAGTAGCAGCGCAAACGCAGTTCAATCGGATCCAGCTTGAGCGCTACAGCCAATTCGTCCATAGCCGCTTCAAGCGCGTAAACACCGGTTGCTGCGCTGGGTGCTCGCATATCGCAGGGGGTAGGAAGGTCAAGACGCGACAGTCGGTGCTCGTACCGTGCTGTATCACTCTTGTAGAGAAGGCCCGACCATGTTGTCTCGTTACGATGAAAATCCTCGTACTGCGAGGTCGCGGTGAGAGCATCATGGCCAATTGCGTCCAATGAGCCATCCGGTTCTGCACCAAGCTGGATGCGCTGGATCATTGCCGGCCGGTAGCCGACCGTATACATCTGCGCGCGGGTGAGCGTAACCCGCACCGAACGTTTGACAGCTCGCGCGGCCAGGACCGCAAGCGCAGCCTGATACTGGGGACGAAGACCGGAGCCAAATGCGCCGCCGACATATGCCGAAACAACACGAATCTCATCCGGTTTGCATTCAAAGACGTTACACAGATAGCGCTGGACGTTCTGGACGCCTTGAGTCTTGTCATAGACGGTGATCCGGCCATCCTCCCATATCGCTGTCGACGCAAATAGCTCCATCGGATTGTGATGCTCAATCGGCACGTAATATTCAGCCTGATGTTGAACCTTTGCTTCCGAGAAGCCTTTCGACGTATTGCCACGGGGTGCGGCAGGAGGATCGAGCGAGACGAGGTCCTGCTTTTGCAGGATATCTGTAGCGGACGATTGTGTATCGTACGCGACGACGACAAGGGACGCGGCATAGGTCGCCGTGTCCAGATCCTCCGCGAGGACTAGCGCAATCGGCTGCCCGTTGAAGTGAATCTGATCATCATACAGCGGCCGGAACGGCGAACCTTTTTCTGGGGCGACGTCATCCTTATAAGCTTGAGGATTTTCTGCCATATGGGGGCGGTTCAGGTGAGATAGTACAGCAATGACGCCACTCACCTGCAGCGCCTTGCTGGGATCAAGCCGTGTTATCCGCCCCTTTGCAATGGTTGACGACACAACGGCGCCGTATGCAAGATCTGATGCGGTCAATTCACCGGCATATCGCGCGGCGCCGGTCACCTTGTCTCGCCCGTCAATGCGGGATGTTGCTGTGCCGATATAATGGGTCATAGGATCGCTCGCCTGACGCTGCTCTCTCCCGGCTGCCTGAGATCGCCCGGTCTTACTGCTCAACGCGCTGCCAATCAGGATGGCACCTTGAATCACCGTGCGCCGGTTGATGCCGGCAGGGTCCTTCCGGTGATGTTTGTCGGCTTGGCTCATGCAATCTTCTTGTCCGCCTGGGATTGTGGAGAGCCGTGGGCAGCCTGGGTAAGCGCGCGAACGATGGTTCGTCGCGCAAGATCAATTTTGAAGTTGTTGTGACCAAAGCCCTTGGCATCGCGCAAAATGATATCAGCGACATCGGCGAAGGCCGCGCGATTGGCCTGACGGCCGGCCAAGGAGGCTTCAGCCTCAGGATCCCGCCACGGCTTGTGGGCCACCCCGCCAAGTGCCAAGCGCGCTTCCTCGATCGTATCGTCCTTGATCTTGAGTGCCGCGGCGACGGAAACCAGCGCAAAAGCATAGGACAGACGATCGCGAATCTTCAGGTAGGTGTAGTTGGCACGGAAATCGCCGGGCGGCAGTTCGATCGCGGTGACAATTTCCGTTGACCTGAGATTGGTGTCGCGCTCGGGTTCTTGGCCGGGCAGACGATGGAAATCCGTCATTGCAATCGCGCGGTCTCCATCCGGACCTCGAACGTGAACCGTGGCATTCAGTGCGACCAATGCGACGCACATATCCGAGGGATGCGTCGCGATGCACGCATCGCTGGTGCCGAGAATCGCATTGATCCGGTTGATGCCTTCGATGGCGGAGCATCCGGAGCCAGGCTGCCGTTTGTTGCAAGGAGTCGTGATATCGTAGAAGTACAGGCAACGCGTTCGCTGCAGCAAGTTGCCACCGGTGGACGCCATGTTGCGGAGTTGAGTCGATGCGCCGGCAAGAATGGCGCTGGACAGCAGCGGATAGCGTTCTCGGACTGTGGGGTGCCATGCAAGATCAGAATTGGGGACGAGGGCTCCAATACGGAGACCTCCCGTCGGCGTTTCTTCGACCTGTTTCAGCGGCAACTGCGAAATGTCGATCAGATGACCAGGGCGCTCGACGTTGTATTTCATCAGATCGACAAGATTGGTGCCGCCAGCGATGAATCTTGCCGAGTCCTTCGTCCCGATTTGCGTAAGCGCATCGGTCACATCGTTAACCCTTGAATATTGAAAAGGATTCATGTCGCTTTCATCGCCTCTTGAATGGCGGCGACGATATTGGGATAGGCGCCGCAGCGGCAGATGTTGCCGCTCATGGTCTCTCGAATTTCGCTCGGCGTTCTGGCTTTTCCATCGGTGATGAGAGCGACGGCGGAACAGATCTGACCGGGGGTGCAATAGCCGCACTGGAAAGCGTCGTGATCGATGAACGCCTGCTGGACGGGGTGGAGCGAACCATCTTTGACCAAGCCTTCGACTGTCGTGACTTCCGCGCCGTCCTTTGTTACGGCGAGGGCAAGGCAGGCGTTGATCGCACGGCCGTTCAGCAGGACCGTGCAGGCGCCACACTGCCCATGATCGCAGCCCTTCTTGGTGCCGGTCAGGTGAAGCGCTTCGCGCAAGAGGTCCAGCAGCGTCGTCCATGGCGCGATAGAAAGATCGGTCTTTCTGCCGTTGATGGTAATCGTGACCGGAACCTTGTCCAATGCATCGTAGGTATGCGCAGAATCTCGTATCGCCATTCGCGCTCTCCGCACGCCGATTACGACCAACTCGATAGATCGAGGTCCGTTCCTATCGAGGTGCGTTCCTAGCGATTGGCGAGGACCATCGCATTGACGAGCGTCAGAGCGTGGCGCGAGCATTCTCTCCTGCCGGACAATTTGGAACCTTGCTGTAAGGACGTCGTTCATCGCCAAGCGTTTGAACAAGCGTCGGATACGAAGCTCCCGCGGGCGCCGACGTTGCCAGCCTGTCTCCCAGGAGTTCTCCATGTCAGGTCATCCGAGGCGTTCTCCAAAAATCAAGGCCTATACCGGTCCGGCCGGCGGATGGGGATCAGCTCAATCGGTGAGCGAAATCCTGCTTCGAGAACACAAGCCGTTCGATGGGCCCCCGCTGCTGGCCTATCAGAATAAGCCGGAAGGCTACATGTGTGTCAGTTGCGCATGGGCGAAGCCTGCAAAGACCCATCCGCTAGAGTTTTGCGAAAGCGGTGCCAAAGCCACTGCGTGGGAGGTCACTCACCGGCGAGCCGACCGTGCATTCTTCGACGCTCACACCCTGACCGAACTCCAAACCTGGCGTGATCATGACCTCGAGGAACAGGGCCGGCTCACCCACCCGATGCGGTGGGACCCCACGTCGGATAAGTATCTCCCGGTGAGCTGGGAGGAGGCATTCAACGACATAGGAAGTGAGCTGCGCGAACTGGCTCCTGAAAGCGTTGAGTTCTATACGTCCGGTCGCGCATCGCTCGAAGCGGCGTACATGTATCAATTGTTCGCGCGGCTGTATGGCAGTAACAATCTGCCTGATTGCTCGAATATGTGCCACGAAAGTTCGTCTGTCGGCCTTCCGGAAAGCATCGGCGCTTCGGTTGGAACGGCAACGCTGTCCGATTTCCAGAATTGCGATTGCATATTCTATATCGCTCAGAATGTCGGAACTGCCTCGCCACGATTGCTGCACGACCTGCAGGACGCTGTCGAGCGCGGCGTGAAGGTCGTTGCGATAAATCCTCTACGGGAGCGTGGACTTGAACGCTTCGTGAATCCGCAAGCTCCGAGCCAGATGCTCACAGGCAGGGAAACGCCAATCGCCTCATCCTACTATCAGGTCAAGAGCGGAGGTGACATTGCGGCCTTGTTTGGCATTTGCAAGGCCCTAATCGAAGCCGATGACATCCGCCGAACGGAAGGTCCAAAGATCGCGGCTGGCGACGATGACAAGCCGGATGATTCGTCAGACGCCGCGGCGGTTGCCTTTGCTGCGTCGATGGCTGCGGCGGACAAAAAACACGTCCTCGATCATGACTTCATTCGCCAGCACACATCCGGCTTCGATGAGTTCGCCGCGGCCGCACGGAATCACGATTGGAGCGAACTTGAGCGGATTTCGGGCCTGTCTCGCGAACAGATGATTGAAGCGGCGCGCACTTATGCGCATTCGGAGGCAGTACTGATCGTCTATGGGATGGGCCTGACTCAGCATGTGATGGGCGTCGACAATGTGCACATGCTCGCCAATCTCGCGCTTCTGCGAGGAAACATCGGAAAGCCTGGTGCGAATATCTGCGCCGTCCGTGGCCATTCCAATGTGCAGGGTCAACGCACGGTCGGCATCACCGAAAAACCTGGTCTCGCACCGCTGGACAAGCTGGCGGAACTCTATCATTTCACGCCGCCGCAGTGGACCGGTCACTCCACTGTCGAAGCCTGTAAGGCCATTCTCGACGGCACAGTGAAAGGATTCGTCGCCTTGGGCGGCAACTTTGTCAGGGCTGTTCCGGAGACGGAGGCCATGGAAAGGGCGTGGCGGAAGTTGCGCCTCACCGTGAATATCGCGACCAAGCTCAATCGGAGCCATCTCATTCACGGCGAAGTTGCGTACCTGCTTCCCTGTCTCGGACGACTTGAGATCGATATGCAAGCCTCCGGCCCGCAGGCGGTGTCAATGGAGAGTTCGATTGCTCATTTTCATGGCTCTCGAGGACGGGTGAAACCCGCGAGCCTCGAGCTGAAATCCGAACCCGCCATCATCGCGGGGCTGGCATTAGCCACCTTGCAGGGGAGGGGCACCGTGTCTTGGGAAGAGTGGGTTGGCGACTATGCCAAGATCCGAGATGCCATTGAAATGACTTATCCCGAGACATTCAAGAATTTCAACAAACGAATGTTTCAGCCGGGAGGTTTTCCGAGGCCGCTGCCGGCTCGTGAGCGAAAATGGGTGACGCCAAATGGAAAAGCCAATTTCATCACGCCGAAGCGGCTATTTCCCGACTTCGACGTCAACGGCAGTGCGGCGACAGATCTTCTTCATCTGACGACGCTGCGATCAAACGATCAGTTCAACACCACGGTGTATGGCTACAGCGATCGCTTCCGAGGCATTGAGGGGACGCGGCACGTGCTCTTCATGAATCCGGCCGACATGGAGCGTCTTGGATTTCGGGAGGACGACGCCGTCAGCCTCGTGACCGCCATTCACCGGGAGAAGGAGCGCTCGGTATCCGGCCTGAGGGTGGTGGCTTACGGGATTCCGGAAGGGTGTTGCGCCGCCTATTATCCCGAAGCGAATCCGCTTTTTCCGCTCGATCATCACGATCCGAAGGCCAAAACGCCCGGATACAAGCTGCTTCCTGTTCACGTCCGTCGTGCGGCGGAACTGGCGAAAGATTAAGCGAGGGAATGTAACGCGAAGATGAGGTGATGACAGCGTGGCGCGTCGGCGATGTGCTCATCGATCGCTCCGGTTCAAAGCCGTCCTGATGTTACTGGCAGCCGGAATTCTGGCGGGATGCGAAAGGGAGGAGCGGGAGTTGCGTCTTGACCCACCCATAGCGGCTGCGCTCGACCATTTCCGACTGATGCCAAACAGAATTGGAGGTGCACCGCCGGAGGTCTATTTTGCGCTCGATAAGCCCTACGCCAATAACGCCTACAATCTGAGCCAAGGCAAACGTCTATATAGTTGGTTCGGGTGCGGGTCTTGTCACGGCAAGGACGGGCAAGGGGGTATCGGGCCATCCTTCCTCGATGGGTGGTGGCTTTACGGTCCTCAGATCGTCTCGATCTCCGCCTCGATTCGCGACGGTCGTCCGCATGGAATGCCGCCATTCCGGCAACAACTGACGAATGAGCAGATCTGGCAACTCGCGGGCTACATTCAAACGATCGGGGCCTACTCGGCCAAGACAGCCGCTCCGGGCCGAAACGATGACAAGCAGGTGCGCCCCGCCGAAAACCGGGCACCCGCCGCGATCTTGTTTAATGAAGGTCCTGAGCCCTTACGTGCCGATCAAGGACCAAATCCATGAAGGCGCCCGGCGTTGTGTTGATCGCAAGCTTCGCTGTTCTCCTCGTGGGATGTGGAGGTCAGCAATCAGCACTCGATGTTCACGGCTCTCCAGCCATCCACCTCAAACATCTCATCATCTGGATCGTGGCGATATGCTCCATTGTGTGGGCCCTCGTTATGATCGTGCTGATATGGGCGTTGTTCCGGGCGCGGGATGGAGAGCATCGTCTCAATCCGGAAACCGAACGTCGGATGACTACAGTCGTTGCGGCAAGTGTCGGAATAACAGTGTTTGTTATCGCCGGATTCACGGGCGCGAGTTTTCTGACGACCCGGGCCCTGGGTGTGAGCCATCCTGCCGATCTGACGCTTAAGGTCAGAGGAGAGCAGTGGTGGTGGAGAGTCACCTATCTGGCGTCCGGATCAGAATCCGCGTTCGAGACCGCCAACGAGATTCATATTCCGGTCGGGCGCCCAGTTCGCCTCCAGCTTGAATCGGGCGACGTCATCCATTCCTTTTGGGTGCCGAGTCTTGCTGGAAAGCAGGACCTTATCCCTGGGCGCCCCAATGAACTGGTGATCCAGGCAAACAGGGCGGGAGTCTAGCGCGGCCAGTGCGCGGAATTCTGCGGCCTTCAGCATAGTCATATGGCGATATTTGTTGTCGCGGTGCCCGAAGCCCAGTTTATTCAATGGGCGAATGGGCAGCGAGCGGCCGCAGTTGAATCCGGCGATCCCGATGTCGCGAAGGGCAGGGCGGTGTTTGTTTCGAAGCCATGTGCCGCCTGCCACAGTATCCGGGGAACAGAAGCGGCAGGTAGGACGGGGCCCGACCTCACGCACGTCGGAAGCCGGCGGACAATTGCGGCGGGTCTGTTCGATACCACGCGAGGGTCGTTGGCTGCGTGGATTGCTGATCCGCAGACCCTCAAACCCGGCAACAACATGCCGATGGTCTCGCTATCGAGCGAGGAGCTGCGTCAGGTCTCCGCATATCTTGCGAGTCTCAAATGACGACCGCAGCACATTCAGCCGAGGACCTGGCGACCGAAGGAGGTGAGATCGAGCGTCAGCTGGCGCAGACGTGGAAAACACCAGATGGGTTCTGGGCCGCACTCTCTACTGTAGATCACAAGATTATCGCTCGCCGCTATATCCTTACGGCCTTTGTTTTTCTCGCGCTCGGTGGGGCACTCGCATTGATGATGCGTTTGCAACTGGCCCAGCCGGAATCGCGCTTCATCGGACCGGATCGATACAACCAGATCTTCACGATGCACGGTTCGAATATGATGTTCCTGTTCGCGGTGCCAGTCATGGAGGCCATGGCGGTCTATTTGGTGCCTCTCATGGTCGGTACGCGTAACATCGCGTTTCCCCGGCTGAATGCATTTTCCTACTGGATATTCCTCGCCGGCGGAGGACTGCTTTGGATTTCTTTCGTGCTGGATATGGGGCCTGACGTGGGGTGGTTCGCCTATGTCCCGCTGTCCGGGCCGCAATATGGAGCAGGGAAGCGCGCCGATATCTGGGCGCAGATGATTACATTCACCGAGCTCTCCGCTCTCGCGGTGGCTGTCGAAATTGTGGTTACGATATTCAAGCAGCGAGCGCCCGGCATGACGCTCGACCGCATACCGCTATTCGTGTGGTCGATGCTGGTAACGGCGTTTGTCGTGATCCTGGCCATGCCTGCGATTATGGTCGCCAGTACATCGTTAATTCTCGATCGCTTGGTCGGAACGCATTTCTACAACCCGGCCGAGGGCGGAGATGTGCTGCTGTGGCAGCACCTTTTCTGGTTCTTCGGCCATCCTGAGGTCTATATCATCTTCCTGCCGGCGGTCGGTATGGTTTCGACGATCGTCGGTACGTTCGCGCGCCGTCCAGTTTTTGGCTATCTCGGGATTGTCGTAGCCTTGATTTCGACCGGTGTGCTGTCGTTCGGGCTTTGGGTCCATCATATGTTCGTGGCGGGCCTGCCACGCCTTGGCGAAAGCTTCTTCACCGCTTCGAGCATGGCGATTGCGATTCCGGCGGGAATCCAGATTTTTTGCTGGCTCGCGACGTTGTGGGACGGACGCCCGGTCTTCAAGGCGCCGCTCCTGTTTGTCATCGGCTTCTTCTTCACCTTCGTCTTGGGTGGATTGACCGGCGTGATGGTCGCTTCCGTCCCGTTCGATACGCAGGTGCACGATACCTACTTCGTCGTGGCGCATTTTCACTATGTTCTGATCGGCGGGGCAGTCTTTCCCCTTATCGGGGCCATCTACTATTGGTTTCCGAAGTTCACAGGGCGCCTGATGAGCGAACGATTGGGACGCTGGGTGTTCGGTCTGATCTTTGTGGGATTCAACCTGACATTCTTTCCAATGCATATCCTGGGCTTCCAGGGGATGCCGCGGCGAATCTACACCTATCAGCCCGAGATGCCTTGGGACACCTTGAATATGTTTGTCAGCTTGAGTGCGCTGATTCTGGCCATCGGCTTTCTGCTGTTCTTCTATGATGCAATTCGGAGCGCACGATCGGGAGCGATCGCAGGTCCCAATCCATGGAAAGCATCGACGCTGGAATGGGCAACGGCATCGCCGCCGCCGGCCTACAATTTTCGCTACATTCCCGTCGTGACGTCGCGTGATCCGCTGTGGACGACGTCTGGTGAATTGACAGTCGCTGTGGGACTCCGAACCGATCGGCGCGAGCTCGTCGTCAGCACGGTCGCAGAGGCAAGGCCGGAAGCACGCGAATCGTCCCCACGTAACTCGATCTGGCCGTTCTGGGCGGCTGTCGCGACGACGGTGATGCTGATCTCCTCGATCTTTTCGCCTTGGGCAGTTGTTTGGGGGTCCATTCCCATCGCGATCGCGCTGATCGGATGGTTCTGGCCGAAAGGAGCACCGGAGGACGAGGCATGAAAGAACATCCTGTTCTTGATCTTGTGGATCTTCCGCCACATGGCATGGGAGCCGCCAGCCCGACGTGGTGGGGGACGCTTGCTTTCATGCTCATCGAGGGAACGGGATTTGCCTTGGTGATTGCGGTCTACCTCTATCTGATGAGCGTCGCGACCCAGTGGCCGCTCAATGCTCCTCAGCCGGATCTCGCGGCCGGCACCATGATGACCGTCCTGCTGCTCGCAAGTCTCATCCCCAACCTGATCCTGACGCGTTTTGCGAAAGCGAGAGCCTTGGTCAGCGTTCGAATTGGTCTCATCGTGATGTCGATCCTGGGCACACTACCATTGATCGTTCGGGCCTACGAGTTTCCAGCCTTCGCCGTGAAATGGGATGACAATGCCTATGGATCGATCGTCTGGGCGATACTTGGCCTTCACACCACTCACCTCGTGACCGATCTGGTCGATACTCTCGTCCTGACGGTGTTGATGTTTTCCCGTCACGCAAACAGCGTCCGGCGTTATGGCGATGTCGAAGACAACGCCATGTATTGGAACTTTGTCGTGGCGGCATGGGTTCCAGTCTATCTGTGTCTCTATTGGGTGCCGCGTCTATGAGGGTCGCAGACTGGAAAGAAAGTGCTGGATTGATCGCCGCCCCGCTTGCGTGGCTGATAACGACGCAACTTGGCCAGATTCTCCCATACGTCGATTGTACCCGCCACACGTCATTCGCCCTCGGCGCAGTTTCGGCAGGGATGGCAATGTCGCTGGCGGGAGTGATATTCATCTATCCGATGCAGTGGCATCGGCTGTCTTTCATAGCTGGCTTAAGCCTTGGACTGACGCAAGTATTTGCCGTCGCGCTGATGCTGCAGGGCCTTGCCGTGATGATGCTCGACCCATGTCAACGATAATTGCCATCGCCGCTTTCCTTGCGCTGGGTATAGCTCGCGCACAAGCGCACGGCGTGGAGGGCCAACTGTCGCGCGCCACCTGGACGATCGATCCTTGGATTATCGCGCCCCTGGCGCTCGCGGCGATCCTGTATGGCGCCGGTTTGCTGAGGCTGCGCAGGCGTATCGGCGAGGTGCAGGGGCGCCTGTTCTGGCAAGCGGTCGCTTATAGCGGAGCCTTGCTTACGCTCGTGGCTGCGCTTGTCTCTCCGTTGCATTCGTGGGGCGAGACTCTTTTTACGTTTCACATGATTGAACATGAAATCATCATGGCGATCTCGGCACCTCTGATCGTGGTTGCGCGGCCTATCGGAGTGCTGATGTGGGGATTGCCGCAGTTCTTGCGACGCCGGACAGCGGCTGCTCTGAAAACTAGCGCCGTCCAACGGGCATGGAGCGTGGCCAGCCACGGGGTGGCGGCCACGGCCCTTCATGGGGTCGTGATATGGGGTTGGCATGTCCCCGCGCTGTTCGACGCGGCTGTAGCCGATGAATCGCTTCATCGGCTGCAGCATCTGAGCTTTCTCGTGACCGCAGTGCTGTTCTGGTGGTCGGTGCTTTGGTGCAGCGACCGCGGCGTAGCCGCCTGGCATATCTTTGTCACTATGCTGCATACGAGCGTTCTGGGCGCATTGATGACGCTCGCGCCGCGGGTTCTATACGTTCTGCAAACACAGACTGCCTTTGCTTGGCGCCTGACTCCGCTCGAGGATCAGCAACTGGCGGGCCTTGTCATGTGGATTCCCGCCGGAACGATCTACGCCGGAGCTGCACTTGCGCTGCTGGCGATGTGGATCAGATCTTCGGGCAGGGAGAGCGTGCATGTCATACGTCAAGACGTTCTTTAGGCACCCCGCCATATTTTTTCTTGTATCGCTGTTCGCCATCGCAGCAGCAGGAGTTGCTGTTTCTAGTGGCCAATCGCGGCTTCAGAAGCTGGAGGTGGCCCGCGTGCTCACGCAAGGAAATCCGGATACTGCGCCGCAGATCATGCGTCGCTACGGATGTGTCGGCTGTCATACCATACCGGGCGTCCCAGGCGCGGACGGGCAGGTTGGCGGGCCACTGGCTGGATTGCGCAAACGGGTGTTCATCGGTGGGGTCGTCAACAATACCGGCGACAATCTGATAAGGTGGATCGTCTCGCCCCAATCTTTTTCCGAACATACGGCCATGCCCGCGACCGGCATTTCCGAAACGGAAGCCCGCGACGTCGCGGCCTATCTATACGCTCATTGAACCAACGCCCTTCTCACGGAGACGGCGTCCGCCGAGGCGGCAGCGACTTGATATAGCGCGCGATCGCAAGGCGATCACTCTCGGGTAGCATGGCAGTGTTTGTTACGACTTCCGCCATTGATGAGCCTACCCGACCGTGATCGGGGGTATCACCCGTTGTGAGCATCCTGACGATATCCGATTCCGACCAATGACCGATGTGTGCCGGCGTAATATTGGGAACGAAGCCAACACTCTCGGGGTCTGGCCCACCCGCGAAGCGCGTGGAGGGTTTGATGGCGCCGAAGATGTTGCGCGAAGAGTGGCATTCCGCGCAATGACCAACGGTTTCGACCAGATAACGTCCCCGGTCGTAAACCGGGTCTGATGATGGTACTGCCTCGTTCCGGTCCGGATAGAAGAACAAGAGCTTCCAGAATCCGACGAACCGACGGATGCGAAACAGGATGAAAAGGTCATGTGATGGCGGACGACCCGTCACCTTGGGTAGAGTGCGCAAATAAGCCATCAGATCCCGAACATCCTCGATGCTCATGCCGGCAAAGCTCGGATAAGGAAAGATGGGATAGTAGTGCTCGCGATTTGGCGACACTCCGCCGATCAGCGCATTGGCAAGATCGGCTGTGCTCCACGAGCCGATTCCATCCACCTGGTCGGAGGAAATGTTAGGTATCCGAAAGGTTCCGTAAGGAGACGCCAGAGCCATTCCGCCGCCCAATTTGAGTCGGTCAACCTGTCCAGGCGTGGCATGGCAGGAGGCGCAATTGCCCACTGCGAAAACAAGGCGACCGCGGTCTGGATTACCAGGAGCCTCCAGCCGGGCATCCCCCGGCGAAAACGGAGCGATGGGTCGGCTTGCGATCCATGCCGCCGCAGCAGCGGCGATGAAGCAACCTCCCAGGACAATCGACAGAACTCGAAACTTGATCATGCGGGATCACGGGACCAGAACACCCAGTTGGAACCCTTGTAGAGGCTTGCCGTTCCAGGAGCGGCACCCTCGACCCTTGAGAGGCCCACACTATTCTTCGAGCCGCTCGGGCTACTATCACGTCACCTCATTGATCGTGCATTCACGAGCGGTAGCGACATCTCCTGCGCGCCGCAGAGGAATCGAGAAAACATTACAATCGTGGGCGGAACGAGACAGGCCTGGAATCTTTGGAAACGTGCATGACGATGCGTCGCAGCCAAGATCTCATTCAACTGGAGGAGAAGCATATGACAAGCGACTGGTCGGCATGTTGCATTGAGCGATGTTGCTCTCGCCAGCCGCGATGAGGCCGGACAAGCCCTCCAGGGAATTTCCCGACTTGGCAGTCCACACCACTGATAGGACGCCAACGGCACTGGGCGTGGGTGGTCTGCTCACCAGTTCGTAGCTTCTCACAGCGACCCCCAATCAACTTAGCGCGTTCAATGCCGAGGAACCGTGGCGAAACTTGCTTGTTGTAAAGCCATCAGGTGCAGCCCTCACTCGTAGCGAATCTCGTCTGCTGCACATGCCGGAGGAGCAACCGGGTGTTCGAGACCTCAGCATACGAAGCGGCTCCCGGTGCCGGAGATTATCCGGTTTACTTGACATTGCTTCCGCTTCCCATCGCCTGTTTCGTTGGTGTTCTCATCACCGATATCGTCTATTGGTGGACCTACGAGATGATGTGGGCCGATTTCTCGGCTTGGCTTCTCGTTATAGGTGTTATCCTTGGATTGATTGCTATTGTCGCGGTGCTGATATGTGTATTTCGCGACCGGTATGTCCGCCGCCAAGGCCTGATGGGTCCGTTCGCAGCGAGCGGTATTGTCGCGCTTATACTCGCGGTCTTTAATTTGCTTATTCACAGCCGGGACGCGTGGACGTCAGTCGTCCCGTCCGGCTTGATCCTGTCGTGCGCGACTGTGGCGGTCTCTGTTGTTTGTGGATGTCTGGCTTGGTGCGTTGCGCCCCGTAACCGCGGGGCGCGATTGTGATGTTTGCCTTTTACAAATTCCCGACGCCCACAAAAATCGGATCGATGATCCTGTTCTTCGTCTTGGCGTTCGGCCTTGCTGGCTGCGACGAAAGCAAATTTGATGCTCAGAGCCAAATCGGCAGCGCTCCAGTCCTTCCTGAGCTCCGGCAGTACCTGTTCCCGCCGATTCACATCGCGCGGGTGGTCGGATGGAAGGATGGCGAGACACCGAAAGTGCCTGCCGGGCTCAAGATAACGGCATATGCGAAGGATCTTCAGCATCCGCGCTCGATATATGTTCTTCCGAACCGGGACGTGCTGGTGGTCGAGTCTGTCAAGCCGAAGGGTGAGCCCATCAAGCGCCCGAAAGACCTGATCATGGGCTGGATCGAAAAAATGGCGACCTCCGGGGGAGGTGATCAGGAGAGCAATCGGATTACGCTACTACGCGACGCAGATGGCGATGGCGTTCCTGAGACGCGGAGTGTCTTCCTCGACCATCTCAACTCTCCGTTTGGGGTGGCTCTTGTAGGCAACGACTTGTATGTCGCGGCAACGGATGCGATTGTCCGCTTTCCGTATACGCCTGGCCAAATCCGGATCACAGAGCCCGGTGTGAGGCTAACAGCACTTCCCGGCGGCCCGATTGATCACCATTGGACAAAAAGCCTTGTCGCAAGTCCTGACGGCGCGCTGCTGTATGTCGGAGTCGGCTCGAATAGCAACATTACCGAAAACGGCATGGAAGCGGAGAAGGGCCGCGCCACGATCTGGGAAATCGATCGTGCAACGGGGCGCGGCCGCTTGTTTGCGGGTGGTCTACGCAATCCGAACGGTTTGAGCTGGGAGCCGCAAACGAAGGCGCTGTGGGCGGTGGTCAATGAGCGCGACGAGCTCGGACCGAATCTCGTTCCCGACTATCTGACGTCGATCAAGGACGGAGGATTCTATGGCTGGCCCTACAGCTATTTCGGATCGCATGTGGATCCCCGAGTGATGCCGCAGCGACCGGATCTGGTGGAGAAAGCAACCGTCCCGGATTACGCACTTGGCTCCCACGTCGCCCCGCTGGGAATGGCCTTCTACACAGCCTCCAATCTGCCGGAGAAGTATCGCGAGGGCGCCTTTGTCAGCGAGCATGGGAGTTGGAATCGCTCGCAGTTGGCCGGATACAAAGTCGTTTTCGTGCCGTTCAAAGACGGACACCCAAACGGGACAGCCGAAGACGTTGTGACCGATTTCATCGATTCCGACGGCCACGCGCGCGGCCGACCGGTAGGCGTTGCGGTGGATGGCGCCGGTGCGCTCCTCGTTGCCGACGATACCGGAAACACGGTGTGGCGTATCACCGGTGATCATTGAAGATTGATCATGTCTCTGCGCCTTTGAAGGCTGAGCAATACCCATCCGTTGACCGCCGGGGCGGGCCGCGCCTCTCGTCGGCGCCTTTTGATCGCGCCGACATGGCCTGTGCCGGCTACATGATTGTTTATCGCGGGGAAAGGAAGCGTCCGCGCTGTCTCGGCCCTGCTTACCGGACCAGGGTTGGTGCGCGCCTTGATCCGCTCCGATTCTCCGATGCTGCTGGCAGCGGATGTGCGGAGGCAATCTCAAGTGCAAAGTACGCGATGGTGGCCTGGAGCCCGTCTTTCAGGGCGACGCATGGCTGCCAGCCAAGGAGCTGCTGAGCAATCTCAATGGAAGGCTTGCGTCGTTTGGGATCATCCTGGGGAAGAGGCTCGAACCGAAGCGGGGACCGCGACGCGGTATGGGAAAGAATTTCGCGAGCAATCGATTCGATCGTCATTTCATGCGGATTCCCGAGATTGCACGGACCCGTCACCGCCGATGGGCTTTCCATCAGAAGTTCTAGTCCCCGCACCAGATCGTCGACGAAGCAGAAGCTGCGCGTTTGAGTGCCAGTACCATAGATCGTAATCGGCGATCCTTGGAGGGCTTGCACAATGAAATTGGATACGACCCGCCCATCGTTCCTGAGCATTCGCGGTCCATACGTGTTGAAGATCCGGGCAACCTTGATCTCGACACCATGCGTGCGACGGTAATCGAACATAAGCGATTCGGCGGCGCGCTTTCCTTCATCATAGCACGCGCGGGGACCGATAGGATTGACGTGCCCGACATAGATTTCGGGCTGGGGATGTACTTCAGGATCGCCGTAAACCTCGCTGGTCGAAGCCTGGAGGATTCGTGCGGATTTCTGTCGCGCGAGCTCCAGGAGGTTGAAGGCTCCAACGACGCATGTCGTCATCGTGCTTGGAGGATCCTTTTGATAGTGCTGCGGCGAAGCTGGGCATGCAAGGTTATAGATGCGGTCCAGCCTGCCCTCGATAAAGAGCGGGTCCCGAACGTCATGCTCGAGGAATCGAAATTGCGGATGATTGAGGAGTGGCCGAATGTTCCGCATCGACCCGGTCGAGAGATTATCAACGCAGGTCACATGGTGTCCCTGCTGCAGCAGGGAATCGCATAGATGCGAGCCGATGAAGCCGGCGCCGCCGGCCACAAGCACCGTCCGATGAGGAAGAGTCTTCTGGATCGGCAGTGTCATGGGACTTCCCTTAAAAGCTGGACAGCTGAAGTGGATCGATTCTGCGTAGGTTGAACGTGCAACCGTGCCGACGCAGCGCGGGGACGATGACATTTTGCTTCGAGATAGTATGTTTCGAGTTGCCTGGCGCGGTGTGCCGGGGTGTGATCGGCCAGGACACGCCGTCTCGCTTGTTCACCGATTTCCCGCCGTTTCTCCTCTGGCATCTCCTTCAGAAGCCGGACGACATCTTGTGCATCCGACGCCAACAAAATCTCTTTCGAAGGCATGAAGACAGAATCAATTCCCGGCCATCGATCGGATATGACCGGCGTTCCACAGGCTGCGGCTTCGAATAAGCGAACGCTCGGCGAATACCCCAAAACGCGCATTTCGCGACGGGTGATGTTGAGAGTAAAATCCTGCTGGGAGTAGAATGATGCGTGCGTGCTTGGAGGAAGATGTTCGATGCGGTCGACGTTGCTGGGCCAGGAAATGTCGGACGGATATTGGGCGCCGGCGACGGCGAAAGCACGCTCCGGCAACGCTCGCGCGGTCGTCAGCAGGAATTGGTCGAGCGTCGGCTGACGATCATCGCTATAAGTGCCGAGATAACCCAATGACCATTTTCTCTCGACGACAGAGGGCCGATGGATATCCGGATCGGCGCTACAATAGAGAACGCGCGCCAGCGGGCTCCCATACGCCTGCTCTATCATCTGGGGGACA
>Ga0182740_1001004_pt1 | contig 21223 bp, 25 predicted proteins | sample eDN5th37CKraftBY_FD_128872 | JGI IMG/M metagenome (GOLD analysis project Ga0182740, IMG submission 128872) | Enriched backyard soil microbial communities from Emeryville, California, USA - eDNA 5th pass 37_C Kraft BY (version 2) (version 2) | ecosystem: Environmental > Terrestrial > Soil >...
ATATACCATGCTCGGGAGCGCTCGCCCTGTGGCAGCCTAGCGCAGGATGAATACAAAGCCGCCGCCCATCATCACGAGCAGCACGGCTGCTCCGACCAGCCGTCGATCGGCGATCTCGGTGATTGTCTCCGCGACTCGCCATCGCCAAGGCGTTGAGCGATATTTTTCGATCAGATCCATCTTCCGGCGCTGGATGTTGGCAAGCGTGACATTGTCGCGGCGGCTTGCGAGGTAGTGCTCATCCGGGTAACCGCGCGCCTGCAGCCGGTATTCGGTGAAGACGGCGTGGCGGTGGAGGCGCTCCAGAAACGAGCGCAATGCGATCGTGCTTTCCTCGACAGTTCGTAGCGCTCTCGCTGTGCCCTGCCAGCGGATGTGTTGCTCGATACGATGAAATGTATCGGCGACTTTTCCGTCGATGTAATGCCGCAGGGCCGTCCAAAAGACCTGTTCGGTCGCGGTGTCAAACGCCTTCGATGGCGGCCGCAGAATGCCGCCGCGAAAATCGTCGAGCGCGACCGGCTCGCCGCGCATCAGCGCGTGCCAGGGCGAGAACCAGTCGTTGGCAAGCCGGGCGAACTCGATTTCGAGCTCTGCCGTGAGCCGTTTGCCGAAGGCAGACATTTGCTCTCCAGAAGGACTTGCCCGCGAATATGGCTGGGGGTGAAGAAAAAGATCGATTACCGATTCAAGACAATTTTCGGCAAATTGCACCCATACGGGTCACGATGAAGATCGGCTCGACCATAGCTTCTGCTGATCGCTCAAACCGTCCACGATCTCTTCATGCATGTATCGGTCGATCTCGCGCGCAAGCCGCGGAGGCGCCCCTTCAAAGAAAAACCCCGGCGGTTGGCAAAACCGGCCGGGGATTTGAACAAGGTGTCGGGACGCAGAGAAAAAACCCGAGTGATGTGAAGTTAGCGAAGAAGTGTTGCTTCCGCGTAAATTCCGCCAGCAAAACTTCCGTGAGGAAGTTTTAACTACGCCAGCCTCGGCAGGATGCCGATGAGCGATCAAATGGTATCCGGGTCGGGGCAGAGAGGCGCAGTATCCCGGAATTGGCGGTGGCTTGACGCCTCCCGGCAGCGCCGTTTTTCTGCCGGGAACCGCAGCCAGAACGGATAGATGAGTCGCGGTGGAGTAGCGTTTTACGACGGAGCTTCAGGGAGCGGCCAATGTCTTTGCTATATGTCATCGCGCGGGTTTTGTTTTCGGTGATCTTCGTGGTCTCCGGAACTTTCAAACTCATGAATGTTTCAGGGACGGCTGCCTACATCGCCACCAAGGTGGCGGTCCCGACCGCGCTCACGGATCTTGCCGCGCAGGCAGAGAGCGCGACCGGCATGACCTCTCCACAACTGATCGCAATCGGCGCTGGCATCGTCGAGGTCGCGTTCGGCTTGCTGCTTGCCTTCGGAATCGCGACGCGCTTCGCGGCGCTTGTGCTCGCAATCTTCACGCTGCTTGCGACCTTCTACTTCCACGATTTCTGGAATCAGGTTGACCCCGAGCGCACCAACAACATGATCCAGGCCGAAAAGAACCTGTCGATCTTCGCCGGACTGCTCGTGTTTTTCGTGCTCGGTTCGTGGCGTCCTGCTTCCGCGGCCGAAGGCGTCGACGAATATTATCGCCAGCCGTCGCCGCGTAATGACCTGCATCCGGATATGCGGCACGATCCGGCCCGGCAGGATCTGCCGCCGCTCTGATTTTTTCGCCGACGATCTTGGCACCCGGTATTCCCGCCCTATCTGACGGAGACATCTTCCGGGAGGAGCCATGATGCGCAGGCTGCGGACGCTTTTCGCCCTTATATTGGCCGCGTCGGCGACGATTGTTTCCGCCGCACATGCGGCCGACGAACCGGATCTCATTTTCCGGCGCTCGACCGTTTTCAAGCTCTTGTCGCCGAACGACAAGCTCGGCACCTACGGCATCGACGATCCTTCGGTGGATGGCGTCGCCTGTCATTTCACGGTGCCGGAGAAGGGCGGCTGGAGCGGCTGGCTTGGTATCGCCGAGCAGGTCTCTGATATCTCGCTATCCTGCCGCCAGATCGGCCCGATCCGCTTCAAGCAGAAGTTCAGTCAGGGCGAGGACATGTTCGTCCAGCGCCGCTCGCTGTTCTTCAAGAAGATGCAGATCGTCCGCGGCTGTGACAGGAAGCGAAATACCCTGATCTACATGGTCTACTCCGACCGCTTGATTGAAGGCTCGCCGCAGAACTCGACTTCATCCGTGCCGATCATGCCGTGGGGCACGAACGACACGGTGCAGAAGTGCGCGGACTGGGTGAATAACTAAAGCTTGTGCCGGCCGTCGAACTGCTGCGGCTTGAGCTTGCCGGCTTCGATATCGTCGAGACAGCGCACATTGACCATGATCATCTTGGTGCCGTCCGGCTTCTGGCCGCGCGCGAACGGCAGGATGCCGCAGGTCGAGCAGAACATGTGGCGGATGACGTTTTTATTGAACTGATATTCGGTGAGGGCGCCTTCGCCGGAAATCAAGTTGAATTTCTCGGGGCTGGTTGCGGATAAAATCGAACCGCGTTTTGTGCAGATAGAGCAGTTGCACTCGATGGTGTGGTCGAGGTCGACGACCGCTTCGAATTTGACATTACCGCAATGACAGCTTCCGCTGTGTTTTGCTGCACCCATACCGTTCTTCCTTCTTACTTACTCGTCTTGACTTCGATCGTATTCCCGAAGCATCCGGGCACACCATCACTATCAAAACTTCGCCCGGAATGTGGCGCGTGCGTGGTGGGTGAAAATGAGTTGGGGAAATTGCGCGTTAAGCGCGGCAGGGGACGGAGAGCTCTCGCCCGCCGGAAATAATCGGTGTCGATTGGGCTTTTAGAGTAGTGCGTTGATCGTTTGGGCGATGGAATTGACGGTGTTCTTCACCGCACTCGTCGCGCTATCGATTGTCGAGTTGATGCCCGCGGCAACGCCGCTGTCGGCGGCGGCACCCACCGGCTTGACGTCGGAAGCGAGCGTTACGCTGCCGGCCGCGCCGAACGATGCTGCCCACTCCTCGCGCGAGACGGTGCCGTCCCGGTTTGTATCGAGCGTGCTGAAAGTGGAGCCCGGATTTACCTGACGCGGGCCGGACGGGCCGCTGTGCCTGCGCGTTCCGGCCTGCTCCTGCACCTGAAGAAGCGCCGCGGCCGATTTCTGGCGCTGCTGGCGGTGCGCAGCCCATTCTTCCTTGGTGATGATGCCGTCGCCGTTGGTATCGATCTTCTGAAACAGGTTCTTGTTCTTGAGGCCGGTGCCGCTCGCGCCCGGCAAATTCTGCCCGAAGGAGGCCATCTCATCCGGCGAAATTTGCCCATCGCTGTTTGCGTCGATTCGCCCGAACAAGTCGGTTTGCTGCGGCTGATAGGCCGAAGCGAGGAGCGCACTGGTGATCGGCGACGTCGACATGATAGGTGCCTCGAAAGGTTCACACGTGATAAAGCAAGCGCCGTGCCAAATTGCGCGTGGTGGTTTTCCCTACCTGGGGTGAGAAAAGCAGCGAGTGACCCTGGCCAGGGAACCGGCTAATTTGTGCCGGGTTCTACAGGGAGGCGATCCATGGCCAAAGCTGCGGTACGCACGAATGTGAAGACTGGCAGTTCGGATCAGGCGCATCACTGGTGGTGGTTTGCGCTGCTCGGCATCGTACTGATCGCAGGCGGCACCTTCATGCTCGGAAATCTCGCGGCCGCGACGGTCGTGAGCACGATCTTCATCGGCGCGACTTTCCTGGTGCTCGGCGGGTTCCAGATCGTGAAAGCCTTCTACACCAAGGAGTGGGGAGGGACGCTGCTCAACGTTGCGCTCGGTGTCCTCTATGCGCTGGCCGGTTTCGTGTTGTGGGCCAATCCGGTCGCGGGCGCCGTCTCGCTCACATTCTTGCTCGCGGCGATGCTGGTGGGTTCCGGTCTTGTCCGGCTATGGCTCGCCTATCAGCACTGGCACACCATGGGCGGTCTGCTGACCTTCTCGGGCATCATCGCGATCCTCGCCGGGCTCGTTATTTTCGCCGGTTGGCCGGCGAGCGGCATCTGGGTGCTCGGCTTGTGCCTTGCCATCGACGTGCTGTTTCAGGGCTTCGCCTGGCTGATGTTCGGCTTCGCGTTGCGCCCGCGATAAAATCCGGTTCCCGGCAGATTTGCTGGCCCGACTATGGCGGCGGCGTGGACGCGAGCCAAATACTCGCCATGATGGACGGCTAGTCTGTTCATGCTGGAGGGCGCAACTGGAAGGAGCTCCTTCCATGTGTGACTATAGTCTGGAGAGAGTCGCTTCACGCCCGGCAAAAGTCGGCGACAAGCTCGTAACGACAACGTTCCCCAACTCCTTCACTCGCGGCTTTGCCGCGGTGGACCAGCGCGATGTTGCCGTTTGCCTGCTTCCGGGCACTGAACTCGCCTTCGAGAATGGCGTCGCGCACAAATCGCGCTTTGGCTTTTTCTTTGAAAAACATATCAGGCCGAGCGTGGCGCGCTTTCGCCACATCAACGCCGATCAGCCCTTTGCGCATCACGATGCGCTGGAGTTCCCGAACGGCGATATCGTGCTGCTGACCCGGCTGGACGAGGGCCAGCATGCAATCGTGCTGCAACTGCCTGCCACAGCCGAAGCCGAAGAAAAGAATCGCCGAGCCTCGGACGAGAAACGGGCGCAGCCCGCGCCGCTGCTCGGTTACTGAAAGTGCTACGGCATCTCGACTTCAAGGGAGGCGGCTTGTCCGCCGCCCTTTTTTCATGTGCGGACGGCTTGACGTGGAACAGGTGCAGGGGCATCAGCTAGCCCCGCAATACAAGCAATCGGGAGGGCACATGCCGGAAGTCGTCGTTTATCTCGCCGAAGGGCGCACGCTCGATCAGAAGCGTGGCCTCGTTCAGGACATCACCAGCGCGGTGGCGAAGAACTGTTCGGTCTCGCCCGACGTCGTCACGGTTTCGCTCCTGGAGACCCCGAAGCATCACAAGGCGAAGGGCGGCGTGCTGTTCAGCGAGCGCCCGGCCAAGACGTAGCCCGAAGACCTGATATGAAACCGGGCCCGGCGCTTACTGCGCCGGTGCCGCAGCTTTCTTCTTCTTGGCTTTCGGCGACGAGCTGTCGCTGGCGGCCATGCACTTCTTGATGAAGGCCTTCTCTTCCTTGCCGGTGAGTTTCTGATCCTGCGCACCGAACTTGCAGGTCTCCATCTTTTCCTTCGCGGTGACGGCACCGGCGGGGGCGCTGAACGCGAATGCGGCAAAGAGGCCGAGGGCGAGAACGCGAAGGAACATCGGGAGAACTCCTGTCGTGAGAATGGCCGGTGTTTCTAACACGGCCGATGCGCCGCCGTCATGTGCCGCGCGCATGGGACGAAATTTCGCATTGCGCTGCGGAAGACCGTTTTTTGGCCGGATTTCTTCGCGCCGGATTCCGCGTTAGAACAGGGTACTCGGCAGGGCAGGGCATGCGGACCATCGTAAAATCGGCAGGATGTGCGCTGGCGCTGCTATTGGCGCTAGGCATATCCACGCCGCTCGCCGCACTCGAGACCTTCAACTCGAACGAGGGCGGTTACGTGATCAACTTTCCCTCGAAACCGATCGAGAGCGTGCAGGAGTTCGGCAAGAACCGTCTGGTCGCGCATGTCGCGCGCAATGGAGACGTTATCTATATCGCTGCGAACGGCGATTTCGCGGAGGCGATCAAGGCCGACGCGGAGATGAACGCCAATATCGAAAACTACACCCGCGAGATCAATGCCAAAGTGACGTCGCGAGCCGAGATCACCATTCCGCGCGGCGACCGCACGCTGACTGGCATCCAGTTTTCCTATGACGGCGAGGTGCAGGACGGCAAGGGCATCGTCGTCGTCGATGGCACCAGCAGCTATCTCGTAGCGGCGGGCGCGATCAAGCCGGCCGAGGCGGAGCTTGCCGTCAACGCCTTTCTCAATTCGTTTCGGCTGATGCCCAAAGATTGAGGGGCCGCGCATGATGACGCCGATTTTTGCGCTGACCTTCGCGGCGCTTCTGCTCGCCTGGCTGGGCCGCGGGCGCATTGCACTCGGCGCGCTGTTGGCGATGCTCGCGCTCAGCATCGGACTTTTTCTGTTCGAGGTGCATAGCCGCGACTACGGCTTCCGCATGCCGTGGATCCAGGTGAGCATGCCTGCGGCCGGTGGCGAGGGCTGAATGCCGAACGCCGCGCTCACACTCCTGAATTATCTCGCGCTCCTGCTGATGCAGCTCGCGCTCGCCGGCATCCAGACAGCGGCGCTCGTATTTCAGTTCGCGCTCGGCGAGACGCCGTGCCCGCTTTGCATTTTGCAGCGGGTGGCTATGTTCGGCGTTTCCTTCGGCATCATCCGCAATTTCCGCGACGGTTATTCGCTGAAAAACGACGGCATATCGATGATCTTCGCGCTGTTTCTGCTGATCGTCGCGACGCGCCAGACGCTCATCAATATCTACCCACGACCCGGCCACGAATATATCGGTAGCGCCGTCCTCGGCCTGCACATGCCGGTATGGGCGATCCTGATCGCGATGGCGCTGCTGATCGGCTATGCCGCGAAATTCGCCATTACCGGCGGCGACGGCAACCTGACGCCGCTCAAGAAGTTTCCGGCGCTGGCGCGGGCGGGGAACGCGCTTGGCCTGTTCATCGTCCTGCTTGCGGCGGTGAATTTTGCTTCGGTCATCGTTCAGTGCGGGTTGGATGCCTGCCACACCTACGAATACCGTCTGCTGAGATAGGCGGCATCCAAGCATTAATCCTCCCTTAACGGGCCTTGACGAAAGTTGTGCGGTTGCAACCGCGGAGTGGCCATGCCCCAACCCGGCAAGCCCGAAAACCGTCTTTATGTGCGCGTGAAGCCCTCGGGGCTGATGTCGAAAACCGGCACGCTCGTGCTCGACAAGAACACGCCGGCGATGACCTGCAATGTCATCGACATTTCGCGCGGCGGCGCCTGCCTCGAGCTCTCCAAGGAAATAAAACTCCCGAAGCGCTTCGTCTTCATCCACGGCGGCGTGAAGAAGCACTGCCATCTCGTATGGCAGAAAAATTCGCGCTTCGGCGTCGGGTTCTAAAGCTTGCCCTTCGCTTGAGCATGATCTGATCCGAAACCGCACGTTTCGGAATCACGCTCTAACGCATCGCCACCTTCGCGACCTTGTCCTTGTAATCGGCCTTCGGGTCGGAGCCGAACAGCGTCTTCGCACCGGCGAGAATGCTGCTCTCGTTCTGCCAGATCTCGGCGGTCTCGGGCTCGAAGCGCAAAAGCGCGATCTTCGGATCGTCCTTGCCCTGTTCGAACCAGGCTTCGACGAACGGGCTCCACAGCCGCTCGATCGTCTCGCGATCGTTGTCGATCGAGAGCTTGCCGTGCACGGTGGCGAACAGCTCGTGGTTCTTCGAGGCGAAGGCAAGCTGCGCCTTGTGCACGCCCTTGATGCCGCCAAGCGCGGTGTCTTTCGAGGTGAACATGAAGATTGGGCCGTGATCGCCCTCGGCCTGCGCCGTCATCGGGCGCAGATGGCCGTCCTCGACGCCCTCGGCGCCGAGCATCACGGTCATGTCGGATTTCAGGTCTTTCCAGAAAAGTTCTTCAAGCTCCTTGGCGCTCGGCATGGCGGCTCCTGTTTGGGTGATGGGCAACGTGCGAGAGGCGGGCGGGTTCCATCGGGGCAAGCGGTAGGGCGAGCAAAACGGACAAGCGTCATCGTTCTCGCGATCGCTTTTCAGCGCCGAGGCTTCGTCAGTTGCCAACCACTCTCGAGAAAAAGGAAGAGGGCGGCGCGGGACGCCGGAGACTTGCCGGTCTCCACGGTCTCGTCTCGAAAGGTGGGGGAGAGACGAGAGTTGTCGTTCCGCAGTCGCCGGCTTGTAACCGGCGTCCCGCGCGCGGTGTTGGAGGCCTTATTCCTGCTGAGCCCCGGCGGACTGACCAAGCCTCCCTTTTGGGGCAGGCCCTTTTATCCGCCGCTGATCGGGTGCTCTCGCCGGATGCGCCGTATGTGGGCCATACGCACGCTCCAGTCCCTGGAGCCCCATGTGGCGCGTGGCGTAATACGCGCCGGACACAGCAAGCTTCAGCCGCCGCGTTTGCGTTGCGAGCGCGCCCGCGGCCACCGCTCCCCGCCCGCACGAAAGTTCGCTGCAGACGCACCCCTCAGGGGGCGGGGACGTTATGGAAGGAATATAAGCCTAATAATTTCGGTGTCAAGTCTAGCGAAGGCGTCGCTTATTTCGTCGTTCTTCGGCCTTTGCGGCTCGACGCTGCTTGCGATTACCGGTAGCAACTGACGATTGCGATGTTGAAGGAATAATTCGATGTGCTTCAACTGGATATTCTTCTTCATGAAAATGCGTTTCACGAGGAGATCGTAAGATTCCAGTTACCTCTTGAAGCTCTCTAGCCCTCGCAGTGTCCTCTTCGCTCCATGAGCGTGCATCAAGATAGATTAGATCTTCGGATCCACCATTAGATCCCGGAGTATCCAAGCCGAGTCCGACGATATCTAATAAGCTGGGAGTATTCAGTTTAGCTACGTGACAGTAGGCACTAAGTAGGGCCGTGCGGTTTCGTCTGTAGTCGTCGTAGCTTTGATTCCGGCGTCGACCACTAATTAGAAAAATATATCCACGGTCAGGGTGTTGGTCAGATAATAAGTGTCGAACTGAATCACGCTCCGGACGAGCGTTACCCATTATGTCCAGAAGTGCTTTAGCTAAATTTCGACGAGCAAGGCGCGGTTCGCTCGTCATTATTTTTACGCCACGTTCAAGTTGATCGAATGATAACTCTGAACCGTGTTCTAGTGTGCCACCAGCAATATGGCGGTTAAAAACTTCTATAAGTCGATCCCAAGCATAGCTTTGAAGATCTGCATTTTTCTTCGCAACGTATTGCGGATCAGTCGAAATACTTTGCCAGCTTCCTTCGTCAAAGATAGCCAAGTCAATATTTTCGGGTATCACAAAATCATGTTGGCCTGCTGAATTTAGATGAGTGACATAGTGTGCCAGTAGTTCTTCTTCTCCAGCGGCTGATCCTAACTTCCCAGATATAATTAATTGCTCTTTCCGAGTTAGGTAGTCGGTAAAATCCGTAATCGTATCTAATTCCTGGAGTACAATATCGAGAGTCACGTCATCGAAGACATGAACGTAACCTTTGTCAGGTTGGATTTGGCCGATGTGAAAAGGCTGTTCGGAAAGCGCTTGGCCGACATAGCCTGGATTTATTACTAAGCTGCCCGATCCACTATTCCCAAAGAATGACTTGCAGCGCGCGGCGGCATTCAGGGCAACGACTACCCGGTGATATTTTGCTTCCGACGCGGGCGGAAATTTGATCGGAAAACGCCTACCGCACGATTTATCTAGATACACGCGATCAGGATATTTACGCAGCCATCGTTCAGCGCCGTAGACTTGATCCGCCGACTTCGATATCGCTCGCTGGAACCATCTGCGCCAATCAAGCCGTTCGTCTCCAGTGTTGGGGTATGCGCAGGATTTATCTGAAAAAAGAATAACGTGCTTATCAAAGACAATAAGCACGTCGCATATTTCTTTGCCGTCGCCATAACCATTTTTCTTTTGGTCACGAAAAACGTTTGAATAGCTCCAGAGAGAAAGAAATGAACGCTTACATAGCGCGGCTAAATATGCCTCTGACGCTGTAAGTCCGGTTGATCTTTCGGTTATCTGAGGAGACATCGCTCATTTATAAGGAAATAAAAGCAAAGAAAATATTCTTAGCTGCGCGCGAGTTTTTGCAACAAGTCGCGAATCTTTCCGAGTTCCTCTGGAATCTTTTGTAATTGATAGTGAGTTCGTGAATCTTCTTTATCGTAACTTGGCGTCATCGCATAAGGGCGCGCATCTAATTGAAAGTCGCGGATGTATTTTCGTTTACCGGCGTCCTCAAAAGATATCTTCCCTCGATATTCGTGTTTGGGATGTCGGCCGATAAAACTGTGATGAACATCAATAAATTGCGTAATGCTTTCATGAGGTAAAAGAACAGGAATAGCCGGGATATTGTCCGCTTTGAAGAAACCGATTTTATTTCCGTTAGAGTTTGTGAGGTCTGTGTTCCAATCCAAACTTATATTGTACGCGGCAGTTGCTCCAGCATTGCTAACGCGAAGCAGGGCGACTTGATGTCTGCTATGTAGGTCAAACGATGGGTAGACGTTTGGCTTCTGTGCATCTTCCTGTAATTCAAGCGTTCGTCGGCTTGACCATGCAGAAATAACCGATGTGATAACCGCCAGTGCAGCAGCGGCCACAGTCCAAGTCTCAGTCTTATCTGGCCCTCTAACTAGAAAAGCCAGAATTGATATTACGAATGCGATTATGAAAGCGAGACTAAGAGTAATACGGGAGATAATTCTAGATATCTCCATAAACTATCTCCCGTAAGTTTCCTCTTCTACGAACACCCCGTCGTGCTTCCACACGTATCGCACTTCAGGCACGTGCCGTTCCGCACCATCGTGAAGTTGTGACATTCGGGGCAGGCGGAGCCTTCGTAGCCTTTGGCCTTTGCCGCGGCGCGCTGGTTGGCGACGATGTCGCGCTCGGAAGGCGCGGTGACCGCCGCGACTTCGGCCGCAGCTTCGGCCTTGAGCGCCGTCGCGCCTTGGGTCACCGGCGCGGGTGAAGCCGCCCGCAGCGAAGTGACGTTGCCCGCCGCGCCTGCCGCCTTCATCGTCTCACCGCCTGTAGTGGAGGGCGCCACAGCCGTGCCGCCCGCGACCGCGAGCGTCTTGCCGCGCAAGAGGCCCTTCGACACCACGCGCGAGGCCGCTGGCGCCTTGCCTTCGTCCTCGCCCTTGCCGAGCGCGTCGAAGCCGACATTCGAGGGATCGACATGGCCGAGGTCGTAGCGGCCGAGATAGGAGATCGCGAGCTCACGGAAGACGTAGTCGAGAATCGAGGTCGCCATCTTGATGGTGTCGTTGCCCTGCACCGAGCCCGCGGGCTCGAAGCGGGTGAACGTGAAGGCATCGACATATTCCTCGAGCGGCACGCCGTATTGTAGGCCGAGCGAGATCGCGATCGCGAAGTTGTTGAGGAGCGAGCGGAGCGTCGCGCCTTCCTTGTGCATGTCAACGAAGATCTCGCCGAGGCGCCCGTCGTCATATTCGCCGGTGCGCAGATAAACCTTGTGCCCGCCGACCACGGCCTTCTGCGTGTAGCCCTTGCGGCGGCCGGGCAGCTTCTCGCGCTCGCGGATGCGCTCGACGCGCTCGACGATTTTTTCCACGACGCGCTCGGCGAGCGCCGCCGTGCGCGCGGCAGCGGGCTTCTCGAGGAATTCCTCGATGGCGTCGTCCTCGTCTTCGTCCGCAATTAGCGCCGAGTTCAAGGGCTGCGAGAGCTTCGAGCCGTCGCGATAGAGCGCGTTGGCTTTCAGCGCCAGCCGCCACGACAGCATGTAGCTTTCCTTGCACTGCTCGACGGTCGCCTCGTTCGGCATGTTGATCGTCTTCGAGATCGCGCCCGAGATGAACGGCTGCGCCGCCGCCATCATGCGGATGTGGCTCTCGACAGAGAGGAAGCGCTTGCCGAGGCGGCCGCACGGATTGGCGCAGTCGAACACCGGGTAGTGGGCTTCCTTGAGGTGCGGCGCGCCTTCCAGCGTCATCGCGCCGCAGACGTGCAGGTTCGCGCTCTCGATCTCGCGCTTGCCGAAGCCGAGATGCGCGAGGAGGTCGAACATCGGGTTGGCGAGCTGCTCGTCGGTGACGCCGATTTTCTTCAGTGCCTCGTCGCCGAGCGTGAAGCGGTTGAAGACGAACTTGATGTCGAAGGCGGTCGGCAGCTTGCCCTCGATCTTCTTGATCGTCTCGTCGTCGAAGCCCTTCGACTTGAGCGAGGAGTGGTTGATGCCCGGCGCGTTGGAGAGCGTGCCGTGGCCGACGGCATAGGCCTCGATCTCGGCGATCTCGCTCTCGCTGTAGCCAAGCGTGCGCAGCGCTTCGGGCACCGCGCGATTGATGATCTTGAAATAGCCGCCGCCGGCGAGCTTCTTGAACTTGACGAGCGCGAAGTCGGGCTCGATGCCGGTGGTGTCGCAATCCATCACGAGGCCGATCGTGCCTGTGGGCGCGATCACCGTCGTCTGCGCGTTGCGATAGCCATGCTCATGCCCAAGCTCGAGCGCCTTGTTCCAGGCGGCGCAGGCGTGGGCGACAAGCTCCATGTCCGGGCAGTTGGCGTGGTCGAGCGGCACCGGCGTGATGGAGAGCGCCTCATAATCTTTCGTCTCGCCGTGCGCGGCGCGGCGATGGTTGCGGATGACGCGCAGCATGTGCTCGCGGTTTTCGCCGTAACCGGGGAAGGCGCCAAGCTCCTTCGCCATCTCGGCGGAGGTCGCGTAGCAGACGCCCGTCATCAGCGCGGTGAGGGCGCCGCACAGCGCGCGGGCTTCGGCGGAATCGTAGGGTATCCCCGAAGTCATCAGCAGGCCGCCGATATTGGCATAGCCGAGGCCGAGCGTGCGGTAGCGGTAGGAAAGCTCGGCGATGTTCTTGGACGGGAACTGCGCCATCATCACCGAGACTTCGAGCACGATCGTCCACAGGCGAACGGCGTGCTCGTAGGACTCGATCTCGAACTTCTTGGTCTGCTTGTTGCGGAAGGTGAGCAGGTTCAGCGACGCGAGATTGCACGCCGTGTCGTCGAGGAACATGTATTCCGAGCACGGGTTCGACGCGCGGATCTCTCCGGCGGCGGGGCAAGTGTGCCAGTCGTTCACCGTGGTGTGGAACTGAATGCCGGGATCGGCGCAAGCCCAGGCAGCATAGCCGATCTTGTCCCACAGCTCGCGGGCCTTGAGCGATTTGGTGACGCGGCCATCCTTGCGGGCGGTGAGATTCCACTCGCCGTCGGCTTCGACCGCGCGCAGGAATTCGTCGGTGACGCGCACCGAGTTGTTCGAGTTCTGGCCCGAGACGGTGAGATAGGCTTCGCTGTCCCAATCCGTATCGTAGGTCGGGAAGTCGATATCCTTGTAGCCTTGCTTGGCGAACTGGATGACGCGCTGGATGTAGTTGTCGGGCACGCCCATCTTGCGCGCGGCTTTAATCTCGCGCTTGAGGGCAGGGTTCTTCTCCGGCAGGAAGCAGTCGTCGCCTTCGCCCTCGCAATTGATGCAGGCCTTCATCACGGCCTTGAGGTGCTTCTGGTTGATCTTCGAGCCGGTGACGAGGTTGGCGACCTTCTGCTCCTCGATGACCTTCCAGTCGATGTACTGCTCGATATCCGGATGGTCGGCATCGACGACGACCATCTTGGCCGCGCGGCGCGTGGTGCCGCCCGACTTGATCGCGCCCGCGGCGCGGTCGCCGATTTTCAGGAAGCTCATTAGGCCCGACGACTTGCCGCCGCCCGAGAGGCGCTCGTTCTCGCCGCGCAGCTTCGAGAAGTTGGAGCCGGTGCCCGAGCCGTATTTGAACAGGCGCGCTTCGCGCACCCACAAATCCATGATGCCGTTTTCGTTGACGAGATCGTCCTCGACCGACTGGATGAAGCAGGCATGCGGCTGCGGATGCTCGTAGGCGCTCTCGGAGGTGACGAGCTTGCCGGTGAACGGATCGACGTAGAAGTGGCCCTGGCTCGGGCCGTCGATGCCGTAGGCCCAGTGCAGGCCGGTGTTGAACCACTGCGGCGAGTTGGGCGCGGCCATTTGCATGGCGAGCATGTAGCAATGCTCGTCATAGAAGGCGCGGGCGTCGGCTTCCGAATCGAAATAGCCTCCCTTCCAGCCCCAGTAGGTCCAAGTGCCGGCAAGGCGGTTGAAAACCTGCTTCGCGGAAGTTTCGCCGACATTGCGCTCTTTCGTGGAGAGGCCTGCGAGCTTCGCTTCGTCCGGCACCGAGCGCCATAGCCAGGAGGGGACGTTGTTCTCCTCGACGCGCTTCAGGTGGGCCGGAACGCCGGCCTTGCGGAAATATTTCTGCGCCAGCACGTCGGTCGCGACCTGCGACCAGTGCTCCGGCACTTCCATGGTGTCGAGCTTGAAGACGATCGAGCCGTCCGGATTGCGAATCTCACTCGTCGCCGTGCGGAAGGCGATATCCGCATACGGTGACTGACCCTCTTTGGTGTAACGGCGCTCGATCTTCATAGTCGTCCCCTTGCTTCGGGCCACGAGCCTGCCGCTCGCGGTGCCGGATTTGGCCGAACTCTTGTTGCCCACTTCCCTGTGGAACCGTCCGGCCTTGCAGCGGGTTCGGCTCCGATATTCACACTCTCTCGCGGAGAAACGAAGGCCGTTGCCGGGGGTGGAAAGTTGCCCCGGCTGGGGTCATTCGCGCTCCTGTGGGAGGCCGGAAAACCGCACGAACACGCGATTCCCGACAAGAACTAAAACTAGACGCGATACGCTTCATACGTCAAGCAATAGTATGGGGCAGTTAATATTTAACTACATCTAGCGTCACGTAACGGTAATATAATCTTCCGCCGCGCTCTCGCCACCCCTACCACGTGCCTCGATCTGAGGGGGATTCGCGCCAAGCGTAAAGCGGATTCTGGGTGCTGAACCTCGAAGCCCTGTGGCTAGCGGTGAAAAATTTTTTGGAAGGCTGGACCGCGGCGGAAATCGCGTGTCCAGGGCACCGTGAGGAAATTGCGTCCTGAATAAAAATCCCGCCGGGATCGACCGGCGGGATGTGCATGAAAGAAGCGGGTGATTAGCGCCAGTGGCAGTGCTTCACGCCTGCATTGTCGCGCCAGCAGCGCTTGTGCGCGGTGGTGCGCGAGATACGCGGTCCGCCGACCCAGGCGCCGATGGCGCCGCCGGCTACGGCGCCGACCGGGCCTAACACCAATGCGCCTGCGCCCGCGCCGATCGCGGCGCCCGTCACCGTGCGCTCGCCCGCATTGGCGGAAAACGGCATGGCAACAAGGGCCAAAGAAACCATCGAGGAAGCGATAGCTGCGAGCAGAAGCCTGCGCATGGTGGTTCTCCTGGTTGCTGCGCCGGATAACGCCAGCGCGTCAAAATAGTTGCGATCTTGCGGCCTTGCAGGGCTGTCAGCCTGTCAGCGGGTGGTTAATATTTGGCGACCGCAGGTTGGGTAAAGTTCTGGGGAAGGGCAAGTCCATGCAGGAAAAAATCCGCGCGCTCAATCATTCGACCGGGCGGCTGCACCGCACGCTGAAAGAGACCGCCGACACAATCGGGCATTTTCTTGTCGATGGTTTTCATTTTCTCGCGCTGTTCGCGATCGGCGCGGCGACGGTGTGGTCGGCGGCGGCGGCTTTTCTGGGCATGGTGGCGAAAGGCCACGCCAGCCTTGCCGATATTCTGTTGCTGTTCATTTATCTCGAACTTGGCGCGATGGTCGGCATCTATTTTCGCACCACACGCTTGCCGGTGCGCTATCTGATCTACATCGCGATCACCGCGCTCGGCCGTGTGCTGATCGAAATCGTCGGCGCCGAACATCGCACCGGCTACGATCTCCTGATCGTCACCGGCTCTATTCTGATGCTGGCGATCGCCGTACTGGTGTTGCGTATCGGCTCGAGCCGTTTTCCGTCCGAGGCAGTGGTGAGCGATCTGCGCGGGTTAGGGAAGAAGAAGTAAGCAATCATCTCGTCTGGGCCGACCGTCAGTGGTTCGCCGGCTTCACCGGCGGCCCGCGCGGTTCCATCGGCATCAGTAAAGCCGGGCGTGACCGATCTTGTTTTCATGCCGAACGCCGAACCGATTACCTCTTGATTGCTCGGCGTTGCAGCAATGCGCGTGGTCGATGTCTGCGTCACGCATTTGTGGTGAGGCTGAAATTTCCTTCTTTGGTAGGATCGCCGCCTTCAGGGAGGATGCAAATGAAAACACTATCCGTCCTTGCGGGTGCGGCGCTGTCGCTGTTTGTCACCGCTGCCTTCGCGCAAACGCCACAAATCGTAATGGAAGAAACGATGGTGCCGTCGCCACAGCCCGGCATCGATATCTACGTGCGCAACAAGCACCGCGCCGACATGACAAGCTTCAGTCCGGACCGCACGGTGCTGTTCGTTCACGGCTCGACCTATCCCGCGCATACCGCCTTCGACCTGCAACTCGGCGGCATGTCGTGGATGGATTACATCGCCCAGCAGGGCTACGACGTTTATCTGCTCGATCTGCCGGGCTATGGAAAATCGACCCGCCCGAAAGAAATGAGCGAAGCGCCCGAGAAAAATCCGGCGCTGACCCGCGGTGAAGTCGCGGTCCCGGCCATCGGTGCGGTCGTCGATCACATCCTCAAGAAACGCAACATCGCCAAGCTCGATCTTCTCGGCTGGTCGTGGGGCACGACCTTGATGGCGACCTACACGACGCAAAACCCCGGCAAGGTGAACAAGCTCGTGCTCTATGCGCCGCAATGGATTCGCACGACGCCATCGCTGGTGCAGGCCGGCGCGGGGCCGATCGGCGCCTATCGCAGCGTGAAGAAAGAGGCCGCGCTCGGCCGCTGGCTGAACGGCGTGCCGGAAAACAAGAAGGCCGATCTCATCCCGGCCGGCTGGTTCGATCAGTGGGCGGACGCCACCTGGGCGACCGATCCCGAGGGCGCAAAGCAGAATCCGCCGGTGCTGCGCGCGCCGAACGGCACGGTGCAGGACACCGCCGATTACTGGTCGGCGGGCAAGGCCTATTACGATCCGGCCAAGATCACGGTGCCGACGCTTCTCATTCAGGCGGAATGGGATCGCGACACGCCGCCTTATATGGCGCAGACTTTGTTTCCGTTGCTCGTGAATGCACCGACCAAACGTTATGTCTGGCTTGCCGAAGGCACGCACACCATCATCATGGAAAAGAACCGGATGAAATTGTTCGAGGCGGTGCAGGCGTTCCTGAACGAGAGCGGCGGCTCATAAGCACGCGACCCAAAAAACGAAAGGGCGCCTTCACGGGCGCCTTTTTTTATTCGCGCTTGGGGCGCTTGCCGGGCCGCAATTCGACGACGTTGTTTCTTTTGGTTTCGTCCGCGCTCTGTTTCAGCGCTTCGGCAAGCCCGACCGGCCGCTTGTGCTTTTTCAATAAATCCGAGAACGCTTCGTCGGCGAGTTCCTGAAGCGTCGCCATGCGATCGTCCGCCAATTGCTTCAAGGCCAGAAACGTGTCGCTGTCGAATTCGATTCGCTTGCGCCGGGGCATGGCAGCAGAACGGCGCACGCGGTAAAAAAGTTCCGCTTATCAGCGATAGGCGATGGGCATTCCGCAATTGTTGCGCGACGGGCGGCGATCGAACCGCGCCTTTATCCAGCGCGCGGCATGTTTGGCGCCTCTGATCGCGGATGCATCGTGATCGCCGCCGGCGATGCCGACGAAACTTACTTTCGTTCCGTTTGCGCAGAGGTCGCGCATGAAGCTCGCCGTTACTTTCGGATGCACGATCGAATCCGCGGATCCCTGCGCGATAAACACGGGAACGCCGCGTGTCTCGCGCTTCGGTGTATTCTCCTGCATCAATCTTGCCCACGGTTCGACAGACAAGATATCGACGGCGAGAAAGCCTTCGCGCTCCAGGGGCTGTTCGGCAAACAGCATCGAGAAATCCTGGCCGTAGGTTTCGTTGCAAAAATCGGAGACGCGGTCGAATACAAGTGTGGAGCGTTGCAACACGATATCGGCAAGCGACAGCCCGAATACTTCCGACCATGCTTTCACCGCATAGGCGCCGAGAATTTTGCCGGTGATGGTCGGCAAATCCATCTTCATCAGCGGGCCAAGCTCGGTCGCGGGTGCGGCGGCGGCGATGCCGGCGAGGCGCAATTCGGGCGCGTAGCTCTTCGCGAGTTCTCCCGCGAACAGCACCGCATGGCCGCCTTGCGAATGTCCCCACAACGCGAAGCGATCGCCTGCCGACGCATTCTTGAAATTGCGTGCGGCACGCACCGAATCTAACACCGCCCGGCCTTCGCTGATCCCGACGAGATACGGGTGAGGGCCGCTCGTACCTAGCCCCGGGTAGTCGGTCGCCGTCACGACATAGCCGTGCGCCAGGAGCTCGCGCAGGCCGCGTATGGTTTGGAAAATGCTGGAGCGCATCGAGGGCGCGCATTTGCGCGCGATCCCTGTCGTGCCATGCGCCCAGGCCACGACAGGGCGGCCGCCGCGCGGCGCGCGCCCATGCGGCACGACGATCACGCCGGAAACGGCAATCGAATCTCCCTTGCGGTCGTGCGAGCGGTAAAGGACGCGAAACGCCGAGGCCCCGAGCGGCGCGCCGGGCAGCGGCTCGATCCGGATGATCGAGCCGGGTTCGCCGAGAAGCTCAGCCACGCTCACGTCATAAAACGGCTCGGCCGCGGCCCGTGGAGACGGGCCGAAAACGAGGCATAAGCCCAGAAAAAGCGCTGCAATATATGCTTTCCACATCGCGTTCACCGCCCGTGATTGGCGCGATTCCGCCGCTGGACAGAGGGGGGCCGAGCCATTAATCCAGCGTCTCATGAAAAACTTCTTCCTGAAACTGTTTACCTGGTGGAACGGCCAGACCTTCGGAACGCAGTTCTGGACCTGGCTCTATGGCGAATATGTCGGCACCGACGAGTTCGGCAACCGCTATTTCCGGGAGAAGGGCGGCAAGATCAACAAGGGCTTCGGCTTCCAGCGCCGCTGGGTCATCTATAACGGCGTCGCCGAGGCCTCGCGCGTGCCGTCCGGCTGGCACGGCTGGCTGCATCACACCGTCGATACGCCGCCGACCGAGCAGAACTACAAGCCGCGCGAGTGGCAGAAGCCGCACCGGCCGAATCTCACCGGCACGCCGAACGCTTATCGACCGTCGGGCTCGACTCTGCGCTCGGGCCGCCGCCCCGCCGCGACCGGCGACTACAAGGCCTGGCGTCCGGGCGAATAACGTTACCCCTTCCGCGGAGGTCAACCTTTTCGGTTGAACTACGTTATATTGGCCCATGCTCGCGCTTGAGATTTTTGTCGTCGCGATTCTCACGATCCTGAACGGCCTGTTTGCGCTGTCCGAGCTTGCGGTTGTTTCATCGCGCCGCTCGCGGCTGCAGACGATGGCCAATCAGGGTGTGGCGGGAGCGGCGACGGCGCTTACGCTCGCAGGCGACCCCGGCAAATTTCTCTCGGCCGTGCAAATCGGCATCACGCTGATCGGCGTGCTCTCGGGCGCGTTTTCCGGTAGCACGCTGGGCGTGCGGCTTTCAGCGGAGCTCGCCGATCTCGGCTTACCGGCGGCCTATGCCGATCCGGCCGGTATCGGCGTCGTCGTTGTCGCCATTACATATATGTCGGTCATCATCGGCGAACTCGTGCCCAAGCAGCTTGCGCTGCGCGACCCCGAACGTTTCGCGGTGATGGTGGCGCCCGCAATGAGCATGGTCGCGCGCATTGCCCGGCCGCTCGTGATGTTTTTCGATTACTCCGGCCGGATAGTGCTGCGGCTGATGGGACTCGATAGCGAGCGCGAAAGCTCGATCACCGACGAGGAAATCCGCGCGTTGATCGCAGAAGCCGAAACCGCGGGCGTTATCGAACCGGAAGAGCGTTCGATGATCGCGGGCGTCATGCGGCTCGGTGACCGGCCGGTGAGCGCGGTGATGACACCACGCCGCAACGTCGACATGATCGACCTCAATCTCGAGCCCGAGGAAATCTCCCGCCGCCTGCGCGCGAGCCGTCACTCGCGGCTGCCAGCCTATCGCGAGTCAAACACGCGCGTCGTCGGTATCATTCAGGCCAAGGACCTCGCGGACGCTTATATCGCGGGGGAGACGGTGGACCCGCGCGATTTCGTCAAGCCCGCGCCGATCGTGCCGGAGACCATTCAGGCGCTGGACGTGCTCGACATTCTCAAGGGCTCGAGCATGCATGTCGCGCTTATCCATGACGAGTATGGCGACTTTCAGGGGCTGGTGACGAGTTCGAACATCCTTGAGGCGATTGCCGGAGTCTTCCAGACGCAGGGCGTGGCGAAGAAAACGCACGCCACGCGCCGCAAGGACGGCGGCTGGTTCATCGACGGTGCAATGCCGATTGATGAAGCGGCCGATCTGCTCGGCCTCAAACTGCCCGAGGATCGCAAATATCACACGCTTGCAGGCTACCTGCTCGGCGAGTTCGGGCGATTGCCGGCGGTGGCGGAAGACATCGTGCGGCAGGGCTGGCGCTTCGAGGTCGTCGATCTTGACGGCCGCCGTATCGACAAGGTGCTTGCCAAGCGCACCGCCGCGCGGCGGCGCACGAAGGTCGAAAAACCGAAAGCCGCTTCTTAAACGCCGAAAGGGGCGGTGCTCGCTTAAAGCACGATCACGCGCGTATTGACCGGCGTGCGCAGATAAAGATCGGCGATCTCTTCGTTGAGCAAGCGAATACAGCCCGACGACACATTGGTGCCGATCGTCCACGGCTCGGCGGTGCCGTGAATGCGATAGAGCGTGTCCTTGTTGCCCTGATAGAGATAAAGCGCGCGCGCGCCGAGCGGATTGTTCGGGCCGCCCGGCATGCGCTCGGGCAATTCCGGCTGACGCAAGCGCATTTCCTTCGGCGGCACCCAATCGGGCCACACGGCGGTGCGGCCGACCATCGCAACGCCGCTCCAGCCGAAGCCTTCGCGGCCGACACCGACGCCGTAGCGCACGGCGGTGTTGCCTTCGCGCAAAAGATACAAAAAGTGCTGGCGTGGATCGATGACGAGCGAGCCCGGCTGCTCGGTGTGCGAGTAGGTGACGAGCTGGCGGCGGAAATCCGGATTCAGAAGATCCTGGTTGACCTTCTTGATCGTGAACTGGCCGTCTGGAATTTCGCCGATGTACCAGTTCTGCCCATCGGGCGGCTCGATCGGCTGGCCATACACCGGGTGATTGTCGGCCGGTTGCGCGTTGGGAGAAACGCGCATCGGCACCTGACTGCCTTGCTGGCCACCTTGCATCGCGCCGCCCGGCTGCACGCTGCCCGGAGGCACCGGCTGCTGCTGGCCCGGATAGTACGGCTGCTGTTGCGGCGGGTAAGGGCCGGAGGATGGCGCCTGCGGCGGATATTGCGGATAGCCCTGCTGGGCCTTCGCCACGGCAGGAGCTGCGGCAAGCGCCGCGGTGCCGAGTAGAAACTTGCGGCGTGAAAAGGGTTTACGATCCATCGTGTCAGTCATGGTGCAAGAGCAGCTGGGTGCAGTGGACGCAGCAAGACTAAAGCCACTGCAATTTGGGAAACTTGATGGCGGTGTTTCAGTACGGCG